>FWWL01000188.1_pt1 | contig 152972 bp, 144 predicted proteins | sample 2228331 | NCBI WGS metagenome assembly FWWL01 (sample SAMEA103939775, study PRJEB20133) | metagenome | reverse complement strand
GAATGGCACCCAACTGAGTCAAATACTTATCTTCGATTTCTTTGATCCTCTGCGGATTCAAGTTGCCAAGCGTCTCTCCGCCTAGGAAGAGGTCATTCCCGCCTATACTCAGCACAAGAACGTTAGCTGCTTTCACTTGCTGCTGCAGTTGGCTTTGACCAAGGGTTGCGGCCAGTTGAGCAGAGGTTTGTCCATTTACACCATAATTATCTACCACAATCTCTTGCTTCGTCTTGCTCTTCAGTTCGTCCGCCATATACCCCACGAATCCTTTTCCGTCGGGGTCTCCTGTACCTCTCGCGAGCGAATCTCCTAACGCCAGCACGCGAAAGCTGCCTTCCTGAGCCGCGGGTACCGATGTCACGGCAGGTGTTGCAGACGGCTTCGGAGCAGCCTCTAATGCAGGCGGGATGTCACGGAAGTAATCATGGAGTGTCCAGGCTAGTCCACCCAACCAGGCAATGCCTGATAGAACGGATACGACCATGATCCATTGAATCCATTTCTGTCTCACATCTATTACCCCTTTCCTTTTCTGGAGGAGTCTGATCTTCCTAGTCTTTTCATACGGTTACGCAGTTACTGCGGTTGCATTAAACCTACGGAGATGCGCACCAAACAGGGAATTAAGCTGCACATTTCCTATGACATTTTATTCCGTAGTCCAAATACCCGATTTTGTCCGCACTTATCCCTATCACTCCTGGTGTGCTGCTCATACAAATAAACTAATCTACTCATAATTGGGGTGAATGACTAATTCTTGTCCGGAGGTAGCAGCATGAATATATCTGTTGTAATGGCAGTCTATAATGGTCAACAATACGTGGAACACTCCATTAACAGCATCCTGGGACAAACATACGAGGATTTCGAGTTAATTGTCGTCGATGACGGATCAACGGACTCTACGTGGAGCATTCTTCAAAGCTTCTCGGACTCAAGGATGAAGATTTTCCGTCTTTCCCCGAACGGCGGAGCAGCTAAAGCTATGAATTATGCGGTTCAGCAGTCTTCAGGGAAATGGATTGCCATCCAGGATGCCGATGATTGGAGTCACCCTGAGCGATTAGCCGTGCAAGCGAAGTATGTACGAGATCATCCCAAGATTGCGGTACTAGGAACACGAATTTCTTGCTTCGGCGATAAGAATATCCCAACCGATAACCTGATGCGAGCGGAAAACTTGTTGAATCGCACTGGGAGGAAGAAAATGTACAAGGAGAGGTATTCCATTTGTCCGTTATGCCATGGGACTGCCTTGATCTCTAAAGCGAAGTTCTTAGAAGCGGGAGGATACGACACCAGGTACACAATCACCTACGATTACGATTTATGGTTAAAGCTTTTTCAGCTAGGTCGGATTCAGAAGATCCGCAAGGTCTTATACCACTACAGACTACATGAGGAGTCTCTATCCCACCTTAACGGAAATATTACCTATATCGAAAAACTGCGTTGCTGTGTACAAAGACTAATGGAGTTCGAGCTAAGTAAAGGTACCCAACCTCCTCGCCTTATCGTGATAGGCAATAAGCAGGTATGCCGCATTATGAAAAACAACGTGGCTTCTACGAGTCAAATTCATGTTCATTCTTATGTACACTCTAATATAGAGGAGCAAGCCGAATCGATCTGCAAGTTGCTTGAGCGCGGGGAGGTTGATGGCATTATTCAGCTTTACCACAGGTCGTTGGAAACCACGACGCGCTATTTTCTAAAAAAAGGTCTTGTCATGAACCGAAATTTATTTAGTCTATAACATAGAAAAGATCTATGGGAAATCCATCGAAAAAGGAGGGCTAGATCTTGAAGAAGGTCAAATCAGTCTGGAGCAACACTCATCTGGATATAATCATTCCCACTCTCAACAAAGACTTGGATGTGCTCCCTTATGTAGTTCAAGGTGCCCGGCAATATATCAAACATCCGATCCATAACATATATATTGTTTCCCCTAATGAGGACGCCTTAAGAGAGTTTTGCAAAAAACACGGATGTATTCATATAGATGAAACCATGTCCCTGCCAATCACAAAGGCAGAAATCGACTATACGGCAAACGGTATCGATCGATCCGGTTGGCTCTTTCAGCAACTCATCAAACTGAATGGTGACCAAATAAGTGAACAGGAGCATTATCTGGTCATTGATTCCGATACCGTTTTTATACGGCCTATTTGCTTCGAGCGCCGCGGGAGAGTAATCTTCCATACAGCAGACGAATACCACCCTCCTTATTTCAGCACCTACGAGAAGCTGTTGGGGCTCCGACCTGCTTCTTCCAAGTCATTCTGTACGCACTATATGCTATTCGAGAAGCTCAAAGTGGCCGAATTAAAGAAAACCATTGAACACAGATGGAATACCTCATGGCATAAGGCTATTCTGCAAAACATCGACAGGACTACCCACTCTGGATTTTCGGATTACGAAACGTACGGAAATTTCGTCATGTCAACATACCCTGGGCATGTTAAGTTGAAGTACTGGTACAATAAAAGCTTGCGGCGGCCCCTCTTACAAAAAACGATGGAGCAAAAAACGGAAAAACTGTCTAGGAGCTACAATACTCTCTCTTTTCATAGTTGGAACACTTCATGGTGACGGACAATCTTCAGAAACCAAATATTCCTCAGATCACCATGTCATCATTGGGGGAGAACGGTCGATTCGGGAACCAGCTCTTTCAGTATGCTTTTCTGAAAATATACGCCAAACGCTACGGTCTACGCGTGCGAACCCCAACTTGGATCGGGCAACACCTATACGGCCATAGCGACAGACCCATTCGCAGAAGACTACCTAAGGTATATGAGAATCACATTTCGAATAAAGAGGCTCTATTGACAGCCGCAAACCCTTTATATGTCAATGTGGATTTCTGGGGTTACTTTCAATTCCACACCCAGTACTACGCCCCCTATAAAAAGTATTTCTGTTCCTTGTTCACACCTATCCCAAAGATACAGGAAGAGCTGGGCAACGAGATTGGGAAGCTGCGTTCGAAAGGAAAGACGTTGGTTGGGCTGCATATAAGAAGAGGGGATTACCTGCTTCGCACGAATCACGAAATTTATGGAAAGCTGCATTTTCCAACTCCATGCTCTTGGTATCAGGAATGGTTGAAGTCGATTTGGGCGAAGCTCGAGGAACCGATCCTTTTCATAGCAAGCGATGAACCGAACAGCGTTCTCCGCGATTTCTCCGAGTACAAGCCGATTACAGCCAAGGACTTATTTCTCTCCTTTCCGGAGGCAGAGTTTTATCCAGATCATTATATACTGTCCCAATGCGACATTTTGGCTATATCTAACAGCACCTTTTCCTATACGGCAAGTATGCTGAACAACAAGGGGACTATTTTTGTGCGCCCTGATTTGGAAACACAGCGATTGGTGTCTTATGCTCCGTGGAACAGCCCTGTTAATCCTTGGTTACATTTAATTGGATTTTAAGCTGGTTACAGGAGAAATAAATCAAAGTTCATGCGCATGCCTTGCGTTAGCAAATATTGCTTGATTCTGGATTTCTTTGGACAGTCAAGCACAACAATTCCGTTAATCTCATTGCTTTTAAACATTTCGCTGGCGTTGACCATTTTCTTCTCTATATTATTATATTTGAAGTAACGGAGCACTTCGATTCCGCTTGAAGGAATAATAGCGTTCATCAAATGGGTGCAGTTGTTGTTCGTACCGAACACAACGAATTTCGGTAAAGGCTCTGCCGCATAGTGCCTCCGAATCGCAGCAAACGAACTCCTCAGCTTTTCATTCAACATCACTTCCCAATTCGAGTGGGAAAGGGAGGAGCCGTGTACACGGTATTGATAAAGAACCTTTTGAAGCTTGTCGATCGCTCCGATCTCGAACATGCGCATCCACAAATCATAATCGTATGCCACCTTGTACTCGGTATTATAGCCTCCTGCTTTCAGGAATGCATTTTTGGAGAACATAACGGAGCCGTGACACAAGGGACATCTTTCGTATCGAATATTCAGGAGTTCGTCTCGGGTTACACAGGAATTGTAGAATTCGTCCACATTTAAAAGGTTTTGTTCAGGGATCGGTTTCCTTCCGGATATAGACTTGACTTGAGCGCCTACTGCGATCACGTCCGGATTGGACTTCACATAATTGGATTGCTCCTCCAGTCTTAGCGGCAGACTGATGTCATCTGCGTCATGGATAGCAATCCAGTCACTTTTTGCTTTTTGGATGGCGAGGTTGAGGGCGTTGGCAGCCCCTTGGTTTTTGGTCAAATGAATAATACGGACCCGGTTATCCTTAATCTCATCCAGAATGCTCTTGGTTCGATCTGTCGAACCGTCATTCACAATGATATACTTCAAATTCCTATAAGTCTGGGTCAGGATACTATTAATGGACGATTCGAGATAAGCTTCTCCATTATAAACAGCAGTCACTACGGTAATCTTCACTTCTTCACCATCCTTGGCTCGTATAGATATGTACATTAATCTATGACGGCAGCAATCCTGGAGTGCTTTTCCAGATGCAAGACGGCCCAATAATTGCCGTTCAAGCCCAAAGAGGCGCTAGAGCAAATCCCTATGCGGATCTGACTCCAGCGCCTCTTCCTGTAAATCCATTAATAGGGATCTGCTTGCTTCCCTGCTTGTTCGGCCGCCACGGTCACCTGCGCATCCGGCCCGTGAAACGCGGCAAATCGGTCCCCGCAACCAGCGGGGACGGTCCATGAAGGGCCGATTATTTCGCGTTATACGCGTCGGTCAACGCCTTAGCGACATCTTCGCCGCCGGCTTTTTGCCACTTGCTCACGAATTCGTCGAATGCCGAGACTGGCATCGCGCCGGTAATGATTTTCAGGAAATACTCGTTTTTCAGGTCGAGAATTTCTTTGCTCTTCTTGTCGGCCGCTTCGACCGGCGGCAGCAGGTCGACGACATTCTCGTACTTGGACGATTTGAGCAGCGGGTTGAAGTACGGCCCGAACCCTTTTTGTTCCATGCGCTGCAGGCCGAGCCCGATCGTGTCGAACATGTTGTAGTAGACGCGGAAACGAATTTTTTCGGCTTCCGGCGTGGAGACGTATTTGCCGTCCTGCTTGTTGTAGTGCTTCCCAAGCTCGCCGAAGGAGATATAGTCGATCAGCTCGTTCGTCGACACTTTGTTCAGGAATTGCACGACTTCCTTCGCTTTCTTGCTCGCCTTCGGCACGACCATGTAGCGGGTCACTGAGTTGAACTTCGCCATGCCATACGAGCCGTTCGTGCCGGTGACGGCATCGATGTAGCCAAGATCGGAGGTGGCGATTTTCGCTTTGAGCGCGTCGTCGGTCGTCTTGGCGTCGGCCCAGCCCATTGTCGTCATGAACGCTTTGCCGCTAACGAATTTTTCTTTGACGTTCTCCAATTTGTTGACGACCGATTCTTTGTCTAGCAAGCCTTCGCTATACAGCTTGTTAGCAAAAGCAAGGAAGTCCTTGGAAGCAGCCGAAGCCGGATTATAGGTTACTTTGCCGTCTTTGAACGTATAGTCGACCGGCGGCACGAACATGGCCAGGATGCCGTCGAGCGCACTAATCCCCTGCGACAGATTCGCCGTGAACGGGATCATGTCCGGCTTCTTCGCTTTGACTGTCTTGAGCGCGGCGTACAATTCATCCTGCGTCTTCGGCTCGGCGATGCCAAGCTCCTTCAACACATCCTTGCGTGTCAGCAGAGCGGAGTTCGGCGTACCGAAGTATGCCGCACGGATCGCATACAGCTTGCCGCTGGACATCGCCGATTTCATCTGCTCCGGGGAGAAAATTTTCTTGATGTCGGGACCGACTTCGTTGACCAGCGCATCGAGCGGCGCAAGCAAGCCTTGCTGCACGAAGCTGCCGAACAGCGCCTTGTCGTTCATGATCAGCAGATCGGGCGTATCTCCAGATGCCATAGTCAAATTCATCTTCTGCCGAGCCGCTTCGGCATCCCTCGGCAGCAGTTCCCATTGTACGTTGAAGCCGGTCTTTTCGCGGATCGTGTTGGCGATTTCATTGTTGTTCACGTCGTACCCGGACGGGAATTCTTCCACATTGTTCGGGACGAGCACTTTCAACGTCACTTTCTCTTTCGGCGCAGCGGACGCGGATGCCGCGGGCGAGCTTGATGCAGACGAGTTCGTATCGTCGGATTTGCTGCCGCAACCGGCGAGCGCAGTGCCGGCGAGCAGCATGGCCGCCATCGTCAGCCCGAGTTTTTTCTTATACCCCTGTGTCATGGATTAAATCCTCCCTTTATATATTTATCAGCCTTTTACGGCGCCAAGCACGACTCCTTTAACGAAAAAGCGCTGCAGGAACGGATATACCAGCACGATCGGCAGCGTAGCCGCAACGACGGTCGCGCCGCGGATCGACTCCGTTGACACGTTCACCTGCTCCAGCATATCGACGTTGTTGCTTGCATCGGATGCATTCAATATCATTTCCCGCAGGAATACCTGGAGCGGAAGCAGCTTCGCATTGTTGATATACATCAGTGCGTCGAAGTAGCTGTTCCAATATTCCACCGCGCAGAACAGCGCGATAGTCGCGATAACCGGCATTGCCAGCGGCACCATGATCGAAACCAGGATGCGGATGTTGCTGGCTCCGTCGATTTTGCCCGATTCCTCGAGGCTGTCCGGCAAGTTCATGAAATAAAGTCGGACGATGATCATATTAAACGGACTGACAAGTCCCGGAATGATGAGCACCCATAACGAGTTGACGAGACCTACGCCCTTGACGACGAGATAGGTCGGGATAATGCCGGCGCTGAACAACATCGTGAACACGTACAGCATCATGATCGTCTTCTGCCCTTTCAGGCGACTGCGGGACAGCGCATACCCGGTGCACACGGTAAGCGTCACGTTGATCAACGTACCGACAATCGTAATAAACACGGAATTGCGAAATGACGTTATAAATTTCTGGCTGCCCAGGACGATATCGTAGGCCGCCGTCGTAAAATGCACCGGCCATATCGTCACTTCGCCGGCCATGACGCTCGCCTCATCGCTTAGCGATTTGGCGGCGATGTTCAGCACCGGGATCAGGCAGGCCAGAATGACAAGGGAGAGCAGCACGTAATTGACCCATTCGAAAATCATTTCGCCCCTCGTCCGAAGCTTCATGACACATTCCTCGCTTTCTCTTTCGCATTCCGCTTATTCGCTAGCCCGGTTACCACAGGCTGCGTTCGCCGAATTTTTTGCTGAAATAGTTGGCCGTCGCGATAAGCGTCATGCCGATGACCGATTGAAACAAGCCGATGGCGGTCGTGAAGCTGTATTTCATTTCGGTCAATCCGATGCGATACACGTAAGTCCCGATTACATCGCCTACGCTGTAAACGAACGGGCTGTAGAACATGAGCACCTGCTCCAGATCGTTGCCAAGCGCACTGCCGATTCGCAGCAGAATAATGAAAATGATGACGTTGCGGATACCGGGCAGCGTGATGTGCCAGATTTGCCGCATTTTGCCCGCGCCATCAATGCGTGCCGCCTCGTATTGCCCGGTATCGATGGACAGGATGGCGGATAAGTAGATGATCGAGGACCAGCCGGTTTCCTTCCAAGCCGCCGATAAGACCAGAACGCTGCGGAAAAACCGTTCATCGGCGATCATCATGATGTCTTGCATGCCAAGAAAGGAGAACAACCCTTTCAGTACGCCCGTTTGCGGCGATAGCAGGTTGATAAACAGCGCGCTGATAATGACCCACGACAAGAAGTGAGGCAGGTACGAGACGCTCTGCGTTACCCGCTTGAATGCCAAATTGCGCACCTCGTTGATCATAAGCGCAAGTATGATCGGCAGCGGAAACTGGAAGACCAGCTTATACAAGTTGATCAGCAGCGTGTTTCGCAGCACTTCCCAGAACTTAGGTTGATCCATCAGCTCTTTAAAATGCTTCAGCCCCGCCCACGGGCTCCCCCAAATGCCGTCGAACAGGTTGTAATCCTTAAAGGCAATGATCGTTCCCAGCATAGGGACGTACCGAAACACGAGCATCACCGCAAGTCCGGGAATAAGCAGCAAATACAGATCGTAGTCGTTCCGCAATAGGGTCCGCCAAGCGCTTCGCCGGACAGGCGGCGCCTTAGGCGCAACGATCGTTCCCTCCTCCACATTTGCCATGTGTAGACACATCCTTTCCGTGTTGCTTCCGTAATTGGTCTTCTTGCAATCGCTTTCAGTTTACTCTTTTGATTATAGGGAAATAAAAAGACCCCGAAAACGGGGCATTCCTACGATAAGGTGTCGGATCTTCCGCTCTTTGATAACGCTTCCAGCGAGCCCGCCTGCAGCCGCAGCCGGATTGCCGTCCCGCTTCCGGGCTTGCTGCGGATCTTCACGCCGAACCCCGGGCCGTAGGCCAGCTTCAGCCGCTCTTGCACATTGCGCAGTCCATAGCCGGGGCTTTCGGCCAGCAGCAGCGTGGCGGCCATCTCGCGGCTCATGCCCGCACCGTCGTCGAATATGAAAAATTCGACCGCCTCTCCCCGCAGCCGCCCGCGCAGCGTGATCGTACCCGCTTTGCCCGGGCGCTTGTTGATCCCGTGCACAATGGCATTCTCGACGATCGGTTGGAGGATCAGCTTCGGGATTGCAACCCGGTTCAGCTCGGAGTCGACGCGTGTCTCGAAGCGGAGTGCGCCGCTGAAACGGATATTTTGAATTTCCATGTAGGCGCGAACGTGCTCCAGCTCTTTCTCTACGGTGATCGTTTCCTGGCCGCGATTCAGACTGATGCGGAAAAACTTCGATAAATTCGTTACCACGTTCGCGATGTCGGGTGCCTTCGACGCGAGCGCCATCCATTTGACGGTATCGAGCGTGTTATACAGGAAGTGCGAGTTGATCCGCCCTTCCAGCACCTTCATTTCCTCCCGCTGCTTGTTGATTGTAATCGTATAGACTTCGTCGATCAGATTTTTGATTTGCACGGACATCTTATTGAACCGCCGCTGAAGCAGCGAAATTTCGTCGTTGCCGGTAATCGCCACCACTTCGCCGAAATTCCCTTGCTCAATGCCCTTCATCTTGTCGCCGAGGATGCGAATCCGCTTCGTAAACGTGCGCGACAACAGCACGGACAGCGCCAACACGAGCACGACGACCGATACAGACAGCAGCAAAATGTACCATCCGATCGGCTTGCTCTGGCTCGTGATGTTCACCGCCGGAACGAGCACTGCAAGCCGCCAATCGGCGTTGCCGACCGGTTGGGTGAGCAGCAGGTAGCTGCTTCTGCCGGGCCGAATGGTGCGATAACCTTGCTCGTCGGCGGGAGTTTCCTGCAGCATCCGGCGCACCTCGTCCTCGTCCGTCTCCAACTGCTCCGGCATCTGTGTATAGGACGAGACAAGCGAGTTGCCTTTGTACAGCATCGCGCGATAAGGCAGCGCGAGATTCATGTCCTTGAGGACGCCCACCAGCGTCTCTTCGTCCACGTCGATCGCAATGACGCCCAGCGTCTGACTGACGGCTTCAAAATCCTTCATGAGACGGTACAGCGAGACGATCGATTTCTGCACATTGCCGAGATAATGGGTCATGCCGAGATAACGCCATTCCATCGCACTCGCTTTCGCCATCAGCTCCTTGTTGAGCTTGGCCGATTCTTCCGCGCTGATCGGGAAAATGTTGAAATTCTCCGTCGTATAAAGCGGGTTGTTCGGCACGAGCAGCCGAATGCGGAATATGTTGCGGCTCTTCTCCAGATTATGGATGATTTCGACAATCGCCTTGTAATCGCCGATCACGTCGCCGATTGTCAGCTCCTGCCGGCTGGCCCGGCGCAGAATGTTCTGCAGTTGCACGTTCGTGTAAATGATGTCGGAAATGTTCTCGACCTCGGTCAGCCGGTACGAAATGTTGATCGCCGTCTGGCGCAGCGCTTCCAAATATGCGCGGCTCGTCTGCTCCTCGATGATGAACGACGATTTGCGATAAGAGAAAAAGCCGATGATCACCGACGGAATGAGCAAAATGGCGATGAAGGCGATCAGCATTTTGCTGCGCAGCTTGAGCCGGGCGTCGAAGCGGACGAGCAGCCGGAACAGCCCCATCATCTTGCCTTCTCTCGGTATTCGCTCGGGTTCATGCCGACTTCCCGTTTGAATAGCTTCGTGAAATATTTGCTGTCCTTATACCCGACCCGCTCCGCCAATTCAGCGATCAAGAGGCCCGGCTCCTCGCGCAGCAGCCGCTTCGCCTCTTCGAGCCGCAGCTGCGTCAAGGCGTCGATCACCGTCACGCCGGTTTCTTTCTTGTACAGGCCCGCCAAATAATTCGGCGACAAATGCACGTGCGCCGCCATTTGCGCAAGCGACAGCTCCTCGCGGAACGAGCGCTGCATGTATTCCGTGACCGCGAGCACGACTTTGCGCCGGTCGGGCTTGCTGTGGATGGCGACAGCTAGCCCGTCGAGCACTTCGGCCAGCAGCCGCTCCAGCTCGCGTTCGCCGCAGGCGATGCGTATGCCGGCGAGCGCCTGCTCCCCGGCCGCCGCGCCCGCGGCTTCGAGCAGCGCGCCGAAGCGGCGGGCGATCTGCAGGAGCAGCATGCTGCTGAACGCCTGCAGATACGGCAGCGCATGCGGCCCCGTGCGGCGGATCGCGCCGGTGAAGCCGAGCAGCGCATGCTGCACCTCGGCTCGGTCGCCGCGCTCCAGCGCCGCCAGGATCGCCGCCTCGCGCTGCGCGATGTCCGCCAGCAGCGGCTCCTCGTGCTCGGCGCGGGCCGCTTCGTAGACGGCGACTGCGCCGCCGTCGCCGGCAGCCTGCGCGCCAAGCAGCGCGATCCGCGCCTGGCGGAACGAGTGGCGGATATCGGCGAGCCGCGCCACGGGAGCGCCGATGCCGATGCGCGCGGCATGCCCAGGCAGCAGCCGGCCGATGGCGTCCGCCGCTTCGCGCGGTTCGGCGGCGACGATGGCGCCGCAGGCGCCTCCGCCGGCGTCGAACAGCAGCAGCGGCGGTTCGCCGCTTTGCGCGGGCACCGGTTCCGGGCGGACGCCTTCGGTTTCGATGTACGCGGCGCGGTAAGCAGACGCGGCTCCTTTTTCCGTCAGCGCGTCAAGCACCGCATCGTCATCGCCGAGCACTTCGCGGTAAGCCGCCAGCGCCATCTCGTCCAGCTCGCGATACATCAGCTCCTGCAGGAACCGCTCGCGCACGAGCGAGCGCGACACGCCGACGTGCCGCTCCAGGCTGTTCAGCCGCTCGTTGCGCGCCCGTTCCTCGCCGCAGTCGCGCAGCACCTTGCGCAGCACGTCCTCGAGCTCCTCGGTGTGGAACGGCTTCAGCAAATAGTCGACTACCTGCAGCTTGAGCGCCGACTTGATGTACTCCACGTCTTCATGGCCGCTGATCATGACGACGCGGATCGTTTTGTCAGGAATGTCGGTGCGCAGCCGGCGGACGAATTCGATGCCGTCCATCTCGGCCATGACGACGTCTGTCAGTATAATGTCGGGCCGCAGCGCCACCGCCATGTCGAGCCCCATCTTCCCGTCGACGGCGTCGCCGATCAGCTCGATGCCGTATGCCGGCCAATCGAGACAGCCTTTCATGCCTTCACGGATCAGCTCTTCGTCCTCGACAATCATCAGCGAGTACATCGTGCGTCCCTCCCCTTGTTGGTTGCTACCTTATCGATAATCAGTTAACCGCTTTCATTTTGTCGAGCCAAATCATTTATCTCAGTGATAAAGTGAATGATAAAACCTTTCTCAGCATCCGTCAATCGCGTTTAACCCGCGCAAAGCACAATGGCCTCCCCGGCGAAAGGTCGGGGAGGCTTATAGGCATTACATGAAATAATACTTCGACAAGTCCCGTCCTTTCAGCGCGTACCGCTTGTAATGCTGGTAGTGCGCCTTGTACAGCTGTCCGTTCTTCGCGGGCGAGTAGGTCAAGTACATCTGCTTGCGGCTGACGTTCGAAGTGTTCGCGCCGCTCTGATGCGGCGTAAACGAGTGAAACAGGATAATGTCGCCGGGATTCGTTTCGACGAGCTCGCCGGTGGCCGGGTCGATCTCGGCGATTTCTTCGGCATTCATGTTGCGCAGCGAGCCCGGCTCGGAGCGGAAGCGGTCGTGGTAGCCGGTGAACAGCTCGAGCCCGCCGTTTTCCTTGGTCGCGCCATCGATCGCCACCATCACCGAGATCAGGCCTTCCATTGGGAACACTTGCCAATAGGCCGCGTCCTGGTGCATCGTATAGCCGTTCGTGCCCGGTAGCTTGAAGATCAGCTTGTCTTTGAACAGCAACGGTTCGTCCATATAAATGTCGCGAAGCGGAGCCAAGATGCGTTCGTCCTGCACCATCGACTTGAACACCGGCGATATGTCATGCACCGGATCGAGCTTCTCGAGCTTCACCACATCGTTCGGATACGTACGGTAAGCGACACGGGCGTTAAAAGGATCGATGTACGGACTCGGCGTCAGCAGCCGGTCGCATTCCAGCTGCATCACCTTCGCTTCCGCCTCGCTGAACACATTGCGCAGAATCAAATATCCGTTTTTGTAATAAGAGTCGATTTGCTCGTTCGTAAGAATATTCAACGTCTGTTTCATAAATGTTGCGCCTCCGTTATGTTTTCGCCGGGTTATTCGGCTGATACCTTCATTCTAGTTCAGCCCCTTCCCAAACTCCATGCCGTGATTTATAATATTTCATATCCTTTTTTGCAGCTGTCAAATGAGTGAGGAGTGAGCCGATCAGATGGATGGAGCGAGGGTCAAACGATATACTTGCAGCGGGCCGCGCGAGAAATTTTCGCTGGAGGAGGATGTGTACGAGGGGTGGGTCATGTTGGCGGCGCAGACAGGGTCGTTCATGTTTGCGATGATGGAGGTGGGAGAAAAAAGCGATGAGGATGCGAGGAACGAACGCGGAGAAGCGGCCGTTGCGAAGAAGGGGGGAGCAGGCGGCGAAGCCGAAATCGATCGCTGGGAACGCGAAGGCGTAGCCGGTTTCGGCGAGCTGCTGCTGTGTCCGCCGGGAACGACGCTGTGGCGGCGGGCGTTGGAGCCGATGTCGTTCGTTTTCGTCGAATACGCCTCCGAAGATAACGATCGTTTCGGCGGCATTCCCCCTCGCGGCGGCAAATTGCGCATCCGCGACGTGCAGCGGCTCAGTTCGTCGTTCGGCTATATGAACGAGCTTCATGACCGGAATGACGGGGCCAATCCGGACGCGGCCGTCGCGCATTTGGTCGCCGATCTGCTGTTCGTCATCGCGCACGAGCGCAGCACCGCGGACCGCCTGAGGGAACGGCGCGCCGCCGAGCCGCTGATGCACCATGCGGCCGCCTATATCGAGCAGCACGCCTGCAGCGCAGGCTTCACGCTCGGCGCGCTGGCGGACAAGCTCGGCATTGCCGGCCCGCATCTGACGCGGCGCTTCCAGGCCGCCTACGGCACGGCTCCTGTCGCCTATGCCACCGAAGTGCGCCTGGCACGAGCCCGGCGCCTTTTGGTCGAAACCGATGCGACACTCGATTCGATCGCCGACCAGTGCGGCTACCCGAACGGCTTTTACCTCAGCCGCGTGTTTACGCGCGCCATGCGTCTCAGTCCGTCCGCGTACCGCAAGATGCATCGTATCTAACGCCCGCTCGCTTGCCTGTAAACCAGACCTCCTAATGTTACCTTGTTCTTCCCTGTTTCCTTGGATAAATATAGAGCGGAATCAGCCTGCTGATACAATTGCTCGAACGTAACGCCGCTCTTATTCGTATAGACAACGCCAATGCTTGCCGTCATGGAGATTACCAGATCCCCACGAAGTTCAATCGGGCTCGCTTCCATCAGATGACGGAATTTCTCCGCTTCTTGCATACTCTCTTCCTCACTCAACCCGCTGAGACATACCGCGAATTCTTCTCCCCCTACTCTCCCCACGATGCCATTAGCCTTGAAAAGATTACGTAGTTGATCAGAAAAAGCAATGAGTGCTTGGTCACCTGCCAGATGGCCGTACCTATCGTTAATCGATTTGAAATTATCAATATCGATCAATAACATCGAGATTCGATCTTCTGATCGTGTTAACCGGTTACAGACCAGCTGCAGGAAATGTCTGCGATTGAACAAGCCCGTCAATTCATCGATAGTCGCTTGAACAATCAATTCCCGTTCATAACGCTTCTTATCACTATGGTCCGAAAAAATAAGCAGCATCCCGGTATTAAGGGAGTCTGGAGTCCCGATCGGAATAAGAGTAATTTCATAACAGAGGTCCCCCTCTCCGTTCACTGCCATGGTGAGCTCCACTGTTGATTCTTGCTTGTTGATGTACGACGACAGAAGCTTCGGATGATTAAATAAGCTGTGAGTGATGGGTTGTCCAATCCGACCCGCTTCGCTTGTTCCGCTGAGGGTCTTCAGCATTCGTTCTGCCGAAGGATTGAGGTCCGCGATAGTATCATACCGATCCGTAAGCACAATGCCGTCCTTCATGTTGACGTATATTTTATCCTTGGCAATCGGCCATATGGAGAGCATTCCGAACCGCAATATAGCGAAATAAATAATACCGCCTGTTGGAAAGAAGGTTAAAGCGCTGAATCCTAGTATCTTGATATTCAGTACGGGGAGCAGGAGGCTGAGAGTGATCGGGACCACCAGACCGATGATCAACAGGATGTGCTGTTTATAGTAATACTTTGGCGTGTTGCGCAAATGAACAATCAGAATGAATACAGCGAACAAACAGAGCACTTGGTTGCAGACGATTAGAGTCATACTGAGCAAGGTCGGCTTAACGGTGATTCCGCTTAATGTCCCCATCGTCTCCAGACCGACACTGCTGCGCATAAGGTGATGGTACTGATCGGTAAAAATAAGCAGAATATACCCCACAATTGGAATTAATAGCAGGAATAACTGCCTTCTGGGCAATCCGTTCGGTGTTCGGCCCACGTAATCTTTGGCAAGCGCATATATAAACAAGCCGGTTAGGAACAACGGGATTTGTTGCACGTTCCTCCACCACAATTTGATCATAAAAGAAGAGGTCATCAATTCGAGCACCGTAGTGAAGACGGTCACGGATCCCATCAGCATCACAATCCAGAAATATCTTCTGCCAGGTGTGTTGCGATAAGGGTAGGACAGGTAGGTCAGGTAAATACCGAAAGCCGCTCCAATTAACAAATAAAACGGATACCCTTGCATCCATTGCATGAATAGTTGCCCCTAATGGTTTGTAAGTTTCTACTATTATTATAGCTAGAGACTTGTTGTCCGTCACTAGATAAAGACGTGCTCGAAAACATAGAAAAAAGAATAACCTGGCCGTTGGCCAAGTCCTGTTGGGTGAGTTTATTTGGCGCGCGGGAGGGCATGACGATGGGTTACGATTGCTGTTTTAAGTTTATAGATTCAGCCGAACGACTTCACCTTGCAGCTGAATCGTGCTTGACTGCCAAAGCTCCCCTTGTTCATTTTGCAGCAAAAGCCTTTCATAGCTCTTCTCCGCCAATTGTTTCATCGGTTGCTTATAGGTGATAATCGGATAACCCGACATCTCGGGCATGTAGTCAATTGCGGATATCAGGATGTCCACCCTTGCTCGATCACGCATATATTGGGCCGCGGCTAAGCCGATGGGACCATTACAGCACAGTATGCCTGCGGGCATCCTCTCCCCCCGCTCCAAGCGGCCCAGCAATTGAGCTGTTTCGGCTTCCACATTACCCCCCCAGGGAATTGTGTGGATCTCACCCGTCCCACCGGTCAAGGCTTGAAATGTTTGTTCCCGCGTAACTTCACTTGGCAGCGCCATCCCATGATAGCCGATAAAGATGATAGGACCGCTAATCAGGCTTCGCATCTCCCTGTATAGCGATGTTACCGCATGATCATTATCGACACACACCACATCAGCAACTTCGGTCTCGAACTTCTGATCAAAGAATACAAGATTCATTCCAGCGAGTCGTAATTGCCTTAACAGCTCATAATCTATTTGTTCGGTATGCGGCCATAATACCACGTTGCGTATATTCTTTTTGATGAACCGGTGGAACAGCTCATCCGATTGAAATGCCTTGCCCTGAAAGTCCTGTTTGAACAGAACAAGCGACCCATTCTCTTCTGCAGCTCTCTCAAAATGCTCCATGTAGGAGGAAAAGAATGGATTATGCACAGGTGCTACAAGAGCAATCAGATCCAAGGAGCTCGGAAATCCACCCTTTCGATGAGCAATAATGGTTCCTTGTCCTTGAACGCTTGTAAGCACGCCTTCTTTCTTAAGCGTATCCAGTGCCTTGCGCACCGTCACGCGGCTGATTCCGTATTTCTCGCATAGCTCATGCTCGGTTGGAATCGCTGCTCCGCTTACATAGGAGCCTTCCAGGATATGTTTGATAATCTGATCCTTTAAGTCAATATATAAGGACATTTCAGTTATGCCAGCCCTCTTCCTTTTGCAATTGGAGCAACTGAATGAGCTGGTACAAGGCTCAGCTTGAAACTTCATCCGTGCTGGAAATATGATATTCCTTAGGTAGTCGGGCGAAGCGCTCTGTGGGAATGACTCCTGCAGGGTTATGCTTAAACTCGTCAACCCCATGCACCAGATACGCCTTGAACTGAGGTGCTCTTCCGAGATCACATTTCACATTTGTACCCGAGTATCGGATCGTTAAGCCGATTCTCCATTGATCGGACAAGTTCGCGGGCGAGCCGTGCACGATAGCATCGTCATGCAGCGACACTTGTCCTGCATCAAGCAGCAAAGACTTGGCTGTCGCTTCATTAAATGTACCTTGCTCCAACTCCAATGTTAACACAGAATCTCCCAATACGCTCTTATGTTTGATCAATCCCGCCTTATGACTCTGCGGAATAACCTTCATCGCCCCGTTGGCCTCCGTCACATCAGAGAAAGCCAACCAAACCGTGACCGAGTTATGCGGGTGGAGCGGCCAATAGTAAGCATCCTGATGCCAGGCTACCGTATCCTTCGTATTAGGCGCCTTGGTGAAAAATTGGGAGCCCCACATGTAGAAATCAGGCCCCAAAATGCCCTCCACATAGCTCAGGAGCTGAGGATGCGTACATACATCGTACAGCCATCGACTCGACATATGCCATTCCCGAATGGCCATCATCTTCTCACCCGGCTCAAGCAGCTGCTGCAGTTCTTTCAATTCGCTGTTCAGCTGCACCATCTCTGCAGGGCTGAATACAGGGGGAAGCTGAGTCAAGTACCCCTCTGTCCGATAGAATGCTCTCTGCTTCTCTGATAACTGAACATTTACCATTTCATCCCGCCTCCCGATTGTAGTACGATGATTCTCTTATTAATTTGTATTATACACCAATACAAATTAATAAGGTACACAAATACTCGCCAACCGAATGTCCATTAGAGAAATTGCGGAAGAGCTTTCTATTCTATTATTGGTTCAAAGCTAAATGGTATAGACATAGATAGGAGTGCGATACAGATCCCTGCATGTGATGACTCGTTCTGCCTCCCAACCTGGTATTGCAAAACAAATGCTGATTACTGTCGCTCCGGGCGCCAGACGATCAGGCAAAATCGTACTTAATCGTTTCATCGCGCCAGGGTAAAGGTAACAGATTACCGCATGGGCTTCTTTGTATGAATATGTATAAAGATCTTCATACTTGAATGCAACCGCTGTGTTCCTATGTATTAGCCGAGCTAGTATCCTTGAAATCCACAAGGGAAAGATAGAATTCTCTATTCCGACTACTCGCCATCCTGGACAGGTTCTAGCCGCTTGCTGGGCAAGTGTGCCCCATCCCGAGCCGGCTTCCACCAGTTTGCCTCTGCTAGCGAGTCTATTAATCTCCGCCAACGCCGCGAATCGTACCGGAGATGTGGCCGGCATCGGGGAGATCCCATTCCGTAAGCTGACGAACACGATGGATATCATTGCAATAAATACGAATACTGCCAGCACACCTAGCAGAATTTGATAGAGTAAATAAATCATGCCTGGCCTCCACCCCCCCCTCGAGAAGATTCATGTTTCATTCAACCCGCTTGCAAGTAGGATGTCAAGCTAAACAACAACAAGAGCAGACTACAAATGAATAGTCGGCTCTTGTTTGGGGTATATACTTTGCAGAAAGTACGGTAAAATATAGGAAAGATCCCATAAATCCCACGAACAACCTATTAGAATAACCTCATGAAAAAGAGAGGATAAAATGATGTCTGCTCTTAAAATATTTATTGCCGAAGACGAAGATTTACTTCGTAACGGATTGGAATTAGTAATTAACTCCGATGAGGGTATGAAAGTAGTCGGGACCGCAGCCAATGGTCTTGAAGCTCTCGCCAAAATAGAACAAACCAAGCCCGATCTCATCTTAATGGATATCCAAATGCCCATCATGGACGGGATCGAATGCATAAGAAGAATAAGAGAGTCGAATTCGGATGTCATTATTCTGATTTTGACTACTTTTAATGAGGAAGAATATATCATTGGCGGACTTGCTGGCGGGGCAAACGGATATTTAATAAAAGGAATCGATTTCAAGAAGCTGCTGCAAACGATCCGTGATGCTATGGAGGGTCAATACTTCCTGCCTGCAGAGGTTGCAGCCAAGCTGGTCCAGTATATTTATGAGCGGAATCTATCCGAGAAGAAATACTCCCTTACGTCGTTTATAACGAATACCTTTACCACAAGGGAACAAGAAATAATCCCCCTATTATTAGACAGGCTAACGAATAGGGAGATGGCAGAGAAATTGTTTGTGAGTGAAGGGACGATGAAGAACTACTTGACGATTATTTACGAGAAGCTGAATGTCAAGAATCGCCTTGAAGCGATTCAATGTCTACAACGACAGGTAAAATGAAATAAAAGGTGCTTCCTTTGCCAAGCGTGCTTGTAACACCAGTATTTCCACCGTGCAGTTCAATAATTTCTTTGGATATGGCTAATCCGAGCCCGCTCCCGTTTGCGTTACCTTCCTTTTTCTTATAAAACCGTTGGAATACTTGAGGTAATTCTTCTTCAGCTATTCCGACTCCATGGTCAACTACCTCGAAACACATTCCATATCTTTCGTTATCCGTATACGGCCACTCAACAATATAACAGTTTATAGTTAAGAGGGTCCCTAAGGATTCGCTGAATTTCACTGCATTCCCTATATAGTTTTGCAGCACCTGCATTATTCGGAAAGGATCTATCCGGATGGAAGCTTCCTTCCCCATGCAGCTGGTTTCGATTCGGCCTAATTGTAATTGCATATTCACATGACTAAGATCGGGCTCGAACTTATGATACACATCTTGGACAAATCGGTTAACCCTCACATCCTCATACTGAAGGGATAATTCTTTGGACTCCAGCTTGGTTAATTCAAATAGATCATCGATCAACCGTTTCATATCATTGGATTTGCCGAATAATTGCTGTACGAAATCCTGATTTCCCGCCTGAATGATTCCTTCTTTCATAAGCTGCAGATACGTTTGAATGCCTATCATAGGGGAACCCAGGTCATGGGCGATGTTAGCGAGCCGTTTGGTTCTCATATTTTGCAATTGCGCTAACTGTTCATTTTTCTCATGAAGCTCCTTAGTCCGATCCTTTACTTTTTCTTCTAACGTATTATTCGTTTGAACCAATTCAGCGGTCAGCCCTTGATTCTTCTGGAAAACCAGAGCGTATCGGTAGGAAACAATAACGGCTTGGAACAGGATAAACAACAGGACACAGTAATCCATGATAGGAGTCGTGTCTACTATTTGCGCATAATATAAAGTGTCATTCCCCATAGCCAGAATGATGGCGAATATCGCGAATAAATTAATACGTGCTCCCTCTCTCTTCCTTGATGCCGCCAAAATACCCACATAGAAAACAAAATATAAGAGGATGAACGCCATTATGGCTACATTCAATAACAAGGTCTCTGTAAAAACCCGCACTGGGGTTAACAAAATATAACCTATGAACACTACAACAAAGCCGCAGGAAAGGCGAAACACGTATGTATGCACTTCACGGGGATACATATGCTTCATTAAGAGGATCAAGAAAACAAATCCGATCGCCTCCATCAGATACTCGATCCTCACGATCAACTCCCAACTGACTGCGGGGAATAGTGAAAAAGCAAGGAATTCGCTGAGCAGCAAGATTCGCACGGCAAAAGCAATCCCAGCACATCCGATAAACAGGTTGGACAATTCCTTCCGCTTTGTGATATAGATAATCAGATGATACAACCCGATAACCAGAAATCCGCTTATTAGGACGATATCCTTAGAAAGATCCTTCATTACAGAAGGGATTAGCGCTTCGGAATCCCCGTATGTTACATCCCCGAATATTCCGCTTTCACGAAAAGAATAATTGGACACTTGGATTACAATTTCAACGGTTTCTTGTGAAGGCTCAAAAAATATTTGATTTTGCAGTAGCTTGGGGGTCGCCTCCTCCTCATTCTTTCCCACAACTCCTATTCCGCCCTTATGGTGCCCCTCGATCCAGATTTGATAGGAGCTGCCTATGTATCTAAGAAACAACACTTTACTGTCCCCGATATCGTCCGGATGTACTTTAAGAAGCAATCGATAGGTGGCGTATCCTTCACTCGATAACGGTTCGCCATGGATAACTTCTCCTCCCCACGGGGAAGGAACTTGAATATAATCGGGTTGAATGCTAGTTTGTCTAATTTCTTCAGGGGTCAGCAGTTGTTTCCAGTAAAATTCCCAATCGCCCCTTAATGAAACCTTCTGCCCACCCGGTGCACGATCGTTCTCTTGTATATGAATGACCCCTTTAACTACGGGTGCTCCCGGCATCGTTTCTCCATTTACAGTTACACTTGTATTAACAAACACCATCACGGAACATAGTAAGATCCAAATGGCTATTATTCCTTTATTCATAGCAGAGCTCACCTATCTCTTGTTGCATTTTCTTTTATGATAGTGCCTCCTCCAATTAATGACAATCTCTATTCTTCGTGAGCGCTTTATTCGTTCGCTTTTTTGCTTTTTCGGTCTATTACAGCTATGGTGTGAGAGGATGATTCATAATAACCCTTGAAGGATGAGAAACGAATGATGATTCATAACCAGTCGCCATTGTTCATTTATACATATGCTTGCCGGGAAGAAGAGACTTCCTTATGTCAGTTGGAGCTGCGCACCTTGTTTGGCAATCAGAAGTTCGACACTCCTTTCCTGATGAGCAGAACGTCTATTGATCCCAGCCGCAGTCCCTTTATAAAAGAACGTATTGAAGTGATGTACGAAGCGGAGCAGCTGCCGGACATGATGAAGCAAGTGTCACAGATCCACATGAAGGATTCCGCAACGTTCAAAGTGATTTTTGTCAAAACGAATGATCTGGACCCTTCTGAAAAGGTAGCGTATGACGATCGGCGCGCAATTGAGCGTGAACTGGGGCTGCATATTAACGGAGAAGCTGATGTACGCAATCCGGACCTCGTGTACGGTATTATTACTTTAGGAGGACGCTGGTACTTCGGGAACTACATGAAGAACCGGACGGTATGGCTGCACCATGTGAAGAAGCCCCGCAGCTACTCCATTGCCCTTAGCACTCGCGTGGCGCGAGCTGCGGTTAATATCGCGATCCCTGACCCTCGGGGAATTAAGGCGATCGACCCTTGCTGCGGAATCGGAACCGTCTTGGTCGAAGCTCTTTCGATGGGAATCGACATCGTTGGACGCGATATTAATCCTTTCATCGCTCAAGGAGCGCGTGCTAACCTTGCTCACTTTGGCTATGTAACCGAGGTGGCACTAGGTGCAATTGAGAATATATCTACAACCTACGATGCAGCCATAGTGGACATGCCCTATAATCTATTCTCTACAACGTCGCCGGAGGAGCAATTTTCTATCTTGAAGCATGCCCGGAGAATCGCCGATCGAGTTGTTGTGATTACCATCGAGGACATGGATGAGAGTATTGCTGCGGCAGGCTTTACGATTGTCGATCGTTGCGTGGTGAGAAAAGGCTCCGTTAATCGGCAAATAATTCTGTGTACCTAACCAATTTGACCGTAGATCCTAATCGTATAGAGCCTGGGAAAAGAGGGAAACTTAAGCTCTACTCAATTTTTAGGATGTGAACGGATTGGAATTTTTCCACAGTCAAGAATCATTGACCGCTTTTCAATGGGTATTAAGAAGTGTCGTTGGCTTCGCATTCCTTATCCTTGTAGCCAAACTAATGGGGCAGCGCTCCATCTCACAACTAAGATTCCTGGACTTCATCATCGCTCTTACGCTTGGCAACATTCTCGCCCACCCTCTATCCGATGAAAGCCTCGGTCTTGAAGGCTCCATGATTACCACCGCTGTACTCGTCGTTTTATACGTCGCCGTGTTATGGTTAAGCCTTAAATGGCCCCTTCTCAAAAGGTATCTGGACCCGCCTCCTATCAAGCTGGTTGAGAACGGTAAAGTCCAAATTCATAACCTGGCAAAGGCTAGAGTCTCTATCGAGTTTCTGTTCTCAGAACTCCGCAAGGAAAAGGTCGAAGATATACGGAAGATCGCGCTCGCAATCTGGGAACCGGGAGGAACCGTTTCTATCTTTATGGAGACTCCCTACCAACCCCTAACACCTTCCGATATGCAAGTACAGACACAACCGTTCAGTCTGATCAGACCGATTATTTTTGAAGGAGTCGTAGATAAGCGGTTGCTTAAGGAAATCGGCAAGGATTATAGCTGGTTGGAGAGACAAATAACGTCGGCCCACTCCAATATTCGCGATGTAGGGCTAGCTACTATAGACGATCAAGAGAATATACAGGTCTACTCCCTAACAAGCAGAACGTAATAGGGATACACATGGAGTAAAAGGCTGCCCCATTGGCATTAATAATGCCTGAGGTAGCCTTTTATTGATACCCGGTTGCACACTCCTCGCTAGTTCGCTATAATCGGTTTAATCATGTTGAAGAGGAATGATCTCATGTATACGACAACGAATACTATGCTGAATCAACAACTTCATCATCACAAACGGCGTTAGCACACCTGATCACATTCAGGGCGGGCTAACGCTACTCGCGTTGGCCTCCCTGCGGCATATGGAACGCGCAGGACCAAGAGGTCCTGCGCGTTTTTTATTTGTCTACAACACTCGAGAGGAATGATGATCATGCAAAATGTCAAAGGAACCTATGATTTCTATGGAAAAGAACAAGCGCTTAGAAAAAGAGTGCAAACGCTGCTCCAGGACATGTTCGAGCTGTACGATTTCGAAAGCATGGACTCCACCATATTGACCGAATTAGAGCTGCTCACATCCAAATATGCCGGCGGGGATGAAATCCAGCATGAGATGTATCAGTTGAGTGACCAAGGCAACCGCAAGCTTGGCCTTCGCTATGATCTGACGATTCCTTTTGCCAAAGTAATCGCACTGAATCCAGGTATTGAGTTTCCTTTTAAGCGGTATGAGATCGGGAAGGTGTTTCGGGATGGTCCTGTAAAGCGTGGTCGCCTGCGCGAGTTTCTGCAATGTGATGTGGATGTGGTAGGCATTGCGGGTCCTGAAGCTGAGGCTGAACTGATGCAACTGGCGGTGGATTGTTATCGCAAGCTTGAAATTCCTGTTGTGCTTAGGTGGAACAATAGACGCTTTCTAGGCGAGATATTGGAAGCCATAGGTGTAACGCCTGAGCAGACTTTATCGGTTATGCTAACATTGGATAAATTGCTGAAGATTGGTGCAAGAGGGGTTGAACAAGAGCTTACTAGTAAAGGACTAGACGGGAAGAGCACCAGAGGGATTTCAGAGCTCATTGCTCTCAGCAATCCCACCTTTGAACAAATACGCGAAAAATATGGAATAGCAGAGAAAGTCGGCGCGCAGGAGGTATTGGCCCTGCAGGCAATCCTACGACAAATCGGACTAGAGAATACTTGCCGATTCGATCCGTTCCTGTCACGCGGGTTATCCTTCTACACAGGCACTGTGTATGAAGTTTTTGATGCTAATGGTTCATTCCCTTCGAGCTTGGGCGGAGGCGGCCGGTATGACTCCATTATTGGGCCACTAACCGGAAGAGATGACGTGACATACCCCACAGTGGGGCTATCCTTTGGTATGGAATCGATCATGGAAATGCTCGCAGACCGGGACATCCCTGCCGCCACTGCGCCGGTTGTGATTATCCCGATTGGCAGCACGGTGCCCGAAGCGCTGAACACAGCGGCTGCATTCCGAGCTAGCGGCATACGGTCGAGTATAGACACCAGCGGCCGCAAATTGAAGAAATTGCTAGCCTCCCTCGCCGCCAAAGGAATCCGGCTCGTTGTCTTGATCGGAGAGAATGAAGCAGCACTCGGCCAAGTCCGCTTGAAGGATATGGCAGCCTCGACGGAGTACGATGTAACCATAGAGGAGGCTATTAGTCTCATAAATCGTTAGGGCGGATCATGGAGGTTACCCTTTGACCGCCCCTACTAATTGTCCGTGAATAAAATACTTTTGTACAAACGGATAGATGGCGATGATCGGCAAAACGGTTATCATCAACGCGGCCATCTTGATGTTCTGCGGGTGGATCCTGTCCTGCCCCTTGATTGCGGCTTCCTGCGCGATTGTATTTGCTGATATCGTATCATTCAGAATGCTCCTCAGATGGAACTGGAGCGTCCATAGCTCTTTATCGCGAATATAGATCAGCACATTGAACCATTCGTTCCAATAGGCCACTGCGCTGAATACCGTGAAAGCCGCTGTCATGGGCAGCACAAGCGGGAGCACGATCCGCAACAGGATTCTGAGTTCACCAGCGCCATCCATTTCGGCAGACTCCAGAAGCTCTCTCGGCAGTTGGTCGATGACGTTCTTAAACACGATAATATAGAACACGTTGCAGATCGAAGGCAAGATCAGCGCCCAGTACGTATTGGTAAGTCCGATCGCATTGACAACCAGATAGGTTGGGATGAGCCCCCCGTTGAAAAACATGGTAACTAATATATAGGTGAAAATTGTTTTTTTACCCAACAGATGCTTATGGGCAAGAGCAAACCCGGCAAACAGCGATACGAGAATTACGAGCGCAGTGTTCACGATAGTTAAGAATACTGTATTCGCCGCCGAATGCAGGAAGGACATGTTCCCAGCAAGCTTACTATATCCGTCCAGGTTGAAGCCTCTTGGCCAGATGCCGATATTGCCTTGCACCACCTCGGAATAACTGCTCAACGATATGGCAATCGCATTAATGAAAGGAATAAGCACGGACATACAGAACAGGCTGAAAAAAGTGTAATTTGCGATTTGAAAAACGGTTCGGGAAGTCGATTTGTAAATCACCTTGCTGCATACCCCCTTCTCAATACAATCCCATACCTGTGAGTTTTTTGGAAAGACGATTGGAACCAACCAACAGGACAAAGGCAACCAGGCTCTGTGTCAGACCGATCGCGGTAGTCAAGCTGTACTGAACCCGTTCCAAACCCATTCTATAAATATATGTGCTGATTACCTCCGATACATCGTAAACCAACGGATTCTGAAGCAAGAACACCCGTTCAAACCCGATCCCGAATAGGGAGGCGAGCTTCAACAGGAACAATAAGACAATCATAGGGATCATCGCCGGGAGCGTAATGTGAATGGCCTGTCGGAAACGGTTAGCCCCATCGATCACAGCTGCTTCATATAAAGTGCTGTCCACACCGGCAATAACCGCAAAATACAGAATGGCAGACCAGCCGACGCTTTTCCATATTTCCGTAATTACCGCTATCGAGCGAAACATCCCTTTCTCCGCCATAAAGTGAATGGGATCAATCCCAAATACGTTGCTCAATAATACATTCACCAATCCGTCAACAGGGGAAAGCATCTGATGAACCAATCCGGCGACTACAATCCAGGATAAAAAATGCGGCAGGTAAGAAATCGTTTGCACGATTCTTTTAAAGCTGTTTTTCATGATTTCGTTGGCAAGGAGTGCGAATAAAATGGGGGCGGTGAAGCCAAAGGCCAGATCGTACACGTTCAAAAGGAGCGTATTGCGCATGACCGACCAAAATTTATCGTCACTCAAAAAATACATAAAATGCTTAAACCCTACCCAATTGCTTCCCAAAAAGCCTTGGTAAATGGAATAGTCCTGGAAAGCAACAATAACTCCGTACATAGGAACGTATTGAAAAATAAACAAGGAGACAAGCGTCGGCGCAAGAAGCAAATAGAGGGTAATGAGTGTCCTTGGGCGTACTTTTCTTGTCGATTTCTTCACACTGCCCTTCCCTGCCTTCAGCGGTAGCTCTTCCATAGTAGATTCCTCTCTAATAGAATAACGGTGTCCATAGCTTCAAGCCACCATGGACACCTTGTTTAGCCTTGTTGCCGGTTCATCTTGAGCCTAAGCTCAGAACCGCTTTACCAACCTGCATGCAGAACGCCGTTTTTGAGAAGCTCTGCTTTGTTTTTATCCAGGAACTGTTGCATCGGTCCGTAAATCATGTCACGATATTTGGTTTCCCAAGCTTTGATCCGTTTGTCGAATTCTTCCATAGTAATTTTACCCATAATGGCTTCAACCGTAAAGCTGCTGATGTCCATTCTGGAGTCCGGAAGCTTCAGTAAGGCGTCCCCTTGCGGAGCATAACCCGGTAAATAACCTAAGCCGTTATCGCCGATTCCGTTCTTCTTTGCCAATTTGTCAATCGCGGCTATACTGTCGTACACTTCTTTGTTGTAATCCTTACCCAGTGATTTCAGATGGGAAGCTTGCTTGGCTTCCTGACCGTCAACGAAGCCAAAGATGAGCGCCAAATGCAGCGACCAGTAATCCGGTGTTCCTGGTCCTATCTTGTCGGTCGGCACACGCTTGCCGTCAACCGTGTTATAGGTCACCCCTTCTCCTTCATACCCCCAGAAAATCGCTTCATGCAGTTCGTCAGAAGCAAAGGCTTCAATGACCTTAAATGCCTTATCCTTGTCCTTGGTACTGGTAGGAATATAGAGACCGTGCAGTTGAATAGGGAAGCCGCGCTTGGGCTCCGCATATTTCGCATCCTTTAGTACGGCAGGCGGTTTCTTTAATGGAGGGGCGAACACCCACTTGTATCCTTTGGCAGCAGCCGGCAACGAAGGATCTGTTCGATAAAACGCTGCGCCTGGCGCAAGCTGATCGGCACCGAGTACCTGCAGCAGTACGGTATTATTAATCGTCTTTTCGTTATACTTGGCTCCATCGTTGGTGGCAAACTCTTTATCTAACAACCCCTCGCTATAGAGCTGCTTCATAACCATTGTCGCTTCCTTGAATTCCGGCAGCATTACATTGGGGATGATCTTGCCTTTCTCAATCCTCCATTGATAAGGATTAGCGCCGTACCAGTAATATATAACAGCTCCGCCGCCGCTTATCGCCATTTCTCCAACCGGCGAGTTGGATAAAATCAGCGCATTCGGGATTTCTTTCTTTACCACTCGGAAGAACGCGATCCACTCTTCGACCGATTGCGGCCATTTGCCACCGTTGTACTTGTCAATGAGCTCTGCCCGCATCATGTGGACCCCTGAGCCCTCAGGACCGCCCTTCCACGCCATCGGAATTCTCCAGTAGTTCCCCGTCACAGGGTCTTTGGAGAGCTCCATCATTTCTTTGGTTATATACTTCTGGAGCTGCGGCGAGTTGTCATAGTATTTCTTCAGGTCTACAAAAGCTCCTTGTCTGGCCAGTGTGTAGGTTTCATCCAATAGCCAGGTGTGAACGATGTCCGGTAGCTTCCCTGAGGCCGCCAACAGATTGAATCTCGTCTGGAAATCGGCAAACGAAGGAATATCCAGCTTTAGATCCACGTTCGCTTTGTTCTTGACAATGTCAATAAACTTGTTGCTCTCCGGATTAACGCCGTCAGGATGAGCCAGACCTGAATTGCCCATGAACATCGACATCTGCACTCTTGGTCCCTTGTCTGCATCCTCTGTTTCTTTTTTGTCAGAAGAGAATGTACAGCCCGAAACCATCAAAGTGAAGACCAACAAAACCGTCAAGAGAGTGAATATAAGTGATCGTTTGTTTCTCATAGAACTTTAACCTCCCGAATGGTATAAAATAGTACCTTTCTACTCTCTTCTGCTGCGATGGTTAGGATGGATGAACATGTTGCTGACGGCGACCTGTAGAGACTTTACTTGCTAGCAGGAATCATATCTTCAATCGCGCTTCGAAACAGCGGCTCTATGGCGTGATCGAACGGGGCCGGCATCATGAAATATTCCGTCGACCAGTCTGACTCATACCCGCCTTCATCAATCTGATCGGCTGTGACCACGTAGCCAATCATGCCGTTCGTGTAACCAAGAGGCAGCACTTGCCCAGCTGATATCTCCTTGATGAATAGGCCATACTCCGTCACAATCTCGCTGTTCGTAGCCAACAGTGCCAGGCCCTTGGCCAATGTCAAGAAAACGATCTCAAGCGGAAGTGTGTCTTGCAGTCTTTCGGGAGAAGCGAGCAGCTTGCGGCTCCAATCGCCTTTGACCCAAGGTGCATTCGTATGGGCCTGCAGTTCGCTTTCGGTCGGCAGCCTCTGCAGAGGAGCTTTAACTACTCGCAGGCTGGCTGTTAATGGACATAACTGTAATTCCTCTAGCGGGCGTTCGAGCACTCTTAAGACCGTATCGGCTAGTCTGCGGCCCAATTTCCGCACTTCTTTATCCGTACCGTTGAAAAATAATTCGCCTCGGATAGCCGGATTAATATCTCCGCAGGAGCCCTGAAGGAACCCGGAAACGACTTGTCCGCCTACCTTGCTTTCTACAAGTTCCATTGCTACACCGCAAAATTCAGAAGAAATCAAGTTATCGGGGGTGACAACGGGATGGCAAGCATAATGAACCAGAATCCCCTTTGGTCTGTTGTCCGAAGTGCGGAAAGCGATTACACGAAGCTCCGGATCATAGAGACCTTCCTTATTCGCACGTGCCTGGCAGGTCCCGTCCACCATCAATCTTCTGTTAATGCCAATGAAGCTTTTCCCTTGTCCTGAGCTAACCCTTACTTCCTCCTGATTGGCAGCGGCAATCCCGATTCCCTCCAGGACGGTTTCTTCCAAATGCTCAATGTAAGCGGAGTCATGTTTGCCCAGAAGATCAGCAAAGCGGTCGCTCGTTTGCGGTCCAGAATGCGTGTGAGTACCGTGAAACAGAATCGCATCCTCGTTCATGCTCCATCTTTCCTGAATGCGCTGTTTAAGCAATGGAATTCGTTCGCTCCCCCACCAGAGCAGATCCGCAGACACGAGGAGAGCCGATGTCTCCTCGCCGTTCTCACTGCGATGGCGAAACCAGAATATTCGTGCATACAAGGGGTGTGCTATTCCATTGAAGCACGCTCCACCCCGTGATGCGAATCCGGCCAACGGGATTGGATGCTTCGGTGTGATCTCGACCTTGGCTGTGCCAAGCCATAGCTGGTTCTTCATTTCCTGCACCCGCTTTCATAAGTTCGGTTCCCTACCGTTCCGGCTTAAGAATACGAACGAACCACTTTATCCAGTGCTTTGGCAATATCGTGCATGGCCTTCTCATCCTCCAGCAGCGTGACCTGCGTCAGCCACAAGGCCTCGTTCGCACACACACGTTCACTGATCGGACAATCGTACACATGATCCTTGCCCGTTAGCTCCTTGGAGCGTTCGATGATCGCTCTATTCTGATTAAGTGAATTGTAACCTGTCAGGATAAAGATTCCTTCCGCATTCACTTTTTTGATAAAGTCGTCCTTGTTAATTGTATCCCCAAGTACGGAATCCAGCTTAAACATGTAGAGATGATTCGAATGTCTGGTCACCCTTGGATCCCGCTTAAGCACCTGGATCCCTTCAACTGAAGCAAGCAGTTCATTAAGCAGCTTGACGTTCGCTTCCCTTTTCCGGCGCTGTTCTTCCAGCCTAGTCATCTGTGCGATTGCAATAGCTGCCTGGAACTCGGTCAGCCTGTAGTTTTGGCCGATCCGCTCATGCTGGTACCAGGCGCCGCCCGGAATACGTCCCACATTGATCAGTGACCATGCATGCTCCCAATAGGCCGCATTATTGGTCGTGATTATGCCTCCTTCACCGGCGTTCAGGTTCTTGCTGGATTGCAGGCTGAACGTCCCGAGGTCACCTATGGTCCCTACACTCTGTCCGTCCCATACAGCTCCAACCGCCTGGGCTGCATCTTCGATGACGACTAGATCGTGCTTGCTAGCAATCTCCATGATCCGGGTCATGTTGGCTGGACCTCCGGCGATATGCACAGGAACGATTGCTTTTGTACGCGGTGTTATGGCTGCCTCTACTTTCTCCGGATCAAGCAGCAGCGTGTCTTCCTCGACATCAACGAATACAGGGATAGCTCCGAAGGCCAATGGAGCAGATGCCGTCGCGATGAACGTGTAAGGAGGAACGATCACTTCATCGCCCTGCTTCACTCCTGCAGCTTGAAGCGCTACAGTAATAGCGACGGTACCGTTGACCAGAGCGATTGCATGATTCGCGTTCTGCAGCTCCGCGAATTGCTTCTCCAGTTGCGGCAGCTTGCCGTATGTGGAGCCGACCTCGAAGATACCGCCCCAGTTGCCGGATTCTAGCACCTCCATGACTAGTTTTCGCTCCAAATCATCGAATACCGGCCACCTGGCCTTCCAGCCCCCATTTCTAATCGGGGTCCCTCCGTCTATTGCCAATCTTTCTTTCTCCATGCCCGATTCTCCTCCCATTCTCTGTCGCATATCCTCTTTTGAGTGAATTGTTATGATCTCTTTCTTGTCTCTTATGGTACTATAGAAGAGTGATTTCCATAGGTCATATCAGAAACTTGGCAAGTCAGCTTTTAAGATCATTTAAAAGGAGTACTCTGTGATGACTATGTTTCCTTACTATCATGATGCTTTAACCGTCGCCAATCTCAAAAAAGGACAGCTTCCGTTTTATGTGCTGGACCTCACCATCGATTCTTTATTAAACCTGCATCATCATGACTTTGCTGAGTTTTTTTTCGTCTATGAGGGAAAGGGGGTAGAACTGATCAACGGGAATACACATACGATCCAGCCCGGATCCGCCTCTTTCCTCCTGCCCCATCATCTCCATGAAATCCAAGGCAATCCTGCCACTCCAATTCGCATGTACTGCTGTATGTTCGATATCAGTGTTCTCTTCGGTTCTAGATTCGATTTCGAGCTCGCAGGCAGGCTGTTGCAAACTGGAAATGCGCTTCCTTCCTACGTTGACTTTGATCCGAAGCAATCGAGTGAATTAAAGCAAATCTTTGCTTCCATCCTGCATGAATATTCGGGGTCTGGGTTTGGAAAATTCAGTTTTATTCGTATCAAGCTGCTGGAGGCGCTGCTTCTCTTTGCAAGAACCCAGCAGCTGCAGCCGGAGCGAGAGGAACAGAAGCCAGTGATGAAAAAAACGATCTGGAACATTGTCCAGTTCGTACATATGCATTATGCAGATAAACTCACACTGGAGAAATTGTCGCAGCAGTATAAAGTAAGCGCTCCCTATATTAGCTACTCCTTTAAAAAGTTTTGCGGACAAAGCTTTCTGGAATACCTGCAGACGCTCCGAATCAACAGTGCTTTGAGTCTACTCTTGTCTACGGAAATGTCCGTGTCGGATGTAGCAGCGGAAGTCGGATTCGATTCCTATCGTAATTTCTCACGGGTGTTCAAGAAAATGAGAGGCCTCACGCCAGGTGAATATCGGGAAAGGCATCAAGCTGCCGAGCCAATGCCAATCGTTCCGCATTCAGGTGCTTAATTGCACAATAAGGACGCTTTTCCGCTCCATCTTTCTGCCCTTTCTATTCTATCTTGGGTGGGTAAACGCCAAAAACCTGACCGTAAATTCATCGGTCAGGTAATAGAAGTTCGAGCTTAGTTTGGCTCGATTTTCACATGTTTGCCGGTAGCGATGGACTCATCAATCGCGAAGCAGAGCTCCATCGTCTTGTAGGCATCAGCAAAATCGCAGCTGGTGCGCCGGTTGGTCTGAATGGCTTCCACGAATTCAGCAATCTCGTGCCCGAACGGGAAAAAGGCGACGTCCCCGTTATCCGGCATGATTGTTGGAATCTCAGCGTAATCCGTTTGCCCAGGAAACTTATGGCTGTAGATCCGGTTATTCATAATCGAACCTTTTTCCCCAAGCAAGTGAATATTGAACTTATAAGGCGTCTTGCACTCTAGCGAGGAAGATACTTTTCCCACACCGCCATTCTTCAATTTGAAGATGGCAATCGCGTTAGGATCGTACTCATAATCGGAATCCGCCCACGTTCTACAGCTGTAAGCCATCACCTCCTCCACCTCTCCGGCGAACAACCTCATGGCATCCACGGCATGACACCCAGCGGATAGAACACTGCTTCCCCCCAATGATCTCGAGGTGCTCCATCGGAATTGATTGAACTGCGGTCCGATGTGATTCCAATAATCGATCTGGGCCATGAACACTCTGCCGAGTGCATCGTCCTCTATCATCGCCTTGATCATCTTGAACGCTGGATTCCAACGAAGCACGAAGCCAACGGTAGTCTGCACTGGATCCTGACGGAGAGCCGCAGCTATTCGCTCAAGCCCTTCCCTGTCTAAGGACAGTGGCTTCTCCAGCACAAGATGTTTGCCGTAACGCACCGCCTCTATAGCCTGATTGGGGCGTACATCTGGAGTCGAACACAGGACTACCGCATCCACTTGATTATCTCTCACCATTTCTGCATAGTCGGTATAAATACGCGCATCTATGCCCAGATCGGTTAGTTTCTGTTTGGCGCGATAAGCGTCACTAGACACAATGCCGTACACTTCTGAGCCCGAGCAAACCTGTATAGCCTTCAAATACTCAGCGGCTACCCATCCCGTACCGACCACGGCAAATTTGATTGTCATCTTCCCATCTCCTTACACCGGTAACCGGACCGTATTGTTCCGAGCCCACACCATACGTTGGATAAACCCTTCTGCATATTTGCAGCCGGCTTGTATTCCGCGCATTTTCCCCAGTGTGTGTACAAAATCGAGAATGTCCACTCCATCATGCTCCTTCAGCCATACTAGCTGGGATTGATGTTTGGAAAGCATCTCGAGCTTGGTCTCAAATTCTTCCGACACATCGACATAAAGGGTCGGTTGAAAATCCATCCCTGACAAATTGTCCATATAAAATAACGCCGGTACCCGCTTAATTGTCGGCGACTCGGTTATGATTGCTGGCAATGAAGCTAGAAAGGTGGAATCGAATACAAGCTTGCTGACGGCATTGTGGTCGGGCATGTAATCATTACCCGCATGTGTAATAACGATATCCGGTTTCACCTTGCGGATGAGCTCCACGAACAGCAGCCTGGTTTCCTCCTCCTCGCTGTATATTTCTCCGTCCTTAAGTCCAAGTGAGATGACAGGGACGCCGATCACAGCGGCGGCTTCCTGAGCCTCTACAGCGCGAATGCCGATTAATTGTTCTGGCGGTATCTCGTAATGTCCCTTATCTCCCGTGCTGACATGACACAAGGTAACGCTATGACCTGCCTTGACCAGCTTCGTCAATGTGCCTGCGCACGAGATTTCTATATCGTCTGGGTGTGCGCCCACTGCCAATACATTCATAGGAATCTCCCTTCTAACTTTATCTGCTTCAATCGTCTGTTAGTTCAGATCCGGCACAAGCGGTCCCGCCAACTCGTGCATAAAAAACAATTTCCCCGGCAATGTTGGCATGTAGGAGGATGGCACCCACGGATCGGTCCCATATCGCAGAGTCGTCCAGAGCGACAAGCCCTGCCACATCATGCCTCTGCCTAATGTGCCGTCTGCTCCTCCAATTGCATAATCCGCCTGTAAAAACAAACCTGGACCGATCGTATTGGCAAAACAGGGAATAAGGGTTGTGCGGCTCTTAAAGCTCGTGATAGCGTTTTGTTCGATGGTAAGCGGATGCAAACGAGCAGCTACACGGTGTGTGTTCGTTCTCCATTCACTCTCGGAAGTATATTCTTCCGCAAAATGCGGCTCCCAGAATGCGATGTGAAACACGCGTCCAATGCCGTAAACAACCCCTAGCTTCGCACCTTCCGCTCGGAGGGCTGCAATTTTGTCCCCGTACTTAGGAAGATTGTCTTTTGTAGCAAAGTTACGTTGGGATTCCGGTACCGTCAAGTTCCCAAGCGGGCCGTAGAACGCATGCTCCATCGCATATTGAAACGATCCAGGATTCGTTGAGGGCAGTGTGTTCCCATCTGCATTGCTCCATTCGTCCATATTGAAACCGTATACATGTGAAGCGCTGACATTCCACTGTTTCAAGAAATACACGGTCCATTTATACATACCCATCGGACCGACCGGAAGGATGAGCGCCAGCTTCTCTCCGCGATCTCTTGCTGATTTGATCAGCATTGCAATTTCGTGACCCACATACACATTGAAGGCTTCCATGCTCTCGCAGGAAACCGGCTGAAAGTCAGGATGCCAATGAAGCTGGCGTTCGGATATCTGCTCCGGAGAAGCGCCTATGCATTGATCCATCTTTTCCAGATTCCATCCTGCCGGAAGAAAGCCCTCCATCATCGAGCCTTTGATCGTCGTGAATAAATTCATTTGTTCTCCTCCTTTTGTTCATGGATGAATCCATTATTACCGGGTGCTTTCAACCAATTCTCCAACAAGCCAATTGTAGCGCGGATATCACGGGTTTGTTCTTCGCCGCCAATTTCTCTTTCAATAATTAATTCTCCTCTGAATCCGATTTCCTTCAGACGCGCAAGAAATACTGGAAAGTTGACTTTCCCCTGTCCAACCTGCACCTCGAACCCCAGATGATCCCCATTCGTCGGGTATAGGCCGTCTTTGACGTGCACATTCCGAACATAAGGACCGATCAGATCAAGCGCATCCACGGGATTGCCCTTGCCATACATGATAAGATTGGCCGGATCGAGGTTGATGCCGACATTGGCCATGCCCACTCTTTCAATCGTGCGAAGCAGCACGACCGGGGTTTCCTGTCCCGTCTCGAGCCAGAATTCGATCCCCAGCTGCGAGCAATAAGTCGCGACCTCACGAATGGTATCTACAACGGCGGGATATTCGGGATCGCTCATGTTCTCCTGGATAAACCCGCAGTGCGTGATGACGGCTGCCGCTCCAATCCGGTTGGCGAAGTCGGCAAATCGACGCAGTATGTTCACTCGTTCTGCTCGATAAGCGGTCGGCACGATCCCCAGTGTTCCTGGACCTTCTTTGAAATCCCAGATTTGCGGCGGAGGGAGTCCAGCCCACACTGCGCTGATCTGAACTCCCGCAGCACGGGAATAGCGAAGCACATTGTCCGCAATGGATTCGGTTGCCTGTGTGTGATCCCAGCTAACCAACTGACACACATCCAACCCAAAATCACGTACCTTATCAAAACAATCTCCATCGTTTGTTAACGTGTTCAGTACACCGATTTTCATCGTGTTCCCATTCACCTGCTTTCGCTTTTACAACTATCGTACGATAGAATAGCGAATCGCGTAGGTCACATCGGAAATGAGGCATGCCAGCTTTTAAGCATGGCAACCACTATCCGTTTCTCTTCAAAGCCTCTATAATCATCCCAAAAATAATCAGATCGTTCTTGGAATCTTCAGGCGTCGTCTTGGGGGTTAAGTCCTCTATGATTACATCATACAAATAGTTAAGCTCCAAGGTATACGGATCTGTGAAGGTTGGTCGGATCACGGATTCCTTATACGTCTCGCCTACCGTCTCATTGATGTACAGCTTCGTTGGCAGATGGCGAATGTAAGGCGTATCGTATTGCACCTTTACCGATTTGTGGCTGCCGTACACCTCTACATGCGCATCGAACCGCCCTTGTGCATCCACACCGGTCTCAAATGTAACCGAAAAAGGGCCGTAATCGAAAATAACGCTTAGGAACAAACATCCGTTATCGGTAAGCTTGGCGCCAACCACACCATTCGGCATGCCTAGCGCTTCCCTCATGGCCGAGAGATCATGGCTTGATAACCCGCACAGAAACCGATAGCAGTCAAAGTAAGGCGAGCTCGCATCTAATCCTGTTGCTTCTCTGGTCAATCTATCCGCGCGTTCCCGCTTGTCTTGCTTAGCTTCTTCGGAATAATCATTGAAGGAGAGAACATGACTGGTCGGCTTCGTGAACAATCGGTTCGGACCGATAATATCTCGGACTCGGGCATACTGGATTTTGTCGATGCCTCCGATTTCCTTCACTGCTTCTACGAAAGATGCTGCATATCTTCTCATATAGCCCACCATAACTTTAACGTTAGCCTGCTGCCCAGCTGCAATGATCGCATCGGCCTCCGCCAAAGTAAGACACATCGGCTTCTCAATCAGCACATGCTTGCCCTGAGCAATCGCAGCAATGGCACAATCTGCATGGTATTCATCGCTGTTCAACACGAAGATCACATCAAGATCTGCTTGCTTCACTAGCTCAGACGCATCCGAGTAGAGAGCGGCTACGCGATACTTCTCACCTACATAAGCCAATAGCTTCGGCGAAATATCGCATAATGCTGCAATTCTGAACCGATGAGGCAATGTCTCTAATACAGGCAGATGAATAATCTGCGCTACCTCTCCTAGACCGATAATGCCAACATTCAGTATTTTTTGCCCCATGTTCGTCCACGCTCCTCATAAATGTAAACGTTTAGATAATACTCGACAAAGAACAGGCCATAAGCCAAGCTTTGCTCTCGCCCTGAATCTACCCCGTCTTCTATTACACCACAGACACACCGCTGCTCTCTCGAATGATAAGCTTCATTGGAAAAGTTACTTTTTTGTGCGCAAAGATCTTATCCGGATTCTCAATCTGCTCGAAGATCAAGTCCACGACAGCCTCGACCATGTCCTCAATAGGCTGCTTGATGGTCGTTAAAGCGGGACGATACAAGCTAGCCAGACTGATATCATCGAAGCCGACTACCGCTTTATCTCTAGGAACCTCAATCCCATACTCCTCAAAAGCCTTAATCGCACCGATCGCGATCAAATCATTGGAACAGAACAAAGCCGTGAACGCTCTACCGCTCTCCATAAGCTGCTTCACACATTGATACCCATATTGACTGAAGTTATGTACACTCGCTGTTCTCCCGCTGATTACGATCTCTTCATCCACCTCAATCCGATTCAGCAACATTGCATTGCGGTACCCCAGCTCACGCTCCAGTGAAGTAGATACCGATCCAATGTAGGCGATACGCCTATGTCCCAGCCCAATCAAATGCTCGGTTGCTTCCATCGCACTGCTCAAATTATCCCCATTGACGGAAGTGACAGGAGCAACCCGTGAATCGAACGAGACCATCGGGATTCCCTGTTCCCTGAACATTCCCAGAGCTTGTTCCGCCTCATCCAGATTGAATAGTCCGCCAATAATCAACCCATCCACTCTTCGCTCCAGAAAAGCAGTCAGCGAGGAGTACGGCTCATCATGACTGGTGCCGATAATTAAGGTATACCCTCTCTTCAGCAGCGCACTCTGGATCATCTCGGCCAACGCAGCCCAGTATTCATTGGTAAGCAGGGGGACAATCATCCCTATTGTACGGGTTTTCTTGACGATCATCGATCTCGCTGTCTGGTCTGGCGTATAGTTCAAGTTGGCAATCGCTCTTTGGATCTTCTCTCGGGTTTCTTTCTTCACCTTATCCTTTCCATTAATGACTCGTGACACGGTTGCAATCGATACATTTGCTTCTCTGGCCACATCTTTAATCGTACTTATTATCATATTGTGCTCCTGGTAGTAAAAACGTTTACACTAATTGTACTCCACCTGCTGCCGTTGTCAATACTCTTATCCGCTCTCCTTCCTTGCAGGCGCGCAACAGCTGGAAGCTGAACATTATTCGATAATTTCCTCCACTTTTTCCTGGAAGAACAAATGATACACCCGAACCACTAGAATTTTGACCACGATATAGAACGGAATGCATAGCAGCATCCCCAGGATCCCCGCAAGATCGCCCCCCACCAACAACAGGATCACAATGGTTACCGGGTGAATCTCCATTTGTTTGCCGAATATAACCGGTGTCAGTATATTATCCTGTATTTGCTGTGAAGCAATAATAATGATCAGAGCCCATAATGCCATGTAGGGCGATTCGAGAAACGCAACAATCAGGACAGGTATAGAAGCTAGTATCGCTCCTACATAAGGAATGAAATTCAGTATTATGGCGATAATTGTGAATAACAGCGAATAGGGAAGACCGATAATGAGAAATCCGATGTACATCAAGACTCCCAACAGCACATTGATAAACACCCGGCTTACTACATAGCCGCTAAGCGCCACATCAATCTCATGAATCGTATCGATTCCTTGACCACGATATTGGCGTGGAAGGATACTAGTAAATATATCACCGAATTTGTCGCCTTCTTTTAACATGTAATAGAGCACGATCGGGACCGTAGCCAATACAATGAATAGGTCGGAGAAAAAGCTGATTAAGCCCGCTACATACCCGCCCGCCAAGGTGTAGCCTTGATTCAGATACCCGGATAACTGATTTAGTAGATTAGAATCATCGGGCAACAAGCCTGAGATCAGTCTCGTATTCTGAAGGTTAATTAATTGCTCTTGAAGGCGGTCCATGAATTTGGGCGCATTCGTAGCGAACATCTCTATCTGCTCTAGCAGAGTTGGCCACACCCACATGGTGAAACCCGTAATAATTGCTGCTCCCGTGGCATAGATCAGGATGACGGATAAAGCTCGATTCATTTGGAACCGCTTCTCCAGCCCATTCACCAACGGACGTAATAAATAATAGAAAAAGAAAGATAAAGAAATCGGCACTATGAGCAGGCTGAACAAGGACACGATCGGTTGAAAAATAAAGCTAACCATAGTGCCTAGGTATATAATAAGCAGAATAAGAATGATGCCAAGACAAATCCTGAAAAAGTTACTCTGAAGCATAATCAGACCCCCAATGAATATCAGCATCATTCGCCTATTTTGTGCGTTATTCACCTTTTACCCTTAAAATCTATTATTTATTCACAAGTGATTGCCTAACCTGATAATAGTTTCCACTTGAAACCCGACAGCTTGTCTAGCAGTATTACTTTATAACAAGATTCAATATGAATGAAGGATAAAGGAATAAGGATTGGAGGGATAAGGATGAGATCAGATTGGAAGCAGGCAGAACCGGAGCTGCGCCAAGTGAAGGTGAGGAGCAACGGGATTAACGAACTTGTGACCATCGAGTCCACTTCTGAGGAATTAAGCTGTATAGGAATCGGAACAGATGCGGCCGTGTTCCACTACGCCCCAACACCTGAGTACGCCTACAAAATATATACGGACCAGTCGCTAACCAAAAAAGATGTGGAAGAGGAAGTATATCGTCTACTGGAGGGATCCCCCTATTTCCCGCGCTTTTATGGAAAAGGGGATTCTTTCATTGTGATCAGCTACGAGAAGGGGTTGACGTTATACGATTGCATTCTGCAGGGGGTTCCCGTTCCCGAACAGGTTATGCAAGATGTAGAAGTCGCCCGAGAGTATGTGCGTTCCAAAGGATTAAATCCGCGGGATATTCACCTTAAAAATGTTCTGCTGCAAGATGGACGGGGCAAAGTCATCGACGTCTCTGAGTACGTTCAACCGGGTAACGATAATCGATGGGAGCATCTGGTATGGGCCTATAATCATTTTTACCCTCTCCTGAGTGGAAAGCAGATTCCTTCTTGGATGTTAGAGGCTATCAAACAATCTTATAACCGAATTGATAAAGCAACCTTTGCGCTGGAAGAGTTCTCTAAACAAGTGGAGCGTTTATTCTTTGGAGGCCGTAAATAACAACGGTAAGGAATGGGGCTCTCAGCTTAGTTTGCGGCTGTTGAGCCTTTCATCTTCGTTTTTCACCAACGACTTCTTAACGGCTTGCAGTACACGTTCCTCCAGGAACGGCTTGATCATGAAATCCTTAGCTCCGGCCTTCATTGCATCCAGCACCATCGATTTACTCCCCATAGCTGTGCACATGATTACTCTAGCCTGCGTGTCCAATCTAATGATCTCAGTCAGCGCTTCTATTCCGTCCATCTCTGGCATCGTAATATCCATAGTCACCAACTCGGGTCTATATTGTTTGAACCGTTGCACAGCCTCTAAGCCGTTAGCCGCTTCTGCCACTACGTCGTATCCCTCTGATTTCAATAAGTTTTTAAGGATCTCTCTCATAAAAGCAGCATCATCCACGATCATTATTTTGGCCGCCACCGGTCTCACTCCCGTTCTACTCGAAAATCATTGCTTTCATCAAACATGGACTTCCTCAAGCGTAACCGATTCAGCGGGATTTGATTAGTTACCTTTGGTCATAAATTTGTCATATCGCATTCCGTTTGGCGCGCTTCTTTTGGCCCCAACCAAAAAAGTTTACCCCTGCTCAGACTTGAGGTCCCCGACAACACTGTTTCTCTAGACCCACTCGTACTCTATCAGGTATTATGGTCGAAGGCATTGAAATGACGGGGGTACACCATGGAACACACGTATAATGACATCAAGCAAGGAGAACGCGGAGCATGGATAAGCATCATTGCCTATATCTGTTTATCCGCCTTGAAGCTTAGTATCGGATACATGACGAATTCCCAAGCGCTGCTGGCAGACGGACTTAACAATTCCTCTGACATTATCGCTTCTATAGCGGTATTGGTAGGATTGCGAATATCGAGGAAACCGCCTGATCAAGATCATCGTTACGGTCATTTTCGTGCGGAGACGGTAGCTGCTTTACTGGCCTCTTTTATTATGGTCGCGGTCGGGCTCCAAGTGCTGTATCAAGCTGTTATGAAGTTCAAGCTGCCTGCAATTGAAACGCCAGATATGATCGCTGCATGGACAGCGGTTCTGTGTGCGATCGTGATGTATGTGGTCTATGTATATAATTTCCGATTAGCCAAAAAAATCAATAGCACCGCCATGATGGCGGCCGCACAGGATAACCGTTCTGATGCTTTTGTCAGTGTAGGTGCCTTTATAGGTATTGTTGGTTCCCAATTTGGTTTGCCCTGGCTCGATCCACTGACTGCGCTTCTAGTAGGGATCATGATTTGCCGGACGGCCTGGGGCATTTTTCGCGATGCCACTCATGCGCTTACCGATGGTTTTGACGATGCCGAACTGCAGATGATCAAACACACGATTGAGGACACCCAAGGCGTCGAGAAAATCATTGATCTGAAAGCTCGCGTACACGGCAACACAACCCTCGTTGATGCAACCATAGGCGTCGATCATCAGCTCAATGTTAGCGAGAGCCATGATATTACCGAAGAGGTGGAGAAACGTATTCATGATATCCACAACATCGCGCACGTGCATATCCACATTGAACCTTATGAGAAATAAGTCTCTTTACAAAAGGCTTTGCCGCTCTTAGCGCGACGAAGCCTTTTCTTCGTATCCATTAACCTTCACGACCTCTGTTCGGGCGATCATATCGTATAAAGATCGTTTCGTTCTCGTGAAAAGGGCAGTCAGAATGTACGCAAACAGTAGCCCATATACAATTCCGCCGATTAGATAGTAGGCAAAAGGCACCTCCTGATTGCCCAACGCCGCGAACCGATACACAAGGAAGTGGGAGAGCTCCCAAGGAATAAATTTGAGTATTGTGCGAAGCGTGGAATGGCCTATGCTAAGGGGTTGTCCTGAACGGTTAACCACACGAATTCCGATCTTCTTCTTGCCGAATGATTGTCTCCCTATCTTCGAGTCCATAATGATGTAGTAGAGCGAAACAGGCAGGGTTACCAGTAGAAAACCGAATAGCTGTGATAACCAAAGGGAATAGGTGAATATTTGTTGAATAGGTGGGTAGACAAGCGTACTCATCACAACCAGCAGGGCCAGATAAGTAACAATCCACATATAATCCAACAAAAATGCAAGTAAACGTTGCAGGAATGTTGCAGGCATTTTATTCATCTCCTATTACAAAATCCGGAAATAATAACCCAATTTTTCCCTCCCATAACCATAACACAGCCTTGGATATTTATCCTCTACTTTTATCCCTTCTACCCTAACTTCCTTTTTTCTTGCAACATTATTCCAACCCGAGACGTCTTAGGACTCTGACAGCGCTGATCAACCTCTTGAAAGGAACTATTACAATGAAACGCACAATGAAGAAAAGCCTGGTTGTCATAATGGCTGTGTCCACAATGATGACCACTGGAGCAGCCTATGCATCCATCGATAACTCCCCTCAACCGACGGCCTATTTGCCAATCGTGACCACACAAGTCGGCACACAACCTGTAAGTATTACGGTGAGCGGCGAAACCATCTCTGAGAGTGGCTTCCTGCTTGTGAACGGAACGGAGCCTATGATCCCCCTTCGCGCGGTTTCTGAGAAACTGGGCTTTACATTGGTCTGGCATCAAGAGACTCTATCTGTGGATTTGAATAAAAATGCTGTATTTACTACCGTAACAACCGGGGCCGATCGCTATTCGATTAACAAAATGTACACGACTCTTGGCACGGCGCCTCAACTAGTAGATAACAAGCTGTATGTGCCCGCTTCTTTCGTAAGCAAAGTGTTACATGGATCCGTTGCGGCGAAAGATAATACCGTATCGATTTCCCTCGAGGAGCAGAAGAAGAAAGTGCAAGCTACTGGCGTCATTACCGAGATTAAGAGCAAGGACAACTATCAATCCATTCATATTAAAGGTGTTGGGACAGAAGGTATTGTGCTCAATGTTGGACCGGAAACCGGTTATCAGATGTTGGATGGCACTAAGATCAACTTCTCCGATCTTCACGTGGGCTTGACGGTGGTAGCCGAACATTCGTTAGTGTCGACCCTCAGCCTGCCGCCTCAGACTCCTACATACAAGATTACCGTTCTGGATACCAAGACCCAAGAGGGTACTATTGGTACAGTAGGTGAGATTGAGGAAGTTCGTACCAGTGATACTGGAAAGGTAAGCCTGCTTATCAAAGGAACCGGACTATCAGATACCTCTCCAGACGAAGTAGTATTGAATCTATCTGACGACACCGTTTATGTAGATAAAGACGGGGAAGCCGTTCAGAAGAGCGCCCTTGTTAAGGGTGCGAAAGTGATTGCATACTACGGTCCGGTCATGACCAAGAGCCTGCCTCCAATCGGCAAAGCTTGGAAAATTGTTGTGGATACTGTGCAGGAGTAAAGGATTGTAAAGAAAGACCGTCCGTAATTGGACGGTCTTTCTTGTGGATGAGCACAAGCTATAGAGCGTTTTTTCCGCTTTAGAGCAGTGACAGGCAGCGTTTTCGCGTCCTGTAGAGCGGATTTTCCGCTCCATCTTCCTGCCCTTTTCAATCTAACTGGGTCAATGCTTCCAACCTCTGCATGACGGCATATTCATCTGGATAAATCATCATGTATTCCGTCAGACCCACCATGCGAAACAGCTTCTGGTAATGACCCGTTAACCCGTAAGCAAAAGTCTGATAGTTGCCTTTGACCCCTGCCCGCACGATGCGAATCAAGATGGCAATTCCAGCGCTGTTGATATAAGGCACTTGTGTAAAATCCATAACAAGGAAGCCCTTCGGAGACCCCATTCCTTGCTCCCATGGTTTATAATGCAGCAGTGCTTCCTCGGCCTGTTTGGTCAAATCGCCGCTCAGGGTCAAAGCAAGTCCCTGAGTGATCGCCTTGCCTTCTACTCGGAATTTCGTATCCATGCACAGTCACTTCCTTAATTAAGAAAATCGGCAGAACTGCATTTCTATATAAAATTTCCCGTCACTGTCATCTCTCCCGAAACGGACAGAATGGGCAAATGTAGAGATAAATAGCATTCCCCAGCCTCGTGAGGTGCGCTCTGCTTGTAGTTCCCGATCAGATCCTTGGGGACCGGAATAATCGAATCCTTTGCCTTCGTCATACACACAGACAATATACTTATCTTCGAAGACGTTCATCGTTACCCTTACGGGCAGCTGCTTCTCCTGTTTATTGCCGTGTTCAATAGCATTCAGACAGGACTCAGAAACGGTCGTAAGGATGTCTTCCTTCTGCTCAGACCGCGAGTCGAATCGCTCAATGATCTCGGCGACATCTTCCATGACAATTTTTTCTTGTCCGAATTCACTGCTCACAATCCATTGCTTTGCAAATAAAGGCTCCTCGTTCACGTTCTTCATCACCTTCTTCTTCGATCAAGCATGAAGGATGGTCTCCTAGATCCATTATAGCGTTGGTTACTTACAAGAACCTTACAAGCCTTGCTACTCCCGCTTAATCATGACTAATGTACAATCATCCGCATGCATCTGATCTACTGACTGTTGAAGTGAATCGAATAAATCCGCGACAAGACGCTGCACCCCACCATCTGCAGGTAGACTGGCCAGCACGCTCTCCAACTGCTCAAAGCCGCTATTCTCTCTCGAAGGATTCATGCTTTTAACGATACCATCCGTATATAAGATCAAATACTCCCCTTTAGCCATGACAAACCGGATTTCCGAATAGTGCTGGTCTGAATCGATCCCTAATGGAAAAGAAGACATTCTATGCTGTTCGACTTTTGAACCCCTTACGGAATAGGGTGAGACATGCCCCGCACTTGCGTATTCCACCATCCCTGTCTGAATCTCACATATAGCCAGTCCTAGTGTAATCATCATATCGCCCTGCAGGGTATCTGCAAGCATACGGTTAAGCCTGCCAAGCACTTCTCCCGCTGATCCGCCTTGCCGAATTTCCGTACGGAATAATACCATAACGGCCGACATGACAAGCGCAGCTTGTATTCCCTTGCCTGAGACGTCACCTACTATGACAGCGAGCCGTTGTTCGTCGAGCTGCACAATATCGTACAAATCCCCTCCCACCTCTTTGATCTGCTCACAAATCGCGCATATTCGGTATTCCCCCACCTCATGGTAGCCTCCAGGAAGCAATTGCTGCTGCACCATATAGGCCAGCTCGAGCTCTTTATCCAGCTCATCATATTCCTTGGATATTTGATCTTGCAATTCATTAAAGGCATCTGCCAGCTGCCCCATCTCGTCAGGGTGGTATATCGCGATTTGACTGTGAAGTTTATTCCGATCTCCTTTTGTAAGAGAACCAATCCCCTCGACCATCGTCCTAAGCTCTTTACGCAGCTGAATGATCATCACTGTGAATAACAAGGTTGCGAATAAAAAGTATAATCCGGTCATCCAGAACAAAACAGGAAGCTCAATCGGCTCATTATACAGGAGGTTGTCATACATATACAGGAGCAAATTAAGAATCACAATGATAAAGCAGCTTATAAAATAAATAAGAATCGGTTTCACGAGGCTTTCTTTTTTCAGATCACCAATCCGCAAAATATGTAATTGATTGATATAGGGACGCAGACTGCTGCGGGTCATCGTGTAAAGCAGAATGGAGATCGTAAGCGCAAGCGCTTGTTCGCTAAGCGTTGTATTAATGAGGCCCAGGAGGAGGGCCTTGTCCGCCTCGCCCGGAGAAATCCCATAATAGATGAGATCAGCCGTATGGAACAGGATCGAAAAAATTAACGACAGGATCGTAACACCCCAGAATAACTCTGCCGGAAAACGAAGCATGCGGGCCATGATGATTTCTTTCCCGCTATCAAGAGTACTTCCCCCGATATATCGCATAACCGGCCGAAGTCGCCAATACGTTATCACCTGCAGCAGCAGGATGAATAATGGAATTCCTATGAGGAGTGCTTTTAGATTAAATTCCCAAAGCTCCGAGAGCGTAATTCCATTTACATATAAATTTTTAAGCGTAATCATACACCCGCCGAATACCAGAGCAAGCACATACATGAAAGACAATCTCAGCATCAGCGAGAAGGCTGTTGGTTTACCGGTCTGCATGATCTGCGCCCCCTTAAACTCCTATGAACTCTAACTTATCGGTATTGAAGCAAAACGATAGTGCGGTCATCCTCATACCGGGAACCCTCCATCTTAGGCAACTGAGCGATCAACCGGTCAACTTGATGTTGCGGTTCCAGATCGGGAGAGAGCTGAAGCATCATGTGCTCCAGGAATTCAAAACCGATCATCTCCCCTTCTTCATCCATAGACTCTATCGTCCCATCCGTATACATCAGAAAGCGATCCCTGCCATGGAGTATAATCTCTTGCTCTTTATATTCCTCGTCCTCGTGGATACCGAGCGGAAGCGATGGAAGGATGATTTGATCCATTCGATCCTCACTTATATGGTAAGGTCCGACATGCCCGCCGCTCGCATAGACAATGGACCCCTTCCGACAGTTGCATATGGCCAGCCCCAGCGTAACATAATGCTCACCGCGCAGCGTTTCGACTAGCCGCCGATTGAGCCGGACCATTAACTCACGGGCACCCCCGCCTCGGCGCACTTCCGTTCGGAACAGCATCATCACGGAGGACATAATCAATGCCGCTTGCATGCCTTTTCCTGATACATCTCCAACCATAACGGCGAATCTGTCATCGGGAAGCATGACGACATCGTACAAATCGCCTCCTACTTCTCTAGCAGCTTTACTGTAACAAGCCATTTGGAATCGACCGATCTCATGCAGAGGAGAGGGCAGCAGCTTTTGTTGAACATCATACGCAAGCCTCCTCTCCCGTTCGAGTTCCGCATACTCCCCGGAGATGCGCTCCTGCAAGCGATTGAAAGCCGCCGTTAGCTGCCCCGTCTCATCGAGAGAGATAATCGGGATTTGCTGATGCAGCCTGGACCCTTGCCCTGTCGCCAAAGAACGGATTCCAGCCGTGATCAAGTTCAGCTCATCCCGAAAATCAGAGGTATAACTACGAAATATGACTACTGCGAAGCTGATCGTGATAGCTGCCACACAGAGGACAAGAATGATATTCACTTCACTATGCCGATCCATGGAATTGATGGAGCTCCACAACACTGCAAGAACCGCAGCTAACAGGAAGCTGACAAAGGTCCCCAGCCACACATTGAAAAAAGTCGTTTCCTTTAGTCCTGTAAAGCTGGTCTTAGCCGCGCGTAACAAATAAGGACGAAGAATTCTCCTTGCCGTCCCGAACATCATCATAGCAAGTGTCAGCCCTAGCGCCTGTTCAACGAGGATGTGCTGCACGACATAAATATCGAAGGAACGAAGGTGCAGAACGGCAAGCTCCATTGTATGGTAGACCACAGTGGATAAGGTGCTGCAGCCCCAGACTGCAACAAACAGCTCCGCCGGGAATCGCAGCAGTCTTTGCAAAAGAAGAGTCTCGGATATGGGGCTTGATGGATCATTCAGGAAATATAAATCGGCCGAACGAAGCCTGCTGAATGTATAGCTTTGCAGAGCAAAGAAGAATAAGGTTACCGTGACCAAAATGAAATAAAAATCCAGCTTGAAAATATGTGACCAAGTCGATCCGTCCACAAATACGTTGTAACAATTGAGACCGATGACTGAAAAAAAAGCAACACCGGCATAAAACTGGGAAAACGGACGCAATAAGTCGGATCGCCAACTCTTCATAATGACATCATCCTAGTCATCAGTTGAACCGATTCGGCCATTGGTGCGGTTCCCAGCTCTTCCCTGCACATCTGCTCCAGCTTCCTGTATAGCTGCTTCGCTTCTGTATGTTTGCCCATAACTAATAGAGCACGTATAAGCTCCTGGTACGCTTGCTCGTCAATGGGGCAGAGCCTCAGCCATTCTCTATAATAGACTTCTGCTTGGCCATATTCCGCTTGATCCATCGCATCATGACCCAGCCTGCCTAATATGGCAGCTTGCTTCTCCTCAAGATGTAGACGAAAACGATCGACCCAGTCCAAATACCGCATCTCTGGTATTAGCTCACCATACATTTGATAAGCCTCCTCGTAGAACTCCACGGATAACTTCCGGTCATGAGCAGATAGCTGGTTGCCAACACGAATTAAGGTTAAATATCGCTCTACATCCACATATTCAATCCAGCCGTCTCTTAGCCGTATTACACCATCTTTGATAATGAGCGCGTCCGCAACCCCGAAGTATTCCTTCAACGTCTGCTTCAATTGATGAAGAGTAACATACAGTTGATTGGCCACTTTATCTTGTTCCACACTCTCGAATAAAGCCTCCGTCACCTGTTCCTTCACAGCAGAATAGTGAGGCTGAAGCAGTAAATACAGGAGCAGCTCTTGAGCTTTTTTGCGTTTCCAGTGAATCTCTCCGATCTCCTTATTACCAGACACAAAGCGCATCTTGCCGAAGCAGTGAATAATGAAGGGGAACTTGGAGGCAGGATCAGGCGGAGGAGATACAATTCGCGCCTTTTCTTGCCTTGACTGCATCTGCAGACGCAGCTTAATTTCCATATTCGTGATCTCGATCATCTGATCATTCGGCGGCACAAGCTTGCAAAAAGCTGCAGCTTTTTGCAAGTATTGATCCGCTTCCTGGGTATGGCCTTTTATGAGCTTGTATTCGAACTGTATACATAACACGTTATATTGATGCACGAGATCGGCTTCATCTTTGAGACAATACCGAATGACAGGATCTAACCGGGTTTCATCCGCTTTGTGATGTTGATACAACTCCGCTCTTACAGAGAGCAACTGCAACCCCACCGTTTGCTGGTAGCTCAGTTGCTCTGTCTTAAGCTCCGATATTAGTTTTTCGACTCTGTTCCACTGTTTGAGATCGAAGCATCGGACAATCTCAGAAGCATGAACAATCGAGCTGCATGCAGCATTCAGCCTCGCTTTTTGCTGGATAACGAGCAACGTTTCTTCCCATTCCGCAGCAGCGAATCGATGGCCGCAGGCCAGCAGCATATCAAGCAATACAGCACACCCGCTTCGGGAATCTTGCTCCCTGAAGAATGCTTCCGCTGCCGAACGATAATAGGTCAGATCCCGGTCGGTTTCGTTAAGCAAGAAAGCACCTTGCGCGAGCGCATATGGAACTTGTCCGGTAACAACAACCTCTCCTCGGGTCCATTCCTCGCTGAGAAACTGAATAATCGTTGCTGCTTCCTGCAGTTCACCGGTTCTAAGATGGACACAGGCCAGACCTGCAAGTGCAGATAAAAGCTCCTTCTGAAACGTCTGTGAGGCGAAGCCTTTGATTGCTTGTTCGTAATACAGCTTGGCCTTAGTCAGATGGCCTTGATGGACATTTAAGTCCCCGCATGCTTTAAGCAGCAGGGGAGATATTTTCAAGTACATGTCCGGGATGTCTTGTAAAACAGCCTCAGCTAGCACATTTCCACTGAGAAGGATACGTTCCAAGCGGATCACCTCCGCTGTCCAAAACTGCTTCTGACTGTCATAATCCGAGTGGCCGGCCATAGTCCATACACCATCCATGCAGCATTTTACTTGATCATTTCTACATTATTCTGCGGAACCAATAAAATCCCTTCTCGCCGCAAAGGGGAAAAGGGATTATTGTTATTCCTTATCGATTTGGTTAAGCATTGTATTATTCCTGAAGTGGAATAGCCCAGTTGCCTTTACGAAATACCGGCTCGATCGTACCGTCCTGGAGCTCTCCGTCAATGTCGAGTTGGTCGGTGCCGACCATGAAATCAACATGGACCAGGCTAACATTGGCCCCTTGGGCAAGCAGCTCTTCCTTGCTCATTCGGGTCCCGTTCTCGATGTTGACGGGGTAGGCGCTGCCGAGCGCCAAATGACAAGACGCGTTCTCGTCGATCCCCGTGTTATAGAAGGTCCGCCGCAAATTGGAGATAGGCGAATCATGCGGGACCAATGCGAGCTCTCCCAGGAATCGAGCTCCTTCGTCTGTGTCGAGCAGCTGCGCGAGATGCTCCTCTCCCTTCTTGGCCTTGTAGCCTGTTACAATCCCATCCTGGAAAGTGAGGCTGAACTGTTCCACCAGTCGGCCGTTCAGATTGAGCGGCATCGTGCTTTTCACTGTACCGTTCACCCCATCACGCTTCGGCATCGTATACACTTCCTCCGTAGGCATGTTCGCTACGAAATAGATGCCAGAGCCGTTCTCCTTCCCTCCGCCGAGCCAGATATGACCTTCAGGCAGCTCTACGCTCAGATCCGTGCCTGGAGCACGGTAATGCAGCCTTCGATACCGCTTGCGATTCAATACCTTCCGCTTCTCAAGCAGCACATCCAGATGCTCCCTCCATGCCGCCACCGGATCATCACGGTCTACTCGGTTCATCCGGAAGATTGCCTCCCACATGGCTTCCATTCGATCTTCCTCGGGCAATTCCGCGAATACTTTTGCCGCCCATGCTCGGGTAGGGGCTTTCACCAAACACCAGCTGAATGTACTGTTCCGCACATAAGTAGAGAACTTTTGGCGAGATACAGCAACCGTCTTGGTAGCCGCCGACACCTTCCAGCTATCGATCCCATTGAAGAGCTCAGGGTCCGGCACTTTTATATTCAAGAGCGCACCTCCAGCTTCTGCAAGCTGTTCCATCATCTGAGCCGTCCATTGCGGGTAATAATTAAACGAATCGTCCGGGGCATACTCGAACCGAGTTCGTGTTATTTGTTCGTCATCCCAGTTAACCTGCACGTACTTTGCACCTATCAGGTAAGCTTGCTTAACGATCATTCGAGTTAATTCCGCCGTTTCGAGCGGCGATTCAATCATCAATACTTGGCCGGGCTGAACATTTAAGCCGACACGAACAACGAGCTCCGCATATTTTTCCAAATTCCTTACAAAAGCGTCCATCAGTGTACCCCTCCCGTTATGTAGTTTGATCCTCTATTTTAATTTTGTGTATAATGAAAAACAAGTTGTTGTATTTTGCAACAGTACTATTATAAAAGAGGCGGCCAGACCAGATGACAATCAAAGTACTAGCTATAGCCCCTTACCCGGGATTAAAGGGTTTATTAGAGGATCTTTCCAGCAGCGACTCGCGGATTCAGATGGACATTGAGGTTGCTGATCTTCACAACGCGATTCCGATCATCATGGGAGCCAAGAGCCGGTCTTATGACATCATCCTCAGCCGAGGGGGAACCTCAACGATAATTAGAAGCCATGTCTCTACTCCAGTCGTGGATATTCCTGTCTCCGGTTACGATATATTACGGGTCCTTACTTTAGTGAAAAACTCCCATAGCAAGGTAGCTATCATCGGGTTTCCCAACATATGCCGAGGGGCAGCAGCTGTTTTGAGCCTGCTTGATTTTGAGATTCCTATCTATCGGATTGAACAAGCAGCAGATGTCCAGAACGCCTTGAGAGAAGCATTCGAACACGGGGTAACCATTGTCTTAGGAGATGTCGTTACCGTAAATACAGCAGAAGAGATGGGCTACAACGGAATCCTTATTACATCTGGCCGGGAATCCATACTGGAAGCTCTGTCTGAGGTTAAACGGATCTATGACGTTATTGCAAAGGCCCGGGAAAACGAACGTTTCTTTGAGCATATACTTGAGCATCATCGGTCAGGTGTGCTAGCAGTTGACAACAACGGAATCATTCTATATGCCAATCATGCCTCTTCTCTATTATTAGGCTACGAGCACACTGTCATGCGCGGAATGAACCTTAAAGGCATTGATCCTGTATGGGAGCGATATCTCGAGGAGGCGGCCAATAGCCCTGTTGTCTCAGCGAATAAACAAAACAAATGGTTCCACAAACGCCAAATCCATATAGAAATCGTTGTTCCTTCCAATGTTAAGGAGCAACATTTCCTAATCTATTTGAATCCTTTAGAGGAAAGCGGGATAAGGCCAGGGTTCGGCACCTATGAAATCAATGAACGCATCGCCACATTTGCCCAAATCATGGGCTCCAGCTTTGCTATTGAGCAAACGACCAAACGAGCGAAAGCATTGGCGAAAACCGACAAGCCGATCTGGATCGTCGGGGAATCAGGAACAGGCAAGCACCTGTTTGCCCAAGCCATTCATTCAGCAAGCAACCGGAATCATGATTCTTTATACGTTCTGCCATGCAACCTCCTAACTGATATTGAACAGGAATCCATCTTGTTTGGCACAGATACTGAGCCCGGGCTCTTATATGTAGATACAGTCGGGACGATATGCCTCCAGCAGATCCAACATGTTGGTCTGCAGCTGCAGCGTAAGCTAGTTGCTGCCCTTCAAGCCGGAACCGACGCGCGTCTTATAGTAACCTCTGTCCTTCCAATCAAAACGCTGTTGAAAAAAGAAGAGGTTGACCCTGACTTTGCCCATTATTTCCTTGATACAATCTTGCAAGTTCCTCCTCTCCGTGAACGCGTAGAAGATATAGGCGAGATCATCCGAGGATTAATTGCCAGGTTCAATTCCCGTCACGGCAAACAAATTGTTGGCATTCGGCAAGAAGTATTAGAAGACGATCTTATGCAGAAGCTATGGCCAGGTAATATCAACCAATTGGAACTCGTAATTGAAAGTATGCTCGCCCGTACAAATGGTCACTATATAGGTATGAAAGAAGCAGCAGAAGGATGGAACCAAGTGAGAGAAAACCTACAGATGGAAGGAGTAAGCCATACAGCTCTCTTGAATTTGACAGGTACTTGGGATGAAATCGAAAAAAGGGTTTTATGGGAAATCCTTCAAAAGGAAGATATGAATCAATCCAAGGCAGCCAAAAGATTAGGGATTAATCGATCCACACTTTGGCGAAAACTTAAAAATATGTTGCAAAATTAAACACTTACAATATTGTAGTCCCATTAATGTACCCTTATAATTAGCTTCAAGCGGTTTTCAATCTAGTGTGTGTTGCATTATCTATCACATTATTTGAAAATAGCACAAATTACATCTAGGAGGTTCGCAGCATGAGAATAAAAGCAACAATTGAACGAATCCCCGGCGGCATGATGATCGTGCCTTTGCTATTAGGGGCTATTATAACAACCCTATTCCCGACAATGGCCAAAACCTTTGGCTCATTTACAGGAGCTCTTATGACAGGATCCTTGCCAATCTTGGCCGTTTTCTATGTATGTATGGGTGCTACGATCAATTTCAAAGCGACTCCCTATATTCTGAAAAAAGGCGGCACTTTGCTCGCCACCAAGATATTGACTGCAATGGCAGTCGGTTTCATAGCCGCCCAATTCCTTGGAGACGGCATGATAAGCAGCGGATTTTTTGCAGGAATCTCGGTTCTTGCTATTGTTGCCGCAATGAATGATACCAACGGCGGATTGTACATGGCTTTGATGGGCCAGTTCGGTAAAAAAGAAGATGTAGGCGCCTACTCAGTGATGAGCTTGGAATCCGGGCCATTCTTTACGATGATCACTTTGGGCGTAGCAGGACTTGCAGCCTTCCCATGGCAAACGTTTGTAGGAGCGATACTGCCTCTAATCGTTGGGATGATATTGGGTAACTTGGATAAGGATATGCGTGAATTTCTTGGAAAAGCTGTACCGGTTCTGGTTCCTTTCTTCGCTTTCGCACTAGGTGCGGGCCTGAATCTGCAGACAGTCTGGAAAGCCGGATTCTTAGGCATATTGCTTGGCGTGTCTGTTGTGCTGGTTACAGGGATAACATTACTGTTTACAGATCGGTTAATCGGTGGAAACGGGATTGCCGGCTTATCGGCCGCCTCAACAGCAGGTAACGCAGCTGGTGTGCCTGCAGCCGTCGCGGCTGCCAATGCAGCCTATGCTCCTCTTGTCCCTTCCGCAACAGCACTAGTTGCTTCTTGCGTCATCGTGACCGCTATCCTGGTACCGGTTGTAACAGCTTGGTATGCCAAGAGAATTGGTGTTAAAAGTCAAATCGTATAATAAATCGACGCATTCTGAACCGTCCCGGAATTTGACCTCCGGGACTTTCGTACGCACATTAATCATACAAGACCAGATGTTTGGCAAGGAGGAAGCTCATCATGAGACACATGGCTATTATCGCAGATGATTTAACTGGAGCTTCTGATTCAGGAGTCCAATTTGCAAGAAAAGGGTTGGATACCCAAGTTGTATTTGATTTAAAACATTTCTCTACAGACATTCAGGACATCCACACCGTGGTTTTGGATACGGATAGCCGTTCTGTTCCATCGCAAACAGCTTTTGAGAAAGCACTGCAAGCTGCGATCGTCGTCCATAAGGCTGGTTTTAAGCATGTATACAAAAAAATGGATTCCACCCTGCGCGGGAATTTGGGTTCAGAATTAGATGCAGTCCTGGATACGATTCAGGTGGATTTTGCCGTCGTGGCACCCGCTTTTCCCAAGATAGGAAGAACTACTTCCAATGGGGTTCATTATTTGAACGGGGTTCCAATTGATCAAACGGAAATTGCCCGCGATCCCAAGAGTCCTGTCAAAGAGTCAGACCTGGTAAAGCTTTTCACCTCTCAATCGAAACGAAAAGTCGGACTTATTCCATTAGATATTCTTCATGCAGGCAGAGAGCAAGTTATCGGAAAGATTGAAGCTTTGCTTCAAGATCATATGGAGCTCATAGTGTTCGACGCGGTTATGGAAGAAGATATGCAGCAAATCGCAGAGATCATTGCGGGTAGCGATTATCGGGTTCTATGGGCGGGATCAGCAGGACTAGCCGATTACCTGCCTGCAGCCTTGTCTTTCCCAGTCAGCAACAGCAAGCCTCAAGCTATTCCTGTCTCTAATAAACCTGTGCTCTTAGTGGCCGGAAGTATCTCCAAAGTTACCCGTAATCAGGTTTCTATCTATAATGAAAACCCGCAAGTCAGAGCCGTTGAGCTGGATACGGTCAAGATGATTACTTCTGACGAGGGAAGTATCCAGGAGACGGAGCGCTGTCGGAATGAGCTCTTGGCTGCTATAGCTGCAGGATCGGATGCTTCCCTTTATGCCAGCTCTTCTCCAGAGCAGGTTCAATCGTCCAAGGATGCAGGAGCTGTGAGAGGATTCGACCCAACCGAAGTTTCCAATCGAATCGCAAATATACTGGGTGAGATTGCTTCCGGTCTTATCCAACAAGTAGAGCTGCAAGGTGTGATCCTTACTGGCGGTGACACAGCGAAGGCTGTGTGCAGACATCTGGGTGTATCCGGCATCCAACTCATCAAAGAGATCGAACCTGGGATACCGCTCGGCAAGCTGGTGGGGAATACTTCTTTGTGGGTAGTCACCAAAGCCGGCGCTTTCGGTAATGATAATAGTTTGTCGCATGCCAAACAAGCTTTGAAGGGAGATCAATCGAATGACTAGACCCGTGATCGGTATAACAATGGGAGACGCTGCTGGTGTTGGCCCGGAAATCATTATGAAATCTTTACAAGATAGTCGAGTGTATGAGTCATGCAAGCCTTTTGTAATTGGGGATTCCAAAATATTAGAGAGAGCTGACGGCTTTGTCCATACAGGACTTCAAGTCCGCACCATTCAATCTGTCTCGGAGGCTGTGTTTCAACATGGCACTGTAGACTGTCTGGATCTCAATCTGCTTCCTGCTGATCTTCCCATTGGACAAGTGTCCGCTGAAGCTGGACATGCATCCTTTTGCTTTTTGAAAAAGGCGATTGAGTTGGCTAATGCTGGCGAAATTGATGCGATCTGTACAGCTCCTTTAAACAAAGAAGCTCTTCACAAAGGCGGCCATCTATACCCGGGCCATACGGAAATTCTGGCAGATTTAACGAACACGCAGGATTTCTCCATGATGCTTTCTGCTCCAAAGCTTAAAGTGATTCATGTGACGACTCATGTAGGGATTCTGGACGCCGTTAAGATGATCAATCCGGAACGAGTTTACAAAGTCATTCGCATGGCGCATGAAACCCTGCAAAAGGCGGGTTATGCCTCTCCCAAGATTGCTGTCTGCGGAATTAATCCGCATGCGGGAGAAAATGGACTTTTTGGCTACGGCGAAGAAGAGGAAAAAATCATTCCAGGCGTCAAACGCGCTCAAGAGGAAGGGATTCAAGTTGTCGGTCCGCTCCCTGCCGATACCCTGTTCTTCCGTGCAACACGCGGTGATTTCGACATCATTGTGGCGATGTATCATGACCAAGGACACGGTCCTATCAAAGTGCTTGGACTAGAAGCCGGAGTTAATATAACGATTGGTCTGCCAATCATTCGGACCAGTGTAGATCATGGCACTGCATTCGACATAGCAGGTAAAGGAATCGCAGACGAACAGAGCTTGAAGGAAGCGCTTCGTCAAGCCATTGAATTGGCTCCCAAACGCGCTGAATAATCAATCATGCGCAGCATTACCAAGGACACACTTAGTCTCACTATGTAATATCTAATATAACAAAGGGATGTCGAGTATTACTTAGTAATACTCGGCATCCCTTTGTGTTATCCCTTGCTGCGTAAGGCTTCTAGGTCCATGACTCTATGTCGTCATCGTCTATATCGTCATCAACTGGTTTTACCGCTTCCTTTTTCTCAGCTGTCTCTGCCCTTCCATCACCCTCAGAGCTAGCACTTACAGGTGAACTGCTCGTGCTGTCATCTGGAGTTGATTGTATGGATGCAATAGAGAATGATCGTTCAGCCGGAACGTAAGCTTGCAGATTTCGCACTCCATTTTGGCTCAGCTCATTCTCAATCAGGTATCGAATCGAGTCCATCAAGTTTGTTTGAGCATTGATCCATTCCATAATGGATGAGTCTTCCGTTTTTTTAGTTTTGAGACTAATGTTCTCTCCAGGCTGTTTTGTTTTCTTCATTTACATTCACCTTTTAAAGTGCCATATTTCCGTTATACGGGTTGTGCAGCCTTCCCTTTGAGCGCCTCGTAAATTTTGCCCCTCACAAAGGCATCGAGTCCCATCGCATTCATCTGCACCGCATATTGCGCCGGAATGTACAAGAGCTTGATCTCCCTCTCCACGCATAGCTCATTAAGAAGCGGATACAGGGCTGAGCGCATTAGAACACTTCCCCCGCCGTAAACGCAGATGACATCGATCTCATTCCTCGACTTGGTTAACTGTCTTTTGACGTTTTGGATAATTTGTCTGACTTGGCTTTCAAGCGGTCTTTTCAAGGCTTTGATCGCACGGGCATGGTACTTGTGCTTGGTGTTCTTGATTACATCACTGAAGAACTGACGCGGGCTATCCGGCAAATGAAGCAATCTATTGAAATCATCCAGCGACTCCTCAATCGCATAGCCTGCGCCATGATGACTGCCATGCACGAATTGGCGCAGAAACTTATTGCCTTCTGTTATCGGGTATTCCGTCGATCCATCTCCAATATCCACATGAAGAATACGCTTATCCTTGAAGTAACTCCCGTTAAAATTTTTGCTCAGATCATAGGTTTCCACGAACTCTTGGAAGATGTCCCCATCTCTCCAGTTGCCTTCCATATCCTTTTGAAGGGCGAAAATAACAGGTGTAGCTTCCGGAACTACCTTGGCGAACACGAACACGATCTTGACGGCAACACGTTGGATTCCAAGATGAACGGTCACATGATGAGAACCGGACATGAATCGTTTCTCAAACTTCGCCGATGTCTCATCCGTATGCTGCGTGACCGGCAGTGCCGTGACCATATCCACTTCGACTTCAATATGCTCCGGAATCTTGTTCTCCTCTTCATGCGCCTTCTGCACGGCCGCCGCTGCGATCTGCGCTAGTGTGTTGATTAGAGGCAGATCCATGTCGCATTTCATATCAATTCCGATCTGCAGGCTATCTAGGATCTCCCCGCTTTCAAGCGCGAACTTCCCGATATAATACATCCCCGGGCGTGCTGATGTCGAATCAATCGTAACAACAAGCTGATCCTGCAAGTTCTTAATAAAGCTCTCCGGGGCCTGTTCCTCGCTCCAAGGGAGCTCGTCCACTGTGCAATTCACATTTGGCTGTGCTATATGTTTACCGTCGATGATCATATCATGCTCACTGTTCCCGTTATCATTGCCTACAAAGAAATGGTACTTCATATTCATACCTCCCATATGTGATGTTATTCGGTGTTACCTTGTCCTGCTTGGCGTTTCTAATGGCACACTACAGGGCTAGTCTGACAAACGTGAAAAAGACATCCCTAAATCGAATGCCCTACTAGCCAAGCTATTCGGTTTTGTTGATTCCTTGTCATATGTAAGCAATCTCTTAGCCTCCCATGACAGTCTATTATAAGATTCGGGTAACCTCCCCTGTTTATGGGTCAATAGTATAAAATAATAACTGGTAATTAATGGTTAAACCACAAAAAACATTTTAATGAAAAGACGAAAAGAGCCGCCTGCATGTATGTATGTACATGACGGCAGCTCTTCCTTGTTGTATGAATTAGAACGGTTTGAATACCATGAGTATAATCAAGACGAATGCCATTAAGTGCACGAATCCTTCTAGCTTTGCAGATTGCTTGCTGATAGCCTTGTAAGCTACAGGAAGCTCTTCGCCTTTAACTTTGTCCAGAATCTCCTGCTGCTGCTTCATGTTCTTGGGCAGAAATCCTACTACTATTACCTGGACAACCAGGTAGATGACGATTGATGCAATGAACCAGCCTGTGGTGAACAAGGAAGTGTGCATGATCCCCATCACGAGACCAGTTACCAGTAAGAGAATACTCCCTATCTTAGGCAGAATCTCTAGTCTCTTCAGAAGAGACAGTACGAACTTGGCTTGGCTGACCGTACCAGCGCTCTTAGCGATGATCGGAAACCCGAATGCCGCCCCCAAACCCATAATGGCAGCAACGATGTGAAGCGTCAACACGTAGATATACAAGATGGTTCCCCCCAATAAAATAACGATACATTTAGTATATCGGCATGGAGTGTTAAGAAATTCCGTACTTCTACGCATTTTTTAAATTATTTTTTTCATTCCGAGCTACACATCATATTCCAATTGCTTTCGAGCCTGCACAATGAAATCAAGCGGCGTTGCAATCTTCTCAGGATCATATTCCATCGCCCCCATTCGCAGATTTAATTCGATTTTGTATTTGTCGGCAAATTCTACTTGGTTAAATTCAACTACATTTTGCATGAGCCGGTCGATGACTAGGTTCGCTCCCATTCGGTCCGTGAACAAAAGCATGCCCCATGTGGGATTCTCATTGCTGAGCATATATAGGGAGTCGTTCGTGCGAATACTCGTCTCGTTCAACTTGGAGAGATCATACATCGCCTCTGTCATCTTCTCTTCACTAATCATGCGCTTTAACTCATCCCAATATTTCACGTTCACCACCATCAGCGTTAAGGGGATCTTATATCGGACGGAGAGCGCCATGAATACGGTGGCATCCTTTTGGAACGATCGACTATTTTTCAAATTCGTGTTCTCGTCCATCGTAGCCAGCGAAGCATTCGTTTTTTCCAACAGATCATTCTTGGTCTGCAGCTGCTTCTGGGCAAGCGTAAGCATCCATGTGACAAAGGTGAACGCCGGGGTCATGACTAACCAAAAGTAATTCTGGGTTCCGATGACATCTCCCGCCACAACGGTCTGGTACAGGGTAAACGTCCCGTAACCGAATATAAACAAGATATTCATGATCAACCCTGTGGTAACCGTCGTAAAGTACGTTACAATGGCAATCAAGAAGGCCACATTCAAGAGGATGATGTTCTGAATATAGCGATCAGGATCGCCCGTCATGAACAAAATCGTGATGAAGCAAATGACGAATAACAATAAGAAGCCGCCATCCGACAGCAAGCTGCTTTGATTCCGTTTCATCGCACATTCCCTCGATTCTTCCTATACTTGCGGATCAACAAGATCAACGATACAAGCACCAGAACCAGCACTAATACGATGGCAATCATAAATCCTAATACGTCCTCACGCTGTACGATGTCGCTAATAATATTCGATTGTGCTGGATCGGCCTGTTTCTTGAAACGGAATGCATGAATATTCCCATCTTTATCCGTTACCGCGCCATCACCGAATATTTTCCACATTGTGCTTTCACTCGATACCAGCTTGGAAGCCATATAATAATATTCGGAGCCGACCCCTGTCACAGCTAATAGAGCGTGTCCTGCTTCATATGGAGAATCGATTAACTGCAGCGTTCCGATCCTTTTCCCATAGTTTAACTCAACACTCATTTTTTCATTGGAACGAATACCGCTGCCGCTCAGATCGTATTGGAAATAGAGCTTGCTGTTATTCTCTCGTATGACTTTATTATTCTGATAAGTCCCGATCGCGATAATTTGTCGATTCTGCAAGTCCTTGGCTTCAGCACCTGATGCAAAGAACTTGACCTCCCCCATATTCCCTTCCGCATACTTACCCAACAGGTTGAACAGGTTCGAGATTGTTTGGAACGTATAAGCATCACGCTCATCCGGCAATACGACCGCTACCTGATTATAGCTGCCGTCTCGCAAGAACGGATAAGGATAGTTGTTGAACAACAATTCGGTTCTGTCTTTGGTATTCAACTGCAGGATCGAATCCTTGGTTATGAACGCCCATGGCATTTCATTCTGATTCTGTATGCAGCTGACGTTATTCTTCAACTCCAGATCGAAGGCGACCGTAACCGCGAAGTTACCCGTCGTACTAAGATTCTTGGGAATCGGCATGGTGACGTTGTCTCCATCTGCCAGCACCGAGGTAAGCTTCTTGCTGCCAATCGGAGCATTGTTCACCAGAATGGTTACCATGGAACGGTCGAAATCGAGATTTTTGGAGTATCGGAAGTCCAGATTAATCTTACTGGCCTCTGCTATCGATCGATTGGCTGGCAGGGAAACGAAATACGTCTTCTCCCGATGCATCGACCCGCTTAGCTTGTCACCGGTTTCGGTTAAGGTCACGTTCTTAGTGATGCCGGTAACTGGGGCTGCAATCTCCGTAAGCTCATTCACCAATTTGATGGCCGTCTCCATTTGCCCCATCAGCCCTTGGTTCGCTACTAACCGGCTTGCTCGGATTAATAGCTCGGGACTTTTTGAAGTAACGACCAGGGTCGGCTGCTTGTCTGTGTTCACCAATTGGATGATTGCATTATTGTTCAGATCTTCATTGGCCGCAAGACTCTTGATTTCTGCCGGTAGATTATCGTACAACGCCACAGCCACTACAGCTTTCTTATCCTTCAGGTTGTCCGGACTGTTAGAGACAATCGGGATGATGGTATCCTTCAAGCTATTCGCCTTGGAGAATCCGGATAGCGCGTAGACTGCTGCCTCTAGTTCAGAAGGTGTGCTTCTCAGCGGAACTGCAATCGCATTAAGACCTGCGCTAACCGTATCGAGACCTATGAAATGCTGATTGAAATCGCTGATGCTCCCCTTCAGAGGAGTGTTGCTGTATTGAACCATGATACTGGACGTGTTATACAGCTGCAGCCAGCTCTCTTGTGTCTGAGGCGGCGGACAGGCCAGATCAGGCTTCGAAGTTGCTTGAATGTTCCCTTCGATGCTTAGCGTATTGACCCCTTTTATGATTAAATCATTGGGAATGGTTACCGACTGACGCTGCTTTGTTTCCTTTGTATTTGGACGGAATGAATGGAAGGTAGTTCCATTGATAACCAGGGTGATGCTGGATTGTTCATTTAGTAACAATGGAGATGCAGAATAGTCCAAATGAACCTTCACTTCACTTACTTGCCAGTACGGTGCGATCTGGAAAAATTGCTGCTTGGACGTCATCAAGCCGGTTAAAGCACTATCCGTATCCGCGAATGGTGTTGCATAAGACTGTCCAGGCACATCCGCTGCCTCCACTGCCACAGCCTGACCAATCAGTGTGAACAAGAGGGACAAGCAAAGCAACCCTATACCTATCGCTCTTTTCATTCTAATCATTATTCTCTCCCCTTTCTCAGTAACGTTCCGTCTTATACCATTTGGCCTCCCGCTTGAATATCAAATCTTTTAGATAAGCGTATAAGCCATAGGCTGCGACCACCATCCAGAATTGGCAGTATGAAACATACATGAGCATGATAATCCATAGATTGGAGAGCTTCATCTCTCCCTTTTCGGTTATAACCGTAATAAACGTCCCCACTATAAATAACGTGATCGCCAGCAGCCATAGAAACACGCTGAACCCAGCAATCGTCGTATGCACATACCCTAAGGCATGAAGAATTAGCAATATATCGGACATGACAAGTGAAGTTAGCAGCAGGAAATAGATGGACAGGAAGTACAAGATATCGAAGCGAATGTTGCGAGCCGAACGGTCAAAGAGGAGCCGGGCATTTTTGACAATGACATAAATATTGCCCTTCGCCCATCTCGTTCGCTGCTTGAACCACACCTTCATCGTCTGCGGCTCCTGTTCCCAAGTGACAGCCTTAGGCTGGAACTTGATTCGATACCCCATCATATAGATGCGAAAGCTGATCTCGGTATCCTCTGCGATCGCCTTCACGTCCCAACCTCCAATCCGCTCTACGATATGCCGGCGCATGATGAAGTTAGTTCCGGGTATCGTGCACAGCTTGAACAGTTTCCATCTTCCGGCCTGTGCCATCCACTGAAAGGATAACGTCTCGATATTAATAAATCGGGTTAATAGGCTGGCATCCCGATTACGGGTGCGGAATTTGCCAATCACGGCTCCGAGCGCGACATCGTTCATGATCTCCCCGACCAAATAACGAAGCGCTTTTTTCTCAGGGGTATTGTCCGCATCATAGATCGCGATCAGCTCCCCCTTGCTTTGAGAGAACCCGATGTTCAGTGCGTTGGACTTGCCTTTTCCCCCCGTGATCTTATCGGTGTTAATGATGATTAAATTGCGCTCAGGATAGGTCTCCTGTACTTTCGCTAGCAGAACGCTGCTATTATCGGAGGAATTATCGTTAATCACAATAATCTCATACCGATCACGAGGATAATCCAGGGCGAGCAGTGCCTCTACAGTCTTGACGATTACTTTCCCTTCATTATGAGCAGGTACCATGATTGTGACGAACGGCGCTTCCCCGACAATCTCTGGCACAGACTCACTCTCACCCTGAATATAATAGAGATAACCTGCAATAATAAGGACCACGTTTACAAGCAAGAGCGACCAAATACAGATAACTGCAATTAACATTAGAACGTCTGCAATTGTCATAACTGTCTCCTTATTTGTAATACTTACGTTTGTATAGCCGGTATCCGATGATGAACAAGAAACCGAATATAACCAGGGTTAACACAATGATGATGATAAAGATCGTATTCTGAACGTTAAACAGCTTGGAGAAGCTCTTCTCCTCTTGTTGCACATAGCTGTGCTCTGAGCTGATATCCTTCCTGACATCATTCAGATCCACATTCTGGCCCTTTATAAGAAGTTGGCCATCCCGTGAAGCAGAGCGAATACTAGCTTCCGTCTGGACCTGGTGAGGCTCGTTTTTATAGTCGGCAAAGGTCAACCAACTCTGCTTAAGCCTCTGAACCGCCTGTTCGAGTTCCGTCTCGTTCTCATACATATCGACCGTGATGGCTGTATGCATCGGAAATGCTTGTACCGCCCTGCCTGTATGCTCGTACTGCTGAAGAACGTCCAGTGGTAAGCTGTACAAGGCAGAGGCAAAGGGCTGTGAAGAATTCGTCTGTGCCCGGTACATCAATTGTTTATTAGGAAATAACACAACGGAATCGAAATAGCTCATCCCTGCTGCCACGTATTCCGTATCATAAGACCAATACATCTCCGCCCCCATCCCAAGGGGGGCGATCCCATAATCGATCAGAACCTTCAAAAAAGACGTCATCTTAGGCTTAAGCGTATTACCGCCCTCTTGACTGCTTGTAGATGCCACAACAGGAGCATGAACCAAGATGCTGCCATTGTGGGACTGTACATATTTCAAGGTTTCCAGATAGCGTTGTGCGGCTGGATATTCAGTATTACCGAACACAGGACTGACACTAACCGCAAAAGGAATGCCGGCATCATACAGCTTGTCGGATAACCTCTCCAGCATCTTCAAATCTGAGAACGGATAAATTTCTTTAAATAATACATAAGTGTGGCTTGGCGCTGCGACGGCGAACCAATCCTTTAACACATAGGAGATGGCCAGTTCGCTAAGGTTCCCCTTTTCCAAATAAGGAATATAGGTGTACCGACCCTCCCTTACTGCAAAGGGGGAACGAAATTCTCCGTTCTCAGACGAGAGACTGCCATACTCGACTCCGTTATGCTGAACCATATAAGGCATATTGTTCACACGGATCAAGGGCTGAGAGAACGGTCCGATTGACAACCGGATTGTTTCCTTGCCAGTCTTGCGGGTTTGAATATTCAGCTTCTCTTGAACATGAACAGGTAAGTGCTCTCCAATATGCAGATAATCACCTTCATAGGCTGCGAGATCCTTAAGTAAATCTGGAGGGGTATCGTTAAGATCCTCAGCATTGCGGACGGCTATGACCTTCGTATATAACCGCAGCGTTCCTTGCTTGTAGCTATCCATAGAAGTCAAAGTGACCTTGGCACTGAACGAGGCAAGCATCCGCCCCAACGCCTCGATATTGCCTTCTCTGGACGTCCCTATCGACTGACTGTCATAGAGCAGCAGCACATGAACAGGATCTCTGTCCGCCGATTGAACGACAACAGGTGGAATGGACAGCAGGAGGATAAGCAGCAAGAGAAGCGAATGTTTCCATTTGTGTACGAACATGCTAGGCCTCACCTTCTAACTCGCTCTGCCACAGCTGTCGTCGAATGACATCGGCAATCGTTAAATAAGTAACCATATCGAATGCGGCCGTAAAAAGAAATTCGTGTTTTGCCAGATCCGCATCCCCAGCCCCGATGATGGAGGCCACGATACCGGATAGGCCGGCCAGGATCATCATTATGATTAGAGGAAGCCGCAAGGCGCCCCTCATATTCCGGGCCTTTATAGCAGAAATGAAGGAAGGCATGTACAGACCGATTACAAGAATCATCCATAGACCTATAAACCCGAACGTCTTTGGCGCAATCGTTTCTTTTAACAGGCTGTACCCTGAGAAAAATGAGGTCTGTGCTCCAAAAGGCTTCTCAACCGATTTCTCATAATTGCCCATGGCAGAAGGCCGGATCTTGAAAGCATTCTGGGCAGCCAAATCCAGCATTTTCCCTGCCTGCTCCGGATGGGTGAGATAGTAGAGTAGAATCGATCCGAATCCGTACTCGTTATAGAAGTGTTTCTCCAATATCGCGGAGTTCACATCTACGGTAGTGTATGGCTCATAATAGATGCTTTTGTTCAATACAGCGAATTGTTTGTCGATCCCAAAAGCTTGCAAAGCAGCTTCTGGATCGTTCGACTCCATTAGTACCCCCCTTGTCATCGCGTGGTATTTGTTGATATTCACAAACTCTTGCGGGATCCAAACATACGCAGCTACACCAGTAAGGAGCATACCGATTAGTGAAGTAGCCATCAGGGCGCGGAACGGTCTTTCTTTGCGGATATAAATGAGAATGAACAAGGTCAAGGCGATAATTACACCCACTGGCGCATTCTGCTGCTTGCTTGTGGTTAGAAGCAGCCCGCTGATCGCGAAGATGGCCAGCAGCAGGTAATCGTTATATCGTCTCCGATAGAGCAACAATCCTGCCGCGAATAAGAATAGCAATGAGATTAAAACGATGCTTTCGCTATAAAACGAGTTAAAGTAAGCTGTATACCCTGTATCTGCGAATACGAAGATGGCGATCGCTGCAATAGAATACCCATACTTCTTAGCTATTCTCCATGTCAGACTTTCTACCAGTAAATAGATCGCAATCACATACAGGACGGTAAAGATTGCCGCTTGGAATCGGATGTCGAACCGCTCATTATGATAAAACCATGTATTGACCCAGATCGCTAGGCGAATAAATAACGATTGTGAGGACGATAAAGTTGCTCCATTCTCATTGTAGTACTGGAAGATCCCGTAATCCTTGACGAAGTAGCCTAAGTAATGACTGTCATAGCCCGGTACGTTGAAGTAGAGGCCATTGCTGTATAAAATACGAAAGTAATCCCCGTTATCCGCCATTCCGATAAAAGGCCGTACGAATAACGCGATCACCGTAATTAACAGCACCCCTATGGCACTCATCCAAGCAGGTGAGATCATTCGGCCGAGCCTTAGAAGCCTATGCGTCAGATTATGGTTAAGCTCGTTACCTGTCATTCTGTACTCCTTTCTATTCAATAGGTGTAGGCCAGCAAGGCCATCAGATTATCAAAGGAGTAGGCCTGCAGGGTCGGCCCATAACCAAATCCTCCATTCAGCGGACTTGCTGTGTCCCGGACCTGGAACTCGTTCATTCTCCGAATGCTGTCCTCATACAGAGGCCCATCTCCGAGCTGTGATCCAATCATAGCGGAAATCGCATATATGGCAGTCGATCGAATATCGTTCGTCGGCTTTCCTTCTTTGGTGTATTGCCCGTACAGGGTACCTGCCCTCACATGTTCCTTCAAATAACGAATACTTTCCGGATTATGTTGCTTGACCTCGACGAGCGCGAGAATGGTGAGAAGCGACTCCACAGTGTTTATAGAGTCCGAGCTATATGAACGCGTCTTATATTGATATCGGGTCTCGTAAAAAGGGAACTGATCGGACAAATACCCTCCCTGTATGATTTCAAGCATATTCGCGGCCAGCTGCTGCTGTTGCTTGATGGAGTCAGGGAGCAGCTGCAGCGTCTTGAGATCAATGTAACATAAAGTAATGAACGCGTTCGTCGTTCGGTATGCAGCATCGTAGAAATCATACAGATGCTCATCGTTGATATTGTGCTTGTAGAAACGGCTCCCATATGTATCGGCTTCCGTTACGTACTTCGTATCCTTGAACATTCGACCCGCTTCATGAAGAGCTCGAATGATCCTCATGTCATCCACAGCAGCATTAATCATATACTTCTTCTGCTGCTTGGGACTATATCGATAGCTGAAGCCGGTATCCATATTGAAGATCTGTTTGGCTCGCGCCCACTCGGAATCAAAAGCGCTCTGCTGCCCAGTCAGCGCATAATAACGCATCATGAGCCCTGACGACTCGCTCAATAGCTCATGACCTGTTGCTGCCTCCGCAGACTGGTCCGTATCCAAATAATTCGTATGGATCCCGTCGCTTCCAGAGAGTCGGCCCACAATAAATTGCTGCAGTCCCTTGCGATTCTCTTGCATTTGCATGGCGTTCCCATATTGCTTCGGCGACAGCAAAGACGGTTCGGGGAATTGCACTACGGGCTTCGTTGCCTTGTCACAAGCCGCTAATACATAGACAGATAGAAGGATGAGGCTCATGTACAGAACAGCTCTCTTGTTCATTCCCTTTTGGTCTCCTTCATCGTAATAATGCCAAATTGTCGAATCCACCCGAATCGTGGCGCCTGTAAGATTAGAGAACCATATCCTGATAGGGCTGTCAAATGACAGACTCTTCCTTTAACGGTATACTTATGTTAGTTTGGCATCGTTTTCAGTTACTAGCTATTATAAGATTCCTTATTTGGAGGACATGCATGAATCCAGTATACATTACTAGTATTGGCAAATTTCTGCCTGGTGAGCCTATTGGCAACGATGAGATGGAAGATTACCTCGGCCGAATAGGAGATAAGAGTTCGAAGTCCATGCGCCGTATTCTTGAACAAAACAAGATCCGTTATCGGTACTATGCCCTCGATAAAAATCAACAAAGCTTATATTCCAATGCCGAGATGGCAAACCTTGCAATTCGGGACGCTCTGGATCGGAATAATGACGATTTATACGATAAAATTGACTTTCTCGCTGTCGGTACTACCCAAGGCGACCTGCTGGTACCCGGTTTTGCAAGCATGGTTCATGCTGAAACGGGCTTACCCGTCATGGAGATCGCTACTCATCATGGTGTCTGTGCCAGCGGCATGCAAGCGATGAAGAATGCCTACCTACAGGTGCAATCAGGCGAGAAGCAAACCGCGATCTCCTGTGCAAGCGAGTTCCCAAGCCGTGTATTCAAGCATACTCGTTTCGAGACGCAAGCTAAGTTCATGAATCATGCTATCCCTTTCGATACGGATTTTCTTCGATTCATGCTGTCCGATGGCGCAGGTGCTGCTGTGCTGCAGCATCAACCAAGCGACCAAGGATTATCGCTCCGCATTGAATGGATTGATAACATGTCCTATGCCAATCTGTACGAGGTCTGTATGTATGCCGGGTGCAATAAGGACGGATCTTCGGTCGCCGCCAACTCATCCGGTTGGCTCGATTATGCATCCGTCCATGAGGCTGCTGATGACGGTGCTATCAATCTCAAGCAAGATATTCGCCTCGTCAATGAGATGCCCAAAGTTGGTGTGAATCGATTTTTTGAGCTCGTGGACGAGGGCAAAGTACACCCGGGCGATATCGACTGGATGGTGTGCCATTACTCCTCTCATTTTTTCCGTGACGAGATTTTCCGCTTGATGAAGCTTGGGGGAATGACGATTCCCGAAGAGAAGTGGTTTACCAATCTGTATACAAAAGGGAACACGGGTGCGGCATCCATCTATATCATGCTGGAGGAGCTTCTGAACGAAGGACATCTGAAGCCTGGGGAGAAGGTTTTGTGCATGGTGCCGGAGAGCGGACGATTCCAAACCTCCTATATGCTGCTGACCGTTGTCGGTTCAGATGCTGATACTGGCAACGGCAAAGTCCCAGAGGTCAATCTGGAGCGTCTACCGGAAGCGCCTCACTTGGAATATGATGAGTCCGATTTCATTCAGTCCTATCTGGTTCGTCAGTTAGTCCATATATGGGTTGATTTTGAACAGAAGCTGTCACAGGTCCCGGTTATTCATAAGCTCTATAGAGGCAAGTTTACACTTGAGGATTACAAGCTGCTCATGGAGAACATCCGACAGCAGGTCATTGACGGGTCTCAGTGGATCGCACGCGCCGCTTCTTATATTGCCATCGAGCATATTGATCTGCGTTCCTTGTTTATCGCCCATGCGCGCGACGAGCATCGTGACTTTCAAATCCTCGAGCGTAACTATGTTGCAGTAGGCGGGAAGCTTGCAGACATCCAATCTGGGGAGAAAAATATCGGCAGCGAAGCGCTATCCGCTTACTTATTCCAGCGGGCCAGCCGCGAGAATCCAGTCGATTTGATGGGGGCAATGTGGATCATTGAGGGTCTTGGGTGCCGCATGGCCAGACATTGGGGAGAAGCGATCCGTGATCAGCTCCACCTGAGCGACGAACAAGTATCTTTCCTTCTATATCATAGTGATTCCGATGAGAAGCATTTTGAAAGACTGGAAGCTGGTATCCAGCATCCCATGCTAACGATGCAAATTGCGGAGCGCATTGTGAAAACGGCCAAAACAACAGCACGGTTGTATTTACTGCAATTAGAGGAGCTGGGGAACATATGAGCCAAGCTGATTATTTCAAAACGATGCAGCATAACAAGCACGACCCGAACCCGTTTCTTGCGATCTTTCTGGACCAGAGTATTCCATTTAATGAAGAAGCAAAGGCAGCCTATTTGAAGGATTGCTCAAGTAAGTCCCGACAGTTCTTGCTTCCTGTACTAAGACCGCTGTCACGGCTGTTCATCATTCTCTTTCAAATCTATAAAATCATATTCCCGAAAGCCTTCACTTCATCCAGAATGCTCCATCGCTTCTTGTATTGGGGCATGAGAACCTTTGTAAGTCCGGATGCAAATTATATGATTCTTAGGCATTTCTATCTAGGCTCCGAAGTGCTGCAATTCATTCGCGACAACGTGCCTGGCGTTCAGATCGAGATGAACCCGCTCAAGCCAACCAACCTTGAACCGGTTAAGGACGATCTATTCCTCATCCATGATCTCAATTTATATAACTTTGTGATTAATCTGAACACAGAGATTCGTTCCAAGCATATAGAAGTGACCAAGCAGGAGCGGCTTAATTTTGACGCCATCACTTCCGAGCCAATTCCTATCGAGCGGATGCCTGCTCATCGTTCGAATTTTCTTGACCTAATGACCGCAATCGAATGCTTCACGCCTGTATATCAATTGTTCCTGACCGATAATGACTTCTGGCGGGCAACGAATTCGCTACAACTGGATGAAACGATAGGAATACTTGCCTCTAAGGTGATCGGCAGCAATGACAGGTTGGCCTTGATTAACAACAAGCATCCCATGGTTCCGCTCTCTACCCTCCGGGCAGGTTTTCGCTTGGTTCTTCACGGGCTTGCCACAGAGCAGCTTCACGCCTTATTAGTAGAATTGAAGCACAAACAGGCTGCCTAATAAGACAGCCTGTTCGTGTTTAATTGGGGCTCAAGAGGCGCCCCGCCCTTTTTCCTTGATATGCGTGGAAAATAGTTTGTCTAAATAGGGTAGAAAGAAACCAAAGTTTCCTGTATTTCTACTGTGATGATAGCTATGGCGCCTGGTAAAGCTAAGCAGGCTTCCGATAGGTCGTCCGGGGAAAAAATCGACATTGTAGTGACCCATCGTATTGAGCACAATACTCATCAGCGGCAACGTGAGAAGCGATACCACGGAGAACGAAAAAAACAACAGTGCGGTTGTCATCACACTTCCTAATAACAAGGCTTCTACAAAGTGAAAGCTGTAAGTCGAGTAAGCCGTTGGTGTTACTGACTTATGGTGCTTGTAATGCACGTGCCTGTACAACCATTTCGTGTGTAACAAGCGGTGACTGATGTAAAAGTGAATTTCATTCCACAGGAAAAGTGCGATAATCTCCAGTGGCAGCTTCCACCATGTAACCGTCCAGGTCACATGAAGAACACCATGATTCACTAGGAATGCTGTAAAGACCGAAATCACACCAAACATCACAATAGAGAGGAGCGAATGCATAATTTCGGATTGGAGCTGCTTCGGTTTCACGGGCCGTTCATCAATCAACCGTCCTGCTGAATGGCGAGTCAGTCTATTGCCAATCCAAGCGGCACCAAAGTACAAGAAGGTGAACCCAACGAGAGTCAGAACGAATACACTCCAATAAACAATCTCCATAAGCATCCCCCTCCCCTTATTTTATAGATTCTACTTCTGTAGATTTCCGTATCCTTTAAAATGTTGTAAAACCAAGCCAGCCTTGTAATCTATATAGGATTCGTTTTAAAAACACGGTTTCCTCTTGATACTCCGTGTAATCTATAGTAAATGCAGCCCCCTCATTATTCCAGAGTCTACGGAAATATTCGTTTACTTCCGTTGCAACCTTGCTTTCCGTTGGCGCGACAACCTTAAGGTTCGTTTCGAGATTGAGATCCGCCAGATTGCGTGATGTGAAATTAGCCGAGCCATTGTGGATCACAGCATGCTCTTTACTCTCAATCATCATCAGCTTCGTATGATATTGCTCCTTGCTCGTATTGTACCATCGCACTTGGATCCGATTGCCTGATTTCTTCAGCAGCTCCGATGCAACCGGCCGATTGGGAATCCCGATCTTCTCACTGCCGAAGGCATTCTCATTCGGGTCAAGGATAAGCTTGATTTGCGCACCTCGATCTGAAGCTTCCAGAAGCTGACGAACCACCTGTCTGTCGGCCAAATAGAACATTCCCATCCATATCGTATCGTCAGCGCCAGTTTCAGATAAATCCATCCGCACATGATCCAGAATTTTGCCCTCCGTCAAGAGGCGTACCTGAATGTTTCCGTTGTTAGGACCTACTGGATTATATTGCGGCAGTTTGACCGAGGAGTCCGACATCCGAATGGCCGCCTGCTCGCTTTCAAGCACATCGCCAATAAGATCCCCTCTTACCTCAATGGCACTGTTCGAGTTATAAAAGCTGGCATCATGCGCATTCGCACTAGGGACGATCACCGTTTGCTCGGTCACGATTACCTTGCGGTGGTTCGCTTTGACATTCAACAGCTTCAAATAAGAGCGTGTCGTCATATCCGGCGCCCTGTTAGCCATGCCATTCGGCAACGTTGCATTACCGGATTGCCCGAACCACTGTGCGAATATACGCCACCATGCTGAGTACAGAGGTGTGGAGTCTCTCAGGGGGTCCACATCGGTCAGCACCGTCTCAATCCCTGCTGTCCGCAATCGTTCAAGCTCTGGCGATGGATGCGAACCATAGGAGGTGTTGATGGCATCGGTGATGACCACAATCGACATCTGCGGGTATTTCTTTTTTTGCGCGATTAGTTTATCGGTAAGTGTCTGACTGAGCGGAGGAAACGATTGTTCCTTCTTGTAATAGCCATTATATAGGAACATGTCCACCACAATGAATTGCTTCGCTTCATCAATAGCTTTGTACACCCGCTCGAATATATTTTGCTCCTGAATGGTTTGACCGTCAGACTGACCCTTATAAGTCAGATCGCTGAGAAAATGAATATCTGTATCCGTCACATAATGGATAGGACCCTCCACTGAGATTCCGTCAGGTAATGGCTTATTCGTATGGTATACCGCAACTGCTGTATAGAACAATACAACGATCATGACACCGAGCAGCCACGGCTTTTTGGAAATCTTCTTACGCGCTTTGGGTAAAAGGACGAGGTCTGAATAGGAATGGTCTTGTTTACGAGCAGAATGGTTCATACCTGACCCTCTTTCCGGATTTATTTGATCTACCTACGTAGTACCGCATACCCGATAGAATGAAACAAAATGCTCCCCCTCCTCACCCCCAAAATTTTTGGATATTATCATTCATTCTTTTCTGATTTCATTAATAAAGTGGATATAGTGCGTTTTCTTCTTTCAAAAAGGAGGTGTGTGATTTGGCAGGATGGATCATATGGTTCGCCATTGCCGCGGTGCTCGTGGCCGTAGAGATGCTGACGTTAACCTTTTACTTGCTGTGGATGGCTATAGGCGCTTTGGCGGGAGCATTGACGAGCTTTCTCTTCCCTGATCTTCTTACCGTTCAATTGCTTACAGGCGCAGGGGTGGCACTCCTGCTAACCTTGTTCACGAAACCGCTGACACGCCGCTTCCGATCTGGGGCTGCGTTTCGCGATGCAATTGATGGCCTGGTCGGCAAAGAAGGAATTGTCGTGGAAGCAATCGCTCTAGGGAAGCCGGGCATCGTAAGAGTCGGAAGCGAGACATGGAGTGCTACATCGGAGGAACCGCTCGAAGTGAATCAGTTAGTCGTCATTACCCATCGCGGAACAACCATGCTACAAGTTCGTTCATTAGGAGGGGAACAATAATGGGTGTAATATTGGGTGTTATTATCTTGGTCGTCATCTTGATCGCTATTGTGCTGTCAATCAAGATCGTCCCGCAGCAAAGGGTTGGTGTCGTGGAACGGCTCGGTAAATTCAATCGGCTGCTGACACCGGGTGTCAATATTCTGATACCGATCATTGACCATGTCCGCGTCTACCATGACCTGCGGATTCAACAAGCCAACGTTCCGCCTCAGACGGTCATTACGAAGGATAATGTCCAAGTACATATCGATACGATTATTTTCTACCAGATCATCGCTCCAGACATGGCTACATATGGGATTTCCGACTATGTGTACGGCGTCCGCAATATTACGACTGCCACCATGCGTCAAATAATAGGGAAGCTGGAATTGGACGAAACCTTATCGGGCCGCGAGAAAATTTCAGCAGAAATACGAATAGCCCTCGATGAGGCCACAGAGAAGTGGGGCGTGCGCATCGAGCGTGTGGAAGTGTTAGACATCAAACCTCCTAACGATATTCAGGATGCAATGGATAAACAAATGAAGGCGGAGCGCAGCAAGCGTGCTGTAGTTTTGGAAGCGGAAGCGGCGAAGCAGGATATGATACTCCGTTCGGAGGGAGATAAGCAGAGTAAGATTCTGAGAGCCGAAGGTGATAAGGAAGCACGCATCCGGCAAGCAGAGGGTCTGAGGCAGGCTCAGGAGCTGGAATCGCTGGGGCAAGCCAAAGCCATCCAGACAGTGGCAGAGGCTGAGAAAACGCGAATTGAGATGCTTAGAGAAGCTGGTCTGGACGAGAATGTACTTGCTTACAAGTCCTTCGAGGCGTTGGCAGAAATTGCGAAGGGTCCAGCGAACAAAGTGTTCCTTCCTACGAAGGCTGTCGAAACATTGGGTACAGTTGGTGCGATAGGTGAAATGTTCAAGACGAATCAGAGCTAAGCAAACAACTCTTAGGATTGGTTGGGTTCAGGTTCCGATATCACACAAAAAAATCTTGCCAACACTAGTTGGCAAGATCCACCTCTTCGGTAATTTTATTAAGGGCGTCCGCTAACTTCTCAGCCGCTTCCTTGGCGACCAGAAAGGTTTCCGTAACTTCCTTATCGGCTTCGTTCGCTTCTTCAACGGCCACAATGGCCTTAAGAGTTGTTTCTGCTGCATTCTGGGTTGCTTCCAGACTGGATTTCACAACCACTTGCAATAGAGTAGGATCATTGCACTCTTGGAGAATTTCAGTCGCGACATCCGCGGTTTCAATAGCAGCTGTTGCTTCAAATTGTAGACGTAAGGCTTTCTGTCTAAGGTCATAGGCCCAGGCACTTATCTTTTCGGACCTCTCTCTTGCATTTTTCATGGATGCATACAAATCATTTATGTAATCATTCATGTTCATTTCCCCCCTAGCTGGATAAATATTTTACCTTTTATTTAACACGTAGGTCCAGTTGTGAAACAATCTCGGGGGTTTTTGGGTTAAAAAAACGAGTTTTCCGCTGAACCCCAAAAAAAAGCACTAACCAATTTGGTTGTACTTTTACAATAGAACGCATAGCTCAGTTTAAGGAAACGAATTATTTTTGGCTAATATCCCATTTAATATCTTTTCCATTCCCTTTTAAGGTCAAGGTTGCCGGTTCGAGATTAAATCCGTTTATTTCTGAAACAAATTGAAGTTTCACACGACCTTTATCCTGTGCTTGATAACTTTCAACAGATGTATCGGTATCGGAATACCATAACACTCCACCAGTAGATTTAGGATAATGGTTGTTACTATGACCAAATTCCACCTGACCAAATGTGTAGTCCCTTACTTGTGTTGTTGAATCGTTCTTAAATTCAAATTCACAGACCATAACTTCACTTGTTTTTTTGTATATTCTTACAAGTGTAAATGAAATTTTACCGTCGGTAAAAGTCTCATTAAGATTATAAATCTTATCCTCCGATATTGGCGTTGGTGTCGGTGTCGGTGCTGGTTTTGGTGTTGACGTCGGCATCGGCGTTGGTTGAGTTTGTTGTGAATTTATTGTGATTGCTCCTGTATCCGATAAGTTTTTAAGAACCTGCGCTAGTTGACCTCGTGTTACAGTTTCATCCCCGCCAAAATATCCATCTGAAATACCCGTCATTAACCCGTGGTCTTTGGCCCACTCAGCCGCTGGTGACCACCAACCATTATCCTTGAAATAACCGCTGGAAGCCAATGCTAGTCCAGAAGTGCTAAAGACTGCTGTGGTAACAACCCCTAATAGGAAACCCTTTACTGTTTTATTCATTCCTTTCCCTCCATACCCCTAATTTATATCAACAATATAATAGACTACCTATTAGGAAAGTATTAGTCACTAGATGAATAATGGATTTAATGGTTTATTAACCCTGCATTGGTCGGGAATACGGTTTCATCCCTGCACCACTCGCTCTGCTAGTTCAGTCTCCCGTTCCATACATCCATCCTATACTGTCTTGGAGTTACCCCTGTCCACTTCTTAAAGGCACTTTGAAAAGCGCTTGGTTCTGAGAAATGAAGAAGGTAAGCAACCTCTCCTATCTTAAATTCCGGTTTAGCCAAATACCCAACAGCAAGCTCTGTTCGAACTCTATTCATAATATCCTGATAAGTCGTATTTTCTTGTTGCAGCCTCGTCTGAATACTCCTTACGCTCATTTTAAATGCCCTGGCAGTATCTTTGAGACTCGGAAAAGAAATCGGCATGCATTTCATGATCCAAGTGTACAATTGATCGGAAAATATTCGACCTTGCATGAATCTGAGTTTGGCTTCCTCTGCAATGACCTCGAAAGTTCCTAATAATTTAGAGTCTGCAAATAAAATGGGGTACTCTAAAATATCCTTGCTCATGCGAATCATACTCGAATTTTGGTCAAACTGTGGCGTTATCCCGAGCACGGAAGTATACTCGTCGATCTCTGAGGAGAGAAGATGGGTGAATTGCACTTCTTTTAACGAAATGGTTCTACAGCTTAGCCTCATCATCAAATGATATAGCGAACTGAGCATATCCTCCATGCAGTGACGGGCAGGATGTCTATGAGGATGATTGTACGACATCTCGAGGATGACGTCCTCCCCCTCCGCTTGCCAACTGATGTTGTATGCATTGCATATGACGACATTGTATTTTTGATAGGCCACTAAAGCTTGACCGATGGTTTTGGAGTGCAGCATAACAAATCCCAGAATCCCCAAATCAGAAACTTCTATGTTCTGTCCTTGATGCAATCCAAATGTATCATCTGATGTAATGGCAGCGGCCAATTCCGTAATACGTTCGAAATCCTCTTCCGACAACCGAGCCTCGGGATCATGAAAAAGCGATTCATCGATATTTGCCCTTCTGAAAAAATCGTCTTTGTCATGTCCCTTGATCAAAATCGTTTTCACAATAGGATAAACAAGGGAAACAGATACCCCAGTATAGTTTGGCAAGATGTTCTCCTCTTCCTTTTTGCGCTTAAGAATAAGATTTTGGCATGTTTCATCATATCCCTGTAGCTTCAAATGCCTTATTCTTACTTTATCTTAACACGCACAGTCACTAAAGATGAATAAAAGGAGACGAGAACATGCAATCCAATATAGCTATTATTAACGGACATCCGTATTCCAAGAGCTATTGCACGGCATTATCGGAAGCCTATCAGAACGGTGCTATCGCTAGCGGTTCGTCTGTACGCAGTATTCATATAGGCTCCTTGTCTTTTGAACCGAATTTGAAGTTTGGGTACCATCAACGGTTGGAGTTAGAAGAGGATTTGATAGCCGCTCAAGAGACAATCCGTTGGGCGAACCACCTTGTATTCGTATATCCTATTTGGTGGGGGACGGTCCCCGCCATCCTGAAAGGGTTCATTGATCGTGTATTTCTACCTGGATTCGCCTATCGGAACCGTCCAAACTCCTTACTCTGGGACAAATTGTTGAAGGGGAAATCGGCCCGTCTCATTGTAACGATGGACTCGCCTTCCTGGTATAATCGATGGGTGTACAAACAAGGCGGACACCATGTCATGAAACGTGCTACTTTGCAATTTTGTGGAGTCAATCCCGTCAGAATCACTGAAATATGTCCGGTTAAGTCTTCAACGGACAAGCAACGTGAAAAGTGGCTTACTCAGGTTGAAGCTTTAGGTTTGAAGCGTTCATAGAGCCTTTTCTTGTGTATGCGCTGCAGGTGCATGAAATGAAAAAATAAGCTTCTGCATCGATGGGAATCATTGCCCAAAGATGACAGAAGCTTGTTTTGTTATAGATAGATCCTACCCAAACTTTTATCTATTCCAGATTGGCATGACGGCCAAACATAGTCGTGGAGTCATGACCCTTTTTCTCCATTAACCGCAATATGGCAGCGTCAAAAAATAATAACAAGGTCTGCTCGAATAACGAGCCCATAGGTTGTATCGTGAAGTAATTACCAGCTGACTTATCTTTGGGCGAACCGGGAAGTTTCACGACGAAATCCGCCAACCGTGCGATCGTTGAATCTGGGAATATCGTTACTACTGCGACGGAAGCTTGCAAGCTTCTGGCCTTCTCCGCCATCGAAATGAGACTCTTCGTTTCCCCGGAACCCGATCCGATGATCAGCATGTCCTTTGCGGTAACATTAGGCGTGATCGACTCACCCACAACATAGGCGTCAATACCCATATGCATTAGCCTCATTGCAAAAGCTCTGGCCATCAAGCCGGATCGGCCGGCCCCAGCTACAAAGACCTTATCGGACTTCATAATCTGCTCCACTAACTGATCAGCTTGTTCATCATCCAGTTGGTTGGCGGCCTGCTGCAGCTCAAGAAGGATTTCAGCGAAATACGGATTGTTTATCATTCGGATTACGATCCTTGTTTGATCAACTTATACATTTCAGCAGCAGCGGCATGCTTATCCTCTTGTCCGGTAATACCTCCGCCAACAATAACAAGATCGGGGTTCGCTTTGATAACTTCCGGGAGTGTACTTAGTTTGATGCCTCCAGCAATCGCTGTTTTGGCATGCTTCACAACACGTTTGATAGTCAGAAGATCGTCAAATGAATTTTTACCAACTGCCTGGAGATCGTAACCTGTGTGCACACAGATGTAATCTACGCCTAGTGCGTCGATTTCTTGCGCGCGTTGCTCGAGATTTTTCACAGAGATCATATCAACAAGGATCTGTTTGCCTTGTTTTCGAGCTTCTTCAACAGCACCTTTGATCGTCATGTCTTCCGAGGCGCCTAATACGGTAACGATGTCGGCTCCTGCTTCGGATGCTTTCATGACTTCGTAACCAGCGGCGTCCATAATTTTCAAATCAGCCAGTACCCTCAGGTTTGGAAAAGCTTCTTTGATTTCTTTGACGGCGCGAAGCCCTTCATTAATAACAACTGGTGTGCCAATTTCAACGATATCTATATAAGCTTCTACTTCCTTCACCAACTGTTTGGCTTGTGGGATGTCGACAAGATCTAACGCTAATTGAAGTTCCATGGATGTTTCACTCCTCGTAGATTGGTATTGTTCACGGGTCCTATTGTACGATGATACTTTTCAAAAAGGAAGTACGCACTATTCAGTGACGTAGTACCCATTTGGAAACTATGAACGACAAAAAAAGACCTTCAACTCAATGTTAAAGGTCCCTAGTTTGGGCATTCCTATATTGACTTAAGCCTCAATTTTCTCTTGATGCTTCTGTCCCCAATCGGCCAGCATATTCAGCACTTCCTTCAAGCTTTCGCCATATTCCGTTAAGGAATACTCAACTTTCGGAGGCACTTGAACGAATACTTTCCGATGGATGATACCGTCCACTTCTAATTCGCGTAGTTGTTGGGTTAACATTTTTTGTGTAATGTCGGGCATCGCCCGTTTTAATTCGCCGAATCGTTGGACGCCTTCCGTCAGATGGCAAAGAATGACCAGCTTCCATTTGCCGCCAATGACTTTCAGAGTCATTTCTACTGAGCTCTTAAATAGTTGATTCCCCAAGGTAACGGACTCCTTTAGTATATTAATGGATACTATCTTACTTAAAAGAGGGTACTTGCTTATAAGTACAATACAATTAATATATATGGGGTTACTGTCGGTTGCAAATGAGAACTCCATCAGGTCGTTTTCATAAAACAAAAAGAGAAGCCAGCAAGGCTTCCCTAAGTGTCCTGCGTTTAGCCCTTTACTGCCTTACGCTTCCTGATTTCACGCCGCACTGCAGGAGCAACTTCTGCTGCGAGCAGTTCAATTGCCGCGGCAACCTTGGAAAAAGGCAGCCCGCCGACATCAATCTGGGCTATGTAGCGATGGTGTCCGAACAGTTCATATTGGTAAAGAATTTTTTCCACGACCTGCTGCGGGCTCCCGATCGCCAAACCTTGCTCAGGCACAACAAGTTGATCCATGTCCTCCCGGGTCAGTCCCAACCGACGGCCCCGCTCCCGCATAAGCGTGCCGAAGTAGTTCATGTAGTGGGGATAGAATTCGTCCAAAGCCTGTTTGGTTGTTCTCGCCACATATCCATGGCTAGTGATGGCGATCTTGAGATCCTCGACCCGATGTCCGGCCTCAGCTCCGGCACGACGATAGATGTCGACCAGCGGCTTGAACTGGGCCGGGTCGCCGCCAAGAATCGCGATCGCCATGCCTTTACCCAACTTACCAGCACGTGCTGCGCTTTCCGGTGTGCCCCCGACGCCGATCCATACCGGCATTTGCCGCAGCTCTGGACGGGGCGCGATCTGGGCGTCGCGCAAGGAAGGACGGAATCGGCCGTCCCAAGTAATTCGATCGTGCTCTGCCAATTGAATCAGCAAATCAAGCTTCTCGGCAAAAAGCTCGTTATAATCTTCCAGATTATAGCCGAACAACGGGAACGATTCGACGAATGCGCCACGTCCGGCAATGAGCTCAGCCCGCCCGTCTGAAAGCAGGTCCACGCTGGCGAAATCTTCAAATACTCGCACCGGGTCTGCCGTGCTTAGGACGGTCGTAGCGCTAGTCAGTTTAATGCGCTTGGTGACCTGGGCAATGGCGGCCATTATGACCGGCGGAGACGAGACGGCGAAATCGGATCGGTGGTGCTCACCTAAGCCGAAGACGTCCAGCCCTGCTTCGTCGGCCAGCTTGGCCGCCGCTATGATCTCTTCCAGTCGCTGACGCGCGCTGATCGCCCTTCCGGTTCGGGTATCTGGAATTATATCGCCGAACGTGTAGAGACCGAATTCAAAGCCTCCGTTATCCAGCTCTATGTTCGTTTCATTGCTCATAGGATCTCCTCCAAGTAGTTGGTTTGCTGTATTTAAGTAAGCTACTATATTTTATATAATAACAAATAATCTCCGTCACCGCCAGTTGCTGCACAGAGTTTCATTTTCTGCAAACGCAGACTCGTCGACAAATTCCTTCCTGATTAAATGTTTAAAACCACTCCTTCTGGAGTGGTTACTTTCATACTTGTTCGCCTTATATCTTTTTAACGAATTCAGATTTTAATTTCATAGCTCCGAACCCATCAATTTTACAATCGATATCATGATCTCCATCTACCAAACGTATATTTTTTACTCTCGTCCCTATTTTTACGACTAATGAACTTCCTTTTACTTTAAGGTCTTTGATTACTGTTACAGAATCACCATCGTTTAACACATTTCCATTTGCATCTTTGATAATCTTACTATCTTCACTATTGTCGGTATCTAATTCTAACGTCCACTCATGACCACATTCTGGACAAATCAATACACTTCCATCTTCGTATGTGTATTCTGAATTACATTGCGGGCAATTGGGTAAATCAGCCATAATTTCATTTCTCCATTCGTTATTAAATTAATTAAACCTCTCTCGAACACTCAAACATCTTCCCCTTGTGGCGTTCTAATTTCGTTAATTCTGACTTTATAAGTTTCCCCCCATGCTTTCATAGATACTATGAGCGGTTCCAAAGTCCTTCCAAAATCAGTAAGAGAGTATTCTACTTTGGGCGGAACTTCCTTATAAACTTCTCTGTGAATGATGCCATCTCGTTCAAGCTCCCGTAACTGAAGGGTAAGCATGAACTGAGTAATACCTGGATTGAGACGCCGGAATTCATTAAATCTTTTAGTTCCGTCAATGAGATGATAGAGAATGATCCCTTTCCATTTGCCGCCAATGACATCTAGAGTTGTCTCTACAGGACATCCTTCCATGTTTGGACTAGTACCGTATTTGTTTCTCCGATCTCCCATTACACTGTCCCCTCACAATGGTATGATTTTTAATACTATATAATAAAATTATGCGTACTTCCTTAAAGTTAGTATACAACATATAATTCAAATGTACGATATACCAATTTGAAAGGAAGATTAATATGAGCAATCAGCAACAAATGAAAGCAGTTGGTGCTTACCGATATGTCGCTTTATCCGATCCGGAGAGCCTGGTTGATTTATATATTGAAAAACCGATTCCTACAGGTCGCGATCTACTTGTAAAAGTAAAAGCCATCTCTGTCAACCCGGCCGACTTGGGTGTTAGGGAGAAACACAACTATGAAGAAGAGTCACCCAAGATTCTTGGTTGGGATGTAGCTGGGATCGTGGAACAGATCGGACCTGATTGTCAATTGTTTAAACCTGGGGACGAGATCTATTATGCGGGCAGTGTCACTCGCCCAGGCGGTAATAGTGAATTTCACTTGGTTGATGAACGAATTGCGGGAAACAAGCCGAAAAGCCTGGATTTCGCACAGGCCGCCGCATTACCGCTTACCTCTATTACTGCTTGGGAGGGCTTATTTGATCGATTAGGAATTAGTCATAGCGCAGAGGAAAACAAAAGCATACTCATTATCGGCGCAGCAGGAGGAGTAGGATCGATTGCAACTCAACTTGCTAAATTAGCAGGTCTAACTGTAATTGGTACGGCTTCACGCCCTGAGTCCATTCAGTGGACCACAAATCAAGGGGCAGATTTTACAATCAACCATAATGACCCTTTTGCACCTCAGCTCAAGAAACTAGGATTTGAGACTGTCGATTATATATTTTGCTTAAATAACACGGTACAACATTTTGCGAATATGGCAGAGGTCATAGCCCCCCAAGGTAAGATTTGTTCAATCGTTCCTGCAGATAAGGCTTCTTGGACGGGGAGCTTGGATATGGATCTGCTTTTTGCTAAAAGCATCACGTTTGTATGGGAGCTTATGTTTACCCGATCCATGTTCCAAACCAAAGATATGATCAAACAACACGATCTCCTGAATAAACTGGCTGATTTAATCGATAACGGAAAGTTGAAAACTACATTAACTGAACGCCTAGAGCCTATTAATGCAACCAACTTGCGTTTGGTACATGAAAAAATGGAAACAGGAAGATCGATTGGAAAGATTGTAGTGGAAAATTTCTAAAATCTTAAGGATTCTTATAAAAAAAGAGAACGGCTCTTTTGCATTAGGAGTGCAAACAAGGCCGTTCTTTGTCTTGCTTCGAGAATTAAGTTTCATTTGTGCTACTAGAATGATCCTGAACTATCTTTGCCCTGAGGAACTCCGAGCCCGATACCAATCGACCGTAGCGGCCACCGACTCTTCCAACGCTGTCGCCTGATGCCCGAAACGATTCGTAAACTTTTGGCTGCTTACAACAAAGTCCTTTTCGAATTGATAAAACATCTCGATGCTTTCCCTCGCTGCCGGAATGAACAACCCGCCGATGCGCAGCATCAACTTCCCCATGGGCTTTATCGTTGCCTCAACACCAGCAATCCGTGCAGCTAACTGTACAAACTCTGTTATGGATACCGTATCCGCGTTGGGGACATGCCAAGCCTCTCCATAAGTATCCTCTGCTTGACCGAGCATAACGAGCGCTCTTCCGAAATCTTCAATAAACGTAAATGTATGCCTCCCTCCAGGGTCGCCTAATACAGTGGCAGGCTTACCTTTGATGAGAGGCTGAAACATCCTTTCGCCAGCGGACGAGTCCGTTACACCAGGTCCGAAGAAATCGGACCCCCGGCCAAGTACGGCCTGAAGCTCCCCGCGACGGCACAATTCAAGCAGTCGCTCTGCAAGCCTAGCACGGATCCGGCCTTTCTTCGTCTGCGCGGCGTTCGGCAGTGCTTCGTGCCTCTCGATGTCTACATCCCCGTACATATACATATTCTCTGCGACGACCAGCTTGGCGCCGGTTGCCATTGCAGCTGTGATGATATTTTCTTGAAGCCGCTCGAATCTACCCTCCCACTGGTGATACGGAGGCTGTGCACATTGATATACTACTGTCGCTCCTCTAATTGCCGCTATCGCTTGATCAAGCTCCATCAGATCGGCCCTGTCAACCTTTACATTGTCTGCCCAAGTCGACCGCCCAGTGGAATTCACCATTCGAACCGGCTCCTCCCGCCTTCGAAGCTCATTGAGTACTGATCTACCTAGCGGTCCTGTGCCTAATACTACATGCATGCTGCGGTGCCTCCCTAGTTTTATTTGAATAAAACTAGAATAAACCCTATAGCCGCTATAGGGTCAATACCTCTTCTACAGGAATTTGAAGCTCCACGATAAACTCGCTTGGATCACGCATTCGACTCAAATCAACGACATACTGCTCTATTGCAGGCCCACATTCCGTATACCCGTGTTGACCCATCCATTCCAAAAGTTGAATGTATACATTTTTGCATGACTCCTCGTTCGGAGGACCACTGTAGGTTGCTGTAATATAAACCGCACCAGGCAGTACCCGCACGAACGGGTATTTGAGAGCCTCTGAAGACAGGGGGATGCATACCTCTATATCTGAATCGGCCCTGTCGAAGGTTAACAGATTTTCGTGATAGATACTCATGATTTGACCTTGTGCAGTCAATCCATGCGTCTCCAGCTTGTCATACAGCTGTGTGAAGCGTACAATAGATGCTTCCATTCCGCATACCGCCCGTTTCCTTTCGAACGCTACAATACGTTCCGTCAGCACCTTCAACTCTATTAAGACGCTTTCGCCATCAAGCTTCTCATTCACAATTCTTAGACTATCCAGCTGCCCGATTCGGCCCTCTATGGATGCAGCCGTCATTTCTAGACGACTGATTTCTTGCAGTGTTTCTTGCCTTTTCCCCTTCAGAGCTGAACTTAATCCTTCTATACCTCTCTGTTTCAGGATGCTGCCGATCTCCTCCAATGAGAACCGCAACCCCTTCAAATCTTGAACGATTTTGACCAGTAGAATATCCATGTTGGAATAATAACGATAGTTGGTAAAAGGATCGGTCCGGCTGGGACTCACCAATCCAAGTTTATCGTAATATCGCAGCGTTTGGATGGAAATCCCGCATATCCGTGACACGTGTCCGATCGTATAGAATTGATCGTTAACCATAATCCTTTATCACCTACCAAACGTTCTATTTTAATTTTTTATTTCTAGTAGATTTGCAAGCATTCGTCTCATGATCAAGAGCATGGCTTTCCCGTCATCGATAATAACGACCTTCAACCTATTCGCCTCCTCTTGCTCCATGAACTACAGTATACCTCACTCCAATGATGCCATAAAGACAAGCTAGAGCACAAAGAGTCCAAATCAAGGGCTCTTGATCTAATCTCCGTATATGAATCTAAGATCGCTTCCAGATCGGTAAGAATCCGCCCATAAACCGAGTAGTCTCATCCTTAACTTCTTTGACTCAAGCTACCATTTCTAATTTCCATAACAACATCCGCATATTCCGTAACAGAAGATGAGTGTGTAACAAGGATTACGCATTTGCCTTCCATGTGAGCTAAATTCTGAAGGATTTCCATAATCCCTTTCTCATTTTTTTCATCAAGGTTTCCGGTTGGTTCGTCTGCAATGATTAGGTTTGGGTTGTAGGACAAGCTACGTGCTATGGCAACTCGTTGTTGCTCCCCGCCTGATAGTTTTAGGACTTTGCGTTCCGCTTTTTCTTTGTCAATTCCAACTTTTGCTAAAAGCTCGTAAGCGAGCCGATTTTTATCTTTTTCCTTGTTTCCGCTTAGATCGATTGACAACATTACGTTTTCCACCGCCGTATCTGATAGCAGCAGGTTGTAGCTTTGGAATATTACACCGATTTTATTAGAGCGATAGTGGTCTTTGTTAATGTTATTGATGTCCTTGTCCTTATATGTGATAACGCCGGATGAACAACTTGTAAGGCCTGCAATAAGGGAAAGCAGAGTTGTCTTGCCTGACCCCGATTCACCCACAATGGCATACACCTTTCCATTTTCAAAGTCAGCAGATATATGATTTAACACTTTTTTTTCATTCCCTTTATATGAAAATGAAACATCTTTCATGGATAACACTGTCATATTGGTTTCCTCCCTAATTTCTTTCTGATAAAATCTTCACCGGATCAAAACGCGTTATACTTGCGATTGTCATAGAGCCCGCAATTAATACAAGCAGTATCGAAAGTAAAATAACTTCCATGATCACAATTCCGGAAAGCGAAGCCTTGAGTCCCAATATTTCAGACATTAGCGGTGAAGGCAGATGTCCCCCTAACGTAACCCTTTTCATTACATTCACCGCAGATGGATTGACAAATATTCCTGCTAGGAGTGCAATAACAGAACTAAAGAGTGCCAGTATCAACATTTCGCTCATGAGTAGTGTCATTACCTTGAATTTTGACATTCCAATGGCTCGCAAAACGCCGATTTCATATTTTCTTTCTCTTAACGCCAGCACATTGATCAGAAACACAATGCCAATTCCGATAAACGCAACAATTCCAAAGAACTGCGTAACGATCAGTAACATTTCATTTATACCCTCTACGGCTTCGTCATATCTATCGGTGTCATACTTTAAATATAGGCTTTTTGAGAGTCCTTTATCATACAACTCATTCTGAAAGGCATTGAGGTCGGCGGAATCCTTTAACAAAAAGGTTTTATAGTCGAGCATGGTATTAGGAATCTGGTCAAGGAATTCATAACTCGTGATAACATCATTTCTCCTATTAAATAGGGGCGCATGGAAATCATTATTACTTCTCGCGACCGTGGCGTCCGAGAATATACCTGAAATCTTCAACTCTTTTTTTATTTTGGTAATTGCGATAGTCAATTGCAGTGTGTCTCCGATATGCAGGTTATTTAGTTCTGCTAATTCGCTGGAAATCATACATTCCTCAATATTTGCAGGAATTTTGCCTTCGGTAATTTTCCTGTCGCCATATGTAAATTCATCCATACTGTGCTCATCAACCATACCGTAAACATGGGAATTAGCGTCCACCATCCTGCGAACGTTGCCCTCCGGGTCTTCATAATCGCCATCCAGCAACTTAATACTTTCTAAAGACACAGGGATGCTTTTATAGATTACATAGCTCCGTAAGTAATCACTGTCGATGTATTGTTTGTAATCTTCAATTGTTGGACTTGTAACGGGTGACTTGTCCTGTGTTATAGAAACCTCGCCAGCGTAGTAATTTTCGGTTTCTACCTTTACCTTCATGGTAGTATTGTAAATCGTCAGACTTACAACAGAAGCTAAAGTCACCATGAACAGCATAATAAACATGAGAATATTGCGTCCTTTGTTATTAAGTAAATTCTTCATTGCTTTCTTGATTAAGTACATGTCCTCACTCCTTAACTTTTATGATTCAACTATACTGCTTGTAAGGTTAAATCACGGTTAAGAAAACGGCCTGCCGAATACTATCGGCAGGCCGTTTCATCTATGGTTTTGGTAAGGTAACGACGATGGATGTATAGACTTCGACCACGCTTTGCACTTGGATAACCCCGCCGTGCTTTTCGATGATCGACTTGACGATCGACAGCCCCAGTCCATTGCCTCCAAGCTCTCTTGATCGAGATTGGTCCACGCAATAAAACGGATCAAAGATCTTGTCGATCTGCTCTTCCGGTATCCCGATCCCCGTATCCATGATCGTTATGCGGGTTTTATCTTCCGTCTCGGAAGCCGCGATTTTGATGAGCCCGCCTGGCTTATTGTATTTGATGCCATTATGGATCAAGTTGGAGAAAGCCCTGAGCAGTAGCGGTTTGTCTCCAGAAAGCTGCACCTCGCCGGTCAAATTCTCGATTTGTATATTCTTGCTTTGAATCTCTTGATAAAGATCGTCTAAGATTTGCTCGAACATGGCTTTGGCTTCGAGTTTCTCATAAGCCGCGATATTGAGCTCGGCGTTCATCTTGAGCAGATCATTCACGAGACCGCTTAACCGCTGTGCATTGTTCAATGTGTCATCCATTGTTTCTTTGTATTCGTCAAGTGTAGGATGATCGTCAAGCTGCAACACCTCGATATTGGCAATCATGGCGGCGAGTGGGGTTTTGAGCTCATGCGCCGCATTTGCCGAAAAATTTTTTTGCGAGACAAACGCTTTTTCCAATTTGGCGATCATGTGATTAAAAGAAACGGACAATTTGGATACTTCATCGTTAGAAGGCGTTACTCTGACCTGCCTGAATAAGTTATTTTCGTCGATCTCCTCGATTTCCCGGGCTAGATTCGTAACGGGTTTCAAGACTCTTCCTGCAATCAGGTAGGTGATGCCCGTTCCGAAAATGACGACCAAAGCAAGACTTAATAAGCTAATGGATGCAAACTTATTATCTTGTTCCACCCGTACTGCCAGTACTGGCTGTTTTTGATAAGGAGGATACGGTCGCTCTGATCTGATTTCGCCGTTCGATATTCTTTCTATTTCATTCATTGAGATATCCGAATAAATGTTACGGGCCGAGTAGATCGAGACAGCCATCAACACCGTACTGGCTATGATTAAGATCAGCGCTATAACAATGGTAAGCCGCAGCCGCAGCGATAGTCGATTAAACCGTTTCATCATTCGCCTCCGCAATGAAATATCCAAGTCCTCTTGTATTTCGAATAAATTCTTTTTCGCCAAGGTGTACGGCAAGCTTCTTTTTCAGCGAATTGATATGTACCTTTAAGGAGTTGGAAAATAAATCGGCGTTACTATCCCATACATGTTCTATGATTTCTTCTGCGCTTACGACCTTGACTTTGTTTAATAAGAGATACTCCAGAATGCCATATTCCTTCTTCGTTAAGTCAATCCTCGTTTGATGAACGTGCACAACCTTTAATGCGGTGTCTATTGTTAATTCTCCATAGGACAGCAGCGTATTCGTCTGGATGAATTTGCGGCGAAGCAACGCCCGAAGCCTGGCTTCCAGCTCCTTGAAATGAAACGGCTTCTCCATATAATCGTTCGCGCCGGTGTCTAGCCCGGAGATTTTGTCTTCTACCTCGGAACGTGCCGATAGAATCAGCACCTTGATTTCCTGATTATTCTTTCGGATTTCTTTCAGAACGTCCATACCATCCACCCGGGGCATATTCAGATCAAGAATAACGGCATCATATTCGTTAACCTCAAAGCATTTCAAGGCTTCTTCGCCATCGGATGCAACATCTATCGCGTATCCGAATTTCTTCAGACCCGTACTTATTGCTTTTTGCAACGATAAGTCATCTTCGACAACCAATACTTTCAATGACCATTACCTCCAGTCTTACCTTCTACATAATTATAGGTCATATTCGGTTAAGTTACGGTTAAGTTTTCATTTGCAAATGATAATTTGATCTAATAGTGATTATTGCCAAAAATTTCGCCGTACTTGTGATACGGTTAAGAATCTTACTCGTGACGCATGATGAAGAAATGCTCTCTTATGCAGACCATGTCATCACGATGAAAGATGGATTGATTATTAAATAATGAAGAAGCACCTTCATTCTGAGGGTGCTTCATTTGGTTATGTGGTATGAAATGACTAGCGCTGCTGAAGCGCTACTTTCAAGCCAAGGCTGATATAAATTACGCCCACAATCCGACCGCGAAACGACCAATCCAAGCTACACGCTTGAACAATGGCCTGCCTATAGCCCTTTAGTGGTGCCATTGGTGAAATATGGACAGGTTTTTCCAGTATTGCTATGCTTCATCAGGTGTTGTCAATTCATGTCGAATCATGTAGATTTATATGGAACAAATACAATATTGAGGCGCATGCCTCCGACACATCAACTTTTAGTCTGATCGTCAAAATATGTAAATGATAATATATTTTTTCTATACAGGAGAGACATCTTATGCAACGCATTCCTTTTAGTAACACTTTGACAATCGGTTTCATGCTATTCGCCTTGTTCTTCGGAGCGGGAAATCTGGTATTTCCGGCGATGATGGGCCAAAATGCCGGTGATCAGTATTGGCAAGCCAGTCTGGGCTTCCTGATCACGGGCGTCGGCCTGCCCTTGCTTGGAACGTTGGCGCTCGGATTTTCCGGCTCGAAAAATTTGCTCGCATTGACCAGTCGCGTACACCCTTGGTTTGCCTTCGGCTACACAACATTGCTTTACTTAACGATCGGGCCGTTGTTTGCCATGCCGAGAACCGGCAGCGTTTCGTACGAAATCGGTATTAAGCCCTATATCGAAACGGGGCATGGTCCGTTAGGATTGGTGGTCTTCACTGTATTATTTTTCGGGGTGACCTTGCTCCTTTCCATTAATCCGGCAAGAATGGTTGATATTGTAGGAAAAATACTGACACCCCTATTAATCGCCTGCATCGCATTGTTAGCCATAACATCCGTTACTAAACCGCTAGGCGTGCCTCAAGAACCGAAATCCGGTTATGCCTCTCAAGTCTTCTTTAACGGATTTCAAGAGGGATATTTGACTATGGATGCGCTCGCGGCATTCGTATTCGGCATTATCGTCATAAACGCTATTCGAGCGAAAGGGGTCACCGATCGTAAAAGCATTCTGTTCATCTGCTTCCAGGCGGCCTTGATTGCAGCTGCAATGCTCGCTGTTATTTACACATCCCTGACTTATATCGGAGCAATCAGCGTATCCGCCTTCGGTATTCTGGCCAATGGCGGTGAAGTGTTGAACTTGGTGACAAGCCATTATTTCGGCACGTTCGGAAGATTTATACTCGGCATCACTGTGCTGCTTGCCTGTCTGACCACAAGCATAGGCCTGACCACCGCTTGCAGCAGTTATTTTCACAAGATCATTCCGGGCATGACGTATAAGAGTATCTGCATCGTCTTGAGTGTTGTCAGCGCCTTGCTGGCCAATATCGGTCTAGAGCAATTAATCCATTTTTCCGTGCCTGTTCTGACGATATTATACCCGCTGGCTATCGTGCTCATCTTATTGACATTCTTGCATAATTTGTTTAAAGGTAAGCGCGCCGTATACAGGGTTAGCCTGCTGCTGACTTTTCTCGTCAGCCTGGTCGACGGCCTTGAAGATACTCCGCTCGGTATAGAGCAGCTCCACGACTTCTTTAACCAGTACTTACCTTTGTATAATATCGGATTGGGCTGGCTGATTCCTACCTGCGCCGTAGTGCTGATTGGGCTTCTGTTACCGGAGCGACAGAAGGGACGACAATCTCCCACTCTCTTGGAAGACTGAAGTTGCGGGTACGCCACCGACCGCTTTTCGTCAATAGCGCCTTAATCGTATCCGCGCTGTCTGTAACGGCAAGTTTAAAGGCCATCCTTTTCGGGTGGCCCTTTTTTTGATCTCGCTATCTCAATCGTCTCAAATCTACTAATGACGAATAATTTCCGCCTAAATTTTTTGAGAATCAAGAATAAACATAGATGCATCATGTCCCATGAATATTCTACTTCCATTATAAAAAGTTTTGGATTGAACATTCCTGTACCCTATTTTAGTCATAATGTCAGTTAGTTTTACTTGATTAAATCCATTATGAACTATATCTGAAACTACTTTTTCATTTTTATTAAAATCTACGATTAGTAAATGTCCTCCTTCATTTAGAACATCAAATAATCTTGATAAAACTAATTCAACATCATTAATATGGAGTAGAACCTGAGCCATCCGACAAGACCAGTTCCACACCCAAAATCAATAGCATTCTTACTATTAGCGTCAACTAAGTATTCACGAATGGCATCAGATGATACCTTTGCAATTTGAATTCTTTCAGAAGTGTCATATATATTAGCTATCATTTCAAACTTATCCGTATTTCCCATTATTACCTCTCCAATCTGACTTAATAAAAAAGCCTGAACACTAATAAAACTTGTCCTTATTTAGGATACTATTCTAACATCTTTTTCTTTGTTGCTGTAAGTCCTTATCAGACAGACTGATTTACCTATAATAAAAAAACCTCGGGTCGTAATCTTATACGAGCCCGTTTGCGCCGACTTTTCTGCAAACGTGGCCCATCCCAACCCATGCCCGCCAAAGCTCCTTTCCAAACCCGATGCGAGTTTTTCCGAAAAAACTTGCCGTTACTTGTGGTACGGTTCAGCTTAGCGGGGCGATCAGCGAAAAATCCGCCTTGATAGGCTGTCAGATCTCTACCACCTCCGTCCTCCCTTTACTAAAATAAAAATCGCCGTCCGATTCCCGACAGGGAACGTGAACGGCGACAATTTTAGAGTCATCACATAAGTGGCAGTTCAAAGCCGATATCACTTTGCAAAGCTAGTAGGCCAATTCCGCCAGCAGCTTGCCAAGCCGGTCAAGGTTCTGTTCATTACCTTCTATGCAGTACGGCTTAGCTTGTTCAAACTCCTCTTTTTTCTTGAAAAGTTGACGGAAGGTGACCCTAGTGCGGCCCTCGAGGCCCTCGAAGGTAGCCGTTACCCGAAATTCGTGGCCGGACAGATGATCAAACACGACCCGCTCCGGCGGCACGATTTCAACAAAGACGTTATGGTTAGGATAATCCACGCCATCTGGTCCGTGCATGGTGTACCGCCACGTACCTCCCGGCCTCATATCGCACTCGTGAAACGTATTCGTAAAGCCTTGTGGCCCCCACCATCGGGCTAACAAATCGGGAGTTGTCCAGGCCCGAAACACGAGCTCCCGCGGGACATCATACTCGCGCGTAGCAATAAGTTCACTTTCACCTACAGTCATGTCCCTACTCCCCTTCTACTACCTTACCCAGTGCGTCCAACATGATGTTTGTACCGTGTTCCCGTACTTCCGGCGTATCGTGTCCGTCAAAGAACACACCTTGCTCCGTGAAAATCAGCTTCGTACCGCCCTCCAACTTGATAAGTTCGACCGTTGTGATCGAGACGGAGATGCGTATGCCGCCCGAATCAAGGGTGTACGTATAGACAATGCGCTGCTCTGGAACAAGCTCCTGGTAGTTGGCGTCGAAGGTAAAGATCGGACCTTCCGGCGGCCCGCCGCTGCTGTACTCGCGCCCGCCGACCTGGAAATCGAAGATGTCTGGCTTCGAAAACCACTTGGCTTTGGCAATCGGGTCGGCCCATGCGTGATAAACCCGCTCCGGCGAAGCGGCATAAGTCCGCTCAACGACGAAGGTTCCATGCTTAACAAATCGCTCGTTCATTAATTTTCCTCCTTATGTTTCGGAATTCCGCTCTCCTCGGCAAGAAAGTCTCCCAACAGGTCCAAATGTCGCTCCCAACTCGTTTGCCGCTCAATGACCGGTTTCTCAAATCCCATCTTCATCGCTTGCAGAAGGCTCGTGAAATCTTCAACCGTTAATTCCGCCTTGCCCTGCATAAGCTTGGATACATGTCTGAGCTGCTCCAATAGTTTCTGCTGCAGTTTGATCTGTTCTTTGATTTGGTTTATCTGCAGGTTGACGATCTCAAGCGGACTGATCTGCCCGCCAATTAAGGCCGACTTAATCTTCTCGAGCGATAACCCCAGCTCCTTAAGCGATAATATCTGGTGCAAGCGCGACAAGTCCAATTCATTGTACAGCCTGTGGCCCGATTCCGTTTGTCCCGACGGAGAGAACAATCCGATTTGATCATAAAACCGCAAGGTTCGTACGGTAAGCCCCGTCAGCTTGGCGAGATCTCCGACCTTCCAATGTCTCTTCATGAACCATCTCCATCTTTGGCGCTAGCTATGTACCGGTAGTTCTATTATAAAACATTACGTTACGTAAGGTGCAAGCGAAATCCTAACGCTCTACCAGAATTTTTTTGTGCCCCTGATTTTGAACACAAGCTATTATGTCTAACGGCTAAAACTCCGCCGCGGCGCTCGTTAATGCCACTTTAGGGGCAACATTTTGCAGGATGGCCCTTGTTCAACTATACTTTAATATTCTCCATTGATTACAAAAAACGAGCCCCGAATTGTTCCAGCTAATGCAGACTTCTGCCTAGCAAACTTAAACTTCCCTTCTAACTCCTGTGGTACCTCCATCCCCTCAGAAAGCTTAAAACCAACGGCCCGCTTCTTAGGGTCATCAACCGTATACATGACATTGACCTCAAGACCATCCTCATAAAAGACGTAAGCAAATTTAATATTTTCCACTTGAAAACGCGACGTTTCTAAAGGTTTGGCCGCAAACTCAATATCACGCTCTTTCAAAATTCGGCTCACATAATCAAGGGTCTCCTGACTTTCACTAGCCGGTACAACCGAAAATTCATGCTTGTATTTGTTCATAAAGTAACGGGCTTCATTGGCACGTAAACCAGCAAGCGCTTCTGCTGCAGGGGAAGACTCTAAACCAACCGTGGACACATTTTTAAAATCTACGATATAGGACATTTCCATTCCTCTTTTCTTTATTTCCTAACAACGGAAATCCACATTTCACCAAAAACTAGTAAATGAAAACCCTAAAACTACTGTATCATAATACACACCACAAAAAAACTTGCCATTATTTGTGATAGGGTTCTCCGCGCTGTCTGTAATGGCAAGTTTTCGAAGAAAGCCATCCTGTCGGATGGCTTTTCTAATTGCATCTTATCGAACATCTAATAACGTGTCTGCTCAATCCCCACTGATTTCTGTAAAATGTAAATATTTTCCTGAAGAAAAGACTGATTTTTTTCGACACCTCTGTTTTTGCACCAAACAACTGCACTGAAAGCATCGTAAAGATCATAGAATGGTAACACTGTCTCCAGATTCACCATAGGGCGAATCGTTCGATACCCATCAATGTACGGTAGCTTTGTTCTCGGGTTTACTCCCCAAATATATCGATTGATTTTTGTAAAGTCTATTTCAGAGGATCCACCACGGGCACTCTCGAAATCAATAATGCCAGTGACCTTGTTATCATTTACCAATATATTACCAGGTCTAAAATCCATATGAACAATGCATGGCCCGTCAGGTTCTGGTAAAGCTGAAAATACGTCATCAAAGTGAAGAATACATCTTTCATACAGCCCTGGATCGAGAATCTCTTTGCAAGGCTCTTTCCACTTTTCAAAATTACCTTTGATATGTAGTCTCCAATTATTTTGGTCAAGAATCTTAAATCCATCAGTCACATGGTAACCGTAACCTGGAGTTTTAACCTCATGAAACATCGCATGAAACACGCCAATTTGAAAAGATAGTTTCTCATCAATATCTTCTGTACAAGGTATGCCTTGAATCGCCGAAAGAAGCAATGCTCCAGTAGTAATTTCATCCCCATCCCAAAAATCCAATACTTTAGGAACAGGTATTACTTCCTTCAATGTTTCAAGCATCTGAAATTCACGATATAGTTTATCCTTGTTAAATGGAATTTTTACATACACTTTTTCTCCGTTAGCGAGAGTAAGTTTGTATACATCAGAACTAAATGACTCTGGAACATCTTCTACATTCAAGACGTTCAGCTTTAACTTTTCAATAACGTTTAGAATGGAGCTCATAAAGTACCTCCTCGTTTTGGGTTGCAAAACGATAATCCCGATTAAAAACCTTTGACTTTCTCGGGATCTCTTGGCATTCCCTGGAATTAACCGAATTAAACCCAATCTCTTACATATATCATATTCTTGATCCAGAACCAAGACCTCTTTTTAGAGGGGTCATTTTCTTTTTCAGGAGGATTTCGAATGCGAATCATCAAGACAAAGCAGGATATTGACGTGTTGCGCCGCGCAGAAGCACTTCCGGCGGTACTTCTCAGCGAGTTTTGTTTGGGTAGCCATGGCTACATCGTCGTTCTCGAAGCGGGAGACAACGTCCGCGACCTCAGCAACGTCGGGCTGAACCGCGAGGACGGCGGACTGCTGGGAAGTTGTCCCGAATACGTCGAACTGCTGGACGTAGGCGGAGGACTCCAAGCGTACAAAGTCGCGGTACTGTACGACAACGACTACCTGAACTCAAAGTCCAGCACGAGCAGCTTTCGCGGCGTAAAGCGGAGGCGGAAAGGCAACTGGCAGACAGCACATCCGCACCCTGTCCCGCTCCAGCAAGTCCGGCAGGCTCTCGTCCAGTTCCAAAGCCTACTGGAAGAAGCGCCTCCCGAAACGCAGAAGACGTTGCTCCAGACCGTGGTCAAGCAAGTCCACATGAAGGACAGACGCAAAGTCGCCGGGATAGAGCTAGAGTTTGACCCGACCGTCCAAAAGCATTTTTTTGAGCTTGCCCCTTCCGCCAAACCGGCGGAGGGGGCTTTTGCTTTCCGCAAGCAAAAGTCCCCCTCCTGATACCGCATCTTTTTGTGACCTCAAAAAGCTCGCAGAAGCCCGCTGCGAGATTTTCCGAAAAAACTTGCCCTTATTTAGGGTACGGTTCACCTCGCTGTCTGTATCGGGCAAGTTTTGAAGAAAAACCATCCTAGGCCAAGGATGGTCTTTTCTCGAAGGAAACTGTAAATAACTCTGAAATATCGTTTCCAGTTAGCGGAATGCCTTAAGCAACAAAAGAAACTCCGTTAGTATATCTCCTCTCGGACGAATAGGTATACGCCGTGCCTCCATTTGGTTGATGGTCATACAGTAACCTTGGCAACACTCTACCCACCCAAAGAGGGGATGAACAACATGGTGCGTTGTAAAGATTTTTGCGTTCCCGCAACCAATATCACGCTGCGGCAGCGTCTTAGGGCATTTATTGGAAGGCGAATAAGTGTCACCCACAAAACCCGAGGGGTATTTCAAGGCTTCCTCAGAACTGTGGGAACAACATTTCTGGTGATGACGCTTGGGGAAACAACAAGACGCGTGAGATTAAGAATTTCCAATATCATACATTACGATTTACAGGAAGTTGGACCACCTGTTGGAAACAGGCTCGCAGTCGTTCGCACTAAATTTAGCGTCAAAACCTCTGTCTTTGTTCGGGTAGGCAAAGACTTTGTTGAATTTATAAGTATGGATCCGCAGGATGAACAACAAGTAACGTTCTTCTTTAGGGAAATGGTCCCGTGTAGCCAGATGCGCGGCATCGAATGTATATTTAACAAATGCAAAGTCAACGGCAATCATTCTAACCGTAGGTGCAAATGCAAATGTCGCAAGCGATAAGTTGAATTCTTAGCATACACTGCTTATGGGATACAATCATAAAACCAGCTGGGCGGTCAACCTGGCTGGTTTCTTTTTGGATCGTGGGTACACCGTCCCGCCGATAAAACTAAGCATGTTGTGGCACTCAGGCTTGACCCAACATGATAACCACTCTTACTCCCGTTAGCCATCCAATGCATCTGATGCTAAACCCATGCCGCTCAACACGCTTTTTACAGGCTCCTACACGTTTCAACCCAAAAAACTTGCCGTTACTTATGATACGGTTCCCCTTACACGCTATAACGGCTAAATTTTAGGGTTCCCTCTGTCGAAGGAACCCCATTCCATGAAGCATTTTAAATTCCTGAAGGAAATCTCTTTTCCAAAAAATCAATAAAACTAACTGCTTTCTTATATAATGCATAAATTTCTTCGGACGTTTTTTCTAAACTAAAAGAAGCGAAATTACCATGAACAAGTTTGTTCCGTTCGTTTCCGAGTTCCAAAAAAGCTTTGACGCTCTCATCTAATTCAGTGTTTCTCCTCAACAACTCTTTCATTTCGTTTTTAAAATCAGTTCCAAATAGTCCCCAAAACTGATTTGCATTAGTATCATCCCACTTAAAGAAAGTGTGGTATTGCCTACTAATCGCCTTGTTTTTCACAAATGAAATTACTAATGTATTTTGAGTTGTTACATATCTAATATGTTCATTGAGCAATTCAGTTATCTTCTGTTCAAAATAGCTTGCTGCAGATAATAAGAGTGCCTTTCGTGATTGGTCGTCAACATCATTTAAAAATGAAATTTGATCTTGCGACTGCAGATATCCTTTTAGTTCCTGACTTCCCTCGAACATTACATCAATTAGTGTTTTCATTTGGCACCTTGTTAGTTTGAGAGAATTTTGAAAGCCAATTTCATTCGAGTAAATACATTATCTCTGCTAACGGTGTTTGATTGGGTCGCGTCAATAAATTCAAAATTATTTTTTAGTCGATTGACTTTATCTTCATCAATGTAAATTTTGAAATCACCCTCATTGCCATTTAGTAATGAACGACTAACTGCAGTAAAAACGGCTTCGAAGATGGACACACTAAACCCCTTTAAACTATGGAAAATTTGAGCATCAAGACTTGCCGAGGCTGTTAAAAAACCCTCAAAAATTGATTCCGCCTCTTCCACCTTATTCTTAGAATATCGAGTACTCTCTCCTGAGAATCTGTTAAGAAATTTATTCATTGAGGGCTTATAGTGTTCACCGTTGAATAACATTGCAAATGCCCGTAACAAAAACTCTATGTCAGCCATATGTAAATCTGGTGATGACTTACCTAGAAGGCGTCTCCACCTCTTGTCCAAGTTAATTCTATGTAACATATCATAAAATTCAGAATGAAATAAACTTGCACGAATTTCTTGTGGCTTTAAATTGTATCCTCCCGTATTAAGTCTGTTGAAAATTTCAAAAATGGAAGAGTGCTCATTATCAGGTTGATTTTGTTTAATAACCATATTTCTAATGGTCTTAAGTTCGAATTCAGTTTGGTACTCATCCAATGTCGAATAGTTTAATTTATTAAATTTGCTTGGCTTGTCTGGATTTGTATTTTCCAACTTCAAATTAAAGTTTGTAAAATAATTCTCATCAGCTAATATCTTTTCTGGTATTTTTCCTTCTCTGTCGAATATTTCTCTTAATTCGATTCGTTTGTCGACCCTTGGAAACCTTTGCTTTATAAAATAGTAAATTGATAGTAGTCTTTGCTGACCATCAATCACTAAGAACTTGTTCCTCGACTCTTCATATAAGAAAATTTGAGGTATAGGTAACCCAAGGAGCAGAGATTCAATTAGCTTTGATGCTCGTTTTATGTCCCAAACGTAGTTCCTTTGAAATCCTGGAATTTTGAAAATTCCTTTTTCAATGAAATTGAAAATAGTAATTACATTAAAATCATTTGGAGCAGAGGTAATATCATACTCACCAATGCTACTGTATTCATCTTCAGATATTTCCGTTTCATCAAACCATGCTTTATCCTCAGTCATTCACTCAGCCCCCTTATTTTCAAACGATAAAATAATAAAATCAAACTTCTTTCCGTCCCAAAATACCTTATTCCCATAAAATGTTATATCATAAACTAATACAGATACAAACTTTTATTGAAGAAAGTATCTTGGATCTAGACGAGTCGTATCTCGCTCTGTGAAGTACACTCCAAATTTGCCGTTCACACTGAAAGTAACGCAAAATTACAGTGTTAGTCAAAATCATTCATTTTATCAATAAATCATATTAAAAACTATATCAATGATCTCACCTGGAATACCCTGTGGCATTCTAAAAGGTCTCGTATTCTTGTTTAAAAAGTATTCTTCAAAGGATAGTATGTTTTTTGACTTGATCAGCTTGTATTTTTCGATATAACTTTTATCAACCAATATACCTTCATGCTCCGATAAATTTTCATTTGTTCGGAAAAAGGCTATTTCCATGAAGTTAGGCTTAATTTCTTGAATTTTATTTAATGTTGATTCAATTGTTTGTAATCTAAACTTAATATCCTCAGCAATTAAACTTCGATAGTATTCATGGATTGTGTATAGATCTTTTACATATTCACGCAAATGAAATACAACATTAAGATCATCATTTTGGTATTGATCTAACTGTGAGCTATTCTTGATTTTATTTGTGAAATTACTATTTTTCTTCAAGTCACTATATCTAATATTTGCAAATATAGGTGTTATTATAATACCCTCAAAAAAGGGTTTAATTAAAGTAATAGATCTTATTAATAACCCTTTATGCTGTAATATATTTCTTAGCATTTCCATCAGTTGATAACTTACATTATTGTCGTATTTTTCGCTCTTAAATTTTTTAATAGATGCTTCTAGAGTACTATTTTTAGAGTTTTTAAATATTCCATTACTATCATAATCCAGTTCATCAATATATAATTTGGCACTTGATGTAAAATTCAACAGTCGTCGGTTAAGAAGATTGATTCCATGCTGTCCTATATCGATTTGCTTTTCTCTTTGACTATGATCCAAGCATTGGTTGTATAGATCTTGTAAATCCTTCTCAAATTCATAGAAATTGTCTAGTAATACCCTAAACTTCTCTTCAAACCAAATAAACTTCAAAAAGTTTTCATATGCAAACTTTATATCCTCATATTCAGATTTTTCGATCTTTTCATATTTTGAAAACAATCTATCGCATTCTGTTTGGTATCCATAAATGTCCATTAACTCCCCTCCTAAATGGACTCTCAACAAAGCAAGAACCATTCGACTCTTCATCGCTCTGGTTTACTGTACTTTAATGTCAGTCCTAGGATCTTTAGCTCGATAACTCCATGTATAGATAATGTTATCTGGCTTTAGCCTCTCATTAGAAGGTATTGTCCATGTAGTTGGATGGACAGAGGCGCCTTTTGGAATGTGAGGGCAATAAGTAAATCGAATAGGTTCATCTTTACTGTCTGGTGAAGCAGGTAAATAAAACGATATAATCTTGGTTCCGTAAGTAAAGCGGATTAAATAAGGGTAGTTGGTAGATTCCTCATTCGTGGTCTTAAATACCTCCAATATGACATTTGCATAACCGTTACCTTTGACAAATGCAGTATCCATATAGAGTGGGTAAATATTAATTTTCCCTAACAGCCAATCTGGTACATAAGAGACCATTGTCTTATCTTCATCCTCTAAAAGCGCCCACCCCATATGCGCTAAGCATTTACAGATGTCTTCAGGCCTATAGGGTGGAGGATTATTAATTTTGAAGGTCATCCTTTTCTGTCCATTTTTCTCTTCAATTTCGAAAACACCTTCATGCTGAAGAATGCTAATGTTAAGACTATCGCTACCCGGATTCATTTTTAATTCTGATTGCTTACCTTTTTGCTTAAACTTTGGGGTGCCTGAGCCCGGTCGCTTCTGAGCACTTATAAATATTCTGTCAAAGGTTAAATAGTTAACCAACTCATTTTCATAATAACTGAATTGGCTATTACAACTATCACATTCGTTAAGATAGAAGAGAGTCCTATTTCCTAACCCAGCCGGAATCACATGTGCTTCCTTCTTAAAGGTGACATCTGGTCGACTTTGGCCGCAAAAGAGACAAGTTGTCTTTGATTTATCACCAACCCAATCTTTGTCGGTGCCTGTAATGTCATGGGGATAATAAACAGAGGTCAATTCTGTATAATGATGATGACCATGATTCACTAATTTATTCCTCCTCCGGGCTCTTAAAGGTCGTAGCAATATTTTATTTTAGATGCGGTACTTTCGGGTTCCACTTTACTTTGTTTACCTGACGAACTTCATACTTGCCTCCGTTATAGCTCTAAATCTGGAAAACTTTTCTTACCAATCATACCACACAGCATAGAAAATAGTGAGCAATTCCCTACAATTTCTTGATATTATACCCTCACCAACACTCCCTCCAACTACAAAGTTTTCAGCATCATTTATAATACGGTTTTTGCATGTAGTGCCATCTATGTAAGTAGTGACACCTCCCTATTACGGCACTGTTGCTACTGTCGTTACTTTAGGTTGAAACGGGGGTAGCTGCTTAAAGGGGTCCTCGTCAGTTGGACTGGCGTAATCTTGAAGTTTAAATTTAGAATTTTTGCTAGCCAAGGTTAATATCACTACCTTTCGATTGTAAGTCCGGCAAGCAGCGTCAGTAGAGTAGTGGCGACATTTGCAGTTGACTCTACTGACGCCTATTGCAGCAATTTTATGAAGAATTAGGTGTTACCAGCTACGAGATTGCAATCGACTACCTCATATCAACTACTTCGATTTCTTTTGAGGAGCTTTTATGAGTCCGAGAGCAAAAATCAATCATCTCATTCGGCATTATCTGAGCACTTACGCCAAACATAGTGATGAATTGCTCTTCACGTTCAGTCAAATTGCTGGGACTGTCTGAAAACACTCCCGTATTGAATTTTCCCTTGGCAAAGTCAAAATCAAATTTTGAACCCAATTCGGAAACCCATCCTAGTGCCAGTTCAATCGGGCTTCCCTCCATAATCGGGGGGCCATCTGCCCATTCGTCCTCTTGGGTAACTGAATTTCAGTCGGGGTCATTACGATAAATAAAACAGTTCCATCAAAATTGGGTTCACGGATTGACCTTCTTGAAATGTTAGAGCTACCTTTACTTTGATGATGAGGGACTCGGGGTGCCCCACTCTCTCTTGCTCCATTGCAGCTACTGCCAAAAAGTGAATCGTCCTTCAGGATCAAATGATATTTTGAGAAAATCCAAAAGCCTTTGCTGCCGTTCCTTATCCATAGTAAATCTCAGTCTGCTTTTAAGTGGGATTACAAAATACCCCTATTCGCCATTGGAATAGGGGTATTCGCTGTTGATACATATTCAGCTTTATTGTAAGTAATATTTCTTTCTTATTCAGTTTTGTTTTGTTTACCTCCATTAATGTATTTCTATCGTATCTACAATTATTATATCTATATGAAAATTCATTTAAGGCGGAAATATTGGATTTGAGATTTAAAGTAAACTACAGCTATTAGGCTGATCAATGATCTAAACCTGGATGTATGAGTGATATTTGCCCTAACTAAAATTTTGTTCGATGACATATTAAAAGGAACTTCCATAATTCGACAACATACAACAAGATATTCTGATAGAATTGAGAGACATATTAAGCTGTAATGTCCTAGTCGAGATGGAGATGAAGAATGTCTACACCAGTAAAAGTTGAAGTGTTCCCAGCATCAGAGGGGGATTGCTTTCTCATATCTACTGCGAAATGCAATATCTTAATAGATGCAGGGGTTTATAATACTTATCATGATTTCTTAAAACAACGCCTTAAGACTTTATCAAAAAATCAAGGTAAGCTTGACTTTCTTGTTGTTACACATATCGATCGCGACCATATTGAGGGAGCTATAGAATTACTTACGGAGAATGGAAATAGTTCTTCTCCGTTAATCATTCCGATCGATCAAGTTTGGCACAACAGTTATAGGCACCTGCAATTTCCAAAACAAAGTCATCTTGGCAGTTCCGAATTTGATATCCTCAGAAGTATAATTACAGCAGGTAAATTGAGTGAGCAGCATTCAAGTAATGAATCTAAAGACATTAGCGCGAGGCAAGGTTCAACTTTTGCAGCGCTACTCTTATCTGGTGGTTACTGCTGGAATAATTCCTTTAACGGTGAGGCCATTAATGCTGATATCCATCCCAACATCCCATTTACCAATTTCACAATTAGGCTCATCTCACCGGATTCCAGGAAATTGATCATGCTCGCCAATAAATGGGAAAAGGAACTAAGAAAACAGAAATATAATTTTGTGTTCACTTCAGATGTGCTCTTTGATGATGCCCTAGAATTCAGCTTGCTAATGGACGGGGATGGTCCTGCTGACCATATTATCAAGCCAATTTCGAAAAAATCGGTTGATTTTGAAGACCTTGTCTCCACTGAAGATATTACCGATAAATCAGTTACAAACGGATCTTCAATGGCCTTTGTCCTGAACATCGAAGGAAGAAAACTACTTTTTTTAGGTGATGCACATTCGGATTTAGTTGCTGAACAGCTGCAGAATATGAGGGAAGAACAAGATGGTCCTCTATATTTCGATTTAGTGAAAATATCCCATCATGGTAGTTCCAAAAATACAAATAATCATCTCCTTGATCTCCTTAATAGTCCCAACTATATTATTTCAACCGACGGTAGCAAGCATGGTCATCCGGATAAGGGTACGCTGGCTAAGCTTATTAGTCGATCATCCCATGAGAAAGTCAATATTTATTGTAATTATCGTACCGACAACGCCGTTTTTTTTAGTAAAGCTCGGCTGGGGCCTAATCATGATTACTCTTTTATTTTTCCAGATAACGACAATGTATTGACAATAGAAATATGAGAGGTCGCGAGCTATAGTGTGGCATACAAAAAGTAATGTAGAATTTTCCGTTTGTAGACTAATATGCGGAAACGATGAAGATTGTGACAAAGGGACGGCTTTCTTAATCTCGCCAAATCGGGCCCTCACAGCAACACATAATATTGCCCGTCATTTAAAAGACAATACGGTCAGTATTACCCTCGAGTTCTTAAACATCAATCATGAGCGTGATGTTCGAGTTGCTATTCCCGTTCAAACTAAAACTGAGGGTTCGGTCATAATTCTTGAACTTGATAAACCAGTAGACAAAGCTTATTTGACGTTCTCAAGTTACCCTATAGAAGCGGATGATGAGTTTGAAACCTTCGGATATCCTGCAGTGAAGTGGTCTACTGGTCAATGGACTAGGAATAAAATATCACGAGTGCTTGAGCTGGATGTGTATAATCCTTATGACTGGAATATCGACTTAGATCACCAATCTAAGATTGAAGACTTCTCCGGTCTTTCTGGAGCCCCCTTATTGGTAGGTGGTCAACTTGTAGGCGTACTGCTGACAGAAGCTACAGAGAAGGGAAAGGCCATTTCACTTGGAGCCATCGGGCTTGCCAAATTCGCCGAGTTGGTTGAAGAACTTGAAATCGACATTCACGAATATATTGATCCCTACACATACCAACCTACAGACGACGATTATAAGGATTTTGTATTTGTTGAAAAACTCGAAGCCGCGCAAATACTGCAGCATGAAATATGCCAAAAAGAATTTTATCATGCAGAAATTCTCACAAATATAGTCAAGAGCAAGACGATAAAGAGAGAAATGAGCGAGTTAAACCGATTGAAAGAAGATATCCGTAGCTTGTGGTACACCAAATATGTACGCTATAAGGATGAGAATGATGGTGCGGATTTACTCTCTAGTGTGTATGAGAGAGTTGAGGACCACCATACTAATTCACTTTCGACTGGCATCAACATAAGCCTATACGCCAAAAAGGGTATTCTACATCAGTGGGCTGACGAATGTAAGGTTGGCTGGGTCAAAAATTATGAGCGTAATCTGATGGAATATCGTAAAGCTAAGGGAGGGAATACCGATGACCGGAAAGATGGAAGTTAATTCGGAGCTTATCCTTCATGTTTCTCGTATTCTTGTTCTTTTATCTAACTTTTCTAACCAGAAATCAGTTAGGACTACTCTGGATAAAATTATGTTGTTCGACTTTTACATGAAATATCCCAGTATTATGATTGATGATGAAGAACTGATAAAAGCTTTCAGTTATTATGACTATTACTCTTATTACCACTGGAAGCCAGACCGAGAAGAGTATCAGCAATATCTAAGGTATTTAATTGCAAAACGACTAATTTCGAGAGACATCTCCAGTAATGAATTTATTTACAGCATCACTGCAGATGGTATCCAGGTAACGGAAGATATGAAATCATCTTATTCTCACAGTTTAAAATCTGTAGCTGCTTATATCAAGAAGCACATTACGAAGCTAAGCGATACCAAAATTGAACTTGACATTATTTCGAAAAGCCTTTATCAAAAACAATCAAAAGCGGAAGGACTAACTCTGTGATTGAGAAAATGTTCATCAAAAAGTTAACACTAATCGGATTAAAAAAAAATTATTCTCTTAAATTCAAGAGAGGGTTAAATTACATATCTGGCCCTACATCAACAGGAAAGTCCACTATAGCTGAACTAATAAACTATGCTTTGGGTTACAAAAAGCATAAAGATTATATTGAAGTAAGGCAGAATTGTACGGAAGTTGAGCTTGAGATCGAGCTTGGCAGTAAGACATTCAAAATTGTACGTCCACTCTTTGATTTTGACAGACCAGTCAAGCTTTACAGATATCAGGAAAATGAAGAACAATATAGTTCAGATTTTGAGCTCTTGCCCATTGATTCTCCAGCAAATGAAAGTTCTTTATCAAGTTTTTTATTAAATGAGCTAGGCTTCTTTAATATTAAGGTAGCTAATCAGGCATTTAGCTTTAGAGACATCTATAAGTTCTGTTACTTGAAGCAGACCGAGATTGACAGCGAAGATCTCATGAAAGAGAAGAATTGGGGATCTAGTCTAAAGCGGAAGCCCACATTTGAAATTCTATTCAATATTTTTGACAACCTATTATCCGAAATAAAGGCACAAGTGAAAGAACAATCTGAACTGATCGATGACCTGAATAAAAAGAGGCAAGGTGTCCTTGAGTTCTTAAAAAACTTGAATATGTTAGATCACGATGAATACAAAGCCCAAAAAAGTGATATCGAGGAGCAAATATCACGAGACAAGGATACCCTCTATGAGTTGAAGTCTACCACAAAGCAGAATGGATTATTACCAGGTTCGGAACTAGAGGAATCTATAATGAATAGGCGATTCACGATTGAAAGATTATCGGAAGAGTCAACTGAACAGCAGCAATATGTCAATAAACTAATGCTATTGCGTAATCAATACCGTAGTGAGATGGAAAAAATCGAATTTCTGCTAGAAGGATCCGTTTCACTAAATCGCTACAAGTTTGAAATCTGTCCTTCCTGTCTTAACGAGTTGTATCCACATGAGAGTGGTTGCGAATTATGTGGGAGTAAACTTGGAAGTCTATCGGAAGAAGAGGTTAAAGTTTATAAGAGTGAACTAACCCGTCTAAAAATGCGGTTTACCAAATTGTCTGTCTTTATCGATGAACAGAGTGAGCAAATCGTTACCCTAACAAAGAAGAGACAGGCACATAGAGAAGAATTAATTACTTTAGAAAATAAGCTTAATCATTTGAGAAGAGAGTACATCAGTCCTTATGTTGAAGAGATTGAACGTCTCAATCTGGAGATCGGGGAGAGAAGCAACCAGCTCAGGGAGTTAGATCGAACGCTGAAAGTCATGAACGTATTTCATGCCATTACCAATAAGCTTGGAGAGGAGTACAATCTCCTGGAGAAGCTTCGTAAGCGTGTAAAAGAGATTGAGGCTAACAATAAAGATAAGGAAACGGTATTGAGCGAAATAAGCAATATGTATGAAAGCGTACTGAGATCCTTTAATTTTCCTAAATTATCGAATGCTCATATAGGAAAGGATTATTTGCCCTATGTACGAGGAAGGAAATATGACGACATAGGAAGCTTAGGATCCGTCACATTGATAACCATGGCTTATTATTTGAGTATATTGTTGGTCGGCATTAAAGAAGATAATAACCATCCGGGGCTATTAATTATTGATACTCCTCGGAAAAACCTTGGCGCAGACCCAAACCGAGATGAGGAACAGTTCAAGGATGAAAAGATCTATAATTCTATCATCCGCTTCTTTATTCAGTTGGATGAGGAAAAGTCAGAACAGATGCAGCTAATTATTATCAATAACGGTTATCAATAATTTTTATCACAGTCCCAAATTGTTGCAGAGTTCGACGGTGATGGTTCAAAAGGTTTACCTTATGGATTTATTGACGATGCGGGTATGGAATCTTAGACGCATTATACAAAAGAAATTCTGATTATCTTAATCTGGGTAATTTTAGAAATGGATTTGCTGCCAACAGACAGGAAGAATATCTCGAACTTCTTTCTGAGGGAAATAGTAGTACGAAAGGCCCGTATTAGCTCTATAACAAGCTAATCGGCCTTAGCTTTTCCATCCCCACCCTACCCGCTCCGGCCTTTAACCGCACCGCTACGCTCTTTCTGCTGAAAAATTTAGCCGTCATTTGTGATAAGGCTCACCGCGCATAATCTTAAACGCCCGGTACACCTGCTCCGCCAGCACCAACCGCATCAGCTGATGGGGCAGCGTAATCCGCCCGAACGACAGCTTGCTGGCCGCGCGCCTGAGCACCGCATAGTCGAGCCCCAGTGAGCCGCCGATGATGAAGGCGAGCTGGCTCGTCCCATAGGTGCCGAGCTGCTCGATGTGGCGCGCGAGCTCCTCCGACGACCAGGTCGCCCCCTCAATCGCGAGGGCGATGACGTGGGTGTCGTCGCTCTTGATCGCGGCGAGGATGCGCTCCCCCTCGCGCTGCTTCACTTGCGCTTCCTCGGAAGCACTCAGCCGTTCCGGCGCCTTCTCTTCGGCGACCTCCACGATTTGCAGCTTCGCATAGGGCGTCATGCGCTTCACATACTCCGCTATACCATCTACCAGGTACTTCTCCTTGAGCTTCCCTACTGCAATGATCTGAATGAACAACGCTGCCATCTCCCTTATCCCTGTACTCCATCCCTGAGCTTAGCCGAAACAAAAAAAGAGGAGCACCCAACCGCTCGGTCTCCCCCATCTATTCAAATAACCAGATACTTCGGAGGTTCCTTGCACCGCTCACAATGAGCCGGCGGCTCCCAAGCCGTGAACTTCACTTCGTTCAAATCATAGATGTCTGGCGCTTCCTCATATTCATCGACGAACATATCGAGGGCAAGCTCCAGATGCTCTTTACAGACTACGAACATGCATTATTCCTCTTTCCTCTCCGTAAGCGTCAACGTAACCGTAGTTTTTTTGCTACCTCGGTAGTAAGTAATCTTGAGGGTATCCCCAATCTTCTTCTCCAGGTACAAATGCTGCCTAAGCATCAGATTCGTTGACACGGCTTTCCCATCGAGCTCGGTGATCACGTCATTAGCCGCTAGACCCGCTTCCTTGGCAGGACCAACCGCATCCATTACGATAAGACCATTTTTCACCGTTTCGGGTAATTTTAATCCTTCAATGCCTTTATAGGAACGCAGAGCGTCTGTCGTCACTCCCAAATAAGGTCGTTTGACCTTCCCATACTTGATCAAGCTGTCTATCGTTTCCTTCGCCTGATTGATCGGGATCGCGAATCCAAGCCCTTCGACGCCGGTCTCCGATACTTTCATACTGTTAATCCCTACTACTTTACCGTCCAGATTGACTAATGCGCCGCCGCTGTTACCCTGGTTAATGGCCGCATCTGTCTGAATCACGTCCATTTCCCAATCGTAGTTGCCATCATTAGCAAAAGAAATTGGGATACGCCGCTGAGGTGAACTGATTACGCCAACGGTAGTCGTCTGCGAAAAGCCCAGGCCAAGTGGATTGCCAATTGCAATCGCAGTCTCTCCGGACTGTAGCTTCCCTGAGTCTCCGAATTCAGCGAATACCTTGATCCCATCCGCATCCATCTCGAGCACCGCCAGATCCGTTATCATGTCCCTGCCTTTGATATCGGCTTTCTTATGCACTCCGCTCGCTAGTACAACCTCGACCTGTGTAGCATTCTGCACTACATGGTTGTTCGTGACCACATAGGCCTTATTCCCGTTCTTCTCGAAAATAACACCCGAACCAATTCCGATCATCTGCGCTTGATTCTTATCCGCTTCCTTACCCGCACTTATGATGCTGACAACGGTTGGCTTCACTGCATTCACAGCCTTAACCACCGTATCGCTGCGCCACTGCACATAGTCATCTGTCGACATCGCAGGCGCTGCTACAGGCGCGTTCTTTTGGCCTAGGCTAGAGGATAGCCCTACTATGGCCCAGATCACCATAATCGCGAGCAGGATACCTCCCCCAGCCATTGCAGCGACAACTCCGACTTTATAGGGACTTGTGATGCTTCGCTTGGTCCAGCTGCTCTTCCACGGAACCGTCTTTGGAACCTTCGTCGTGTAGAAATCATCATCGAATAAACTCATCGCCGCTTCTCTCCCTTCAAGGACTTTCTATGAAAATTATGCTCTGTCACGCATGACAGCACGCTCTTTTGCCAACAATAAGGAATAATACAGTGCTACAACTACAAAAAAGAGATTCTAAATCTATAAACCCTATCATACTATTCTACTAGATTCCTTAAAGAAGAGCGAGAGAAGCCAAAAAAAGGAGAGATGATTCCATGAACCGAATCCATTCCCACATGCAGGAAGTCAATATGATTGCGAAGCTAGCCGACCTGAAGGAAGAGCACTACCGCAACAGCTTGCTGCTGAGCGCGATGATGGAGCTGCTGATTGATAAAGGATTGTTACACCGACAAGATATTGAAACGAAGATGCTGGAGCTTGATTCTCTTATGACTCCGGATTCAATTTATCCCATTTCGTAGGGCGATCGAAGTATGTATCCATTAGCTTCACCTTTCGACCATCGGCTGGAAAGCCACCTTCTTCTAATACATTATTCACGGTAAGTTTGGCCAAGTCCATTAAATTGTGGTCCCTGCTCAAATGGGCCAAATATACCGATTCTGTTCTTTCTGATATAATCTCGCAAAGCGCTTCACCTGCAGCAACGTTCGACAAGTGCCCCGTGTCTCCCAGTATCCGTCGCTTGATATTCCATGGATAATGGCCGACACGGAGCATCTCGATATCATGATTGGACTCCAGGATGATCGCGTTCGAGTCCTGGATCTTCTCTTTTACCTTACTGCTGACATACCCGAGATCGGTTGCAAGACTAAGCTTCTGTTCTCCCTCATAGAAACAATACCCTACTGGGTCTGCCGCATCATGTGAGATCGAGTAAGACTCTACCTGTAGCGAGCCGAAGCCGAATTCCAGCATATCCCCTTGCTCGACTACCTTTTTCTTTTCCTCTGCGATCTCCCCAAGCTGCTTGTTCAGGGCTTCCCATGTTTTCTCGTTGGCGTATACAGGAAGGTCGTATTTGCGCGCCAGCGCTCCTACTCCTTTGATATGATCACTGTGCTCATGCGTAATAAGGATCGCATCCAGCTCGGCTCCATGAACCTCTCGTTCTTGCAGAAGCTGTTCAATTTTTTTCATACTAAGTCCAGCGTCGACCAATACCTTCGTCTGCTCATTTGCCACAAGCAGAGAGTTCCCCGTCGAACCGCTGGCTAATACCGTATATCGCAAAGTCATGACGTTCTCCTCTTATCTTACATTTCCCTTTTATTTCGCAGTAGCTGCGCGATTGTTGGCCTGAGAGCTTTCTACATCCCCACGGAAGCCATGCACATAGAACAGATCTCCACCTTGTACAGCAACTCGCCATGTCGGAACAAGCAATCGTTTCTCTGAGTCAAAGATCTGTCCATGGTACCCAAGACGAACATCTTGTATGACAGCCCCGTTCGGCAAGTATTTCTCCGTTAGCGTTCGCAGTACCGTATAAGCCGCGATAACCTTCTTCTCTTCCTTGTCGTCTCCAGCTTCTTCAACTTCAACAAAGGTCTGCTTATAAGCGCTAATCTCCCCGTTCGTCATGAACAGCTCGAGATTCACATCGAACATCGGGTACTCCCCATGCATCTGATTCATGATATACTGCCCATCTTTGCCCGATAAAGGATCATAGCGATACTCCTCCGAGTTAGAGATCGGACCGTCGGTCAGCTCTTTCAAAGTGCCTTTACTAATAAAGCGATTATATTTAAGCGGCTCTGCCAGAACTATTTTCCGGCCATAGCTATTGCCTTCGACCCATTTTACCACAATCTCTCTCATCTTGGGTACGTCTTTGGGGATCTCGGTCTCTAGACGAATGCCGCGGGTCTGCATTAATTTATTCAGCTCCACCGCTTGATCCGCCGACGTCTTTTTGTCGCCAAGGAGCCACTGATTCGCCCAAAGCTCGTACCCCAGCGTTAAATTCAGCAGCAAGAAAGAGAGAATCAATATTGTTTTGGCTCGTCCCCAGTCCATATTTATCCCTCCTCTTCCTTTCTTCTTCCCTTATAACTTTGAACTGTTTAAATGTTGTGCCGAGAAACTCAGTAAACGGAAAACAGAATAAGGAGCGGAAAGTTTACGTACCGCCTTTGAAATCAAGTCGTCACCTCGATCCTATTCCATCCTAGGACTTGGTTTCAACAGCGGTTGGAGCCCTTATTCTGTTTGTAGTGTTTTATGAGTTTCTCGTCCGCCATCTACGCAGTTCAAAGTTATTTCATCAACTCATAGGTGCCGTCCCTATACTCAACCGCCCATACGGGGTTCAGCTCTATATACTTCTCCATCACCACGGGCTGATACGCGGGATATACTCCTACGATGGATGGACGTCTAGGATTAGCGGCTAACCAGTCTTCTAACGGCTTCCCGCCCCTGATTGTGGTCAAGCTTCGCTCCAGGGTCCGGCTTCCGAGTGACAGCATGGAACGATCATATGTGGCTACAACACCCTTTTGCAGCACCAGCTTAATGAGCCCGAAGCCTTCCGGCTTCTCACTCATGATCGGGTAAGAATCAAAGTACTGGCGGAAAGTGAACATTTGTTTGCCGAACATTGGGGTCTGCGGAATCGTCTTAACGGCGAACTGTCCGTTCCAACCTCCATGCTGATTCACGAACGCTACCGCTGAGTTAAGATTTTCCTTGATATCGTTGCGACTTTCTACGGAAGGAATCGGGTCGGTATAACTCATCCACATCTGATCATTCCGGATCTGGAGTCCGCGTTTTCCGTCTGTATAGATCTCAGAGCCATCTCGATTGCCGAAATTCCGCGTATTGCGCGGGTCCACGAACAAAGTCTTCGTGAATTGCTCCACCGTCATCGGCTCATAAGGAACGCGGAATTTGGTCATTTCAATAGGAGTGTCCGGCAAATAGATTTCCCCGTCTTTGGAACGATAGGTAGGCTGCAGCTCATTGAATCCGACATAACCCTCAATATCTTTATTATTCAGATCGGCTCTCGCCTCATAAGTGTTGTATTCCGTCAGGAAGTAAGTCTTCACATCTTCCTTAACATCCTTGGTAAAGATCCAGATTCGTTGCACTAGCTCATTATCGAGCGGCAGGTCGCCTTTCAGCATGAACAACATCTTCAACACACTGAACGGGATCCCTTCATTGAATCGAATCTCCACGCCCGGTTGTTTGTTGCGGATTTCTTCCCACTCTGGACTAACTGTAATGGAAGAGGATCGTCGGAAGCTGTCGAACGTCCGTTTCTTCAGCGATTCGAAAATCAACGTGTAGAATCTATTGTTAGGGTACAGCACCGTGTGGGTTTCCTTGCCCGAATGCAGAATTATGGTTTCCGGGAACAGCAATTCATCTAGCGACACCCTCGTCCCGACTACATCTGCTTCCACGTACTCGTTCTCCTTGGCAGCGCCATGGCGCGGTTCACCGAATACTAGAAGGTAGCTTTGGATTAAGCTTGAAACAATCATCAAGGTAAGCAGTATGGATTTCAATTTCTCCATCATCCCGTTTCACCCTCCCACTTCTGCAGGGGCAGTGTGAACGTTACTTTGGTGCCCTTGTTGTACTCGGAGTCCAAAGTAATCATACCTCCATGGGCTTTGACTATTTCCCGGGCAATGGACAATCCGAGTCCCGTGCCGCCCATGCTGCGTGAACGCCCCTTATCTACACGATAGAATCGATCGAATATGCGGCTAAGATCCTTCTTAGGAATACCGATTCCCGTATCCTGAACTTTGAATTCCATCCATTCCTGGTCAAGCTTTTTGCTCTGTATTTGAATAAAGCCGCCCTCACCCGTATATTTAATCGCATTGGATATGAGATTGTCCAACACCTGATCAATCTGATCGCGATCCAGCTTCACTTCGCCGATCTGTGAATCCACGCTTATCGAAATTTGTATGTTTTTCTGCTGCATCTGGAAGGAGAATCGGTCCGCAACCTCCTCCAGCATCTCCAACACAGATGTTTTAATTTTGGAAAGCTGGGATTTGCGCGAATCCAGACGAGATAGATGCAACAGATCATTAACAAGCCGGATCATTCGCTCCGTCTCATTACGCATTACTCCGACGAACCGATGTGCCAATGTCTTGTCTTCCACGGCTCCGTCATCTAATGCCTCTAAGTAGCTTTTAATCGTCGTAAGAGGAGTCCTGAGCTCATGAGATACATTAGCTACGAACTCACGGCGCGCCTGCTCCAGCTTTTCCTGCTCGGTTACGTCCTGTAAGACCGCAATCGTACCTGCAGCCGTTCCTTTATCTCTTCGAAAGATGGGGGTGAACATAATCCGGATTGTAACTGGCTCCTCCTCTTCGTCTTCCCCAATATGAATCAAGGCTATTTGCTGCTGTCCATGGGCATGGGACTCTACAGCTTCACGAGGCATGCCGAGTATGTCCCACACCTCCTGATAGCGGATGTCAACATTGCCGATCCTCAGCATCTGTCGAGCTCTGCGGTTAATGACGATTACTTTACCCTGGTCATCCGACGCTATTACCCCGTCATTCATGTTAGAGAGAATAGAGGACAGCTTCTCCTTCTCTTCTTCGTTAAGGGCTAATGCTTCTTTCAATCGATCAGTCATATAATTAAAAGCATTGCCGAGTTGTCCGATCTCATCAGGCCCTTTTACCCGTACAACCTGGTTGAAATTACCCTCGGCCATTGCTGTTGCCTGCCTTGTAATCTCTTTTATCGGATTGGTGATTGTACTGGACAGAATGACGCCTAATCCTGCTGTAAGAATTAACGCAATAATCGTACCGGTGAGGAAGATCTGATTGATCCCGTTCATCGTTTTGTACAACGGTTCCATCGAAGCGACAATATAGACAGCCCCGATTACTTTGGAGTCGTCTCCTACAGGCTGAGCTACAATCTTCTTTCGTTCACCTTTTTCATCTATATACTCGGACTCATTGTCCTTGATCCCTTGCAAGGCAGATATGACTTCGGGTTGTGTTGTCTTCTGGCCCACTCTGGCTGAATTACTCTGCAAAGAGGTGCTAAGCACAAAGCCATTCGCATCTATGATCTGGATCTCGGCAGCGCTAATATCAATCAGGCTATTCACGACTTCGTTCAAATCTGCAAAAGACTTCTTGCTTTCTTGATTAGCTGTCGCATCCTGACTCTCTGATATAAAATCATCGACAAATTCAGTCAGCAGCCTCGCCTGTGAATTCAACGAGACCGAGAAATTATCAATGAAGGATCGCTCCATCGCTCGAACGAAATACACACCTATGAGCTGCATCGCGATCAGGATGAGCAGCACGTAGATGATAATGAGCCGAATTTGTATCGTCTGGAATAGCTTCATGCCTTTCATTGTCGGCCCTCCCGGCCTAGACCGGCCCCCCGGTTCTCGGATTTCGCATCATATATCCAAGTCCGCGTCGAGTCATAATATACTCCGGTTTGCTTGGATCATCCTCTATCTTCTCACGCAATCGACGAATCGTCACATCCACCGTCCGGACGTCGCCTAGATACTCGAACCCCCATACGGCTTGGAGCAAATGCTCCCGAGTCATCACTCGTCCGCAGTTCTTGCCCATATAATAGACCAACTCATATTCCCTGTGTGTCAGGTCCAACGGCTGGTGATCCTTGTACACGATGTACATGTCGCTATCGATCATTAATTTATGAATCCGAAGACCTGTTGGCTCCGTTGCCTCTTGTTGCGATTGGAGCGATTTGTTCTGTCTGCGCAGATGTGCCTTCACACGTGCTAGTAATTCCCTTGAACCGAATGGCTTCGTTACGTAATCGTCTGCACCAAGCTCCAGCCCTAACACTTTGTCCAGCTCTGAATCCTTCGCGGTCAACATAATGATCGGAATATCCCGCTTCGCGCGAACTTCCCTGCACACATCCATGCCATCTTTCACAGGAAGCATTATATCTAATAAAATCAGGTCTGGTTCTTCTGAGAATGCCAGCTCTACAGCCGTTCCTCCGTCAAAAGCGCACACCACCTGATAGCCTTCTTTCTCCAAATTAAACTTAAGAATATCTGCAATCGGTTGCTCGTCGTCCACTACCAGGATTTTCCCGTACACTTTCGATCACCGTCCTGCTTTTCTTCCTATTCTACCACACCTGAACCCCTATTCCCATTTAACTTTCCCCCAATAAATGGAGAAAGCCTTTGAATCGAACTCTAAACACCTAAGGAGAACCCTGATAAGTAAAAAGAGGCCGAATAGCGACATACGGTCGCTACTGGGCCTCTGGAACACCGGGTTTCATTAAGCGCTACTTTGGGTAATAAGGGTATAAGTGCTTATTCAAAGACATCATTGGATTATCTCGTCAAAAACTTCATCGGATTCTCGGCTACACCGCTTCGTTGAACCTCGAAGTGCAAGTGGGTGCCTGTAGAATCTCCTGTACTGCCCATGATTCCGATCTTCTCGCCTTTCTCCACAACCTTGCCTTTGGTTGTAATGAAAGAGCTTAAATGCCCATACACGGTGCGATATCCGTTCTGATGATCAATAATGATCTGCTTGCCATATCCATCGCCCTTGTCACCGACATAAAGGACAATTCCGTTATCCGATGCCATGATGTTCTTATTGCCTGTAATATCAATACCTTTGTGCATCTTGCCCCAGCGCTGGCCGAAGCTGCTTGTAATATTGGCGCTTAGCACAGGCCATGAGAACTTCCCTGATCCTTCACCAAGAATCACCTTGGTGCCCTTCTTCACGACTGCGGGAACAGCGGGTTGTAGAATCTCTTCATCCAGCAGCTTCTCATCGGTGAGATAGCCGTTCTCCTTGGTCAGCTCAAAGGTCGCTTTCTTCAGTCCATTAATGCCAGGTTTAATCGTCTCGGTCTGACCTTGACGCATATTGTCGTCTTTCTCATAGATCGTATCATATTGAATTTCTTGATTCTCGACTACTTTCTCGATCGTTCGAACGGTAAGCGCCGGCTTCAGAATCGTGACATCCAATACTTGACCTACTTTAATCTTATCGTCTTGTATCCATGGGTTCTTCTCGTAAATGAGCTGTCTGGGAATGCTTAGCTTCTTGGCTATACAGCCTACGCAATCACCTTGCTCCACGGTGTACTTCGAAGGCGCGACATCACCTGTCTCCAACCGACTCAAGATCAGTTTCGGATCCGTTAATTGATCAGGCTTAATCTCCTTCGTGTTCATCTCGATCGGTTCAACGAACCCAACGGATTCTACAGTCGGTTGCCCGATCTGCGGTACTGCCTTGGCTGATAATATGCTTACTGCTCCATCGGCTTTTGCTTGCGGCACATACTTCTGCTTGATCTGATCAAGGATTTGTTCAGCTGCTTCCTTATCTTTGACTACACCGACTGCCTTGCCGTTCACGACCACTTCCACACCGATTGCCTTGGCAACTAGCAGGTTGTTGACGCCGTCAATAGCTGCTGAATTGTCACTTGATAATTTGAAAGCCTTTTCAGCTTTATAGTTGACCTCATCGGAATTCAGGACCATATGTACATTGGGATTATTTACCTCTAAATCCTTGTACTTGCCCACAATGAAATCTTCAATCACTTGTGGATCGCTCACGGTACCGGCTAATTGACTGCCGACATACACATGAAACACCTCATACGTGTGAAGCTTCACATATTGGTTACCGCCTATTGAAACGGAAGCTAGCAGCCCTAGGGCGCCTACCCCTTTCAACAAACGAAGCCTGTACGCTCTAAGAATGGAAATCGCGTGATGAAGAGGCTTTCGATCCTTGATTGGTTCAGTCAAGCTGTTGCCGCGGGTCGATGTGAAAGCGCGCTTGGATTTCTCCCACACGCCCTTAACCCACTCGGTTATCTTGATTGAGTTCATGTTTCTCTCCTCTTACCCATTATTGAAACTTGGCAGATTTCGACAATATAATACAGCACGCCAATGTTTCTACTTTACCACAGCTAGTCTACTATTTTCAACCGCTGGGCCTAAAGTCACGCCAGACGCGGAAAAATCGCATCAGCTATGATAACTGGTCATAGGAGAGGATCGCGAAATGTTACCTATTGTATCTGATTATTCGTATTTTTGCAGAATGACAAGAAGCTGCTTGTATTCCTCCGGCTTCAGATGCTGTTCCACGATCTTCTCCACCTTCGCAAGCTCCTCAGAAGTAATTCCATCTTCTACTAGAGTTGAGATCGTCTGCATCTCTTCCTGAGGGAGTCGTGACAACGCTGAAAAAATAATCGTCTTGTCTTCGCTCGACAACTGTTCTTTCTTGGTCTGGAATTGCTCTTCCGACATCACAAGAGCCTGCTCTTGCGATCTAGCTGAATCCGTCCTCGCATTGCTCCCTGCTTGTGCCCATGCTGCGACAGAATCCTCCTTCCCAACTGAGGTATCGCCAGCGGAATCATTGTTGGCAGCCGATTCCTGTCCGTTCCGCGGGTTAGACCCCTCCTGACCCAATATATTCGGCTTCCCCCAAATATTGACCAAAAAATCAGAAATTTCGAAAGGTTTCTCCGAAATTTGCAAGTTATAGGGCTTTAATAGTTGAGTAATATAGAAATTCACAATATATCCTGTCGTAATAACCGATATGGCACTAATTAATATCGCGCTTACGAGCAGCTTGCTGAACCAGCCTACTAGCTTCATGTCGTATTCCCACCTTCTCTCGCTCCTGGAAGCGGTTATGCGCTTACTGCTTCCAGTATTGACCGATTCGCATGGGTTTAAAAGGAATGAAACAAAAAGAATCTCCGCCAGGGGCGAAGATTCTCAAGGTTATTCTATAGGCTATAAAGATTAGGAGTAGATCGCTTGCACCAGATTCGTCTGCTCGCGGTTGCGTCCTACAGAGAAGATTGCAATCGGAATACCTGTAAGCTGCGAGACGCGCTCCAGATAAGTCCTGGCGTTAGCAGGAAGCTCATCCATCGTCTTCACTTGTGAGATGTCCTCTTGCCACCCTGGGAACTCCTCATAGACCGCTTCACACTCGGATAGAACGTTCAGGCTTGCCGGGTAGTAATCGATGACCTCTCCACGGTATTTGTAGCTCGTGCAGATCTTAACCGAGTCTAGTCCGGATAAGACGTCTATCGAGTTAAGGGATAGGCCGGTAATTCCGCTGACACGGCGAGCATGCCGTACAACAACACTGTCGAACCAACCTACACGGCGCGCGCGACCGGTTGTAGTGCCGTACTCATTGCCTTTCTCGCGAATCCAGTCACCTGTCTCATTGTTCAACTCAGTTGGGAAGGGTCCGTCACCTACTCTAGTCGTATAGGCTTTGGCTACACCAATAACTTGCTGAATCTTAGTCGGACCTACACCCGAACCGATGCAGACTCCGCCTGCCGTTGGATTCGATGAAGTTACGAATGGATAAGTCCCTTGGTCAATATCGAGCATAACCCCTTGCGCCCCTTCGAACAACACACGCTTTCCATCGTCTATCGCATTATTCAACACTACAGACGTATCCGTAACGTACTTGCGAAGCACTTCTGCATACTCCAAGTATTCCTTGAGTATTGGTTCTACATCAAGTCCTTTGGAGCCGTATACTTGCTCGATTACACGGTTCTTCTCGCCAACCATCTGGCGTACTTTGCGTTCGAATTCAGAAGCATCCATCAGATCAGCAACTCGAATCCCGTTACGGGCTGCTTTGTCCATGTAACAAGGACCGATTCCCTTACGAGTCGTACCGATCTTGTTCGAGCCCTTGCTATCTTCTTCCAGACCGTCTAGCAAAAGGTGGTAAGGCATAATCAAGTGAGCACGGTCGCTAATTCGAAGATTGTCTGTAGAATAGCCGTTCTCGTGAATATAATTAATTTCCTCAATAAGTGCAGCAGGATTCAACACCATGCCGTTTCCGATCACGCATATTTTATTAGAATAGAATATACCAGATGGAATTAAGTGTAATTTATACTTTTTATTTTGAATTAGAATCGTGTGACCTGCATTGTTACCGCCTTGATAACGAGCCACCACGTCAGCGCTTTCCGCTAGGAAATCCGTGATCTTTCCTTTGCCCTCGTCGCCCCATTGGGTTCCGACTACAACAACCGTTGACATTCCTCATACCCCCGTAAGGTGGTGTGGAGCACACACCAAGATAAGCCGCACCCGTCGGAGAGCGGCATTCTAAGTTTAACAGTACCCTATTGTAAAGTCAATAAAAACGAACAATCCCACACTAGTCCACGGGATTGTTCGGAAATAATCGAAAATTAGTGCATATGTGTGCTTTAACCTGCCGCTTCCGGTGCATACTGGCGGTCCAGGCTTACGAATTTATTGAAATTTTTCAAGAATACAAGCTCTACCGTTCCAACGGGTCCATTCCGCTGCTTGGCAATAATAATTTCGATGATATTCTTCTTCTCCGACTCTTTGTCGTAGTAGTCATCCCGGTACAAGAAGGCCACGATATCGGCATCCTGCTCAATAGATCCCGATTCCCGCAGGTCTGACATCATGGGACGTTTGTCCTGACGTTGTTCCACGCCGCGGCTAAGCTGCGACAATGCGATTACGGGAACATTCAGCTCTCTCGCTATCGCCTTCAGTGTTCGAGAGATCTCAGATACTTCCTGCTGGCGATTCTCTCCTCCCTTCCCGCGGCCATGAATCAGCTGCAGGTAGTCGATTAGAATCATACCAAGCCCTTTCTCCTTCTTGAGTCGGCGGCACTTGGCACGAATATCCGCTACTGTTACCGAAGGAGAATCATCGATGTAGATATTCGCCTCTGACAAGGTCCCTATGGCCATCGTCAGCTTCTCCCAATCGTCGCCTTCCAGGAAGCCTGTCCGCATCCGTGTCGCGTCTACGTTGGCTTCTGCGCAGATCATCCGCTGTACTAGCTGCGCTGCGCCCATCTCGAGACTGAAAATGGCCACGGTTTCCTTGGCCCGAACGCCTACGTTCTGCGCAATATTCAGCGCAAACGCCGTCTTCCCTACTGAAGGCCGAGCAGCCACAATAATCAAGTCCGAGCGTTGGAAGCCGGACGTCATGCGGTCCAGATCCGTGAAGCCTGAAGGAACTCCGGTTGCTCCGCCTTTGTGATTGTACAGAAATTCGACTCGCTCGAATACTTCCATCAGCACGTCACGAATCGAGACGAAACCATTGCCTGCCCGGCGATTGGATATTTCCAGAATCTTGCGCTCGGCTTCATTCAGCAGATCGCTTACTTCTTCTCCGCCGGCATATCCGTTGCTCACGATCTGGGTTGCGGTACGAATCAAGCGGCGGAGCATCGACTTCTCTTCCACAATCTGCGCATAATAGTCCACATTGGCTGCCGTAGGCACTGCATTGGCAAGTGAGCTCAGATACGAGACACCGCCAATATCCTCCAGCTGCTGCTTGTCCTGCAGCTTAGCGGTCAAGGTAATCAGATCAACCGGTTCATCCTCTTGCCCAAGCTCCTGCATGGCTGCGAAGATATGTTGATGCGCGGTCCGATAAAAGTCTTCATCGCTTACGCGTTCCAGTGCTGTGACCAGTGCTTCGCCATCAAGCAGAATCGCTCCCAATACCGCTTGCTCGGCTTCCAAATTTTGTGGAGGGATGCGGTCGAGAAATATTTCCTCGTTCATGGCCATTTCCTCTCCTTAATTCATCTTTACTTTTCTTCCGTAACTTGCACCTTAACCTGTGCGGTAACATCGGGGTGCAGCTTGATCGAGATAACTGTGACCCCAAGGCCGCGAATCGCGTCGTTCATTACAATTTTGCGCTTATCGACAGACAGACCTTGCTTCTCCATCTCCTCAGCAATCTGCTTGCTGGTAATCGACCCGAACAATCGACCGCCTTCTCCGGATTTCGCTTTAATGATAACCGTTGTTTCCCCGAGCTTCGCGGCGAGCGCCTGAGCGTCTTCCTTCTCCTTGTCCTTGCGCTTCTTCTCCGCAGATTTCTGCTGCTCCAACTGCTTCACATTGCCGTCAGAAGCGATTGCGGCTAATCCTTGCGGCAGTAAAAAGTTGCGAACATATCCTTCCGATAAATCTTTCACATCACCTTTTTTACCTTGACCTTTGACATCCTTCAGGAATATAACTTTCATTCGAACAACCCCTCCTCATCCTTCATTTGTGCAAGTACCTTCTTCAGCTTCACAACCGCGTCCTCAAGACCGCCTTCTAACTGGGCCGCAGCATTCGTTAGATGACCGCCGCCGCCTAATTGCTCCATCACTACTTGTACATTGATCTGACCGAGCGAGCGTGCGCTAATGCCAATCAGACCATCTGTACGTTCGCTGACGACGAAGGAAGCCACTATATCTGTCATATTCATCAGCGTATCTGCTGCCTGTGCAATAAGCAATTGCGGATATTTGCTGCCTGGTGTGGTTACTGCTATTGCGATATGCTCATATAGAATCTCGGCATGTTTGATCACTTCTGCTCTGCGAATGAAGGCTTCGAGATCCTCCTTAAGCATCCGCTGAATAAGCCCGGAATCTGCCCCGTTGCGTCTTAAAAAGGACGCTGCCTCGAACGTTCTTGCCCCCGTTCGGAGAGCGAAGCTCTTCGTGTCCACGACAATTCCAGCTAACAACACCGTGGCTTCTAACACTTCCATTGTCAATCGATCCTGGAAATACTGCAGCAATTCCGTAACGAGCTCGCATGTGGAAGAAGCATAAGGCTCCATATAGATTAAGGTCGCCTCGTTAATGAACTCCTCGCTTCTGCGGTGGTGATCGATCACCATGATCCGTTGAGTCTGCTGAAGCAGCTTCGGTTCAGCTACCATCGAAGCTTTATGGGTATCGACCACGACCGCAAGACTGCGAGGAGTCGTAATCTGCATCGCCTGTTCTGGCGTGACGAACCATTTATATAACCGCTCGTCAGCCTTGACCGTCTCCATCAGCTTCTGAATGGAAGGATTCACCCCTTCCAGGACGATATACCCTTCCTTCTGGCTTACTTGAACCGCCTTCAGGACACCGATAGCAGCCCCTATCGCATCCATATCCGGGAAGCGATGGCCCATAATGATGACCTTATCACTCTCTCTGATGAGATCGCGCATAGCATGCGAGATTACCCGTGCGCGTACGCGAGTACGCTTCTCAATCGCGTTCGATCGGCCTCCGTAGAACGAGAGCCGTTGGCCAACCTTAACGGCAACCTGATCGCCGCCTCGTCCGAGCGCCATGTCCAAGCTGGTCTGCGCCAACTGGCCAAGCTCTACCAGCGAATCTGCTCCTGCACCAATGCCGATGCTTAGCGTCATGGGGACTTTGTTCTCGATCGTCATGTCACGGACATCATCTAGCACATCGAATCGAGATTGCTCCAATAGCCGCAATGATTTCATATTCGTCACGAACAAGAACCGATCGGATGCAGTGCGGCGCATGAACAATTCATACTTCTGCGCCCAGTTCGTAAGCTCACCAGTAGTCTTGGCCAGCATAAGGCTTCTGCTCTGGTCGTCCATACCTTGTGTAGCTTCATCCAGATTATCCAGCATCACAATTCCGATGGCGATCTTCTCTTCTTCGAACCGTTTACTTATTACCGTCATGGCTGTCACATCTTGGAAATACAGAAGACGGTGTTCGGCTTTGATCATGACCTGAAAAATATGTTTCCCTATGCTCAGATCCACCCGTGCGTCTTTGTCGGTCTTGCCCTTGAGCGTAGGAAAAAGCTCGAACAGATTGTCTCCAATCAAGGTTTCCTTCACCAGCAGGTGTGCCATGAACGGATTGTTCCATTGAATGACCCGCTCTTCGTCGAATAACACAATGCCAAGCGGCAGTTCATTGAAAACCTCATTGCCTGCTTTCTTGACGCGATGAGACAGTGTTGCTGAGTACTGATTCAGCTCTTTGCGAAAGGCTTTCTCAGCAACGACCGTATAATAGACAAGCGCAGCACCCAATAGAAGGCCGGCTGCACCCATGATCCATTCATAGAACATTAATAGGCCTGATAAGAGGAGGACTAATCCAAACACCCCATACATATGCAAGCCGTGCCATCGATTCACTAGAAACTTCGGCATAGTGTCGCTCCCTAACCCTATGATGCTTTATTCTTTAACCGGTCTCGAATAGGAAAAGCCACATCGAACAGACCCAGCAAGCTAACCAACTGCATCAGAAAGGGGATCAATAGAAGCACAAATACCCCGATCACTGTAATCGTCTTAGGCACCTTCGTTGACCACCGGCGCAGGTCAGCGATAAAGAACAAGAACCCGAATGCCTGAACGGTAAAAGCAAACATCATTAGCGGCATAATATTCAGTAACACCATAAATATCATCGATTCGTCTGGATCCACATAAATATAACTGAGGATCAACGCAATCAGGTAGTACCAGATCAACGAACGCGGCAGCATCCATTCCTTGGCCGGTTTCAAGCCAGGAAGCGGCTCACCGCTGCGAACCAGAAATTTGCGTGCCAACCAATGCGTAATAATCGAGTAGTACATGGAGAATCCGATCAAATACAACGGTAACAGCTGTGTCATTACCTGCAGCACTTGCTCCATTAGATCGGCTGGAACCATACTTTGCAATTCAGCAGGAAGGGTCTCCATGCTGTTCTTCATGTAGTCTCTCATCTCGTCGATCACTTGAACACCCGACAAGGTAAGGATTAACAACAGTAGCAGCAATTGCGCTAACATGGCAACCACACCCGCTGTTATCACGCTTCTCGCGGATGCACGCTTGCGATACATCTTTCCAATGACCACGCTCGGAGTCATGAAGAACAACGTTAGAATAACAGCTACCGTACCAAGCAAGCCAACACCGAACATGAAGGATACCAGGTAGACGGCAAGTAAAATGACAACATGATGCACGATGAACCGTTTCAGATCGAGTTTCACGAACAAGATTACGATCGGGATCATCATCAAACTGATGGTAATGAGAACGAACGGTGTAAAGGAAAGCAAGAGCAGCACCAAGTAGATGAAGCTCCAAAGCAATGGCTGCTTTTTCAACTATGTCACCTCTGACCCAAATTACTGTTCATTATAACACAAATCAGCAGGTGATGTCCTATCCTCTTTCCCTGCCGCATAGGTCGATAGTCCAGTAAAGCAGAACCCGGACTTTCCTGCACAGAAGCAGGTTTTTCAAGCCAGGCGTCGAATCTTAAGTACGATCCATGTAAATAAAGAATTGATATATTCGGAGGGAACAACCATTGAATAACCGGAAACCTTTTGTCAGCCTGCTCCTTAGTTTCGTCTTATTGATGAGTATAGCAATACCGGTCTCTGCGGATACAGCAACCGTTACATCCAAGAAAACCGCTTCTATCAAATATGTAGCCTTGGGAGACTCGCTTACTCTAGGTTATGAGCCGGATATGGATATGACCGTAATGCCTTACGGATTCGTTGATCGCGTGTATGAGCAATCCCTGTTCCATGGTAGAGCAACCATGATCAATTACGGTCTCGGAGGCTTGACAAGCAACGGTCTTAAGCTGATGCTGCAAGCTGTAGCAAGCGGCAAGAAGGTGACGACGGCTGATATTCAACCTGGTTTACCGGACTTCCGTGCGGACGAGATGCTTGCGGCTCATGCACAGATCAAGAAGGACTTGACTGAAGCCACCTTGATTACCCTCACCATTGGCGGGGATGATCTCGGTACTCAAATCGTTAAGAACATTTTCAATATGTCCAACGAAGAAATCCAGACTTTCGCCACCAAAACTTTAAGCGACTATCAAGACAATTTGAAAGCCATCCTTACGCAGTTGTTCGCCCTGAATCCGAAAGCGCAAATTATTATTGCCGATCAGTATCAACCTTTTCCTCCATTGAACCAGGACATCTACGCGAAGCTCAATGCGATTAAAGACAAGTTCACGGCATCGCTCCAAGCTACGATTAAACCTTTCAAGGACCAGAACTATGCCATTCAGATGGCTCCAGTAGCAGACGCTTTTGTTGGGCGTGAGGGAATTCATACTTATATTATTGCCAAAAACGATATTCACCCGAATCAATCTGGATATGCCCTTATTGCTAACGTATTCACCAAAACCATATGGGGCGAAGCTAAGCCCGCTGTCAAAACGGAAGGACGGATTAACGTTGTTGTAGGCGGCCGTGTACTGGATACCCCTCATCTTCCTGCCCTCATTGACAATACAACCTTTGTACCGCTTCGCGAATACACAGAAGCACTTGACGCTCAAGTAGGCTGGAACCCAGAGACCCAGACTGCGACGATCCAAATGAATGGCAATGTGGTTGAGCTTACTATTGGTTCTTCCTGGATGAAATCAAATGGCCAGTATAAGGAGATCAAAGACGTTCCTTTATACATTAGCAGCGCTGAAGAATCGAAGACTTATGTCCCGCTTCGCCTCATGGTGGAAGGCCTTGGACTTGATGTGCAATACATCGCGGCCAGCCACTCCGCATACATTAACCTTTAAGGAAGTAGCACAGGCACGGGATACGTGATGATAGCTGAATAGGGTCACATCAAAAACTGCCAACTACTAGTCCGATTGGACTTGATAGTTGGCAGGTTTTTGGTTTCGCTTCTTTCCTCTTTCAGGTATGCGTCATCCTGCCGGTATCTGTTTATTTATCGTAAGCCGGGTAGGTTTTCTCATAAATCTTCAAATACTCGTCCACACCCATCTTCTTAATGGTGCTCACATATTCGTCCCACTTGTCGAAACCGACCTTCCCTGCGATGAACTTTGCCTGCATATCTGCCATATATGTGTTCAAATCGTTTTCTAGAATCCGCAACCTCTCACTGTCCTCATTAGTAAACACGAATGGCGGCCACAATTTCTTTGGTGTAAATGGAAGGAGATTCATTCCTGCCATCTTAGTGATTTCCCCGATTGCATGATCGCCGATATATTTGTCCCCGGCAACCGAAGGATTAGCGCCTCCGCTCCATGCAACGAACTTGCCAAGCACTTCTTCCTTTGTCTGCCCATTCGGATTATTCGTTACAGTGTCCATGTATTTGACTTTTCCATCTGGGCCTGTCGTATATGTCTTTCCTTCAATCCCCATGAAGAACAGCTTCTGGCCCTCTTCGCCATAGAAGTAATCCACCCAACGCATGGTTGCTTCCGGATGTTTGTTTTCCTTCGTAATCGTGAACGTGCCTACAGTGGAAAGACTCGAATTCAGACTTGCATACAATTGGTCCCCGCGAGGCCCCTTAAGTGCTTGGGCTAGCCCTGCAAAGTCGTTCTCGTGCTCTTTTCCTACGTAACTGTTATTGGTTGTCATATTGACTCCAATGAGATCCTGAGCCCCTTTGGCAGCAATATTCGGCAGTGTCATCGTAAAGATTTCCTCATCCAACAGTTTCTCGGCATACAGTTTATTCAAGTACTGCAACAATTCTTTATACCGGCTATCACTCTGGATAAAGCGTAATTTGTTCGTCGCCGGGTCAACATCCACATTTTTATGATGTCCTCCTCGTGTGCCTAAACCAAAGGCTCCCTTCAAACCCTCAAGGATAGCGGTAAGCTGTTGCCCGGAGGATAGCGGAATTTCATCTTTCTTGCCATTCTTGTTCGGATCATTCTCTTTAAACGCTTTCAGTATAGTGTATAGTTCATCCGTCGTTGTTGGTTCCTTCAGATTAAGATTAGTTAGCCATTTTTTATTCAAGAAAATTTTAGTCGGCAGTCGCGACGGCGTTGCGGTTACCAGGTAAGGCAAAGAATATATTTTACCGTCCAGCATGGTAATCCCCTTTTTGACATCCGGGTTTTCATCCAATATTTTCTTGAAGTTAGGTGCATGCTTTTCGATTAAATCGTTCAAAGGCAAGAACATACCCTGACTGCCGTATTTGGTAAGCTCCGCGCTGGATAGTCCCACCTTGAAGAGTGCGTCGGGCAATGTGCCAGCATTGAGCAGCAAGTTTTTCTTTTCTGTTACATTCGCTTGCTGAACCACATCCCACTCCACATGAACACCGGTCATTGCTAGAAAGCCGCTTTTTGCATGGACAGATTCGTAATGTCGATTATTTCAAACAGCGATTCTCCATGCTATTGCTGCAATGGTTCGACCGTGATCCAGGTAACAGCTTAATCTGTGATGGTATTCTGCAAGAGCTGCTCGGGATAACCATCAAAGGTATGCAACAGCGAATTGAGGTATCTGCCCAAAAACAGGAGCTTGTTAGCCATTTGCAAAATTACATCTTGCATAATCATAGTAAATCGATTCGCCTTAATGATCTGGCCGAGCACGTTCAGCGATCTCCGAACCATATCACCAAAATCTTCAAGCAAGTATTAAAGCAAACCCCCATCGACTACATTCATCAAATCAAGGTATCGATTGCCTGCGAAATGCTGCGTAACACTCTATTGACCGTTGCTGAGATATCCGATTATCTCGGCTACTGTGAACAATCTTACTTTCACCGCATTTTCAAGAAGTTTACGGGCGTCACGCCATCTGCTCTTCAGAAAGGTGCTCCGATCTGCCTCTGCCCAACTATGCCCAGCATGATATCGGATTCCTTCAAAACGCAAAAAGACAGGCAGCACATTGATTGTGCTGCCTGTCTCTCTATATTCAATCTTAGTTATCCGTTGTGTATGGAAGCAATGCGATTGTACGGGAGCGTTTGATCGCAATCGTCAACATACGTTGGTACTTCGCGGAAGTACCAGTTACACGACGAGGAAGAATCTTCCCGCGCTCGCTGACGAATTTCTTCAACGTCTCGATATCTTTATAATCGATATGCTTGATTTTGTTAACAGTGAAGTAGCAAACTTTACGGCGCTTGTTGCGACCGCCTTTGCCACGGGAGAACTTGCGCTCGCCGCGCTCTTCGCCGCTATCGTTTCTTCTGTTGTTCATCATCCGATCTTCATTCCTTTCACCTTAAAATGGTAAGTCATCATCCGAAATATCGATGGGTTTGCCATCGTCTGCGAAAGGATCCGAATTGTCTCGTGAATTCCCACCGTTGTTCCGGTTGCCACCACCACTGTTGCCGCCGTAAGGTCTACTTCCGCCCTCTACAGGAGGAGCGTCCTCTCGACTGCTACCGCCGCCACCGCCACTATTACCCGACTCCAGAAAACGTACGTTGTCCGCAATAATCTCAGTCACGTATACTCGCTTTCCTTCGTTATTATCATAATTGCGTACTTGAATACGACCTTCGACCGCAGTCAGCCGCCCCTTGCGCAAGTAGTTCGCGCATGTCTCAGCAAGCTGTCTCCAAGTTACTATATTAAGAAAATCGGCTTCTCGTTGTTGGTTTTGTTGGTTGGAAAACGGACGATCTACCGCAAGGGTGAACTGAGTTACTGCAACTCCGGACGGAGTATACCTTAATTCAGGATCTCGCGTAAGACGACCGATCAGAATAACACGATTTAACAATTGAATTCCTCCCCATAACGATCCTTGACGCTCGGCATGCCGAGATTAAGCTACGTCTTTGACGATCAGGTAACGAATGATTTCGTCTGAAATCTTCATTACACGGTCAAGTTCCGCTACAACAGATGGTTCTGCATTGAAATGTACCAATACATAATGGCCATCACGAAACTTGTTGATCTCATACGCAAGACGGCGTTTTCCCATAACGTCATGCTTTACGATTTCGCCACCGTTACTGATGATGCCTTGGAATTTTTCGATCGTTGCTTGAACAGCATCTTGTTCAATGTCGGTACGAATAATATACATCACTTCATATTTGCGCATGCTCTTTCACCTCCTTTTGGACTTAAGGCCCTCGTTCTGACGAGAGCAAGGAGCGAGACTTTATTCTTTCAAAACTCGCACTATAATACTATAGCAGAACATATGCACCATTACAAGCTTCAACGCTTAGTTGCGACACTTCATATTAAAAGCAGGAATGGATGGAATTCCCACATAAAAAATCCTTCCACAGAAGACTGTAGAAGGATGCTTATTGAAGAAGTTATGGCGGAAAGAGTGGGATTCGAACCCACGCACGCCTCGCGACGCCTAGCTGATTTCGAGTCAGCCCCCTTGGGCCTCTTGGGTACCTTTCCGCGTAGCCCAACCACATTCAGAAAATGCGGACAAAATTTATTGTATCACACGTATCCGATCCTGCGCAACCATTATATTGCCTTTCTAGCAGTGTGCTATCTTACATCTTATTCTTTCGGATCCGTTGATTCTGCAGTGGCAGTGGAACGAAGCACTTTCTTCATCTTTTTCTCGAATTCCAATCTGGGAATAAGTACGCTATGCTTGCAATTCACGCATTTTATCCGTATATCCATCCCCATTCGAATAATCTCCCACTCGTTTTTTCCGCATGGATGGGGCTTCTTCATCTGAACGATGTCCCCCATCTGGAACTGTTTGCGTTCCATATAGCCCCTCCTCTATTCCATAAAGTAATTATGCTTGTGTAGAAGTCTTGAATTTAAGCCCCTTCTCATCAAAAGCTCGTTTAATAAGAACATTCATCTGCCGAGCTACTGCAAACTGTGCATTCGGTTTACATTCCGCTATAACACGGATTACCACTTCTGTAGTACTCATCGTCTGTACGCCTAACACTTCAGGCTCTTTCAGAATCTTCTCACTCGCCTCATAGCCTTGCTTCATGGTGTGTTTGATCAGCTCTACTGCTCCATCGATATCTGAATCATAGGCGATACTTATATCCAACACAGCCATTGAATTGTTAACGGAATAGTTAGTCACTTGCACAATCGAGCCATTCGGGATAATATGCACCTCTCCGGTCCAACTGCGAATCCGTGTAACCCGTATTCCAATCTCCTCGACCGTCCCTTTGAATGTCCCAATCTGTACCACATCACCAACCGCGAACTGATCCTCGAATATAATGAAGAAACCTGTAATAACATCCTTCACCAAACTTTGCGCCCCGAACCCTATCGCTAGGCCAACTACACCGGCACCGGCAAGCAATGGCGCCAGATCGAATCCGATCTGATTCAACACCATCATAATTACGATAAAGTTAACGGTATACCCGATCATGTTTCCTACAAGCTTACCGAGCGTTCTGGCCCTTCTAGGATTGAATTTGATAGGGGATTTTTCTTTTTCTATCATAACATGATTCAAGGCTCTTGTAGCCAGCCTGTTGGCAAACCAACCAATAATCAATATTAGAAGGATTTTGAGTACAATCGAGCCATAATGAAGCCATATTGCCGGATCAGAAACAAACTTCCACATTTCGTCTCTCCATCCGGCCCATGTGTCGGGATTGAGCTCTTTCACAACCAAGCTCCGCGAAGTTAACGCATCATACATCTATTTCTCCTCCTGTTTCTTCACGAGTTACGGGCTGCAACTCATATTTCTTCATACCCGCCCTCTTTTTCCTTATATATCCCTCTTATGTCTACATTTTCGTTATGGATGATCTGTTTAACCTGCTGAAGATCATCGGCCGGAAACTCGATGCTTAATGCACAGCCAGCCGTTATTTCTTTGGGTGTGGGTCTAATGTCTATTTCGATGTCTGCATATTCCAGCAGCATTTCTGTTCTTAGTGCTTGCTGTGTGGAATCAAAAGCTATCACCAGTATGGAACCTGCCACCGTGAGCCCTTCCTCTCCTCTAGCATAATCCTGTTAACCTATCTAATTGCCCTGTAAAAATAGTTGGAATCTCGCAATGGGTACGTATAAATCTTCTCTCTTATTCGTATACTAGCAAATATAAACAACCAGCTTTTATATAAAAATTACAAGTATCCGGAGGCTCCTTATGAAGTTTTCGTTAGGTTTTCAGAACAAGCCCGAACCCGTTTCGAACAAATTCAACTATGTAGATCCTAACGTAACCGACCACTTGACTCAGAGGCTCTACGACCACTTTGTACGGGTCCCTTCCCACAAGAGCATTATCTTTGTATGCATCGGTACGGATCGTTCCACAGGAGACTCTCTAGGCCCTCTAGTCGGCACTCATTTGGTTAAGCATCATTACTCTGGTCTACATGTCTTTGGAACACTGGATGATCCTGTTCATGCCATGAACTTAAATGACACCGTTCAACACATAGAACGTTTGTTCCCGAACGCTTATATTGTAGCCATCGATGCTTGCTTGGGCCAATTAACAAGCGTTGGTCACATTACTGTAGCTGACGGTCCGGTTAAGCCTGGTGCTGGTGTGCAAAAAGAGCTTACTCCCGTAGGCGATATGCATCTTACCGGAATTGTGAATGTTGGCGGCTTCATGGAATATTTTGTTTTGCAGAATACCCGACTTAGCCTCGTTATGAATATGTCGGAGATCATCGCTCGCACTCTTTTTAGAGCTATGCTCATGTCCCAACGCATTCATGCTTTCAGTTATCCGAAGATCGATTAATCGCTTCCTTCTCCTCAGGCGACAAGGAATAGGATGATTGGCCCTTCTCAAGCGGCTTTGCATATATGTAAGTCTCATCTCTTGTATGGATCCCTGTTAGGATGACCCCATCCAATGAATCATTTACAATCGCCACTGAAAAGCTCTGGTCACTCCCTCGATCGCCAAATGCATTATACCGAAGGATGCCAATATTGGACTTCATTTTTTTCAAGGCCGCTTCTGCTACAGATAAGCGGTCTTTTTGCTGCTTATTTTCTGCTAACACTACATCCAATCGCTCATTCATTTGTATGAGAAGCTGCTCTACATTATCTACGCTTCCTCCACCCATCGACTTCAAATACTGTTTCCGGAGCTTAGTCAGTTTCACACTTAACCTGATTACTCCGATGCTAAGAAAAAGTACTGCCGTAACGGCCCCTATTGCAATCCACCCGATTGCTGCCGAAGACAGCCAATCCTCTATATTCATTCCCCAAGCCTTCTTTCTCATTCAATCCCATTTAGTTATAATGCTGGCTGACTTCCTTAATAGCATGTACAAATTGATTAATTTCACTATCGGTTGTGTAATATCCTATACTTGCCCTAACAGCACCATTCCCTATAGTCCCCACAGTCTCATGTGCAAGCGGTGTGCAATGATAGCCTGATCTAACCGCGATTTGGAAAGATTGATCAAGGATGAATGCTACTTCGGATGCTTCCGCTTTTCCCACATTAAATGCTATAATTCCTGTCTTATTCTCCCCTAGATCGGGACCATATAGTGTAACACCTGAAATTCCCTTCAGCCCCTCCATCAAGATCTGAATTTGTCTCCACTCTTTGTTGTGAATCTGTTCCACCGTTTCATTCCTTATGAACTTAACCCCTTCGATTAGACCCGCAATCCCTACCGTATTCTGCGTCCCCGCTTCATATCGATCAGGCCTTACCTTTGGTTGCTCAATCGATTCGGACTGACTACCGGTTCCACCATGGATAAGCGGTTCTATATCTAATCCAGGGGATATATATAGCCCTCCTGTCCCTTGCGGTCCAAGTAATCCTTTATGTCCTGGGAAAGCTAACATATCGATCCCCATAGCTTGTACATCTATGTCCAGCACCCCAGCGGTTTGCGCTGCATCCACCAATAGTTTAACTCCATGTTTCTTTATCAGGTGCCCGATTTGCTCGATTGGAGTTATCGTGCCAAGCAGATTGGAGCTATGACTGCATACCATCAGTGATGTGTTGGGTCGTATTTGACTTTCTAATTCGTCGATGTTCACATTTCCTTTTGCATCTGATTTCGCATAAGTGACTTCTATGTCTCCTGCCGCTTTTAGCGCTTCTAATGGTCGTCGTACAGAATTATGTTCGACTGCCGTGCAAATTACATGGTCACCCTTTTTCACAAATCCTTTAATGGCTAAGTTAAGTGCTGCTGTAGTATTGAGTGCATAACTAATATCATTAGGATTAGAAATGCGAAACAGCTGAGCTAATTGTTTTCTCCCTTCGAACAGCACCCTACTTGCTCTCACACCCATTTGATGACTTCCCCTACCTGGGTTCGCAGCATACTCATTAATGCACTTCACCATCGCTTCCGCTACTGCAGGCGGCTTTGGCCAGGAAGATGCCGCATGATCGAAATACAATATTGACATCGTTGCATTCCCCTCCTTTCACTTATATCTGGTTCCTGTCATCAATTTAAAAAACACACCTTGATTCGATTTAGCCGAAGCATAAAATCGATACCTTGGTATGTTTTTTTATAAGGCTACCCGAGTTTTGTTCTCAGCTTATCTTTCCCTCAAGCAGCTCTAACAATCGCTCCAAGTCGTCTTTGGAATAATAAAGCAGCTCGATTTTTCCTTTATTGTTGTTGTGTTTGATTTTCACTGTTGTCCTATATCGGTCACGGAGACTTTCTTCTAGTTGATCAATATAAGGATCTTTCCTTTTGTTTAATTCCTTTGGCTTTTCCTTCGCTAGCGTCTCATCTAATGTTTTAATGAATTCCTCTAGATGACGAACACTCCACTCATTCTTGATCGTTTCTTCCGCCAGTTCCTTCTTCTGTTTGTCATTTTTCACACCAGCAATTGCCCTAGCATGACCCATCGATAATGTTCCACGTGAAACATGTTGCTTGATTTCTTCTGGTAATTGGAGCAATCTTAGGAAGTTAGCAATGTGTGAACGACTCTTACCTACCTTTACAGAGAGCTCCTCTTGTGTCATGGAGAACTGCTCCACGAGTGCCTGGTAAGCATTCGCTATCTCTATTGCATTCAGATCTTCTCTTTGTACATTCTCAATCAAGGCTATTTCCATGACCTGTTGATCTGTAAACTTACGAACAACAGCGGGAATCTTATCTAATCCTAACAATTGAGAAGCGCGAAACCTTCGCTCACCAGCAATAATTTCGTAGCCTCTAAGTACGGATCTTACGATAATCGGTTGAATAACTCCATGCTCTTTAATCGAGGTGGCCAGTTCCGAAATAGAATCTTCATTAAATGTTTTACGCGGTTGGTACGGATTGGGACGCAGCTCTTTCAATGACACCTCAATGACCTTGTCATCTTCACTTACGTTAAGTGACGGAATTAATGCATCAAGACCTCGCCCTAATCTTTTACTCATAGGAGATCACTTCCTTTGCCAGTTCCATGTAGACTTCAGCTCCCTTAGATCTCGGGTCATACGTAATAATCGATTGACCATGACTCGGCGCTTCGCTTAATCGAACGTTTCTTGGAATGATCGTTTGATACACTTTTTGTTGGAAATATTTCTTAACTTCCTCAATAACCTGAATTCCCAGATTCGTACGAGCATCGAACATGGTTAGCAAGACGCCCTCTATCTGAAGGTTCGTATTCAAGTGTTTCTGAACAAGACGTACTGTGTTAAGTAACTGACTCAAACCTTCTAGCGCGTAGTACTCACATTGAATTGGAATGATAACGGAATCAGATGCGGTTAATGAATTAATAGTAAGTATCCCCAACGACGGCGGACAATCAATTAAAATGTAGTCAAACATATGTTTTACTAAATGTAATGATTTCTTTAGTCTTACTTCTCTTGATATGGTAGGGACCAGTTCGATCTCAGCACCAGCAAGTTGAATTGTAGCCGGTATAATCTTCAAGTTAGGAATTGCTGTTTCTGCTATGGCATCCTTCGGATGTACATCATTAATAAGTACGTCATAGATGCAATAGTTCACATCAGCTTTATTAATCCCTATTCCGCTCGTAGTATTGCCTTGAGGGTCAATATCAACCAACAGTACACGCTTTCCTAGAGAGGCCAGAGAAGCGCCTAGATTCACAGAGGTTGTGGTTTTACCCACCCCTCCCTTTTGATTCGTAATTGCAATTATCTTAGACAAATCATTCACCTCAATAAAATCCTATCAAACAATGAAAACCATAGTTTTATAGAAAAGATATAAACACTATACCATATAGAGAAGTCCATTGACATTCATCCATCAAAACACAAACGAAAAGCTCCATATCGGAGCTAAAAGATATCATTTATTAGGGTTTTCCCTTAGGAATACGAATTATAAATTCATAATGATCTTCATGGTCCTTTTCATCCGTCTTAATCGTCAATCCCGTACCTGCGACCATTTCAACTGATTGTCGGATTGTATTTAGAGCTAAGCGTATATCTTTAGAGAAACTGATCCTCTTACTTTTCTTAAGCTTAACTGTTTCTTTGTAAAAGGCTACTCTAGCTTCTGTTTGTTTCACATTTAACTCTTTAGTTAAGATGTCTTCCAGCACTTTGATTTGTAACTCTTCTGAATCAAGGGAAAGCAACGCTCTAGCGTGTCGTTCTGTTATTTTACGTTCCAACAGAACTTGCTTGATTACTTCCGGCAGTTGCAGCAATCGGATTTTATTCGCAATCGTCGATTGGCTTTTTCCTAATCGCTGAGCTAAGCTCTCCTGAGTTAAACCGTGAATAATCATCAACTGCTCATAAGCAACCGCTTCTTCTATAGCAGTTAATCCCTCGCGTTGTAAGTTCTCGATTAATGCAATGGATGCTGCCTGTGAATCATTGATCTCACGTACGATTGCTGGTATTGTATCCATTCCAAGCTTTTTAACCGCACGCCATCTACGCTCACCGGCAATCAGCTCGAATTTGTTGTTCCGTATTCTAACAACTATAGGTTGGATCACACCATGAGTCTTAATCGTCTGACAGAGTTCATCTATCCGTTCATCATCGAATATAGTCCTTGGTTGGTAAGGGCTAGATACAATCTCGCTTACTGGGATATTTTTTATTTCTTCGCTGGCTGCTTTTTCCGTTAATCCAAATAATTTGGATATTTGCTCTTTCATAGTATGCCTTATCACCCAATCTTTGAATTACATGAACTTATATGCACAGCAGGTAAAGGTACTTTGACTATACATAATAAAATTCTCCGAAAAGTTCTAATATCCTGCTTTAAATTATGAACATTTCATAAGAATAATTAATGTAGTGAAAGATGTAAGAATGTTTCACGTGAAACATTTATATTAAGGGTTGTTTTAAAGGTAGTCCTGCTTTTCGTGGATACTTACTAGGCGTTGCAGCTTTCTTACGAATACAAATAATGTGTCTCTCTGAGTTCTCAATCGGCAAACTGAATCGGTAAGTATCATGAAGTGCACCCTTCAACTCATAGAGGCTGTTCTTGGCTTCGGCTAATTCCTCTGCAGGATCCGCACCTTTCATAGCAGCAAACAATCCCCCCTGTTTTACAAAAGGAAGACAAAATTCATTCAGCACATTCATCTTCGCAACCGCTCGCGCCGTCACAAGGTCATATCGATCTCTATGTCCTTGTAATCTTGCTACATCCTCAGCCCTGCCATGTAAACAATGTACGCCCTCAAGACCGAGTACTGAAACAATCTCATTTAGGAACAGAATCCGTTTGTTGAGCGAATCAATAATTGTGACTTGAAGATGAGGGAACATGATCTTCAACGGAATACTAGGGAACCCAGCTCCCGATCCAATATCTGCTAAAGTTACAATGGAATCCATTGGGACATAAAAAGATAATGAAATCGAGTCATAGAAATGTTTGACGAACACCTGTTCCCTGTCCGTGATTCCTGTTAAATTCATCTTCTCATTCCAAGCTACTAGTTGTTCGTAATACAATTGGAATTGATTCCATTGTAATTCAGACAAGGAGAGCTGCTTCATTGCAAGCAGCTCTTCGAATTGACTTTTCACTTTGTCCATAATTAACCTCGAGATGCAGTGACTTTGTTATAGTGTTCCAAATATACAAGCAGGATTGAAATATCCGCAGGCGTTACCCCTGCTATTCTAGATGCTTGCCCTATAGAGATAGGACGAATATCGGACAAATTTTGTTTCGCTTCATTCGCTAACCCATGAACCGATTTATAATCAATATCTAGAGGAATACGTTTCTTCTCCATCTTTTTCATTCGATCGACATGGATTTGTTGTTTTTCAATATATCCTTCATACTTGATCTGTATCTCAGCTTGTTCCTTCATCTCTTCTGTCAAAGGGAGTGGTGATGGCGACAAGGTTTCTATATGGGTATACGTAATCTCTGGCCGCCTTAACAAGGAAATAAGATCAACTGCGTTATTCAATATAGCTGTTCCTGCATCCTCCAGCAGCTTCTGTACCTCAGGCTCTGGTCTTATCTTCGTCCCTTTTAAACGTTCTACCTCTTGCTCCACCAGATGCTTCTTGTTCAAGAACCGCTCATATCTAGCTTCCGTGATTAGACCAATCTCATGACCAATCGGAGTCAATCGAAGATCAGCATTATCATGTCTTAATAGCAGACGATATTCTGCTCTTGAGGTAAGCAGTCTGTAAGGCTCATTCGTGCCCTTTGTAACGAGATCATCAATCAGTACACCAATGTATCCTTCTGATCGCCCAAGGATCACTGGGTCCCGTCCTTGTACTTTACGCGCCGCGTTAATGCCGGCCATAACTCCTTGTCCAGCTGCTTCCTCATACCCTGAAGTTCCATTAATCTGGCCGGCGGTGAACAAACCAGCAACCTTCTTTGTCTCAAGAGACGGCCATAGTTGGGTAGGAACGATCGCATCATACTCGATAGCATAACCCGTACGCATCATCTCTACCTTCTCTAAGCCAGCGATGGATCGAAGAATTTGCAACTGAACATCCTCAGGCATACTAGTCGATAACCCTTGTACATAATACTCCGAAGTGTTACGTCCCTCCGGTTCCAGGAATATTTGATGTTTAGGCTTATCAGCGAATCGGACGATCTTGTCTTCAATTGAAGGACAGTATCTAGGTCCAGTTCCTTCAATAGCTCCCGAGAACATTGGGGCACGGTGCAAATTCCCGCTAATAATGTCATGAGTCTCACCTGATGTATATGTCAACCAGCAAGGCAACTGCTCATTTGTAGAAGAAACCGTATCGAAGGAGAAGAATTTGGGCTGCTCATCTCCAGGTTGAATATCCATTTTGGAGAAATCGATTGAATCTTTATGCACCCGCGGTGGGGTCCCAGTTTTGAAACGAACTAAGTCCAGCTCCAATGAACGAAGACATTCGGATAGCTTAACGGAGGGCTGTTGGTTGTTTGGACCGCTCTCATAAATGAGTTCACCCATAATAACCTTCCCTCTAAGATAAGTCCCTGTCGTCAATACAACCGCCTTCGCTAAATACCTGGCCCCTGTCTTGGTCACAACCCCAGTACAAACACCATTCTCTACGATTAGCTCCTCCACCATTCCTTGACGTAAGGTCAGATGGTCCTGCTTCTCAATCGTTTCTTTCATCATATGTTGATACAGGAATTTATCAGCCTGTGCCCGAAGGGCATGAACGGCAGGACCTTTTCCTGTGTTTAGCATACGGAGTTGAATAAAGGTTTTGTCTATATTCTTCCCCATTTCACCGCCTAATGCATCAATTTCCCGAACTACATGACCTTTAGCCGGGCCGCCAATCGATGGATTACAAGGCATAAATGCAACCATATCCAAATTAATCGTCAACAATAAGGTCTCGCATCCCATACGAGCAGCAGCAAGCGCAGCCTCACAGCCCGCATGCCCTGCCCCGATCACGATGACATCATATTGTCCCGCTTCGTATCCCATGATACATCCCTCCTAACATGTGAAAAAACAACAAAGTACTCATATAACCTTATTTACCTAAGCAAAATTGAGAAAAGATTTGATCGATCAGGGACTCACCGACGGAATCGCCGATCATCTCACCTAAGCTCTCCCAAGCACTGCGAACATCAATTTGAATCAAATCAATCGGAATATGTGACTCCCCTGCTTCCACAGCATCCACGAGTGACACTTTCGCTCTTTTCAACAAATGAATATGTCTCACATTACTGACATACGTGAGATCTCCGCTTTCCAATTGACCGCTAAAAAACAGGTGCCCTATCGCTTTTTCAAGATCATTCATCCCGCTATTTTCTTTCACAGACATGCGAACAATGCGTTCTTGCGGTATATGATCGTGCAAAAAGCTTTCATCTAACTGCTTGGGTAAGTCTGTTTTGTTCAGAACAACAATGCTTTCCCTATTCACAATTTGAGTGATAAGCTCGAGTTCATCTGCGTGCAAAGGTTCACTCTGATTCAGAACCAATATAATTAAATCCGCGTCAGATAGAGCTGTCCGTGACTTCTCTACCCCAATCTGCTCGACTAGATCACTTGTTTCCCGTAATCCTGCTGTATCGAGTAGCTTGAGCGGAATCCCATTCACATTCACAATCTCTTCTATAATGTCCCTTGTAGTACCAGGGATATCCGTAACAATCGCTCGATCCTCCTGAGCTAGTGCATTAAGCAAGGAAGATTTACCAACATTAGGTCTGCCCACTATCGCTGTTACTATGCCTTCACGCAGTATTTTCCCTTGTTCCGCGGTCTTTAATAATTCATCTATTCTTTCAATCGCTAATTTACATTTGTTCCTAATAAATGCAGTCGTTAGTTCTTCTACATCATGCTCTGGATAATCTATATTTACTTCTATATGAGCCATTAATTCAACCAGTTGGAACCTTAAGTCCTTCACATGACGGGATAATGCTCCCTCAACCTGCTTAAGCGCTACTTTGAATGCGCGGTCTGATTTGGCCCGTATCAGATCAATAACAGCCTCAGCCTGCGTAAGATCAATTCTTCCGTTCAGATAGGCTCTCTTCGTGAATTCTCCTGGCTCGGCAAGCCGTACACCTTGATCCAATATGAGCTCGAGCACTTTCTTAACCGAGATAATACCGCCGTGGCAGCTTACTTCAACTACATCCTCCATCGTAAAAGAACGCGGAGCTTTCATTAGTGTAACTAACACTTCTTCTATTCGTTCACCAGATCCGGGATCTACAATATAACCATAATGGACCGTATGGGTTTGCGCTTCAGCTAATCTCGTTTTAGCTCGAAATAAGCCGTCGATAACTGGGAGCGAATCCGGTCCGCTCACACGGATGACCGCGATCCCCCCCTCCCCCAAAGGAGTAGAAATTGCTCCAATCGTATCCGTTAACATCATGTAAGCACCTCACAAGTTAGGATCACACGTTGATTGCTGCATTACGTAATGTCCCATTCTACGAAAAAATGCAATGACTCCGATCATCTGAAGTCATTGCATGTCTATATATTTCTAACGAAGAGCGATGACAACTCTCCGATTCGGATCCTCGCCTTTACTGTAGGTCTTAACTTGGGAATGATTCTGTAATTGAGAATGAATGACCTTACGTTCCTGTGGAGACATCGGTTCGAGTACTACCTCCTTGCGGGTTCGAATAACCCGTTTGGCTAACCGATCCGATAATTCTTCAAGCGTCTGCTTGCGACGATCTCGGAAACTCTCAGCATCTAGTACAATTCTGACATGGGAAGTCGAGTATCGATTGGCTACGATGTTCGTCAAGTATTGGAGCGAATCCAACGTCTGACCCCTGCGGCCAATTAAGATACCTAACTCCTTACCGCTCACATTCAACCTAATTCCATCACTAGAATGCTGGATGTCAATGGCAGCCTCGATGTTCATCGTTTGGAAGACATCTTGCAGAAACTTACTTGCTTCTTCAAGTGCATCAGGAATCCATTCCAGTTCAACCTTAGCTTCCTTCGACCCAAAACCGAAAAAACCTTTACTAGGCTGCTCCAGAACCTGGATTTTGACACGATCTTCCGTCGTATTCCACCCAGCTAGTCCAGTCTTTACTGCATCTTCGATTGTTTTCCCCACAACAACAATCTTCTTCATTTCAATTGGCCACCCTTATCGTTTGATCGACCATAAAGGAAATAAGACTGCACAATCGTAAACAAGTTGCTGTATACCCAATATAAAGGTAATGCTGCAGCAAAATTCATCGACATTACAAAAATCATAACTGGGAAAATAAACATCAATGCTTGCATTTGTGAAGGCATTTGATTAGCCATCATCTTCTGTTGAACAAATGTTGTTAATGCAGCAATCGTTGGTAATACATAATAAGGATCCGGCGTTCCTAATTGCATCCATAAAAATGTATGTGAATTTATTTCGCCATTTCTCATAATCGCATGATACAAGGCAATCAATATTGGCATTTGCACAAGAAGCGGAAAACACCCTGCCAATGGATTAACGCCATTCGTCTGAAACAGCTTCATCGTTTCTTCCTGCTGCTTCTTCGGATCATCTTTATACTTTTCTTTGAGTTTCTTCATCTCAGGCTGCAGCAGCTGCATCTTCTTAGAACTTCTATACTGCTTCAAAGTCAGCGGCAATACCAAGAATCGAATCAAAATCGTTACAACCATAATCGATAACCCGTATTGATCCCACATAATATCGGCAAACCAGTCCATTAGTGTGGAGAGAGGGTAAATAAAAAACTTGTCCCAAAAACCATTGTCCGGATTAATCGGGTTCGTTTCCGGGCTCATACTGCCACAACCCGCCAATACCAGAATCATAAGCGAGAGTAGAATTAGTGTATAGATACGACGACGGGTCAAAATATGCTTCCTCCTAACCTTCTTATCCAAAGTACACTATACCACATTCTGGGTGCTAAAGAAAACTTTTTATTGCATCCTCTATTTGTAGATAGAAGCGCGTTTTAATGCATGCAGCAAGCACTTCTCCATCTCTTTATACTCCATATCCGCAACTGGCTTACGAGCAATAACTACAATATCGCAGCGCAAGCGAATCCGGTCCGCATGCAGTCTGATAATCTCTTTTACCAATCTGCGTATTCGGTTCCGAACAACGGCATTTCCTATCTTCTTACTTACGGATATCCCGACACGAAAGCGCTCTACTTTGGATTGCGGCAAGCTATAGACGACAAACTGGAAGTTGGCGTTCGATTTACCAAACCGATACACCTTGTTGAAATCTTCTCTTCTAGTTAGCCTTAACTCTCTTTGCATCGTCTATCACCATCAATTTCTCGGATCATTCCATACTTCCTATCTTACACACAATTCATTCGAAATAAACTCCAACACCCTCATATCATCAATCGAAAAAAAAAGACCACCTCGTAAGTGGCCTTCACTTATGCACTGATAACTTTTCTGCCTTTTAAGCGACGAGCTTGGAGAACTTTACGGCCGTTCTTCGTGCTCATTCTTTTACGAAACCCGTGAACCTTTGCGCGCTTGCTCACATTCGGTTTAAATGTCGGTCCCATCTATTGCACCCCCTTAAGGAAATCATCTCCGGTAAAAAATCCAAAAATACCTTTATCAATTAAATCATTTTCATTGTTAAAAGTCAATGCTCATCCCCAGCGCGGAAATTTCATCCACATGGGGATAAATTACTAGCGTCATCGATACCACTCGTCCGACAAATTTCGAAAAGTTAATCACATGTGTATAATCATTTTGTCGAACGTCAATTATTATGTCGATTCTTAACAGACTATAAACAATATATAGTGCTGTTGACAATTTTCATACACAAGGGGTTGAAAATGTGGATAATTGTCTGAATTTCATTGAAAACAGGCTTTTATTCTGCTATCATGATATTGTTTTCGGTTGTGTATAAACTTCTAATATCCTCAACTTATCAACAACATGTGGATAACTTTGTGAACAATTTCCCCTAACAGTTTTTGACTCATTTCCAATTATGATGGAATACTGTGGATATTTTTCGACGTTTTCCCGCAACATTTGACATAGCAAGGCTTGTTCTTGCATGTTCGGCAATAGAAGGAGTGAACAAATTGTGGATGGTCACATACAAGAATTATGGCACCAGGTGTTGTCCATCATCCAGACCAAAGTCAGCAAGCCAAGCTTTGATACATGGCTGAAGTCAACCAGGGCAACTGTATTTACAGATACATCGCTTGTTATTTGCGCGCCGAATAACTTTGCCAAACAATGGCTAGAGAATCGCTACTCTAAGATGATTAAAAGCACTGTATTTGAAGTATTTGGCAAGCAGATTGAGCTTTCATTTACACTTCAGGAGATGGATCCTGCACCTGTTACCAAGAACATTGAAACACCCGTCCTGCAACCTGCAAAGCAGAATGTCTCACCTGAAGATCAACTCTTCAGCATGATGAACCCTAAATATACTTTTGACACATTCGTTATCGGATTAGGGAATCGTTTCGCCCATGCAGCATCCTTGGCTGTTGCTGAAGCACCAGCCAAATCATACAATCCATTGTTTCTCTATGGAGGAGTAGGTTTAGGCAAGACCCATCTTATGCATGCAATCGGGCATTATGTTCAAGAGCATAATCCGAGTGCACGCGTAATGTATATTTCTTCTGAGAAGTTTACGAATGAATTTATTAATGCGATCCGAGACAATAGGGGCGAAAGCTTCCGTCACAAATATCGTAATATCGATGTTTTGTTAATTGACGATATTCAGTTTTTGGCCGGAAAAGAACAGACGCAAGAAGAATTTTTCCATACCTTTAATGCCCTTCATGAGGAACGGAAGCAAATTATCATTTCTAGCGATCGCCCGCCAAAAGAGATTCCGACCTTGGAAGATCGGCTGCGTTCCCGCTTTGAATGGGGCTTGATGACCGATATCCAACCTCCTGATCTTGAGACAAGGATCGCAATTCTTCGCAAGAAAGCTAAGTCAGAGAACCTGGACATTCCGAATGAGGCCATGGTCTACATAGCCAATCAGATCGATACGAACATTCGTGAGCTAGAAGGAGCACTTATTCGCGTAGTTGCGTACTCATCCTTGGTAAATCAAGACATATCCACTCACTTGGCGGCTGAAGCCCTAAAAGATATTATTCCATCAAGTCGTCCTAGAATGATAACCATGCATGACATCCAGCAGCGTGTAGGCGAGTTCTACGGACTTAAGATTGAGGATTTCAAGGCGCGTAAACGGACCAAAGCGGTTGCTTTCCCGAGACAAGTTGCGATGTATCTATCCAGGGAGCTTACAGACTACTCGTTACCGAAGATAGGAGAGGCCTTCGGAGGACGCGATCACACAACCGTCATTCACGCACATGAGAAAATATCGACAGCCATTCAACAGGATCAGGATTTATATAAAATTGTCAACAACCTCACCGAAAAAATCAAAAATCATCAGCTTAATTAAGCGAAGCCTATGCACAAACTATACACATGTGGATAGGCTTTGCTATCATAGGGTTTACCCACATATCCACATATTCAGGGCCCCTATTACTACTAAAAAGATTTTAAACCTATATTCTTATGACCATTTGTCGCGAAATAGAACCACGGGAGTGACATGATGAAAATTAATATTTTGAGAGAAGAATTAAACCAAGCCATCCAACAAGTATCCAGAGCAATCTCATCGAGAACGACAATTCCAATCCTCAGCGGGATCAAAATTGAAGTCGATGCAAGAGGAGTAACGTTCACCGCCAGCGACACAGAAATTTCTATTCAGAGTTTTGTGCCGACGGAGAAGGAAGATTTGACAATCGTAGAAGTGATTCAGCCGGGAAGTGTAGTTATCCCAGCCAAATTTTTCACAGAAATGATTCGAAAGCTGCCTTCCTCTCAAGTAGAAATTCAGGTGAAAGAGAACTTCATTACGTGGATCCGTTCAGGAACAGCGGAGGTTCAACTAGTTGGCTTGGATCCAGAAGAATATCCTCAATTGCCAGATCTTGAAGAAGATAATAAAGTATCTATTGCTAGCGATTTATTAAAAACGATGATTCGACAAACGACATTCGCAGTGTCAACCAGTGAAACTAGTCCTATTCTAACGGGTGTTTTCTGGCAATTTGATTCTAACTACTTGAAGCTGATTGCTTGTGACCGGTTACGGATGGCCAGCAGAGAAGCGAGTATTCAGACCAGTGACCAGTGGGATCCTAAGACCAGCATCGTAATATCTGGTAAAAGTTTGAATGAGTTGAATAAATTATTGCCAGATCAGACGCTGCTGATAGATATCGTAGTTGCCGACAATCAGGTATTATTCAAAATAGATTCCTTACAGTTCTTCACTCGTATCTTGGACGGGACTTATCCGGATACAAGTAAGTTAATTCCGTCATCGTTCAGTACGGAATTGACGATAAACACTAGAAAGTTGGCCGATGCTATCGACCGAGCTTATCTATTGTCACGTGAGGAAAAGACGAACATTGTTAAAATCATTATGAAAGACGAACAAACTCTCGAGGTTTCGTCCAGTTCTTCCGAACTAGGGAAAGTAACAGAGCAAGTGGATGTTGAGCAGCTGACCGGTGAATTAATCAGCATCTCCTTTAATTCGAAATATATGCTTGATGCACTCAAGGTAATTGATAGTGAGTTTATAGCCATGGGCTTCCGCGGACCTATGCAGCCTATTATCATCAAACCCGCGGACCATGCGAATATGCTGCACCTCATCATGCCTTACCGCACAACGAATTGATCGGATCGGAGTGAGCAAATACGGATGAAACCTATTACGATTCAAACCGAATATATTACACTTGGACAGTTTCTAAAGTTAGCGGACTGCATATCCACAGGTGGACAAGCCAAAAGTTTTCTGCAGGAAGCCGTTATAGAAATCAACGGATCTGTGGATAACCGCAGAGGACGCAAATTATATGCCAAGGACGTAGTGGATGTGAAAGGGTGCGGTCGGTTCGAGGTCGTCCGGGCATAGCTTATAGAGCTGCGCCATGTAGTGCGTTTCTTCGAAACGGTTTAGGAGGATTGCAATTGTTTCTCAACAAGCTGTCATTGCAGAACTACCGCAATTACGAACATGTGGATTTCTCAACAACGTCGAATATCAACATGTTCGTAGGTCCGAATGCGCAAGGGAAAACCAACTTACTCGAATCGATCTATGTGCTCGCTTTAACCAAATCACACCGGACGCATCAAGACAAAGAATGGATCGGATGGAACGGCCAAAAAGCGTTAATCCACGGAGAGATTGAGAAGAAGTATGGTCCATGCACACTCGACTTGCAGGTATCGGCACAAGGTAAACGCGCTAAGATAAACGGCTTGGAGCAAAAAAAGTTAAGTGATTTCATTGGACAGCTGAATGTCGTCATGTTCGCACCTGAAGATCTGGAGATTGTAAAAGGAGCCCCTGGTATCCGCCGAAGATTTCTAGATATGGAGATTGGCCAAGTTCAGCCATCGTACCTGCATGACCTGTCTCAGTATCAAAAAGTGCTTGTACAGCGCAATAATTTACTCAAACAAATGAACCAACATGCCTCATTCGCTGCTCAGTTAGAAGTATGGAATGATCAATTGGTTCAATTTGGTATTAAAATTATGAAAAAACGTCAAAGCTTTATAAGAAAGCTGCAAGTTTGGGCAGAAACGATTCATCAAGGGATTACGAATCACTCGGAACAGCTGCGAATTGTGTACAACCCTTCGTTTGCGTTTGACGATTCTGCACAACTTCCTGTTCTATTTGATCAATTTATGATAAAGTTATCACAGGTGAAAGACCAAGAAATTCGGCGCGGTATGACTTTGTACGGTCCCCATCGCGATGATTTGACCTTTCTGATCAATGATAAGGATGTCCAAACGTACGGATCGCAAGGGCAACAGCGGACAACTGCCTTATCCTTGAAGTTGGCCGAAATTGAATGTATCCGAGAAGAAGTGGGGGAATATCCAATTCTCCTGCTCGATGATGTTTTATCCGAGTTGGATACGTTTCGCCAGACCCAATTGATCGAGACGTTTCAAGGAAAAGTGCAAACTTTTATTACTACAACCGGAATCGAGAGCATCAAGCTAGACAAGCTGAACCATGCTGCCATTTATAATGTGCAGGACGGTAAACTCGTCTAGTCTTGAACACGATTAGGAGCTGGTCACACTGTTCATTCATTTAGGCGGAGAGAAGATCATCCGTGCATCGGAGTTAATAGCGATATTTGATTTATCAATCGAGAAGTCTTCGAAGATATCCAAGCATTTTATTCAGCATGCCCATAAAGACCGTAACGTGGAAGTGATTGGAGAGGAAGAGTGTAAATCACTTGTAATAACCCAATCCAAGGTATTCTACTCTCCGGTTTCCTCCACAACCCTCAAGAAGCGTGCTCAAGTGCTCTTGGCCAACGAGATTGAAGTTTTTTCAAATCAGAGAAGTAGGTGACCGGAATGACAATCAATCAAAACGCTTATGATGAGAGCCAGATTCAAGTTCTGGAGGGCTTGGAAGCGGTTCGCAAGCGGCCGGGTATGTATATCGGGTCAACGGGACCGAGAGGGCTTCACCATTTGGTTTGGGAAGTAATCGACAATAGTATTGACGAAGCACTCGCAGGTTACTGCGATACAATTTCGGTGACTGTTCACAAAGACAACAGCGTAACCGTTATAGATAATGGCCGTGGTATTCCGGTTGGTGAGAATACAAAGCTCAAGAAATCTACAGTCGAGGTTGTTTTAACCGTACTCCATGCCGGAGGAAAGTTTGGCGGAGAAGGATACAAGGTTTCGGGTGGATTGCATGGTGTTGGTGTCTCAGTTGTTAATGCCTTGTCTGAAGATTTAAGCGTTCAGGTCAAGAGGGAAGGCAAGATTCACCAGCAGGAATATCGTCGGGGTATTCCTCAGTATGACCTTAAGGTCATTGGAGATACCGAAGAAACGGGAACCACAGTCCGATTCAAGCCTGATTCCGAAATTTTCACTGAAACAACAGAATATGATTACGATATTCTACAGTCCCGTATCCGCGAGATTGCGTTCCTCAACAAAGGGGTTACCATTCACCTGAACGATGAGCGCACGGATACTTCCAATACATTTGTTTTCGAGGGCGGGATCATCTCCTTCGTTGAATACCTGAACCGTAATCGTGTAGCGATTCACGAACCGCCGATCTATGTAGAAGGCGATAGAGACCATATCCATATCGAAATTGCCATTCAGTATAACGATAGCTATACCGAGAACATTTATTCTTTTGCTAATAATATTAATACTCATGAGGGCGGGACCCATGAATCTGGCTTTAAGAGCGCCCTTACTCGGATATTGAATGATTATGCGCGTAAGACGAATGCCCTCAAAGACAATGATTCCAACTTATCCGGAGATGATGTGCGTGAAGGGCTAAGCGCTATTATTTCCGTTAAGATTCCAGAACCCCAGTTCGAGGGTCAGACCAAGACTAAGCTTGGTAACGGTGAAGTGCGCGGGATTGTAGAATCCTTGTTTGCTGAGAAGCTGCAAATGTTTCTCGACGAGAATCCGGCTATCGCTCGTAAAATTCTGGAAAAAGGCATTCAAGCTGCTCGTGCTCGTGAAGCGGCCAGAAAGGCTCGGGAATTAACTCGTCGTAAAAGCGTATTGGAAGTTAGCTCGCTGCCTGGTAAACTTGCAGACTGTTCTTCACGGGATGCGTCTATTAGTGAGATTTATGTCGTAGAAGGAGATTCCGCGGGCGGTTCTGCCAAACAAGGTCGCGACCGTCACTTTCAAGCGATATTGCCGCTAAAGGGTAAGATTCTGAATGTCGAGAAAGCAAGGCTGGACAAAACCTTGTCCAACCTAGAGATTCGTGCGATTATTACAGCACTTGGAACTGGAATTAGCGATGATTTCGATCTTTCCAAGGCACGTTACCACAAAATCATTATTATGACCGATGCTGACGTCGATGGAGCTCATATTCGAACTTTGCTCCTGACGTTCTTCTACCGGTATATGCGTAAAATCATCGAGGCTGGCTATATTTATATTGCCCAACCGCCTCTCTATAAGATTGAACGTAACAAAACCGCTCGTTATGCTTATAACGACAAACAAAGAGCAGCGATTATCGAAGAGTTTGGAGAAGGCGCCAAGGTCAATGTGCAGCGATATAAAGGTCTCGGGGAAATGAACCCCGAGCAGCTGTGGGAAACAACGATGGACCCGGAAAGCCGAACCCTACTGCAGGTTAGCATCCAAGATGCTATTGAAGCGGACATGATCTTCGATACCCTAATGGGGGATAACGTAGAGCCTCGTCGCGAATTCATTCAAGAGCATGCAAGGTATGTCACGAACCTGGATATTTAACTCTGGAGGTAAACCATGGCTGAAGAGAGACAATCAGTTAAAGAAATAGATATTGGATCGGAAATGCGAACATCCTTTATGGCTTATGCAATGAGCATTATCGTAAGCCGTGCTTTACCTGATGTTCGGGACGGGCTGAAGCCCGTCCACCGCAGAATATTGTTTGCCATGTCCGAGCTGGGAATGACTTCGGACAAGCCATATAAGAAATCAGCACGTATTGTCGGTGAAGTTATTGGTAAATATCACCCTCATGGTGATTCCTCCGTATACGAGGCAATGGTCGGAATGGCCCAGGATTTCACTTACCGGAATATGCTAGTTGATGGACATGGGAATTTCGGATCTGTTGATGGAGATTTCGCAGCTGCTATGCGGTATACCGAAGCCCGTTTATCGAAGATTTCGATGGAACTGCTTCGAGATATGCAGAAGGAGACTGTCGATTTCATTCCCAACTACGATGGCGAAGAACATGAGCCTTCAGTTCTTCCATCCAGATACCCCAACTTACTGGTGAATGGTTCCTATGGTATTGCTGTAGGGATGGCAACCAGTATTCCACCGCATAATCTGGGCGAAGTCATAGATGCAGTTCAGCAGATTATTGATGATCCAGAGGTTACACCGCTTGAGCTGATGCAATCGATCAAGGGCCCCGATTTCCCGACAGGATCTTTTATCCTTGGCCGAGAAGGGATTCGATCAGCCTATACAACGGGACGCGGTTCCGTTACAATGCGCTCCAAAGTGAACATTGAGGAGAACAATAACAAAACCCGGATTATTGTGTATGAGATCCCGTACAAGGTCAATAAAGCAAGACTCGTAGAGAAAATTGCAGAGTTAGTTAGAGATAAAGTGATAGATGGAATTACGGATCTACGCGATGAATCCGACCGTACTGGTATGCGTATTGTGATCGAGCTTCGTAGAGACGTCAATCCGAACGTGGTATTGAATAATTTATATAAGCACACACCCATGCAGTCCAATTTCGGTATGATTATGCTTGCTCTTGTAAATGGTGAGCCGAAGGTTCTGAATTTGAAAGAGATGCTTCACCACTATTTGAAACATCAGCAAGAGATTATTCGTCGCCGAACGGAATATGATCTTAAAAAGGCTGAGGCCAGGGCACATATTCTTGAAGGGTTACGAATTGCTTTGGACCACTTGGACGAGGTCATTGCCTTGATCCGAGCCTCACGTACGACAGAATTAGCCAGAGATGGCTTGATGGAACGATTCCAGCTAAGCTACGAGCAAGCCCAAGCGATTTTGGATATGCGTTTACAGCGCTTAACGGGTCTCGAACGCGAGAAGATCGAAAGCGAGTATGCTGAATTGTTAGCCAAAATCGCGGAGTTCCGCGCTATTCTGGGAGATGAGCAGCTTATTCTTGCGATCATTAGCGATGAATTGAAAGAGATCAAAGAAAAATACGCAGATGCTAGAAGATCAGAGATTACGATCGGCGAAGAAAGCATCGAAGATGAGGATTTGATCCCACGCGAAGATGTTATCATCACGATTACTCATACGGGTTATATCAAACGTCTGCCAGTAACGACTTATCGCAGCCAGAAGCGCGGCGGTAGAGGCGTAGTCGGGATGGATACGAAGGAACATGACTTCGTCGAGCATCTGTTCGTTACGAACTCGCACCACTACTTGTTATTCTTCACGAACAAGGGTAAGGTGTATCGACTCAAAGCTTACGAAATTCCTGACTTAAGCCGTACGGCCCGGGGGACTCCAATCATTAACTTGATCCAAATCGAGCAAGGTGAAATGGTCAATGCCGTTATACCGGTAGAGGAATTTGGTCCTGATCAATACTTGTTCTTTGCAACGAAGAATGGGATTGTGAAGAAAACAAGTCTTGATGATTATTCGAATATTCGCAAAGGCGGTTTGATCGCCATTAACCTGCGCGAGGACGATGATCTGATTGGAGTTAAACTTACGGACGGCAATCAAGAGATCATAATGGGAACGAAGCAAGGGATATCCATTCGTTTCCCAGAACAAGATGTGCGTCCAATGGGTCGATCGGCTACGGGTGTGAAGGGGATCAACATCTCCTCCAAAGATGCTGTAATCGATATGGATGTTGTGAACAATGATCATGATGTGCTTATTGTAACGTCCAAGGGTTATGGCAAAAGAACTCCGATGAGTGAGTACCGGATTCAGTCTCGCGGCGGTAAAGGGATCAAGACGCTAAATGTAACGTCTAAGAATGGTCTGGTTATTAGTCTGAAGGTTGTTCGAGACGAAGAAGATCTTATGATTATTACAGAATCGGGGACGATTATCCGAACCAGCATGTCAGGAATCAACACGATGGGGCGTAATACACAAGGTGTCCGTCTAATTCATACTCGTGAAGATGATGAAGTAGCAACCGTAACACGTGTTGAAAAAAGTGAAGAAGAAATAGCCATTGATGATGAGGCTGAAGAATAAAAAAATTAAGGATTGGTATTACAAACCAATCCTTTTTGTTTTACAATAGGAAATACGGACTAATTCGAGGTGGGGGGATAGTATGGCAGTTGTTCCCGTTTCCCAGCTAAATAGCGGAGATATAATTATTGAAGATGTTCTCACTAAACTTGGGAATATTTTGATAAATAAAGGGAAAGTGATTACGGATAGGGAAATCGAAGTATTAAGAGCTTTTATGATTCCTTTCGTGGATATTGAAGTAGAAGAGAGCGAAGATTCTGAACGATCAGAGCTCAAAGCAGAAGAAAGCGCACTGCCCTTTTATATTGAATATCATAATATGTTGCAATTGCTGAAACGAGTGTTCCGCAATGCAGCTGCGGGTGCCAACTTACCTGTTTTAGAAATTCGTAATACGATGGAAGCACTGGTCGCACAGATTCATCATTATCATGTACTGACTTATACTCCCAAAACAATGCATATGTCGGAATACATTTATCACAACAGTCTTATGGTTGCACTAACTTCTTACAATCTTGCCAAATGGCACGGATTATTAGCCAAGGACTTGTTCCCGATTGCACTTGCAGGACTGTTTCATGATATAGGCAATGTTAGAATCGATTCAGCGATTCTAGAGAAGCCTTCCCGACTTACGGGTGCTGAGCTTGAGGAGATGCGCAGGCACACGATATATGGCTATCAGATTCTTAAGACAGTTCCTTCGATCAATGAGGGAGTTAAACTCTGTGCATTGCAGCACCATGAGAAGGAAGATGGATCCGGATACCCTCTTGCACTGAAAGGGGATAAGATCCACCCCTATGCCAAATTTGTAGCGGTTGCTGATATTTTTCACGCTATGACGGGCCCGCGTACATATAAGAAGCCAACTTCACCTTACATAGTATTGGAACAATTAATGACGGACTCCTTTGGAAAACTGGATCCTACTATCGTACAAACGTTCATTACGAAGGTGACTCAATTCCATCAAGGTACTGTAGTTCGGTTAAGTGACAATCGGATCGGGGAGATTATTTTTACGGACAGAGCAACCCCTACAAGACCAATGGTCAATGTAAACGGAACGATTATTAATCTAGCAGTTGAGCGAAAACTATTTATACAAGAAGTTATGCCTTGACATCACTTCCATAGACGTGGTATATTAGTTTTCGCCTCTTCTGAGAGGTTCGATGAAAGAAACTGCAATAGAAGGTTGATCAAAAAAACTTCTTGCAATCGAGTAGGCGAATATGGTATATTAATCAGGTCGCTGTTCGGAAGGTTCTCACCGGAAGACAGCAAGATTGTTCCTTGAAAACTGAACAACGAACGTGCAAGTTTTAACGGCCATATGGCCAAAAACAAGCTAGACTCGTTTTAAGAGCAAGTCAAATTTCTACCTTTATGGAGAGTTTGATCCTGGCTCAGGACGAACGCTGGCGGCGTGCCTAA
>FWWL01000261.1_pt1 | contig 153058 bp, 156 predicted proteins | sample 2228331 | NCBI WGS metagenome assembly FWWL01 (sample SAMEA103939775, study PRJEB20133) | metagenome | reverse complement strand
GGGGGTGAGGGCCGGGGCGGGCTGCGCGTCCTGTGCGGCAAGTGCGGCGGGGCTTGCCGTCAGCGCCAGCACGAAGGCCAGACGCGTCGCTACGCCCCGCGTCGACACGCGCAGGGCATGGCACGCGCCCTTGCGCGATTGGTCTTGGGAGCCACCCGACATGGCCTTGCCTATTGCACCGCTCGGGCCTAATCGCAATCGCCATTGCGCGCCCCGCGCGCCCCGTTTTGCACGGTCTGTCGCAGGTGGACGGCGCCTTGTCCGCACCGCCGAAGCAGCACCGGCTTTCAGCGTCTTCGGAGTATTCATGCAGATCCACTTCACCGCCGCCGCTCCCGCCGATATTCGCCTGCACGCGCGGGTGGTCAATCAGGGCGCGGCGCTGGCCGGGCTCGACACTGCGCTGGTCGAAGGGGCTGCGGCTTCGGCCTTCACCGGCCGGGCAGGGCAGCTGTTCGAAGGCTTCGCCAGCGTCGGCGGCGCGGTGAAGCGGATCGCGCTGGCGGGTGCGGGTGAGGCCGATGGCGCCGACCGCCGCGCCAATTGCGAGCGTGCAGGCGCCGCGCTGACGGCGAAGTATCTGGTCTCGGGCGAGAAGGCGATGGTTCTCGACCTGTCGCACGCCGGGCTCTCCGCCGACGATGCCGCCGCGGTGCTGCTGGCGCTGCGCCTGCGCGGCTGGCGGCACGACAAGTATCGCACGCGCCTTGCCTCGGACAAAAAGCCGAGCCTGGCCACCATCCACGTCACCGGCGCGCCCGAGGGCATCGAGGCCGCGTGGGAACGCGAGGCGGCGCTCGCCAGGGGGATCGAGTTCACCCGCACGCTGGTGACCGAGCCTGCCAACATCATCTACCCCGCCAGCTTCGTCGCGGCTTGCGAGCAGGCTTTTGCGGGCACTGGGGTCGAGATCACGGTGCTCGGCGAAGAGGAGATGACAGCGCTCGGCATGGGCGCGCTGGTGGGCGTCGGCCTCGGCTCGGAGCGCGAATCGAAGCTGCTCGCGATCCGCTGGAACGGCGGCGCGGCGGGCGACAAGCCGACCGTGTTCGTCGGCAAGGGCGTCACCTTCGATACCGGCGGCATCTCCCTGAAGCCCGGGCCGGGCATGGAGGACATGAAGTGGGACATGGGCGGCGCAGGCGCGGTTGCAGGCGCAATGCTGGCGCTGGCGGGGCGCAAGGCCAAGGCCAACGTGATCGGCGTGATGGGTCTCGTCGAGAACATGCCCGACGGCAAGGCGCAGCGCCCCGGCGACATCGTAACCACCATGAGCGGCCAGACGGTCGAGGTGCTCAACACCGATGCCGAAGGGCGGCTGGTGCTGTGCGATGCGCTGCACTGGGTGCAGCAGCAATATGATGCCGCGCGGATCGTCGATCTCGCCACGCTGACCGGCGCGATGATCATCAGCCTCGGCAACGAATATGGCGGGATGTTCGCCAATGACGATACGCTCGCCGAGCAGCTTGCCGCGGCGGGCAAGGCCAGCGGTGACAAGCTGTGGCGGATGCCGCTGGGCCCCAACTACGACAAGCTGATCGATTCGCCGGTCGCCGACATGAAGAACATCGGCCCGCGAGAGGCCGGTTCGATCACCGCCGCGCAGTTCCTCCAGCGCTTCGTCAAGGACGGCACCCCTTGGGCGCACCTCGACATCGCGGGCATGGTCTGGTCGAACAAGCCCGGCCACACCTGGGACAAGGGCGCCACGGGCTATGGCGTGCGCCTGATCGACCAGTTCGTGCGGGATGTGGTCGAGGGCTAAGGAACACGCCTCATGCCCAAGATGAGGCGTAAATCCGACCTGCCGACCAAGATCTGCCTCGCCTGCGGGCTGCCTTTCACATGGCGCAAGAAGTGGGAGCGGGACTGGGACAATGTGAAATATTGTTCCGACCGCTGCAGGCGGGGGAAGAGTTCGTGACGATGCGGTCAATCGCTCATCCCATCCTCAAGTAGCGAAGCGGTAGGATGGGATGACAACCAAACTCGATTTCTGGCAGGTGACCGACGATCCGGTCGAAAAGGTCGTGGCTCTGATCGCGCGGCGCGCGCTGGGGCAGGGCGAGCGGGTGCTGGTGGTCGCCGCCGACCCCGGACAGCGCGTCGCCATTTCCCGCGCGCTGTGGGAGGGCGGCTCCGAAAGCTTCCTCGCCAATGGCGAAGTCGATGCGCCGGGGGCCGACAGCCAGCCCGTGCTGCTCTCCGCCGACCCGGTCGCTGCCAACGGGGCGAGCCACGTGATCCTCGCCGACGGCACCTTCCGCGAATGCGAGGGCTTTGCGCGGGTGTTCCTGCTCTTCCCGCCCGATCTCGCCCCTGCGGCGCGGCAGGCCTGGCGCGCGCAGGACGGGCGCGAAGGTGTGGAGCGGAGCTATTTTGCGCAGGAAGACGGGCGCTGGGTCAGGAAGGGCTAAGCCCCTTGCGCTCTGCGGCGCGATGGGGAATGTTCCGCGCAAGGCTATTGGGGGGCAAGACCATGCGCATCACGGCAACCATTCTCGCCAGCGGAGCAGCGCTGCTGTTGGCGGCCTGCGGTTCGGAAACCTCGGGAGAATTCACCACCGAGGATGGCAAGGATGCCGAATACACCATCGACAGGGAAACCGGCGAGACCAGCATGACCATCACGGACAAGGATGGCGAGGCCACCTTGCGCGCAGGATCGAGCGTGCCGGTCAGCCTGCCGGACGGCTTCACGCTGTTTCCGGGTTCGAAGGTGGTGAACAACGCCGTCGTCAACCAGCCCGACGAGCAGGGCACGATGATCACCTTCGAAGCCGATGCGCCTGCCGACACCGTCGTCGCTCATTACCGCGATGCCGCCAAGGCCGCCGGGTTCGACATCCAGCTCGAAATGACCACCAACGGCACCCGGATGGTCGGCGGTGAGCGCAAGAGCGACGGATCGACCTTCTCGGTCACCGCCTCCGGGGGCGAGCCGACCAGCGGACAGATCATCATCGCCAGCAAGACCGGCGGCTGACGGCCCCAAAGCCATCCCGCACCGCTGCCTGACGGGCCTGCCGCGCCGGCGGTTGCGGGGACGCTTGCCATTTTGCATCGCACCATCTACGGGCCGCGGCCAATAACCCCCTCCCATAAAAGACGTTCACAGGAGCATACTCATGGCGGTCACCCGCACCTTTTCGATCATCAAGCCCGATGCCACCCGCCGCAACCTCACCGGGGCGGTCACCAAGATGCTGGAAGACGCCGGCCTGCGCGTCGTCGCGTCGAAGCGCATCCACATGACCCGCGAACAGGCCGAAGGCTTCTACGCGGTGCACAAGGAGCGCCCCTTCTTCGGTGAACTCGTCGAATTCATGATGAGCGAGCCGGTGGTGGTGCAGGTGCTCGAAGGCGAAGACGCCGTGACCCGCAACCGCGACATCATGGGCGCGACCAACCCGGCCGACGCCGCTCCCGGCACGATCCGCAAGGAACTGGCGCTGTCGATCGGCGAAAACACCGTCCATGGTTCGGACTCGGAAGAAAACGCCGCGATCGAAATCGCCTATTTCTTCAAGGACGAAGAAATCGTCGGCTAAGCCTTCGCAGGCTTGCCAGTTGCAAAGGGCCGTCCCGGTGAGGCGGCCCTTTTGCTATCCCGCGCTGGCAAACCGGGCGAGCTGTTCGCGGTGGGCGTGGTGGTGCCCGGCCTCGCTCGCCGCCATCACCCGGCGCATCGCCAGCAGCGCCTCGCCGGTGAGATCGAGGCCGAGCGCGGCATAGCAGCGCGCGATCGCGCCCTCCCAATCGGCATTGATCTCGTCGAAGTCGAGCCGCGCGACCGGCCCCTGCCAGCCATCCAGCGCCATTGCCATGCGCGCCTCGCGCAGCGCGATCTTGTGCTCCCAGCGCGCTTCGATCCGGGCGAGGTCGCAAGCGTCCGACTGCATCGCCATCTGGTTCGCCGCGAGGCTGACTGCGCTCCTGAGCACTTCCTTGTGCGCGCGGCGGGCGATCACCAGCCGCGCATCGGGGAACAGCGCGAGCAGCGTGGGCAGATCCTCGGAAAAGGCGGGAACCTTCATCACCCGTGGGCGGTCGGCAATGCTCCGGTGGGCGGCATCGGTGCGCAGGATGCGCGCCATTTCGCGGTAGATCGGCAGCGATCCGCGCGCCTCGCTCCAGGCCGAATAGCTCGGGATGTGCCACTGCGATTCGTAGATCGAATGGTGGAGCGCAGCGCTGATCCATGCCAGCTCCTCCTCCACCGCGCCCGCCGCCATCGGGTGGATCGATTGCAGCCACGGGTTAAGCCGCCCCAGCATCGCCAGCTCCATCGCCGCCTTGACCCGGTTCATCCCCAGCTTCGCCGGCACCGGGTGATAGGCATCGCAATAGCGGGTGTGCGAATGCGCCGGATCGGCGGCGAGCAGCGTGTGGATGCGCGTCGTGCCTGAGCGCATATGGCCGATCACGATGATCGGCGGCGCAAGGCGCGTTTCGAGCAGTTCGGGCCGCTCCAGCCACAGCGCCCCGAAGGCGAGGCGGTTCTTGACCACCCGCGACAGCTGCCCCCAGGCCATCGCCCGGCCCAGCGGGTTCAAGTCGGCCTCGGCCAGCGCGGCGGCGATCAGGCGGGAGAGCCGTTCGCGGAAATCGGCGACGTCTTCCTCGCTGCGCCCGCCATGCTCCGCTGCCTCGGCCCGTGCGCCATAGGGCTTGGCGGCAAGCGCCCACAGCGCCTCAGGATCGAGCGCGGGCGGCGGCAACCAGCCGCGTTCCCAAGCCTGCCCGAGAAAGGCGTTGGCGCGGTCCGCCAAGGGGCCACGGGCGAGCAGATGCGGGCGGGGCGGGGGAGAGCGGGTCGCCATCAAAATTGGTCCGCCACGTCCAATAGCCGCGTCAGCCGCTTGGGCGCTGCGCTGCGCCAGCTGCGCTCCAGCCATTCGGCGACCGCGTCCCAGTCCACGCCCGGACGGTTGAGGATGATCCCCACCCACCCGCTCGCGCCGTAATAGGCGGGCTTGAAATAGACCTCGGGCTGCGCCTCGACGAGGTTGAGCAATTCGTCCACCCCGCCGGTGCGCACCAGCAGGGCGATGTGCGGGGTGCCGTGGTGCTGATCGGCGAAATAGGCGAAATATTTGCCCGATTTCTCCCCGCCGACGCGGAAGCCGGGGCTGCCGTGGCTTTCGCGCTCGTCGGTTTCGGGCAGGGCGAGGGCAAGCGCCCGCACCCGTTCGAGCAGCGCGACCGGATCGCGCCAGCGGCTGACATAATCGGCCACGGCGCGCGGATAGAGCTGGTGTTCGGCGAGCTTCACGCGTTCGGCGAGGGTCTCGGGCTTGTCGCCCTCGACAATCGGCACGGCGATCTGCGCCAGCACCTCGCCCGCATCGAGCTCGGGCGTCACCAGATGGACGCTGGTGCCGCCGTGGCTGTCGCCTGCGGCAATGGCGCGAGCGTGGGTGTCGAGGCCCTTGTATCTGGGCAGCAGCGAGGGGTGGATGTTGAGCATCCGGCCCGCCCAGCGCTCCACGAACCCGTCCGAAAGGATGCGCATATAGCCCGCAAGCACGATATAATCCGCGCCTGCTTCCATCACGGCGGCCTCCATCGCGCCGTCATGTGCCTCGCGGGTCAGGCCCTTGTGCGGCAGAGCAAAGGTCGCGATCCCCTCGGCCTGCGCGAGCGCCAGCCCGGCGGCTTCCGGGTCGTTGCTGGCGACCAGCACGATGTCATAAGGGCATTCCGCGATCCGGCTGGCGTAGACCAGCGCCGCCATGTTGGTGCCTGCGCCCGAGATGAGGACGGCGATTTTGGCCCTTTCAGCCAAGGTGCGTCGCGCTCCAGTCGCCCTTCGCCGACCATGTCTCGATGCTGCCACGCACGGTGCAGCCCTTCTCGCCCGCTTCGATCCGGCCGACCGTGACGACGGCCTCGCCCGCTGCTTCGAGCCGCGCGGTGACTTCGGCGACGTTGGCCTCGGTCACGGCCAGCACCATGCCGACGCCGCAGTTGAAGGTGCGCGCCATTTCCTCGGGCTCGATGTTCCCCTGCGCCTGCAGGAAGGCCATCAGCCGCGGCTGGGGCCACAGGTCGGCATCGACCATCGCGTGCGCGCCATCAGGCAGGATGCGCGGGATATTTTCGAGCAAGCCGCCACCGGTGATGTGGGCGAGCGCGTTCACCAACCCCGCGCGGATCAGCGGCAGCAGGCTCGCGACATAAATGCGCGTGGGCGCGATCAGCGCGTCGATCAGCAATTGCTCCTGATCGAACAAGGCGGGGCGGGTGAGCTTCCAGCCCTTGTCCGCCGCCAGCCTGCGCACCAGCGAATAGCCGTTGGAGTGCACACCGGAGGAGGCGAGGCCCAGCAGCACGTCGCCCGGGGCCACCTTGTCGCCCGTCAGCTGCTCGCCGCGCTCCACCGCGCCAACGCAGAAGCCGGCAAGGTCGTAGTCGCCCGGCGCATACATGCCCGGCATTTCCGCCGTCTCGCCACCGATGAGGGCGCAGCCTGCAAGTTTGCAGCCCTCGGCAATCCCCGCGATAACGCGCTCGGCAACGCCGTTCTCCAGCTTGCCGGTGGCGAAATAGTCGAGGAAGAACAGCGGCTCTGCGCCCTGCACGATGAGATCGTTGACGCACATGGCGACAAGATCGATGCCGACATGATCGTGCCGGTCATGCTCGATCGCGAGTTTCAGCTTGGTGCCCACGCCATCATTGGCGGCAACCAGCAGCGGATCGGAATATCCGGCCGCCTTCGGGTCGAAAAACCCGCCGAACCCGCCCAGCTCGCTCGTCGCGCCGGGGCGTGCGGTGGCTTTCGCCAGCGGGGCGATGGCCTTGACCAGCGCGTTGCCCGCCGCGATCGACACGCCCGCATCGGCATAGGTGTAGCCCGCCGATTTCGGCGCGTTCTCGTCGTTTGTCCCCGAAGTCATGCATAGGCCCATAGCCTTTCGCGCTTGGAATTCCACTCGCCATTGGGCAAAGGGGGTGCGATTTTCCCCATGCGTGCGACGCTTTCCCTTCCCGGCCCGGCTGCCGTCCCTTCGCTAGCGCTGCGGCGCTGGCTTGGCGGGACCGCGCTCGCGCTGGCGCTGCTGGGCGGCGGCTATGCCCTGATGGCGCAGGTCGCGGGTGAGCGCGGGATCGCCGCCACCGCCGCCAGCGCCGACATCGAGGTCAAGGGCATCAGCGTCGACGTGCAGGGCAAAAGCGCCGAGGATGCCCGCGCCAACGGCTGGCGCGAGGCGCAGCGCAAGGCGTGGGAAAAGATCAAGGGCCCGAAGATTTCCGACAGCCAGCTCGAAGGGCTGGTCTCGGCGGTGGTGATCGAGCGCGAACAGCTCGGCCCCCGGCGCTATATCGCGCAACTGGGCGTGGTGTTCGATCGCCAGCGCGCCAGCGCCTATCTCGGCGGCGCGGAGCAGCAGGCCCGTTCGGCCCCGCTGCTGGTGATCCCGGTGGTGGAAAGCGGCGGGGCCTATATCACCTTCGAACAGCGCAACCCCTGGCAGCGCGCCTGGGCCGAGTTCAATCCGGGGCAGAGCCGGATCAGCTATGTCCGCCTGTCAGGTGCGGGGGGCGATTCGCTGCTGGTGAATTTCGGGCAGGCGAGCCGCCGCAGCCGCGCGTGGTGGCGCTCGACGCTTGACCAGTACGGCGCGACCGACGTGTTGATGGCCTTCGCCCGGCTCGACCACCAGTTTCCGGGCGGGCCGGTGAGCGGGACTTTCACCGCACGCTACGGCCCCGACAATCGCCCGCTCGGCAGCTTCACGCTCGAAGCCGACAGCGCCGAGGGTCTGCCCGCGATGCTGGCGCAGGCGGTGGAGCGCATGGACGGGATCTTCGCGGGCGCGCTGGCGCAGGGCACGCTGCGCCCCGATCCGAGCCTCAGGCTGGGCGCGGGCGGCGCAATCGACCCCGCGATCCAGCGCCTGCTCGACATCGGCCGCGCGGCCAAGGCGCGGCAGGCGGCCGAGGCGGCGGCGGCGGCGGGTGCTCCGCGGATCGATGCGCAGCCTGTCACCGGGATCGAAACCGGCGAGGCGGGCGTGCGCGGCTTCACCGTGCAGTTCGCCACCCCCGATGGCGCCGCCTTCGACACGGCGATCACCGCCGTGCGCGGTGTTTCCGGCGTGCGCGGCCTGCTGCTGAGCAGCACCGCGATCGGCGGCACTTCGGTGATGACGGTCAGTTACACGGGCTCGCTGGAAGAGCTCGCCGCCGCGCTCGAAGCGCGCGGGTTTGCGGTGCGGCGCGGGGCGAACGCGCTCGCCATCAGCCGCTAGGGGGGCGGTCATGGCCGAACCGTCGCAGATCGCCCTGCCGCTGGCGGTGCACGCAAGGGGTGGTGCGCAGCGGATCGTGGTGGGCGATGCCAACGCCGCCGTGATCGAGGCTTTGCAGGTGCCCGAGCGCTGGCCGTTCCACGTCGCCGTGCTCACAGGCCCGCCGCAATCGGGCAAGAGCCTGCTCGCGCGCTGGGCGCAGGGGCTCCACGGCGCGGACCGGCTGGCGGTGATCGACGGTGCCGAGGCGATGGACGAGACCGCGCTGTTCCATCGCTGGAATGCGGTGCAGCAGGGCGGCAGCGAGGAGGGCAAGGCGCTGCTCCTCATCGCCAATGCCGACGCGGCAGACGGCCACGGCTGGCGCATCACGCTGCCCGATCTCGCCTCGCGCATCGGCGGGTCGCTGCAACTCGAAATCGGCCCGCCCGACGATGCGATGGCGGCCGACCTGATCCTCGCCCATGCCGAAGCGCGCGGGCTCAGCCTGCCCGACGGGGCGGCGGACTATCTCGTGCCGCGCACGGAGCGCAGCCATGCCGCGATTGCCGCGCTGGTGGCGGCCATCGACCGGATTTCCCTTGAACGTCAGACGCCCGCCACCATGTCTGTCTGGCGCGCCGCGCTCGAAGCCCTGCACGGGCCCGAACAGCAGCGCCTGTTCTAGGCAGCTTATCGCCGATTGCATCGGCGTTGCATTGGTGGGAAAAGCGAGGGGCCATGTTTGACCGCCTGATCAGCTATCTGGACTCCGTTCGCGCGCGCGATCCCGCGCCGCGTTCGCGCTGGGAAATCCTGCTTTACCCCGGCGTCTGGGCGCTGGGGTTCCACCGCATGGCGCACTGGCTGTTCGAGGCGAAGATGTATTTCCTCGCGCGGGTGGTGAACCACATTTCGCGCCTGCTGACCGCGATCGACATCCATCCGGGCGCGACCATCGGCAAGAATTTCTTCATCGACCACGGCTTCACCGTGATCGGCGAGACCGCGGAGATCGGCGACAATGTCACGATCTACCAATGCGTCACGCTGGGCGGCACCAACCCGACGAATGGCAAGGCCGGCAAACGGCACCCCACTCTGCGCGACAATGTCATCATCGGATCGGGTGCGCAGATCATCGGCCCGATCGTGGTGGGTGAGCGCGCGCGCGTCGGCGCCAACGCGGTCGTCACCGACGATGTGCCCGCAGGCGCGACGATGATCGGTTTGAAGGCGCGCTCCACGCTGGTTCCGGCGGAGGAATGGATCAAGGAGTTCATCCCCTACGGCACCCCCTGCGACGATCCGCCCTGCGACGACAAGGGCCGCCCGCGCGGGGATTGCGTCGAAAAGCTCGAGGCCGAGGTGGCGATGATGCGTGAGGAACTGGCGCTGATGAGAGCCCTGCTGGCCGAACGCTCGGGCCCGGTGGCCGAGCCGACGCCACCTGCCACCCCGGTGCGCATCCGCAAGCGCGCGGCCAAGGATTGACCGCTTGAAGCCTCCCGCAATGGCGCCCCTCGGCGGGGCCGGAAAGGTGGTTCCCTTTCCCGGACGCGGCGCGGATCAGGTCGGCTTCGAACGGGCCGAGCTGATGCGCATTCTCGATCTCTATGGCCGGATGGTCGCCGCCGGGGAATGGCGCGATTATGCGATGGACTTCACCCGCCACGCCGCCACCTTCGCCGCCTTCCGCCGCGCCGCCGAACGCCCACAGGCGCGCGTCGAGAAACGCCCCGCGCTGCGCGCCAGGCAGGGAATGTGGACTTTGTTCGGCGAACACGGCCAGATCCTGAAGCGCGGCCACGATCTTGCCGGCGTGCTCGCCCCGATGGAGCGGCGGCTGCTGAAGGCGGTCGACGACTAGGCAAAATGCGACGGCCCCGCCGGACCGAAGCCTGACAGGGCCGTCATTGCCTCTTGGACAGAACGCTTACGCCGGGCTGGCCCCTGCGGGCGCGGCAAGGGCAGGCTCCTCGGTGGCGGGGAGAAGCGCCTGCACATTCGCAGGCAGCAGCGTCACCACCCCGCGCCGGATCGGCTGCCAGAAGGCCGAGAGGCTGAGCAGCGCCGAGCCGATCACCAGCGCGGTCAGCGCGAAGTTGAGCTCGACCGCACCGAATTCCCGGAACAGGAAAGTCAGCGCGAACAGCACATAGGCCAGCGCCGAGACCAGCAGCGCGCGCCGGTCGGTCGCCAGCGCGACGAGGCCGAAGGCGACATAGGCCCCGAGCACCGCGACCGCCGCGCCCACGCCGGGGTTGTCACCATCGGTCACACCCAGCAGCGCGAAGATCGGGTGCGCGATCATCGGCGCGGCGGTGAGGTGGAGCCAGAAGGCAACGTCAGAGCGGCGGGTGGTGCGCGCGCGGTCGGAAATATCCCAGCGCATCGCGAAGGCGAACACCGCAAGGCCTGCGACCAGCACCAGCGAGAGCATCACCTTCTCGCCCAGATTATCCGGCCCGATCGCGGCGGCGGTCAGCGCCAGAACCGTTCCCGCGAGTGCAGCAGAGCCCGCCGCGACCGTGATCGGCACCATGAAGCGCCGCCAGTGCAGCCAGGCCGCGCCCGCCGCGACCAGCGCAGCCCCGGCCAGCAGCACCGCGCCGAGCGTGTCGTTGTTATTGGTGTCGGCCACCACCATGATCACGCCGCCCACGCCGGTCGCGAACACGCCGCCGACAAAGGCGAGCAGCAGGATGATCGAAGGCAGCGCCATGCGCCGCCTGGCGGTGAAGAACAGCGCCAGCGGCCACGCCGCGCAGGCGACCAGACCGCCCGAGAGCGCCACCCCGACCGCGTCGTTCAGGTTGTTGGCACGCGACCAGTCGCGCACCGCGGCATCGCCCATGCCGGGGGTCAGGGCCGACCAGTCGCGCACAGGGGCGATGGCATCCGCCAGCGCCTGGCCGATCGCCGCCAGCGCCACCAGCAGGATCACAATCCCGATGCTGACGAAGATGTCGTTGAAGGAATTGAGCAGCCGGAAATCCTCCTCCGAAGCATGCGGCAAGGCGCGCATCCGGCTCATATGGCTACGGAAGTTCGCCGCCGCCTCGGCGCTCAGCGCGCCTGCGGCAACGGCGGAATTGAGGTCTTCGTCACTATACACCGGGCCATCTCCCCCTGATTTGCGGGGAGAATGCGCCGGGTGTGTTGGTTTGTCAATACAGTAAGGCGGTTGGCCTGAGTGCCGGCGCTATTCAAAGATTGCGCCTACCTCCAGCGTGTCGAGCTGCGCCGCGGTGATCGCCGAGATGATCTGGATCAGCTGCCATGCCGCGCCGATGGTGCAGATGCTCGATCCGATGCCGAGAATCGTAGCGAGCTGGAGGTTGCTGCCATCGCCCATCATGCCGAGCCGCAAACTCACATTACCGAGAATGTTGCCGACGATCCACAGCCCCCACCACAAGGTCAGCGTTCCGGGTGCGTCCGAGCTGAAGCTGTCGGCGGTCTGGTGGCTTTCGCGCCACAATTCGCGCATCGACTGGAACGGCTTGAACAGGTTGGCGATCGGCACGAAATACCAGCCCACCGCCCATCCGGGCGACGTCTGCAGCCCCGGCAGGCCTGCGTCGTGAAGATTCGCGTGAGCGCGGTGGATCCACATGGCGACCAGGATTATCGACACCACGAACACCAGCGACGTCGACAGCATGATGACCGCATAGACCATCAGCACCAACGAGCCCGGATCGCCAAAGGGGTCGATCACTCCGGCCAGTTCCAGCGTCTCGCCTACCAGCGCCAGCGCGAAGATGCCGATAACCGCGTATGATGCGTAAATCGCTATGCTCGCGCGCTGCTGCAATGTTCCGATGCCCGGAACGACCCCTTCTGCCTGCATGCCCTGTTCCCCTGCGGCGCGTCCCTGCACCAATGCAGAACGCCCCCGCGCATTTCTGCACGGGGGCGCCGCAAATTCAAGGGCTTCTCAACGAGAAGCGCGGATTTACCCGCGCGCGCTGGCAGGCCCCGTGCCGGTGACCTTCTGCATCGCCTTGAGGATATTGCCCGACTGTTCGGAGCCGGACTGCGGGGCGATGAGGTTGGTGAAGGAGTTGATCTCCTCCCACCGCGCGGCGAAGCCTTCGAGCGTGCGCTCGCCTTCCGGCAGCCACACGGCATCGTTCATCACCGTCCACGAGGAGTGATAGCCGCCAGCACCTGCGCCGACGATGGCGTTGGTGGGCGCGTCTTCGCTGACGAGGAACAGCGCCGCCGGGACCACGTTCTCGGGCGCGAACAGCTTGAAGGCCTCTTCAGGGAACAGATCTTCGGTCATGCGGGTGCCCGCGACCGGCGACAGCGTGTTGACGCGCACGTTGTACTTCGCGCCTTCAAGCGCCAGCGTCTTCGTCAGACCGGCAAGACCCAGCTTCGCCGCGCCATAATTCGCCTGGCCGAAATTGCCGAACAGGCCGGTCGAGGAGGCGGTCATCAGGATGCGGCCATAGCCCTGCTCACGCATGGTTTCCCACGCGGCCTTGGTGGCGAAGGCCGAGCCGGTGAGGTGCACCTTGACCACGAATTCGAAGTCGGCGGGCTCCATCTTGGCGAAGGTCTTGTCGCGCAGCACGCCCGCGTTGTTGATCAGCACGTGGACGCCGCCCCACTTCTGCTTGGCGTCGGCGATCATCTTTTCCATCTGCTCGTATTCGGTGACCGAAGCACCGTTGGCGATCGCCTCGCCGCCCATCGCCTCGATTTCGGCGACGACCTGCGCCGCAGCGTCCGAAGTGCCCGTGCCATCGCGCGAACCGCCGAGGTCGTTGACGACGACCTTTGCGCCGCGGCGGGCGAGTTCGAGCGCGTAAGCCTTGCCGAGCCCGCCGCCTGCGCCGGTGACGATGGCGACCTTGTCCTTGAAGCTGATGGTCATGATGTCTCTCTCCTGTGATGTGAGAGGGCGTGCTTTACGCCCGCGTAAACCGAGTTGCGGCGCGCTGCGTGGCACTTTCGCGCGCGCCATGCAACAGCGGAAAAGGCAGGGGGCGATGCCGTAGGGTCAGGCCGAGGGCTGTAGCGCCCGCAGCGCGGGAATCAGGCCCGCAAACGAATCGATCACCGCGTCCGCGCCGAGATCATGCGGGGGCCTGTCGCAATAGCCGTAGGCCGCCGCGATCACCGGAACGCCTGCGGCCTTGGCGGCGCGCACGTCATAGGTGGAATCGCCGATGAAAACGAAGCGCTCGCCTCCCAATGCTTCGCGCGCGGCGAGTACGGGGGCGGGGTGGGGCTTGGCGAGGAACTGGCCGTCGTCGCCCCTGCCCATGGAATCGCCGCCGATCACCGCTTCAAAGCGGCCGATCAGATCGAGCTGGGTCAGCACCGAACGCGCGAAGGCTTCGAACTTGTTGGTCACCACCGCCATCCGCACGCCCTGCGCAGCGAGCGTATCCAGCACCTCGGTCACGCCGGGATAGGGCACGGTGTGGACCGCATTGTTCTGCTCGTAATAGCCAAGCATCGCCTTGTAGAGCCGCCGGAATTCGTCCTCGGCCACGCCGCCCTGCGCCTCCAGAGCGCGCGCCAGCATGATCTTGGCCCCGCCACCGATCAGGTCTTTCGATGTCTCCACCGAGACCGCTTCGAACCCGCCCAGCGCCAGCGCATGGTTCACCGCCGCGCCGAGATCGCGGAAGGTATCGAGCAACGTGCCGTCGAGGTCGAAGCCGATGGCGTCGAAGGGGATGTCGGTCATGGGGGCGCAGGTGGCGGATGCTTCTTCAAATCGCAAGCATTTGCTGGCAGGCGCGGGTTTGCTTACAGGGGCTTTCATGACCGACACCACCTCTCCCTTTGCCGCCATCATTCTTGCCGCTGGCAAGGGCACCCGGATGAAGAGCGATCTGCACAAGGTGCTCCACCCGATTGCGGGCCGCGCGATGCTCGATCACCTGATGGCGAGCGTGGCAGAGCTTGGGCCGGAGCGTACGGCGGTGATCGTGGGCGCGGGGCGCGAGCAGATCGAGACAGCGGTGGGCGACCGGGCGGTGACTTGCCTTCAGGAGCCGCAGCTCGGCACGGGCCATGCGGTGCAGCAGGCCGAGGCCACACTTGGGGACTTTAGCGGCGATGTGCTGGTGCTCTACGGCGATGTGCCCTTCGTGAAGGCGGCGACGATGCGCGCCATGCTCGAACGGCTGCACGGCCCGGACGCGCCTGCCGTGGTGGTGCTGGGCTTCGAGCCGGAAGACCCGCTCGCCTATGGCCGGGTGATCGCCGACGATGCCGGCGCGATCCGCAAGATGGTCGAATTCAAGGACGCGGACGAGGGCGAGCGCGCCTGCCACTTGTGCAATTCGGGCCTGCTGGCGGCGCGCGCGGAAGACCTCTTCGCGCTGCTCGCCCGCGTCGGTAACGACAATGCGCAGGGCGAATTTTACCTGCCCGACATCGTCAACATCGCCATCGCCGACGGACGCACCTGCGCGGTGATCGTGGCGGAGCGTGCGGACGAGGTCGCCGGGATCAACTCCCGCGCCGAACTCGCCGCCGCCGAGGCGCGCTGGCAGGCGGCGCGGCGGCTGAAGGCGATGGACGAGGGCGCCACCCTGATCGCTCCCGAGACCGTGTTCTTCGCCCACGACACGCAGCTCGGCCGCGATGTCACGATCGAGCCCAATGTCTTCTTCGGCCCCGGCGTCGAGGTGGCAGACAAGGTGCTGATCCGCGCCAACAGCCATATCGAGGGCGCGCGCCTCGCCAGCGGGGTTAAGGTCGGCCCCTTTGCGCGCCTGCGCCCCGGCACGGTGCTGGAGGAAGGCAGCTTCATCGGCAATTTCGTCGAAGTGAAGAACGCCACGCTCCACGCCGGGGCCAAGGCCAGCCACCTCACCTATCTCGGCGATGCCTCGGTGGGCGCGGGCGCGAATATCGGGGCGGGCACGATCACCTGCAATTACGACGGCTATTTCAAGTACAAGACCACCATCGGCGAGCGCGCCTTCATCGGCTCGAATTCCTCGCTGATCGCACCTATCACCATCGGGGCGGATGCGATTGTCGCGGCAGGATCGGCGGTCAGCCGCGATGTCGCGCCGGGCGAGCTGCGCATGGTGCGCGCCGAGCAGCTGGTGAAGGACGGCTGGGCCGACCGCTTCCACGACGCGATGAAGAAGAGAAAAGCGGCGGAGAAGAAGGGGTGAGCGACACCGATCTCACCTGCTGGCTCTGCGAGCGCCCCTTGGGCGACATCGTCCAGTGGCATCACCCGATCCCCAAGGCCAAGAAGGGCAAGGTGAAGGTGCCGGTGCATCCGATCTGCCACAAGACGATCCACGCCAACTTCACCAATAACGAGCTGGCGCGCATCGGTGAGGACGCGGCAAAAATCCGCGAAAACCCAGCCATCGCCAAATTCGTCGCCTGGGTCGCCAACAAGCCCGCCGATTTCGACGCGCCGACGCGCTAGGCGCGGAACCATCGCGCGGGCCGCGTGGTTTGCCCTGCATCATCAGGAGAACCGCCATGAAAGCCGCCCGCTGGATCGCTGCAGGAGCTGCCCTTGCCTCTGTGGCGGCCGCCGCCGTCTACGCGCAATCTCGCCAGACCGAACAGCCCGATTTCACCGTGCTGCGCGCGGACGCGGATTTCGAACTGCGCGACTATCCCGCTCTGGTCGTGGCCGAGGTCAGCCATGCAGGCTCGCGCGAGCGGGCGAGCGGAGCCAGCTTCCGGCGGCTCGCGGCCTATATCTTCGCGCAGGACCGACCGGCCGGCGGTGAGGCCATCGCCATGACCGCGCCCGTGCTTCAGGACGAGACCCAGCCGGGCGAATGGCGGATGCGGTTCGTGATGCCGTCGAAATATACGCTCGCGACCCTACCGCCCGCGCCTGCGGATATTACCCTCACCGAAGTTCCCGCGCGGCGCATGGCGGCGGTGCGGTTTGCCGGAAACGCCACAGGCCGCGATCTTGCATTGATGGAAGCGCGGCTGCGCGATTGGCTCGCCACACAGGGCCTGATGCCCGCGGGCGAGGCCGAATTCGCCTTCTACGATGCCCCGATGGTGCCCGGCCCGCTGCGCCGCAACGAGGTGCTGATCCCCGTCGCGGCGCAGTAGTCCGCCGGACCGATCATCAGGCGTCCTGCATCCTCGCGGTTTCGCCGCAGGTGGCGATGTAATCCGCTTCCCACTGGGCGAACTCGCTGTGGCTCAGCAGATAGCGTTCGCGCGCTTCGTGGAAGCTGATCGCCCTTTCGTGGACTGCGCGCACGACTTCGTCCTTGCGCGCCTTGGACCAGTGCACGCGGTGATTGCGCGGCAGCGAATTGTAGCTCTTGATCGCATCGGCGATCGAGACATTTCTGGGATAGGCCATTGCTCGTACTCCTCGTCGCTTGTCATCATCGCCCCCGATTGAGGCAAGTGTTGACGGGGAGGGCTAACGAGATGCTGCGAAACATGGTTAACAAGCCCTTGTTGAAACGCGCCGTGCTTTTCGCGCGGCGAGTTGAGGGCAAAGTGTCGGCTTGTTTTACAGGCAGTTGCGTTGCCTGTCGAAACTAACGCAAAGCGGGGGCGGTGCCGCCGTGGCACCGCCCCCGCCGCAACAGCCCTGAGGGCCGCGTTTACTCGCCCGTCGCCGGGCCCATCAGCCGCTGCATGAGGTAGACGAATTGCAGCGCCTGCAGCTTGGCGCGCTGGTCGTTGTCCACCCCGCCGGAGTGGCCCCCGGTGGTGTCCTCGAAGTAGTAATAGGGCTGGCCGAGCGCCTTCAGCTTCGCCGCCCCCTTGCGCGCGTGCGCCGGGTGGGTGCGATCGTCAGCCGTTGAGGCCCAGAGGAAGGGCGCGGGATAGTCCACGCCTGCCACGATCTTCTGGTAGGGCGAATAGCCCTCGATCCAGGCGCGCTGTTCGGGAATGCGCGGGTCGCCATATTCGCCGATCCACGAAGCCCCGCGCCCGATCAGGTGATAGCGCAGCATGTCGAACAGCGGGATCTGCACGATCGCGGCATTCAGCAGGTCGGGCCGCTGGGTGAAGAAGGTGCCCACCAGAAGCCCCCCTTGCGAGCCGCCCTGGATGCCGAGGTGCTCCGGCGAGGTGAAACCGCGCTTCACCAGATCCTCGCCCACCGCGATGAAATCGTCCCAAGTGCGCTGCTTGTTCTCGCGGATCGCGGTCTGGTGCCACATCGGCCCGAATTCGCCCCCGCCGCGCAGGTTGGCAAGCACATAGGCGCCGCCCTTCTCGACCCACAGCTTGCCGGTGCTGCCGAGGTATCCCGGCAGACGCGGCACCTGAAACCCGCCATAGCCGGTCAGCAGCGTCGCGGTGGAGCCATCGAGCGTCATCCCCTTGGGCTTGACGACGAAATAGGGGATCTTGGTCCCGTCCTTGCTCACCGCCTCGTGCTGTTCGACCTCCATGCCCGCGGGATCGAAGTAGGAGGGCGACTGCTTGACCTGCTCGAGCGTCAGCCCGTCCTTGGCGTAATACCACGTGCTGGGGCTGAGGAAATCGGTCGAGGCGAACATGATCTCGTCGGTCTCATCCGACGATGCGACGATGCCGAGCGTGGCATTATCGGGCAGGGGCACCTGCGTGCTCGACCACTTGCCATCGGCATAGTCGAACTTCAGCACCCGGCCGCGCACATTGTCGAGCAGTTCGACGAACAGGCTGTTCTTGGTCGAAGTAGCACCCTGCTTGGTCTGGCGCTCAGCCGGGGCCCAGACCAGCGTCAGCGGCACGCCGTTGGGGTCGGCCTTCCATGCTTCGAGATCGGCTGAAACCAGCGAGTCCGCTGCGAAGGTCTGATCGCCGCGCGTCCATTCCTCGTCGGTCGAGAACAGGATCTGCCCGTCGATGATGCCGTAGGGCCCGGACTTCTTGGGCAGTTCGAGCTGCAACCACGCGCCGTCCTTCTCGTAGAAATAGAGCCGTTCGTGGAAGGAAACCCCGCGATAGGCCATCCGTCCGTGGATCACCTGATTGTTGTCGCGCAGCGTATAGGCGCCCGCCGAGACATCGGTTTTCTCGCCCCGGAAGATTTCCGGCGCATCCTCGATTCGCGTTCCGCGCTTCCACAGCCGTGTGGTGAAGGGATACTCGCTCTCCGTGGTGGTTTCGGGCGAGAAGTTGCGGCTCACCAGCAGCGTATCGGCGTCGAGCCATTCGGCGCTGCCCTGGCTTTCTGCAAGGACGAAGCCGTCTTCCACGAAGCTCTTGGTGGCGATGTCGAACTCACGGACGACGCGGGCATCCTTGCCGCCATCCGACAGGCTGACCATGCACTGCGTGCCTTCGGGCGGGCGGCAGGTCATCCCGCCATAGACCCACTCCTTGCCCTCGGCCGCGGCGAGCGCGTCGATGTCGAGGATGGTCTCCCATTCGGGCTTGTCGGTGCGCCAGCTTTCCAGCGTGGTGCGCCGGATCAGGCCTTTGGGGTTCTTGGCGTCCTGCCAGAAATTGATCATCCCGTGCGGGGTGAAAGCGACGCCGGGAATGCGATCGTCGGAATTGAAGATCGCCAGCGCCTCGGCCTTCAGCTGGGCGTAGCGCGGATCGGATTCGAAGGCAGCCAGCGTGCGCTCGTTCTCCTTGGCGACCCAGTCGAGCGCTTCGGGGCTCCGGGCTTCTTCGAGGAAGATGAAAGGATCCTGCTCGGGGCCGGGGATGCCCGCGACGGGGGTTTCCTCGGCGGCGGCGCCGGTGGCGGATGCGACGGTCATTGCGAGAGCCAGTGCGAAAGTTGAGACAAGTTTCAAGCGTCCTCTCCTCGGGGAATGCGAAGCGCCGTTGTGCCCAGACGGGCGCGGAAAGGGAAGGGGATACAACGAAAAAGGGCGGACCAATCGGCCCGCCCCATTTGCGTCAGTTCTGGTGAGACCGATCAGCCCTCGACATGCTCGGCGAGCACGGTGAGGCCCTTTTCATTCACCTCGGCAAAGCCGCCGCGCACCTGAATGATCTCCGGCGCCGCGCCGTCCTTGGCGAAGACCTGCACCGCACCGTCGCGGATGGTGCTCATGAAGGGCGCATGGCCCTCCAGCACGCCGAATTCGCCTTCGGTGCCGGGGACGACCACCATGTGGACGTCTTCCGAACGGACGAGCTTGGCGGGGGTGACGAGTTCGAAGTGAAGGGGCATGATGCCTTACGCCTCTTCGGCCATCTTCTTGGCCTTTTCGACCACCTGATCGATCCCGCCGACCATGTAGAAGGCCTGTTCGGGCAGGTGATCATATTCGCCGTCGACCACCGCCTTGAAGCTCTTCACGGTGTCTTCGAGCTGCACGAACACGCCCGAGATGCCGGTGAAGACTTCGGCGACGTGGAAGGGCTGGCTGAGGAACTTCTGCAGCTTGCGCGCGCGGGCGACGATCAGCTTGTCCTCTTCCGACAGCTCATCCATCCCGAGAATGGCGATGATGTCCTGAAGCGACTTGTACTTCTGCAGCGTTTCCTGAACGCGGCGGGCGGTTTCGTAGTGCTCTGCACCCACGACGCGCGGTTCGAGAACGCGGCTGGTCGAGTCCAGCGGGTCCACCGCCGGGTAGATGCCGAGTTCCGAGATCGCGCGCGACAGGGTGGTCGTCGCGTCAAGGTGCGCAAACGAGGCGGCCGGGGCCGGGTCGGTCAAGTCGTCCGCGGGCACGTAAATCGCCTGCACCGAGGTGATCGAGCCCTTGGTGGTCGAGGTGATGCGCTCCTGCAGCTTGCCCATGTCGGTCGCCAGCGTCGGCTGGTAGCCCACCGCCGAAGGAATACGGCCGAGCAGTGCCGACACTTCCGAACCCGCCTGCGTGAAGCGGAAGATGTTGTCGACGAAGAACAGCACGTCCTGGCCTTCGACGTCGCGGAAATATTCCGCCATCGTCAGGCCCGACAGGGCGACGCGCGCGCGGGCGCCCGGGGGCTCGTTCATCTGGCCGAAGACGAGCGCCACCTTCGAGCCTTCCGAGGTCGCATTGCCCTCGGCATCCTTGGCGATGACGCCGGCGTCGAGGAATTCGTGGTAGAGGTCGTTGCCCTCGCGGGTGCGCTCACCCACGCCGGCGAACACCGACACGCCGCCGTGGCCCTTGGCGATGTTGTTGATGAGTTCCTGAATCAGCACGGTCTTGCCGACGCCCGCGCCGCCGAACAGGCCGATCTTGCCGCCCTTGGCGTAAGGCGCGAGGAGGTCGATCACCTTGATGCCGGTGACGAGGATCGCGGCTTCGGTCGACTGGTCGATGAAGGCCGGGGCCTCGGCGTGGATCGGGGCGGTGCTTTCGGCGCCGATCGGGCCGCGCTCGTCGATCGCTTCGCCGACGACGTTCATGATGCGGCCCAGAACCTTGGGGCCGACCGGCACCGAGATCTGCGCGCCGGTGTTGATCACTTCGCTGCCGCGCACGAGGCCTTCGGTCGCGTCCATCGCGATGGTGCGCACGGTGTTCTCGCCAAGGTGCTGGGCGACTTCGAGCACCAGCGTCTTGTCGCCGTTGCGGGTTTCGAGCGCGGTGAGGATCGGCGGCAGTTCGCCTTCGAACTGCACGTCGACGACGGCGCCGATGACCTGGCTGATGGTGCCGTTGGTGGTCTGGTTAAGGGCGGGTGCGGTGGCCATTTTCGTTTCCTTGGTTAATCCTGTTCGCCCCATTCGCGGGCTGTGATGCTCTTGTGGGCATTGGCAAGAATGTCGGCGTAATTTGCAGCGGTGTTCTCCGCCACGAGTTGCTCTCCCAGCTGATCACGCAGCTGCTGGAAGGGCCACTGCTCGCTCTCGCGCTCCAGCTTCAGCGAGAAGTCCTCCCAGTCATGGAGGCTGCCCTCACCGAAAAAACGTTCGAGGCAGGCATCGAGCACCAGCGCATCGGCTCTGTCGAGCGTTATGGTGACTGTGCCCGACATTTAGAGTGCCTCAGCGCCTGCGATAATCTCGATCAATTCGGTGGTGATCGCGGCCTGGCGGCTGCGGTTGTACTGGATCGTGAGCTTCTGGATCAGATCGCCCGCGTTGCGCGTGGCGTTGTCCATCGCGGTCATCGAGGCACCCTGTTCGGAAGCCTCACGCTCGAGCAGCGCGCCGAACAGCTGGGTGCGCACGTAGCGCGGCAGCAGTTCTTCGAGGATTTCCTCTTCGCCCGGTTCATATTCCACGACCGAGTCCGCAGCGGCCGCATCGGTCGGGGCGGGGACGGGGATCAGCTGGCCCACGGTCGGGTCCTGCGCCAGCGCCGACTTGAAGGTCGGGTAGACGAGGTGTGCGACATCGAACTGGCCGGCGTCGAACATCGCGATCAACTCGTCGGCGATGGCTTCGGCCTCGGTGAAGCCCGGGGTCTTGACCGTGCTGGTGTCGAAGCCTTCGCCGATCAGGTTCGGGAATTCGCGCTTCAGCGGCGCGCGGCCCTTCTTGCCGACGAGGTAGAATTCCACCGTCTTGCCCGCCGCCTGCAGCTCGCGCGCCTTGGCCTTGGCGGCCTTGACGATGTTCGAGTTGAGACCGCCGCACAGGCCCTTGTCGGTGTTGACCACCACGAGCAGGTGCTTCTGATCCGCGCCGGTGCCCGCCAGCAGCTTGGGCGCGGCAGAGCCGGACACCTTGCTCGCCAGCGACGCCATCACCGCGGACAGGCGCAGGGCATAGGGCCGCCCGGCCTCGGCCGCAGCCTGGGCACGGCGCAGCTTGGCCGCCGCGACCATCTGCTTGGCCTTGGTGATCTTCTGGGTCGACTTGACCGAGTTGATCCGGCCCTTGAGTTCCTTGAGCGATGGCACTGCCGGGTGTCCTTACGCGAACTGCTTGCCGAAAGCTTCGAGCGCGGCCTTGGTCTTGTCCGCGACGTCGCCTTCGAACTTCTTCGAGGTGCGGATCTCGGTCAGCACGTCGCCGTGTTCGCGGCGTATGAAGTCGAGCATCTGCGCTTCGTATTCGTTGACGCGGTTCACCGGGATTGAATCGAGGAATCCGTTGGTGCCGGCGTAGATCGACACGGTCTGCTCTTCGAACGGCATCGGGCTGAACTGCTTCTGCTTGAGCAGCTCGGTCAGACGTGCACCGCGGTTGAGCAGCTTCTGCGTCGCGGCATCAAGGTCCGAGCCGAACTGCGCGAAGGCCGCCATTTCGCGGTACTGCGCAAGGTCGAGCTTCATCGAGCCCGAAACCTTCTTCATCGCCTTGGTCTGCGCGGCGCCGCCCACACGCGACACCGACAGACCGACGTTAATCGCCGGACGGATGCCCTGATAGAACAGGCCGGTTTCGAGGAAGATCTGGCCATCGGTGATCGAGATCACGTTGGTCGGAATGTAGGCCGACACGTCGCCCGCCTGGGTTTCGATGATCGGCAGCGCGGTCAGCGAACCGTGGCCGTTTTCTTCGTTCATCTTCGCGGCACGCTCGAGCAGGCGGCTGTGGAGATAGAACACGTCACCCGGGTAGGCTTCGCGGCCCGGAGGACGACGCAGCAGCAGCGACATCTGGCGATAGGCGACGGCCTGCTTGGAAAGGTCGTCATAGACGATCACGGCGTGCATGCCGTTGTCGCGGAAGAATTCGCCCATCGCGCAGCCGGTGTAGGGCGCGAGGTACTGAAGCGGGGCGGGCTCCGAAGCGGTCGCGGCGACGACGATCGAATATTCCATCGCGCCGTTTTCTTCGAGCTGCTTGACGATCTGCGCAACCGTGGAACGCTTTTGGCCGACGGCGACATAGACGCAGTAAAGCTTCTTGCCTTCATCGTCGCCCTGATTGGCTTCCTTCTGGTTGATGAAGGTGTCGATCGCGACGGCGGTCTTGCCGGTCTGGCGGTCACCGATGATCAGCTCGCGCTGGCCGCGGCCGACGGGCACGAGGGCGTCGATCGCCTTGAGGCCGGTCTGGACGGGCTCGGAAACGGATTCGCGCGGGATGATGCCCGGCGCCTTCACTTCGACGCGCATGCGCTTGTCGGCGACGATCGGGCCCTTGCCGTCGATCGGGTTGCCGAGCGCATCGACCACGCGGCCGAGCAGGCCCTTGCCGACCGGCACGTCGACGATGGTGCCGGTGCGCTTGACGACATCGCCTTCCTTGATCTCGCTGTCCGATCCGAAAATCACGACACCGACATTGTCGGCTTCGAGGTTGAGCGCCATGCCCTGCACCCCGTTGGCGAATTCCACCATCTCGCCGGCCTGCACCTGATCGAGGCCGTGGATGCGGGCGATCCCGTCTCCCACCGACAGCACGGTGCCGGTTTCGCTGACTTCGGCCTCGGTGCCGAAATTGGCGATCTGGTCCTTGATGACCTTCGAGATTTCTGCGGCGCGGATTTCCATTTTTCGTGTCCTTTAAGCCTGCATGGCTTTGGCGAGCGAGTTGAGACGGGTGCGGATCGAGGCATCGATGCGCTGCGATCCGATGGTGACGACGAGGCCGCCGAGAAGGTCGGGATCGACCGCGGCGGTGAGCATGACAGTGCGGCCTTCGCGCTGCGTGAGCTTGGTCTTGAGAGCGGCGAGCTGATCGGTGCTCAGTGGGTGCGCGCTGGTGACCGTGGCGGTCACTTCGCCGCGCTGGGCAGCGGCAATCGCCTTGAACGCGCTGATGATCGCGGGGATCTTGCCCAACCGGCGGTTGCCGGCCAGCACGCCGAGGAAATTGGTGGTCAGCGGGCTGAGCTTCAGCTTCTTCGCCACCGCCGCCATCGTCTTGCCCTGCACATCGCGGGCAAGTTCGGGATTGGTGGTGAGCGCCGCAAGATCGGGCGATTCGCTCAGGGCAGCGCCCAGCGTCTCGAGATCATTCTCGACCGCGGTCACCTTGCCATTTTCGGCAGCCAGATCGAACAGGGCCGAGGCATAGCGTCCAGCCAGGCTAGCCTTGATACCGGCGGAAATATCCACGCGCGTCTCGTCCTCTCGGAAAACTCGTAAGGGGTCTTGCTTGGGCCTTGGGAGCGGGGCGCGCACAAGGGCACCCCTTCAAAGCTGGCGCGCGCCTAGCAATTGATTCCCGATCCTGCAAGCCGCGAGGGGTGGTAATTGTGCAGGTGCGAAGATTGCGCGGGTCAGCGCAGGTGGTGCGATGGCTCTTGCCGGGTGGCCTCCGATGCCTGCCAGTCGAGATAGCGCAGCACCATTCGCCCAGCGACAAGCAGGATCAGCACGCCGGCGATCAGCGTGATCCAGCGCTTGCGGCTCATCTGGCGGGGCTTCTTGCGGTGCAGCTATAGACCAGCCGCTCGTTGGGTCGCTCCGGCAGTCTGGCGATCAGTGCGGATTGCTGTTCGCCCAGCGTGCGTGCGGCATCGCTGACCCCGCACGAGGGCGGCGTGTAGGCCGCGCGGGCCTCGCGCGCTTCGGCGAGCGCTTCTGCGCCGAGAAGATAGCGGTCGGTGCGCAGCGTGCGGGTGGCCGGATCGTAGGTGTTGACCGCCACCGCCGCATCGTCCTGCGCGGCGAAGACCCGCTGCCATTCGCCGCCCTTGCCCAAACCATATTGGGTGCGTCTGTTGACGCAGCCATCGGCCGACCATTCCAGCGCGATATCGTCGGTGCGCGCGGCGGTCACCCGGCTGCGGTCGGGCACCAGCGTGCAGATCAGCGCGCCCTCGGTCGCGGTGGAGGGAGAGGTCGGTTCGGGCGCAGGGCCGCCTTCGGCTTCGGCGAGCGCGGCGGCGACCCGGTCCTCGATTTCGGCAAGGCCGGGGCGCAGGATCCACAGCAATCCGGCGATCACGAGCGCGGCGGCGGAGGCCGCGGCGGCGAGGCGGGTCTGGGTGGTGCGCGCGTCGTCCCCGCGCCACACGCTGGCCGCATAGCCCGCGCCGATCGCGGCGATCAGCGCGATCAGAGCGAGCGCCATGCGGTTCTCGCGCGCCGCCAGAACCTCCATCTGCGCCCTCAGCCGCGCCGTTTCGCGCAGCTCGCGCAGTTCCTCGGACCGCTGCGCCATCCGTTCGCGCGCCTGCGACTGTTCGGCTTCGAGCCGCTGGCGTTCTTCGGCATTGAGCTCGTCGATCGAGCGGCAGGGGAGGGTGTTGGTGGTCGGCTCAACCCCGTTGCTGCGCAGGAAGGGGAGCAGCTCGCGCAGGGACACCGCGAAATAGAACTCGCCGTCCCCGCCGCTCGAATCCGCGCTGAAGGAATTGACCCCGATCACCCGCCCGCAAGGGTCGAGCAGCGGCCCGCCCGAATTGCCGCGGGCGATGGGGGCGGTGTGGAGGATGGTGTCGAACTGGCGCGAGGGCCGCTCGCCCGACAGGAAGCCCCGCGATTTGACCGGCGGCTGGGCGCTGAAGATGTCGGCCATGTCGAGCCCCTGCGCCAGATCGACGTTCATGGGATAGCCCACCGCCGCGACCTCGCCGAGATTCGCGCCGTTCCCGCCCGCCAGTGCCAGCGGCGGCAATCGCAGCGCGCCTTGGGCGATCTCAAGCAAGGCCAGGTCGTTCCTCGGGCTGATCGCGATCACGCGGGCGAAGGCGCCGCCCTTGCCTTCGGGGGGGACGATGCCGATGCGCAGGGTATCGTCCTGCGTTGCCTCGCTCACCACATGGGCGTTGGTGACGATCCGGGTGGGGCTGACGGCAAAGCCGGTGCCGTGGCTGATGGGGACGGGCTGGTCGCCTTCCTCGCCGATGATGATGACCCGCACTACCCCGCGCGAGGCCGCCTCGACATCGCCCGGGTCGGCAGCGGCGGGCCGCACCAGAGCAAAGGCAAGCAGGGCGATGGTAAGAAAGCGGCGCAACATGGCGATGCTTATAGCGGCTTTTGCGCCCTGCGCGAGATTGAACGCAAGCATCGGGGATGCGGCGACTGGTCAGGAGGAGCATTGGGGGGGAGCGCACTTCGCGCAAGCATAGGAGGACGCCATGACCTACCGCATTCGCGGTCTCGACCCCGCGCAATTCGCCCCGCTGTTTGTCGCGCCCGAAGCCGAGCTCGCCGCCCTTAGCGCGCGGCGCGAGGTGGCCGGGCCGCAAGGCTATTACCCCTGTCGCGTCAGCCTCGAGGATGCGGCGCCGGGCGAGACGCTGCTGCTGACCCACCACGTCAACCACGCGGTCGATGGACCCTATCGCCACGCCTTTGCGATCTATGTCCGCGCGGGTGCTGGCGCGGCGGCGGACTTCGTTGACCGTGTGCCGCCGGTGCTGCGCGCTCGCCCGATCGCCCTCAGGGGCTATACCGCCGCGGGCGATCTGCACCGCGCCGGTCTGGCGCTTGCCGACGACGTCGATGCGCAGCTGCGCGCATTGCTCGATGATCCCGCCATCGCCTATATTGATGCGCACAATGCCATGCACGGCTGCTTTGCCGCGCGCATCGAGCGGCACGAGGCGGAGGAATGTTTCACGTGAAACATAATGAGAACATTTCCGACGGCCAGCACTGGCAAGCGGTGCTGGACAAGGATCGCCGCTTTGACGGGGCCTTCGTCACCGGGGTGCATTCGACCGGCATCTATTGTCGCCCGTCCTGCCCGGCGCGCGCGCCCTTGCGCAAGAACGTGCGCTTCTACGCGACCCCGGCCGAGGCCGAGGCGGCGGGACTGCGCGCATGCAAGCGCTGCTCGCCCAACAGCCAGAGCGCCGAGGAGGCCTGCGTCCTCGCCGCGATCGCCGCGATCCGCGAATACGGTGCGATGACGCTTGATCAGCTTGCCGGCCTGACCGGCTACGCCCCCACGCATTTCCAGCGCCTGTTTACCCGCAGCGTCGGCCTTTCGCCCGCCGCTTTCGCCAGAGCCCTGCGCGAAGAGCGCGTGCGCGAGGCGCTGAGCACAGGCCTTGGTGTGGGAGAAGCGCTCGCCCGTTCGGGCTATGTCGGGGCAGATCAGTTCTACGCACAAACGAAAGGCAGGCTGGGAATGAGCCCGAGTGACTGGAGCAGGGGCGGCGCAGGCAGGCAGGTGCACTGGGCGGTGCTGCCGACCTCGCTAGGGCATATGCTCGTGGCAGCGACAGACAAGGGCGTGTGCTGCCTCGCCTTCGGGGAGGGTGAGACAGAACTGCGCGCGCGTTTCCCCCGCGCCGAATTGATCGCGGCGGGCGAGGATTTCCGCGCGCTGTTTGCGAGGGTGGTCGAGGCGGTGGAGCAGCCGGGGCCGGGTTCGGCCGCGATCCCGCTCGATGTAAAGGGCACTGCCTTCCAGCAGCGCGTCTGGGAGGAACTGCGCCGCATCCCGCATGGCGAAACCCGCAGCTATGGCGAGCTTGCGGCGGCGCTTGGCAACCCCAAGGCGAGCCGGGCAGTCGGCGGGGCCAACGGCGCGAACAATGTCGCGGTGCTGATCCCCTGCCACCGCGTGATCGCCGCCGACGGCTCGCTGGGGGGCTATGCCTACGGGCTGGCGGTCAAGGCGGAATTGCTGCGGCGCGAGGGCGCGGGCTGATTACTGGTCGTCCGGCTCGCCGCCCGGTGCAAAGGGTTCGGGCGCGGGGCCGCTATCGACATTCTCCGCGGGCGTGTCGCCCACGACATTGCCGACGCCCGTATCCTCGATCACGATCGGGTCATCGACCGTCCCATCGTTTTCGCCTCCGAGGTTGAATGCCACCGCGACGCCGAGCACCCCCATCATCCCGATGGCGGCGGGCCAGAACCACTTGTTGCGAGGGGTTTGCGGATTGAGGTTATCGGCCATGAGGCGCTCCTGTTCTATATGTGGCGCCGCAGATTAACCTGCGCGCTCCTTGCCAACCCAAGGGGAATGCCGGTGGCGGGGTTCCGTTTTGTCAGCCGAAGCGGCTCTGGCGCGCGATGGAGGGTGCGACCTTGCCGATCGCCCCATCCATGAAAGTACGGGTCAGACCCCCACCTCTTCGTCCGGCATACCTCGGATTGATAACGATGCGCCTCAATCCAGCTTGGGCGGCATCCCCGGCTCGCACTTCGCCATTGCGCGCTGATAGGCCGGGCGCTCGCCGATGCGCTTCAGATAGGCCTTGAGGTTCGGCAGATGGTCGATCCCCATCCCGCTCATCGCGCGGCTGGTGGTGAGCTGGAAGCCCATCATGATGTCCGCCGTGGTGAGCTGCGATCCGCCGAAATAATCGGCTTCGCCCAGCCGCTTTTCGACGATCGCCCAGCCCTTCTGCACGCGGTCGGCGACGAAGGGCGGGAGCTCCTTGGCCCCCATAAACTGCGCCACCAGCGCCATCATGCCGTTGGTCATGAAGGTCGCGTTGGCCCAGTGAAGGTAGAACAGGTGGTCGGCGAAATCGGGGTGATCGGGCCCCGGCACCAGTGGCGTGTCGGGTGCATATTTCGCGACAATGTAGTCGATAATCGCCCCGCTTTCGCCCAGCACCAGATCGCCGTCGGTGATGACCGGCGCGATCCCCATCGGATGCAGCGCCTTGAATTCGTCGGGCGCCAGGCGGTTGTCGGTGCGGCGGGTGTAGAGCTTGCACTCGTAATCCAGCCCCAGCTCTTCGGCCAGCCAGACGATGCGTTCGGATTGCGACAGGCGCAGGTGGTGGATGGTCAGCATGGCTCTCTCTATCTATTCGGCTCTGGCCCACCCCTTGCGCGCCGGCTTAAGGCTGTCGAGAAATTTCTCCGCGCTTTCCAGATATTCGCGTTGTTTCGCCTCGCCCATGCGATCCCAGGTCGCATAGATGCGCCCGATCCGGTGGTTGCTTTCCAGCCGCTCGCGGTTGCGGTGCATGAAGTGCCAGTAGAGCGGGTTGAAGGGGCAGGCGCCCTCGCCGGTCTTTTTCGAAACCTTGTAACGGCACTTGCCGCAGTAATCGGACATCTTGTTGATGTAATTGCCGCTCGCCGCATAGGGCTTGGTCGCCAGCCTGCCGCCGTCGGCATAGAGGATCATGCCCGCGACGTTCGGCAGCTCGACCCATTCGAAGGCATCGGCGTAGACCACCAGATACCAGTCGGCGACCTGCTTGGGGTCGATCCCCGCGATCAGGCAGAAATTGCCGAGCACCATCAGCCGCTGGATGTGGTGCGCGTGGGCATCCTCGCGCGTGGTGCGGACGCAATCGGCGAGGCAGCGCATATCGGTTGCGCCGGTCCAGAAGAACTCGGGGAGCGGGCGGTGCGCCTCCAGTTCATTGGCTTCGGCCAGCCCCGGCATCTGGTGCCAGTAGAACCCGCGCACATATTCGCGCCAGCCGATGATCTGGCGGATGAAGCCTTCTACGGAGTTTAGCGGAGCCCTGCCCGATTTGTAGGCAACCTCGGCACGCTCGCACAATTCGAGCGGGAGCAGCAGCCCGATATTGATGCTGGTGGAGAGCATCGAGTGGTAGAGATCGTCCTCCCCATGCACCATCGCGTCCTGAAAAGGGCCGAATTTCTCGATCCGCTTGGCAAAGAAGGCATCGGCGGCTTTCAGGGCCTGTTCGCGCGTGACCGGCCAGCCGAAGGGTTCGAGGTCGCCGAAGTGATCGGCGAAGCGTTTCCCGACGAGTTCGATCACGTCCTGCGTGATGTCGTCGGGTTCGAACTTGGGCGCGGGCGGCGGGTTCATCCTCTCCTTGGGGGGCTCGCGGTTTTCGGCGTCGTAATTCCAGTCGCCGCCAACGGGTTTGTCGCCGTCCATCAGCAGCCCGGTCTTGCGGCGCATTTCGCGGTAGAAATACTCCATCGTCAGATGCTTGCGCCCCTCGGCGAAGTCGCGGAACTCGGCATGGGTGGCGATGAAGCGGGTGTCGGGGCAGATGGTGACGGGGCAGGGAAAGCGGTCTGCCCATTCTTCCATCGCCTGCTGCACCCGCCATTCGCCGCTTTCGGTGACGCGGATTTCGCACGGATCGTAGCGTTCCACCGCGCGGGCGACCTCGCCGGTGAAGCTGCCGGTGTTATCGGGATCGTCGAGCTTTACGTAATCGACCGTGAACCCCTCGGCGCGCAGCTCTTCGGCAAAGTGGCGCATAGCCGAAAAAATGAGCACGATCTTCTGCTTGTGGTGCTTCACATAGGTCGCCTCGTCCCACACCTCCATCATAAGGATGACGGCGGCTTCGGGATCGAGGTCTTCGAGGCTGGAGAGCGAACGCGAGAGCTGGTCGCCGAGGATCGGGACGAGAACGGGAGAGGTCATGGGAAGGGTTACGCGCGAGCGCCCGGATGGTTTCTAGAGCACTTTCCGACCAATCCGGGTCACCCTGACGGAGCCGATTTGGGCCCAGAGCAAGGAACGACGAGCGAGCCATGCCGAAGCATAGTGAGCGAGGAGAGACGCCGCGCTGGGCCCAAATCGGCCCGCCCCTTCGGGGTCGCGCCAGGAAGTCCGCTGGCTTCGTCGCGGCTCTTGCAGGGGCAAACAGCCCGTGCTGCGCGCCACTCCTGTCCAGCGGACTTCCTGACGCGATCTGGGCGATCCGGATTGGTCGGAAAGTGCTCTAGCGCGCTTCCTCCAGCGCGCGGGTGGCGGCCTCGGCGAATTCGGGGTGGTTGAGCATCGAGGTCAGAAGCATCCGCGCCACATCCCCCTTGCCCGCGCGGGCCAGCGCGACCGCATAGGCATAGCGGAAATCGGCCACCCCCGCATTGGCGACAAAGGCGCGGCCCAGCCGCTCGATTGCGGTATCGGGCGGGGTTACGCCCTGCTCGATCCACGATTGATAGGATAGCGCGGCGGCGAGCGGCTGCGCCTGCGGATCGGCGGCGAGGGGTTCGAGCAGCGCGCGCACGGCATCCCACTCTTCGGGCGGGGGCTCGTCGGCAGCGCGCACCAGCCGCCCGAGCATGATCTCGGCCTTCAGCCGCCGCGCCTGCGCGTCATCGGGATCGAGCGCCAGCGCCCGGTTGACCGCGCGCCACGCCTCGGCATCGGAATAGCGGCTGGCGGTCACGATCAACTCGCCATTGGCAAAGCCGAACCCGCGCATCAGCGGCACCCCGCCGAAATCGGCCGCCTGCACGCGGGCGAATTCGGCGGCGGCATATTCGTACCAGACGGGCGCGCTGTCGGGGAATTGGCCGGTGAGCGCGGCGAGCTTGCCCGACACCGCCTCGCGCCGCTTGTCGAGCAGGCGCTCGATCCGCACTTCGACCAGCGCGGCCGCATCTGCTGACATCGGCGTGATGCTGACCGCAGCAGGCGCGCGGGCGGGGAGCGTCACGCGCCGCATCGGGACGGTGCGCGCGCTTTTGCGGCGAGAAATCACCTTCGCGAGAGCCTCGGGGTCGCCCAGCGTCTCGCCCGCCACCTCCATCGGTGCGCCCGAGACATAGGCATCGAGATAGCGCGCCAGCACCCCGCGCTGCTCGGGCTCGATCAGTAGCGGCGCGACCATCGCGGCGCTGGTTTCGTAAAAGCGATCGAAGGCGGCCTGATCCTCCGGGCTCGTCCGGGCGGCGAGCGCCGTGCGCAGATCGGCAACCGAAATGTTCCGGCGGCGCGCCATCGCCGGTGGAGGCTCGCCGAGGATGAAATCACCGTTTGCATCGCGCCAGGTGGTTCGGAAGAAATCGCTGAAGCCGAAACGCACCCACACGGGATGCGGCCGGAAGAACTTGTGGCTGAGGTGGTAGCCGCCGAGGTAGAACAGCAGGTCTCCCGCCCGCTGCCGCGGCTCCCGTCCGTAATCATAGGCGACATAGGCCACCGGCACCTCCGCCCCGCCTGCGCCCACGCCGCTGAGCCGCAGGTCTGTGACCCGGCTGACCTCGCTGGCATCAGCGGCGAGATAGAGCTCCAGCTTGCGCCCCGGCACGGTCTCGCCCGGCAGAACGATATCGAGCACCGCGCCGAAATCTTCGAGATATTGCACCAGCGCGGCAAGCTCCGCCTCGGTCATCTCGGCGTGCACGACGTAATGCTCGCTTTCCGCGCGCAGCCAGTCGGCGGCGCTGGCGGGCAGGGCGAGGCACAAGGTAATCAGCAGGACGGTGAGGCGATGGATCATCGCCCCCACGATAGCGGCGGCCAAGCCGCTGTAAAGCCGCCGGTCAGACGAAGGAGTAGGGGTCGATATCCACCCCCACGCGCACGCCGGGGGCGAAGTTCATCGCGCCGATCCAATCGCGCAGCACGGCCTGCACATTGGCGCTGCGCCGGGCGTTCACCAGAAAGCGGTAGCGATAGCGCCCGCGCAGCAGCGCCAGCGGGGCAGGGGCGGGGCCGAGAATCTGCACATCGTCGAGCCGCGGGCGGACATCGCCGAGCCGCACCGCCGCCTCGCGCGCTTCCCTCTCGTCTTGCGAGGACAGGATGATCGCCGCCCAGCGCCCGAAAGGCGGAGCGCCTGCATCGCGGCGGCCTTGCGTTTCGGCGGCGTAGAACCCGTCGCGGTCACCGCTCGCCAGCGCGGCGATGACGGGCGCATCGGGGTGGCGGGTCTGGATCAGCACCTCGCCCGGCTTGGCCCCCCGCCCGGCGCGCCCGGCGACCTGCGCGATCTGCGAGAAAGTGCGCTCGCCTGCGCGCAGGTCTCCGCCTTCGAGGCCGAGATCGGCATCGACCACCCCCACCAGCGTCAGATCGGGGAAGTGGAAACCCTTGGTGACGAGCTGCGTGCCGATGATGATGTCGATCGCCTTCCCCTCGGCTTTGGCGATGAACTCCGCCGCGCGATCCGGGGTGCCCAGCGTGTCCGAGGTGGCGACCGCAACCCGCGCTTCGGGGAAGAGGTCGGCCACCTCCGCCGCGATCCGCTCCACACCGGGGCCGCAGGCGACGAGGCAGTCGCTCTCCCCGCATTCGGGGCAGGCGTCGGGCACGCGCGTCTCGAAGCCGCAATGGTGGCAGGCGAGCCGGGCGGAAAGGCGGTGCTCGACCAGCCATGCGCTGCACGAAGGGCATTTGAAGCGGTGCCCGCAATTGCGGCACAGCGTCAGCGGCGCATAGCCGCGGCGGTTGAGGAAAAGGAGCGACTGCTCCCCCTTGTCCAGCCGGTCGCGCAAGGCATCGATCAGCGGCCCGGCGAGCCAGCGCTGGCTGCCGGGCTTTTCCTCGGTGAGATTGACCAGCCGCACGTCCGGCAGGCTTGCCCCGCCAAAACGGGCGGGAAGGTCGAGCTTCTGATAGACCCCGATCTCCGCCATGTGCAGGCTTTCCAGCGCCGGGGTGGCGCTGGCGAGAATCACCGGCACGCCCTCGAACCGCGCGCGCATCACCGCCACGTCGCGGGCGTTGTAGCGCACGCCGTCATCCTGCTTGAAGCTGATCTCGTGCGCCTCGTCGACGACGATCAGGCCGAGATTGGCATAGGGCAGGAACAGCGCCGAACGCGCGCCGACCACGACCTGCGCCTCTCCCTGTGCAATCGCCCGCCACGCGCGGCGCCGCTCGGTGGATTTCAGGGAGGAATGCCACAGCACCGGCTTGGCCCCGAACCGCGCTGCGAACCGCGCGAGGAAGTTTTCGGTGAGCGCAATTTCGGGGAGGAGCACCAGCACCTGACGCCCCTGCCGGATCGCCTCGGCAACCGGCTCGAAATAGGTCTCGGTCTTGCCTGATCCGGTCACCCCGTCGATGAGGAAGGGCGCAAAGGCCCGCGCGCGCACCGCTGCCACAAGCGTCGCGGCGACCGTGGCTTGCGCTTCCGACAGGTCGGGCTGGTGGAAATCGGGATCGGCAGGCGGGTAAGGGCGGTCGATATTCACCGTAACCGGTTCGATCACCCCCTGATTGACGAGGCCCCGCAGCACGCCTTCCGAGACCCCGGCCATCCCCGCCAGCTCGCGCATCGTGCCCTGTTCGCCCGCCAGCGCCTCGATCGCGGCGAGGCGCTGCGCGGTCATGCGTTCGGGGACGCCGCCGGTGAGGCGATATTCGGTCATCGTCGCCGGGCCGCCCAAGGCCCCGCCGCTCGACAGCGCCATGCGCGCCACGGCCGCCAGCGGCGCGCAGTAATAGTCCGCCGTCCACTCGATCAGCCGCCGCAAGGGAGCGGGCAGGGGCGGGACGGGCAGCAGCTCGAGAATCGGGCGCAGGCGTTCGAAGGCGATTTCCTCGCCCGGCAGACGGCCCTCGTCCCACACGATCCCCGTCACCTTGCGCGGGCCCAGCGGCGCGATCACCACGCTCCCGGCAGGTGCGTCCACGCCCTCGGGCAGGCGGTAATCGAGCGGGCCGAGGGCGGCATTCAAAACAAGGAGGCGAACGCGGTTCATCTTGGCGTTATATGGGGAGAGGCATAGGCCAAGGGCAAGCATGGAGACCCGATCAATGACCGCAATTGTCACCGCCCGTCCCACCCGCCGCGCGCTGCTCTCCGGAGCGGCGGGTCTTGGCGCGATCGTTCTGCTGCCCGGCTGCGCCACCACCGGCGGCTTCAGCATGGTCGAGGCGGTGCGCCGCCTGCTGCTGCTCGCAAGCGAGAATGCCTTTGCGCGCCTGACCGCGCCGGGCGGCTTCTGGGACGAGCAGGTCGCGCAGCTCGGCCTCGCCAACCTGCTCGGCACGCGCGGCGACGTGCTCTCGCGCATCCTCACCTCGGCGCTGGTCAAGGATCAGCTGGAGGAACGCTTTGCCGAATACGCGATCGACGCCAGCTTCCGCGCCGCGCCGGTGGTGACCGATGCGATCCAGCTGATCGGCTTCGAGAACGCGATTGATCTCGTGCGCGGCGGGCCGACCGCGGCGAGCAGCTATCTGCGCGGCGAAGTGGGAACCGCGCTGATCGATGCTGTCGTGCCCGAGCTTGGGCAGGCGCTGCGGGTCAGCCGCGATCCGCTGATTGGCTCTGCTCTGGCGGCGCTGACGGGGGTCGATGTCGCTGGCGTCGCTGACCGCGTGGGGCGCGAGGTCGACAATGCCGTCTGGGGCGAGATCGGCCGCGAGGAAGCCGCGATCCGCGCCAATCCGCGCAGCACCCGCGATCCCTTGCTGATCGGAGCGTTCGAGCTCGGGCGGCAGATTTAGAAGCGGTACGTCACCACGGTCTGGAACACGTGGCTGGTGCGGTTCGGCCGCTCGCCGCGCGGGAATTCGAGCAGCCAGTAATTGCCGCCGATCTCGAATGTGTCGCTGATCTTGTGGGCGATTCCCGCCTGTGCGCGCCATTGCTCGGTCGAGGTGCCTTGCCCGCGCTGGCGGCCCTGAAGCAAGCCGAGCCACTCGCCGCCCACCTGCGCGCGCCAGCCCTTGCCGAGCGGCTGGGTGTAGTGCACGCGCTGGCGCAGCCGCAGCTCGGCTCGGTCGGCGCCGTCGAAGAAGCGTTGCTCCAGCCGGGTGCGGAATTCGAATCGGCCTTGGCTGAGCGTCACCTGCTGGTGCGGGCGGATCTCGGTCAGGCCGCCCGCCTCGAACACCGCCCCGCCGCCGCCGATGCGCAGGCCCCCGGCCACGGTCTGCTCGATGCTCACGCGGATCGTCTGCTGCTCGCCTCCGCGCGCGTCCTCGCGCCAGCGCTGCGAGGTATCGAGCGTCAGCCGCGTCCCCTTACCGATGTTGCCCGTTGCGTTGGCAATCAGCCAGAATTGCGTATCTTCATCCTGGCCAAGCGCTTTCGACGGTTGCCAAGCCGCCAGCGTGGCGGCAAGCAGCATCGCGAAACGCATCGGCATCCGTGTCATGCGCGCTTTCTAGGCCCGGCGGTTTCCGCTGCCTATCGCAAACCATCGGAGTGAACCCATGAAATTCTTCGTCGACACCGCCGAGATCGAGCCGATCCGCGACCTTGCCGCCACCGGACTGCTCGACGGGGTGACCACCAACCCTTCGCTGATCGCCAAGTCGGGGCGGGACTTCATGGAGGTCACCAAGGAAATCTGCGGGATCGTCGATGGCCCGGTCAGCGCCGAAGTGGTCGCGCTCGACCACGCGACGATGATGAAAGAGGCCGAAGTGCTGCGCAAGATCGCCGACAACGTGTGCATCAAGGTGCCGCTGACGGTCGATGGCCTCAAGACCTGCAAGGCGCTGACGGGCGAAGGCACGATGGTCAACGTCACGCTGTGCTTCTCGGCGAATCAGGCGCTGCTGGCGGCCAAGGCGGGCGCGACCTTCATCTCGCCCTTCGTCGGGCGGCATGACGACAACGGCTTTGACGGCATGGACCTGATCGAGGACATCCGCCTGATCTACGACAACTACAACTTCGCCACCGAAATCCTCGTCGCCTCCGTGCGGCACACCACCCACGTGTTGCAGGCGGCCAAGATCGGGGCCGACGTGATGACCGCGCCGCCCAAGGTGATCCACGACCTGTTCAAGCACGTGCTCACCGACAAGGGGATCGAGGGCTTCATGGCCGATTGGGCCAAGACGGGGCAGAGCATCCTTTAAACTATGGCCGACCAGTCCCCGCTCGATCTGTTCAAGCAGGCGCTCACCGGCGCAAGCCGGGCGATTGCGCGCGATCCCGAGGTCGAGGTCGCGTGGAGCGCCGATGTGCCGGGCGCAGCGGGCAACCGCTTCCGCGTGCCGCTGCCGGGGCGCGACTTGCCGCAGGATCAGGTGACCGAGGCGCGGGGCTTTGCCGACAGCTTCGCGCTGAAATTGCGGCACCATGACGCCGCGCTCCACGCCAAATCCGCGCCGCCCGAACCCATCGCGCGGGCCTGTTACGACGCAATCGAGCAGGTGCGTTACGAGGCTTTGGGCGCGAACCGGTTCGGCGGGATGAAGGCAAACCTCGACGCAGCGACCGAGCTGCGCACCGCCTCCGACAAGATCGTGCGCGCGCAGAATTCCTCCGAAGTCCCCTTGCAGACCGCGCTCGCCCTGCTGGTGCGTGAGGCGCTGACGGGCGAGGCGGTCCCAGCGAAGGCGCAGGGCGGTATCGCGCTGGTGCGCGACTTCCTCGAAGAAAAGGTTGGCGGCGATTTTGCCGCCCTGGCCGACACCATCGGCGATCAGGAAGCCTTCCAGAAGCTCGCGCTCGACATGCTGCGCGAACTCGATCTGACGCGGCCCACCGAAAACCCCGACCAGTCCGACACCGACGACGCAGACGATGACGACGCGCCCAGCGACGAGGATCAGGGCGAGGACGAAAATCAGGGCGAGGGCGATCCGCAGAGCGCTGAAATGGCGGGCGAGATGGCCGAGGGCGAAGGCGAGGGTGAGCAATCCTCCGACACCCAGGCCGACAGCGACATGGCCGACGGCGAACCGGGTGACGACAGCGATGCCGCCAATGCCCCCGTGCGCCCCAACCGCCCGCAGGCCGAAGTGCCCGCGAGCGTCGACTACAAGGCCTTCACCACTCGCTTCGACGAGGAAGTCGCCGCCCCTGACCTGTGCGATTCCGAAGAGCTCGACCGCCTGCGCGCCTATCTCGACAGCCAGCTGACCGGATTGCAGGGCGTGGTGACGCGCCTCGCTAACCGCTTGCAGCGCCGGTTGATGGCGCAACAGAACCGCAGCTGGGATTTCGATCAGGAAGAGGGCGTATTGGATGCCGCGCGACTGGCCCGCGTGATCATCTCGCCCGGCACCGCGCTCAGCTACAAGGTCGAGCGGGACGTCGAGTTCAAGGACACGATCGTTACCTTGCTGATCGACAATTCGGGCTCGATGCGCGGGCGGCCGATCTCGATTGCCGCAATCAGCGCCGACATTCTGGCGCGCACCTTGGAGCGCTGCGGGGTCAAGACCGAGATCCTCGGCTTCACCACCCGCGCGTGGAAGGGCGGGCAGAGCCGCGAGGCATGGCTCGCCGATGGCAAGCCGCAGAATCCCGGCCGCCTCAACGATCTTCGCCACATCATCTACAAGCAGGCCGACGAGCCGTGGCGCCGCGCGCGCCGCAATCTCGGGCTGATGATGCGCGAGGGGCTGCTGAAAGAGAATATCGACGGCGAGGCGCTGATCTGGGCGCACAGCCGCCTGCTCTATCGCCCAGAGGAACGCCGCATCCTGATGGTCATCAGCGACGGCGCGCCGGTGGACGATTCGACCCTGAGCGTGAACTCGGCGGGCTATCTCGAAGCGCACCTGCGCAGCGTGATCGAATGGATCGAAAAGGTCTCGCCCGTGCAGCTGGTCGCCATCGGCATCGGCCACGATGTGACGCGCTATTACCGGCGTGCGGTGACGATCATGGATGTCGAGCAACTCGGCGGCACGATCATGGAGCAGCTGGCCGAACTGTTCGAGGATGAGAAGGGCGTGAAGAAGCGGTGAGCGCTGCCTGCCACACTGCGCCTGAATCGATCTGCCCTGCGCGAATTCCAGTTGACCGGCGCACGCGCGTCTAGGATGTCGCATTCATCATCCAGTTGAGGGGCGGGGGTCGCTTGTTAAACGCATTATTTGTGCTGCTGATGCAGCCCGTTGTCGAGCCAGTGTCCGGGGCCGTCGAGGCTGCCCCCCGCGATAGCGCCGCGCTCGAAGCCGCCGCGGCGATGGATGCGCCCCAAGTCGCACCGGAACCCGCCCCCGCGCCGCTGCTGCTCCCCAAGACCACGCCGCTCACCATCGTGATCGATGCCGAACTCGGCTCCAAGATCAGCGCTGCCGGACATAAATTCCCGATCCGCCTTGCCAAACCCGTCGCGGTCGACGGGGTCGAGGTGCTTCCCGCCGGGATCGTGGGCGAGGGCGAGGTCGTTCACGCCAAGAAGGCCGGAATGGCTGGCGCGGCGGGCGAGCTGGTGCTCGCGGCGCGCTATCTTGAGCACAATGGGCGCCGCATCGAGCTGCGCAGCTTCCGCTTTTTCGACGCGGGTGACGAGACGCTGTCCAAGGGGCAGGACAACACCGGCGTCTCCAACGTCACCACCGCGCTTGCCGGGCCGATCGGCTTTCTGATCGGCGGCGGCAACACCAACGTCATGCCGGGCACGCTGGCCAGCGCCAAGACCCGCAACGACGAGACTTTCGAGCGTCCCGCGCAGGGCCTTCCTGCCGGTCAACCGCTCATTAACGGGGAGGAAATGCCATGAAGAAACTGCTGACCGCCGCGGTGCTCGCCGCCGCATCGCCGCTCGTTCTGAGCGTCGCCGCACCGGCCGCGATGGCCGAGGACAAGGCCGATGCCCGGCTCGAAATCCCCACGCCGCCGCCGGGCAAGGGGCAAGTGCTGTTCTACCGCACCGGCGGCCTCAGCGGCGCGGCGCTGGGTTGCGCGGTGTTCGATGTGGGGGCAGAGGACAAGCTCTCCTCGCTCGGCGCGGGCAAGTATTTCGTGCTGGTTTCCGACCCCGGCCCGCGCAGCTTCACGGTCAAGTCGCTGGAAACCAAGGACGCGCTGACGCTCGAGATCGAGGAGGGCGAGACCCAGTTCGTGCGCTGCAAGATCAAGACCGGCTTCATGTCGGGCCGCGCTGATATCGCGCCGAGCACCGAGAACGAGTTCCGCGAAAAGCACAAGAACCCCAAGATGGTCGATGCCGAGGACATGTCGGAGGCGGTGCGCCAGACCAACTATCCGGGCTGATCCTTTCTGAGCCTAGCGTGCGGGCCGCTAGCGAATATGTCGCTTGCGGCCCGTTTGCTTGTGCCGGAAGGCGCGAGTGACCATGATCCCTTGTCAGCGAGAAACCCGCCCATGAACGTCACCGAAGCCGTCACCACCCGCCGCTCGATCCGCGCCTTTCTCGACACGCCGGTCGATCTGGCGACGCTGACGCGCGTGATGGACACCGCGCGCTGGGCGGCATCGGGCTGCAATTATCAGCCGTGGGAAGCGAGCATCGTGACCGGGCAGCCCTTGAAGGACTTGCAGGCCAAGATGATCGCCGAAGGGCCTAAGGCTGCCGAGTATGACTGGGCGGCTCCTGGGCAGGAGGAGGCTTACAAGAAGCGCCTCGATGCGGTGTCGGCGGGCATGTTCGGCGCGATGGGGATCGCGCGCGATGATGGCGCGGGGCGCATGGCCGCGATGGCACGCAACACCACCAGCTTCGATGCGCCTGCGGTGATGTTCGTCTACTTCCCGCGCCTGATGAAGGAGCCGCAGTGGTCGGATGTCGGCATGTGGCTCCAGACCGTCGCGCTCTTGCTGCGCGAAGAGGGGCTCGATTCCTGCTGGCAGGAATACATGGCGATCTTCGCCACCACGATCCGCGAGTTCCTCGGACTGGATCACGAACGCTACATGTTCTTCTGCGGCATGGCGATCGGGTATCGCGACCCGGATGCGCCGGTGAACAATTTCGAACGCCAGCGCGTGCCGCTGGAAGAGCACGTCAAGTTCATCGGTTTCGACTGAGAGAATTGACGGCGCGCGCGCCTCTGGCCAAAGCGCGCGCATGACCGACGCTCCGCTCAAGCTTTTCAACTCGCTCACCCGCACGATCGAGGTGTTCGAGCCCGTCCATCCGGGCGAGGCGCGCGTCTATTCCTGCGGGCCGACGGTCTATAACTACCCGCATATCGGCAATATGCGCGCCTATGTGTTCGCCGATGTGCTGGGGCGCACGCTGAGCTGGAAGGGCTACAAGCTCACCCACGTCATCAACATTACCGATGTCGGCCACCTGACCGACGATGCGGACGCGGGCGAGGACAAGATGGAGAAGATGGCGGCCGAGAAAGCGCAGTCGATCTGGGACATCGCCGAGCATTACAAGCAGGCCTATTGGGCCGATGTGCGCGCGCTCAATATCCGCCAGCCGGCGCAATGGACGGTCGCGACCGACTACGTCCCGCAGATGATCGCATTCGCCAAGGGAATCGCGGACAGGCACTGCTACGAGCTGGAGAGCGGGCTTTATTTCGATGTGTCCACCGTCGCGGATTACGGCCGCCTTGCCCGCGCACAGACCGAGGAAGGCGAGGGCCGGATCGAGGCGGTCGAGGGCAAGCGCAATGCCGCCGACTTCGCGATCTGGCGCAAGACCCCTGCGGGCGAGAGTCGCCAGATGGAATGGGATTCGCCGTGGGGCCGGGGTGCGCCGGGCTGGCATCTCGAATGTTCGGTGATGAGCGGCGAAGTGCTCGGCTTCCCGTTCGATATCCACACCGGCGGCATCGACCACCGCGAGATCCACCACCCCAACGAGATTGCGCAGAATCAGGCTTTTTGCTGCACGAATGGGCTCGATGATCCGAGGAATTCGGGCGCGAAGATCTGGATGCACAACAACTTCCTCGTCGAACGATCGGGGAAGATGTCGAAGTCCTCGGGCGAGTTTCTGCGGCTGCAATTGCTGATCGACAAGGGCTACCACCCGCTCGCCTACAGGCTGATGTGCCTGCAGGCGCATTATCGCAGCGAGCTGGAGTTTTCTTGGGAGGGGCTTGGGGCTGCGCTGACGCGGTTGAAGCGGATGGTAAGAGCGATAGACAAGCTTCGTAATGTTGACACGAGCACAGTGCCCAAGGAAGCGCTGGCAATTGTCGGATATGATATGAAGTACAAATTCGATCGTGCCTTGAGCGATGACCTCAATACGCCCGTCGCGCTAACAGAGCTCGAACGAGCACTGGCATTGAAAAAGGTGGATCTGGCGGCGCAACGGGCTCTGATCGAAAAGATGGATAGCGTGCTCGGTCTCAAATTGCTGCATTTGCGTTTAGAAGACTTGAGAATTCGACCCGCTGATGCGCTCATCGAAGAGCAGGACGTGTTGGCCGCGCTCGCCCGCCGCAAGGAAGCGCGTGCCGCCAAGGACTTCGCCGCCTCCGATGCGATTCGTGACGAACTCGCTGCGCAGGGCGTCGAGGTGATGGACGGCGATCCGCTCGGCTGGGAGTGGAAGCTCGGCGGTTAGCGCCGGGCCCGGCACAGCCAGCAGGCAAGCGAGAACCGGGCGTCTTCGAAGCGGTTGCCGGGCAAGGCGATCGGGCGGACCGCGTGCGGTGCGATCGAGGGGAAGGCGACCAGCCGGTCATGCGCCGGGGCGATCCTGCGCTTCTCACCGCCGGCAATCGCGAACATTTCAAGCTCGCCGCCGGTGAAGGCCTGTGGTTCGCGGTGGAAGTAATAGACCATGCTGACCATCCGATCGGTGGCGGTACCCTCGCGCGCCGTCTCGCTCAGCGTGTCGACGTGGCGGCGGTAATGGTGCCCGTCGAGATGGGCCACGAAATCGATCTCGCGTTCGCTCTCTACGAAGGCCGGAACGCCGAGGCCTTCGCGCAGATGATCGAACTGCGCGTCGATTGCGGCATGGAAATCGGCAAGCGCCGCGTCATAGCCGCATGACAGCGAGAGCGATTGCCGCATCATGCCCTGCGCCGCTGCCCCCTCGCCCTCGTGCACCCCCGAGGCGCCGAAGCGCGCCTGATTGCGGCAGGCGAATTCGAGCAGCCGCGCAGCGCGCTCGCTCCCCAGAAATCCGTCGATGATCATGACCGGCAACAGCATCGGTGCGCTACGCCGTCGCCGGGTTGTCGGGGCGCGGGCGGCACAGCCAGCACACCAGCGAAAAGCGCGCGGTGGCGAAATCGTCGCCCGGCAGGTGGATCGGCTCGACCTCGTGCGGCGCGAGTGAGGGGAAGGCGACCAGCCGATCGTGCTGCGGCGTGATCGTGCGGCGCTCATCGCCGACCAGCCCGTGCATCACCAGATCGCCGCCCGAAAAGCGTCGCGGCTCGGCCATGAGGTAATAGACCAGGCTCAGCACCCGGTCCGATGCCGAAAGCGCGCGCTTGGGGCCCGTATGCGTGTCGATATGGCGCTTCAGCCGGTGCCCGTCGCGATAGGCGGTCAGATCGAAATCGGACAGTTCGAGGCCGAAACTCTCGCATCCCGTTTCGGCCCGCAGCCGGCCGGCGACCTCTTTCAACCCAGCCGCGAAGGGTTCGAGCACGGGCGTGGGATCGCCCCTGAACGACAGCGATTTGCGGAACCCCTCCAGCGACCGCGAACCGCCATAGTGATACTGCGCGGAGGGCTCGAATTCGGCCTCCCGCTCGATCACGAATTCGCGCATCCGGGCCGACACCTCCGGCCCGAGAAAATCGTCGATGATACAGACCGGCAGCAGCATGGCGCGGGCTGTCCCAAGCCGGATAGCCGCTGTCAAGCCGCGAGCGCCCTCTGGCCGCGCGCGCGCAAAGGCATTAGGAACGCCGCATGACCATGCTCGCCCTGTCCGGACTGATCCGCCCGATGCTCGAACCGCGCCTGCCTGAAGGCCTCGATGTGCGCTGGTTCATGACCCACGAGGAATCGCTGGAGGCGGTGAAGGGCGCGGAGATCGGCTGGTTCGATTCCAACAGCAAGGAAGCGATGGCCGAAACGCTGCGCGCGGCGACCGATCTGAAGTGGCTCAATTCGATCTATGCAGGCCTCGATTTCCTGCCGATGGACGTGCTGATCGAGCGCGGGATCACCGTCACCAACGGGGCGGGGATCAACGCCATCACGATCGCCGAATATGTGGTGATGGGGATGCTCAACATCGCCAAGGGCTACCGCGAGGTGGTGCGCGCCCAGGACCGGCACGAATGGCTGCTCGACAGTCCGGGCAAGCGCGAACTGGCGGGGTCGAAGGCGCTGCTGTTGGGGTATGGCGCGATCGGGAAGCTGATCCGGCCGCGGCTCGAAGCCTTTGACGTCGATGTCACGGTGGTGCGCCGCTCACCCGGCGAAAACACTCTCGGCCCCGATGAATGGCGCGCGCGGTTGGGCGAATTCGACTGGGTGATCCTCGCCGTGCCTGCCACGCCCGAGACCGACGGGATGATCGGCGCTGAAGAACTTGCGGCGATGAAATCGGATGCCGTGATCGTCAACATCGCGCGCGGGGCCGTGATCGATCAGCCCGCGCTGGTCGCGGCGCTGCAAGCCCGCGCGATCGGCGGGGCGTTCCTCGACGTCACCACGCCCGAGCCGCTGCCTGCCGACCACCCGCTGTGGTCGCTGGGCAATGCGCATATCTCGATGCACCTGTCGGGCCGGGCGCAGGACAAGATGTTCCTCCGCTCCGGCGACCGCTTCCTCGATAACCTCGACAAGTATCTGCGCGGCGAGCCCGTGGCCCCGGTGTTCGACCCCCGGCTTGGCTATTGAGGCTGCCCGCCGTTTGGCGGCTTGGCGCTTTTCTGCAATACTTTCGCCCGGTGAGCGCCCATCACGCGGCGGTCACACGCGCGCGCTAACCGTCGCGCACAAGGCCAGCGGGGGGCTGGACGCGGCAAGGGGGGCGAGCAGACATGAGCGACAGCAAGAAGGCATCGGACCTGTTCATCGAATGCCTCGAAGCGGAAGGCGTCGAATATATCTTCGGCGTGCCGGGGGAGGAAAACCTCGATTTCCTCGAAAGCCTCTCGAAGTCGGACAAAATCCGGCTGATCCTTACGCGGCACGAACAGGGCGCAGGCTTTATGGCGGCGACCTATGGCCGGCACACCGGCAAGACCGGGGTGTTTCTGGCAACGCTCGGCCCCGGCGCGACCAACATGGTCACCGCGGTCGCCTATTCGCAGCTTGGCGGGATGCCGACGCTGGCGATCACCGGGCAGAAGCCGATCAAGAAATCGAAGCAGGGCCGCTTCCAGATCCTCGATGTCGTGGCGATGATGAGCCCGATCACGAAGTACGCCCACCAGCTGGCGAGCGCCGACAACATCCCCAGCCGCGTGCGCGAGGCGATCAGGCTGGCCGAGGAGGAAAAGCCCGGCGCGGTGCATCTCGAATTTCCCGAGGATATTGCCGAGGAACACACCGCCAGCCGGCCGCTTGCGCCCTCGATCGCGCGGCGCCCTTCCGCCGAGCAGAAGGCGGTGCGGCACGCGGTGCTGGCGCTGGAGCAGGCCAAGGCCCCGATCCTCGTCATCGGCGCGGGCGCGAACCGCAAGATGACCGGGCGGATGCTGCGTCAGTTCATCGACAAAACCGGGATTCCCTTCCTCACCACCCAGATGGGCAAGGGCGTGGTCGATGAGCGCCATCCGCTATTCCTCGGCTGCGCGGCGCTCTCCGCCGGGGACTTCGTCCATCGCGCGATCGAGGATGCGGATTGCATCGTCAATATCGGCCACGACGTGATCGAAAAGCCGCCCTTCTTCATGCAGGCGGGCGGGCCGACCGTGATCCACGTCTCGACCCGCACGGCCGAGGTCGATCCGGTCTATTTCCCGCAGGTCGAGGTGATCGGCGACATCGCCAACGCGATCTGGCAGATCAAGGAGGACATCGTCCCGCAGGGGCGCTGGGACTTCCGCCGGATGCTCGAATACCGCGCCGCCGAAGTCGCGCATACCGATGGGCTCGCCGCCGACGCGCGCTTCCCGATCTTCCCGCCACACCTGGTGGCGCAGGTGAGGGGGGCGATGCCTGAGGACGGGATCATCTGCCTCGACAACGGCGTCTACAAGATCTGGTTCGCGAGGGGCTACACCGCGTACCTCCCCAACACGGTGCTGCTCGACAATGCGCTGGCGACAATGGGGGCGGGCCTGCCCTCCGCGATGATGAGCGCGATGCTCTATCCGGAGCGCAAGGTGATGGCGATCTGCGGCGACGGGGGCTTCATGATGAATTCGCAGGAAATGGAGACCGCCGTCCGGCTCGGCCTCAATCTCACCGTGCTGATCCTGCGCGACGATGCCTATGGGATGATCCGCTGGAAGCAGGCCAACATGGGCTTTGCCGATTTCGGGCTCACTTATGGCAATCCCGACTTCGTCCAATACGCCGAAAGCTATGGCGCGATCGGGCACCGGGTGACCTCGAGCGAACACCTCACCGACCTGCTGGCGCATTGCCTCGCCACGCCCGGGGTGCATCTGATCGATTGCCCGGTCGATTACAGTGAGAACGACCAGATTCTGAACCACGACATCAAGCGGTTGTCGAAGGAGCTGTAGTCACGTGTCATCCCCGCGAAAGCGGGGACCTAGGAGCGGCCATGGAGAAGGCTTATTATGTCTACATCCTCGCAAGCGCTCGCAACGGGACGCTCTATGTCGGTGTGACCTCCGACCTCGCGGCGCGGATATGGCAGCACCGGACCGGAGCCGTTCGCGGCTTCACGAGCCGTTATCATGTGCACCGGCTTGTCCATACCGAGGCGTTCGATGATGTGAACGAGGCGATATTGCGCGAAAAGCGGATCAAGAAATGGCGGAGGTCATGGAAGCTTGAACTGATCGAGCGGAACAATCCGCAATGGCTCGACCTTTTTGAAACGATCAACGCCTGATCGCCCCTGGGTCCCCGCTTCCGCGGGGATGACATTTCTTCTGGAGAGGTCCCGTGAAGCTGAAGGCCTGCTACCCGCTCTACCTCAACAACAAGGCGGTGCAGCCCAACACCGATCTCGAGGTGACGGACAAGTACACCGGCGAGGTCGCCTTCCGCACCGCGCTCGCGACGCCCGATGTGATCGAGGAGGGGATTGCGGGTGCGGTGCGCGCGGCCGGGCCGATGGCGAAGCTCGCCTCCTACGAGAAGCAGGACGTGCTGATGCACTGCGTCAGGCGCTTCCGTGAGCGCTTCGACGAGCTTGCCTATGCGCTGTGTGTCGAGGCGGGCAAGCCGATCAAGGACAGCGAAGGCGAGGTCACGCGCCTGATCGACACCTTCCGCATCGCCGCCGAAGAGGCGGTCAGGAACTACGGCGAGGTCCAGCCGCTCGATATTTCGGCGCGGGCCAAGGGCTATATGGGGATGTGGAAGCGCGTGCCGATCGGGCCGTGCAGCTTCATCTCGCCATTCAATTTCCCGCTGAACCTCGCCGCGCACAAGATCGCCCCGGCCATCGCGGTCGGCTGCCCCTTCGTGATGAAGCCTGCCTCCAAGACCCCGCTGGGCGCGCTGATCATGGGCGAGGTGCTGGCCGAGTGCGATGTGCTGCCCGAAGGCGCATTCAGCATTCTACCCGCCAGCCGCGACGGGGCCGACCTGTTTACCGAGGACGAGCGGCTGAAGCTGCTCTCCTTCACCGGTTCGCCCGGCGTGGGCTGGGACCTGAAGGCCAAGGCGGGCAAGAAGAAGGTGATTCTCGAACTCGGCGGGAATGCCGCTGTGGTGATCGACAGGGACGCCGATCTCGACGATGCGCTGGAGCGGGTGATCTTCGGGGCCTTCTACCAGTCGGGCCAGTCCTGCATCGGGGTGCAGCGCATCCTGATCCATGCCGATGTCTATGACCGCTTCAAGGAGATGCTGGTCGCCAAGACCAAAACGCTGGTGGCGGGCGATCCCAAGAGCCGTGACACCTTCATCGGCCCGATGATCTCCAAGGACGAGGCCGAGCGGCTGAAGGGCTGGATCGACGCGGCGGTCGAGGGCGGGGCCACGCTGCTGTGCGGCGGCGGGCTGTCGCGCGGCAACATGCTCGAAGCGACGCTGCTCGAAGGCGTGCCCGAAGGCGCCAAGGCCCGCGACGAGGAAGCCTTCGGGCCGCTCGCCATCCTTCACAAGTTCGACCACTTCGATGCCGCTCTGGAAGAGGTCAACAATTCGCGCTTCGGTCTTCAGGCGGGGATTTTTACCCGCGACCTGTTCCAGATGTTCGATAGCTGGGACCGGCTCGACGTGGGCGGCGTGGTGATCAACGACGTGCCCAGCTACCGGGTCGACAACATGCCCTATGGCGGGGTGAAGGATTCGGGCCTGGGCCGCGAGGGCATCCGTTTCGCGATGGAGGATATGAGCGAAATCCGGAATTTGATCGTGCGGCGGACCTGATCCACCCCTCCCCCTGGGGAGAGGCCGGGGGTGGGGGTTCCACCTTCGATCAAGCGTCGAACACCCACCCCTAACCCCTCCCTCAAGGGAGGGGGACAAAGATGCATCACCCCTCCTCCAGCAGCAGCAATACCGCCGTCACCTCCAGCCGCTCCATCGCGCCGAAGCGGTGGTCGACCTTGGTGATGGTGGCATCGGCGACCAGCTGGCCGGGCAGGGTGAATTCGTGATCGGGCAGGCGCTCGATCAGTTCCTCGCCGCCGACCACGGCCTCCGCGCCGCAGAACTCGAGCACCACCTCGTGCCGCGTGCCGGCGAAGGTGATCGAGGCCCAAGCCTTCTCCTCGTGCCCCAGCACCGTGCCATGCCCACGGGTGAGCGTCATCAGCGCCGCGTGGACCCGGTCGGCCAGCGTCCGGCGTGCGCGCAGGGCAGCAGGAGGCGCTGCGGGAATGGGTGCGGACTTCACTTCAATCTCGGCGAAATCGGCGAAGATATGCGCAAACGGATCACGCAGGCTTTCGGTCAGCAGCATCATGCCATGTCCCCCTTGGCCACACCGGACGCTTCTGCGGCGGCGCGGTCGGCATAGCCTTTCATCCAGGCGCGGGTGCGCAACTCGGTTTCGCGGCGCGGGCTGCGGCCCATGCGCAGGTCGAGAACGAAGCGCGGATCATGGGCGGCAAGTCGCCCGAATCGCGTCGCGGGCAGGTGGTGCTCGCTGAGGAAGGTTTCGATGGTCCGAAGCAGCATGGTTTTGCGTCCCTGTTGATGCTGGAAAGGATGGGCGGACACCGGGTGATTCGCCCGATGTTCCTGAAATGTTCCATGTTTTTTGCTGCTTGTCTAGGAAATTTCCTTCGTGTAGGAAGTGTCTATGAAGGAAACCCAACACAGTGGCACTGAAACGCTCTCCGGGCCCCGCGCCCGGCTGCTGGAATTGTCGCAGGAGCGCGGGGTGAGTTTGGCGGCCCTGTCTGATCTTCTCGGACGCAATTCCTCCTATCTCCAGCAATTCATTCGCAAAGGGAGTCCACGCAAGCTGGAGGAGCAGGATCGCGCGACGCTCGCCCGCTTCCTCGGAGTGGGCGAAAATGAGCTGCGTGAGGCGCAGGAAAATTCCTACGTAAAAACCCTGAGGCGACGTGAGGAGGGGCAGTGGGTGGAGGTGCCCCGTCTCGATCTCGGCGCGGCCGCCGGGGCAGGGCGGGTGCCCGGAAGCGAGGCTGCCTTCGATACCTTCCGCTTCTCGCGTCGCTGGCTGGAAGAACAGGGCCTCGCCCGCGCCGAGTTGTCCGCGATCCGGGTCGAGGGGGACTCGATGGAGCCGCTGCTCAACGACGGCGACGAAATCCTCGTCGATTGCAGCCCGCGCCCGTTCCGCGACGGTATCCACGTCGTGCGCCTCGGCGACACGCTGATGGTCAAGCGCGTGGCGAGTGCGGGGCCGGGGCGGGTGGCGCTGCTATCGCAGAACCTCGCCTACCCGCCGGTCGAGGTGGCGGCTGAGGAGGTGGCGATCATCGGGCGGGTTGTTTGGAAGGGTGGACGGGTGTGAGGCTTGCCGCTGTCAATCCAGAAGATAAGGCATGTGTTCGCGAATATAGTCGTCTGAGAACAACTCGGCTTCGCCTAAGTCGTGATAGGGCATTCTGGCGGTCTGTTGCGGGATTGGCCTGGCGAACATGTTCCGCGGAAAACGTGGATCGCCATGGAACTGTGCGAGGAGTGTCTGGCGCTCCTCCTCCCACCCGGGCTCGAGGCCGATCCCGTGTTCGGGCCATGACCGCTGCTTGTCCAGTTCGCACAGCCGGTCAATGGCGCGGTTTATGCTGCGATGCCTGCTTCGATAGGGTTCCGGCATTTCCTCGGGAGGCAATATCCCTCCGGTCAGCCGGTTTTTGCCGTTGGATTGTGCCAGGAAGATTGCGAGTGCCGTGACCCGGTCCATGCGTTCCTGTTCCACGAGCCACGTCAGAAAGCCTTTGCCTTCGTAGCCGAACACGACCATCGAGAGGGCGGCAACATGCCAGATCAGCGGGTCGCCCGACTGCTTCACCCACGCGATGTCGTCCGCCTTGGCGAGATCGAGCGATTCGCGCAGTGGTGGTGGCACCGCTCCGCCCGCAGAATTCCAGCTGGCCATTGTTCATCCTCCTGAAGTCTCGGACAAAGATGGATTGGCAGGGGTTAAGCTACTGTGACTTGCCAGTCCTGCGGCACAGACTATCCTCGCGCCCATGACTGACACCCCCAAGCCCCTACCCATGCGCGCCGCGATCATCCCCGTCACGCCGCTCCAGCAGAACTGCTCGCTGATCTGGTGCACCAAAACGATGAAGGGCGCGCTGGTCGATCCGGGCGGGAATCTCGACAAGCTCAAGGAGGGCGTCGCCAAGGCGGGTGTCACGCTGGAGAAAATCCTCGTCACCCACGGCCATCTCGACCATTGCGGGCAGGCGGGGATGCTGGCGGACGAGCTGGGCCTTCCCATCGAAGGCCCGCACGAAGATGACCGTTTCTGGATCGACCAGCTCGATGATGACGGCCCGCGCTGGGGGATGGTGGCGAAGAGCTTCACGCCCACCCGCTGGCTCAAGCATGGCGATACGGTGACGGTGGGCGAACTCACGCTCGACGTGATCCACTGCCCCGGCCACACGCCGGGCCACGTGGTGTTCTTCCACGAACCCAGCCGCTTCGCGATCGTGGGCGACGTGCTGTTCCAGGGCTCGATCGGCCGCACCGACTTTCCGCGGGGCAATCATCAGGACCTGATCGACTCCATCACCCAGCGCCTCTGGCCGCTGGGTGAGGACGTGATGTTCATCCCCGGCCACGGCCCGACGAGCACCTTCGGGCGCGAGCGCAAGACCAATGCGTTTGTGTCGGACTATGCGCTTTCTTGATTGCGACCCCGCCTCCGCGGGGTCGTCCTCGGTGAATCCTTGTTGCCCTACCGCTTCGCTGCTTGAGGACGTGTTCCCTTCGCTTCGCTACGGGCACCTGCGGGCGGCCGGTCGGCCTTGCGGCCCGTCCTTCGGCGGGCCGATCAGTCTTTCTGGTCGTGGCCCTATAACACACCCATCGCCACCAGCGCCGCGATCACCGCCAGCCCGAGCAGCACCAGCATCGTTACCAGCGTGCCGACCATCCGGCCCCAGCCCCAGTTGCCGCCGTCCATGCCGAAGCCGTGCAGCACCCGCCCGATCATGTAGGCCGCCGCCACCAGGCTGAGCCACCAGCTCCCCCGGCCCGCCAGCTCGATTCCCGCGATCAGCGCCAGCACGAAGGGGGTGTTCTCGACGAAGTTCGCCTGCGCGCGCATCCGGCGTTGCAGGCTCTCGCTCCCGCCGTCCCCGACGTTGATCGACAGCGCGCGGCGCACCGCGCCGATGCGGATCGACAGCCAGAGATTGAGCACGGCAGCCGCCGCCGCCGCGGCGAGCGTCACAGGAAGCACGATCATGACAGGAACCCCTCGATATTGCGGCGCCCTTGCTAGGCGGGCCGCGAGCGGGTTGCAACGCGCGAAATTTTCGCTATAGCGCGCGCCTTCCCGCCGCTGCTGGCCAAGGAAAGCACGCACCTGCTTGTCGCTTGTGCGCGCGCACTCCTTGCCGTATGGGCGGCCTTCGAGAATCGCAGGTGCCACCCGGTGCCCCACAGAATTATTTGAGGAATTGGTGCCGCCATGGCTGTCCCCAAGAGAAAAGTATCGCCTTCCCGTCGCGGCATGCGTCGTTCGCACGATGCGCTGAAGGTCGAAGCCTTCGGTGAATGCTCGAACTGCGGTGAGCTGAAGCGCCCGCACAACATCTGCGGCCACTGCGGCCACTACAACGGGCGTCAGGTCGTCGCCGTCGGCTGAGCCGATGGCCCGCACACTGAACCGGAGTAACGCAACATGAGCCTGCCCCGTATCGCTGTCGATGCGATGGGCGGCGATGAAGGCGTGCGCGTGATGGTCGAGGGCGCGGCGCTGGCGCGGCGCGACCACGACAAGTTCAACTTCCTGCTGGTGGGCGATAGCGCGCGGATCGAAGCCGCGCTCGAAAATCACCCCAATCTCAGGGCGGCCTCCGAAATCCTGCATTGCGACGACGTGGTGGGCGGCGACGAGCTGCCCAGCCGCGCGATTCGCCGTGCCAAGACCACTTCGATGGGTCTTGCTGTCAACGCCGTGAAATCGGGCGATGCGGGTGCCGCCGTCAGCGCCGGCAACACCGGCGCGCTGATGGCGATGAGCAAGCTCGCGCTGCGCACCATGCCGGGGATCGACCGCCCCGCGCTCGCCGCGATCATGCCGACCCTCAAGGCGCACGACGTGGTGATGCTCGACCTCGGTGCCAATACCGAAGCCGACGCGCGCAACCTCGTGCAATACGCCGTGATGGGCGCGGCCTATTCGCGGATCGTCAACGGCTTCGACAAGCCGGTCGTCCGCCTGCTCAACATCGGCACCGAAGAGATCAAGGGCACCGAAGAGCTGCGCGATGCGGCCGCGATGCTGACCGCCGCCTCGTCCGAAGGCGGGCTGGCGCTGCAGTTCGACGGCTTTGTCGAAAGCGACAAGATCAACCGGGGCGAGACTCACGTGGTCGTCACCGACGGGTTTTCCGGCAATATCGCGCTGAAGGCGATCGAAGGTTCGGCGCGCTTTGTCACCGATCTGCTGCGCCAGGCCTTCACCTCCTCGCTGCGCTCGAAGATCGGCTTCCTGGTCTCGCGCCCGGCGACCGAGCTGCTCAAGCACCATCTCGACCCGAACAACCACAATGGCGCGGTTTTTCTCGGCCTCAACGGCGTGGTGGTGAAGAGCCACGGGAGCGCCACGGCCAAGGGTGTCGCCCATGCGGTGGCGGTGACCGCGCGGCTGCTTGAAAACAAGCTGACCGAGCGGATCGCGCATGACCTCTCGCAGCTGGGCGAAGGCGCGCTGAGCCGCAAGGGCCGCGCCAAGCCCGCGCCGAGCGACGAGACAGCCGCGTGAGCGGTTCGCGGCTGCTCGGCACCGGATCGGCCCTGCCGCGCCGGGTGGTGACCAATGCCGAGCTCGCGACGCGCGTCGATACCTCCGACGAATGGATCGTCGCGCGCACCGGCATCCGCCAGCGTTACATCGCCGAGGAGGACGAGACCACCGCAAGCCTCGCCATCGCCGCCGCGCGCGCCGCGCTGGCCGATGCGGGGGTGGATGCGGCCAGCATCGGGCTGATCGTGCTCGCCACCGCTACGCCCGACAACACCTTCCCCGCTACCGCCACCAAAGTGCAGCAGGCGCTGGGCTGCAATGGCGGGATCGCCTTCGATGTCGCGGCGGTGTGTTCGGGCTTTCTCTACGCGCTGAGCGTCGCCGATTCGCTGCTGAAAACCGGCATGGCCCGGCGCGCGCTGGTGATCGGGGCGGAGACGTTCAGCCGCATCCTCGATTGGGAAGACCGCACCACCTGCGTGCTGTTCGGCGACGGGGCGGGGGCCGTGGTGCTCGAAGCGCCCTCGGACGAAGCGCAGGGCCCGGACGCGCCCGGCATCCTCGCCGCGCGGCTGCACGCCGATGGGGCGCATCACGATCTGCTCTATGTCGATGGCGGCCCCTCCACCACGCAGACCACCGGCCATGTCCGGATGAAGGGCCCCGAGGTGTTCCGCCACGCGGTCGTCAACCTTTCCTCCGTTCTCAAGGAAGTGCTTGAGGATGCAGGGGTTTCTGCCGACGCCATCGACTGGGTGGTGCCGCATCAGGCCAATGCCCGAATCCTCGATGCGACCGCAAGGAAGCTCGGCATTTCGCCCGACAAGGTGATCGTGACCGTGCAGGATCACGCCAACACCTCGGCCGCCTCTGTGCCGCTGGCGCTCGATGTCGCGCGCAAGGATGGGCGCATCAAATCGGGCGATCTGGTGATGCTGGAGGCGATGGGCGGCGGCTTTACCTGGGGGGCGAGCCTCATTCGCTTGTGACCGCAAACGGGCGGCGGCAGACCCGTACCTAACCCAATTGCGGAAAATTCATCACAACGCCCGGCATCGCATTGCAAAACCGCATAAAATTCGTAAAGCTTCAAGTCTTCCTTCGGGTCGCGCCGCAAAGGAGAATACGCATGATGCGTTCGGTTGGCACTCTCACCCGCGCCGATCTGGCGGAAACCATCAACCGCAAGATGGGCTTCAGCCGCGCCGAGTCACTCGACATGGTCGAAGCGATCCTCGCCAAGATGAGCGACGCGCTCGCCAGGGGCGAGAACGTCAAGATCTCGGGTTTCGGCAGTTTCGTGCTGCGCGACAAGAACGAGCGGATCGGCCGCAATCCCAAGACCGGGGTCGAAGTGCCGATCACGCCGCGCCGGGTGATGACCTTCCGCGCGAGCCAGCTGCTCAAGGAACGTATCGCCAAGGGGTGACCCTGTGGCCAGCAAGGTGAGGTTTGATGACCGGGTTCGATGACGGCAAGGACGAGGGCGCGCTGCGCACCATCGGCGAAGTCAGCGAGGCGCTGGGCATCAAACCGCACGTGCTGCGTTATTGGGAAGCGCAGTTCCCGCTGCTGAAGCCGCTGAAGCGCAGCGGCGGACGGCGCTATTATCGCCCCGATGACGTGGCGCTGGTCGAAACGATCGACCGGCTGATCAACCGCGAGGGCTATACCCTGAAGGGCGCCGAAGCGGTGCTGCGCGCCTCGGCCAAATCCGGGCTCGACCGCCGCGCGTCAGACCGCCGCGCGGGCGATCGCCGTGCCGATGCGGACAGTGGCGCGACGCCCGGCGTGCGGGTGGTGGTCGCTGAAGCGCCCGAAATGACCGAAGTGATCGCGGGTCTCAAGGCGGTGCGCGCCAAGCTGGCGGCGGCGCTGGAGGGTTGAGGCGCTACTCCGCCGCCAGCAGCGCGGCCTCTCCCAGATCGACGCTGACGAGGCGCGACACGCCCTTTTCCGCCATCGTCACCCCGAACAAACGGTGCATCCGGCTCATCGTCACCGCGTTGTGGGTGACGATCAGGTAGCGGGTGGTGGTGGTGGCGACCATCGATTCGAGCAGGTCGCAGAAGCGCTCCACATTGGCATCGTCGAGCGGCGCGTCGACTTCGTCGAGCACGCAGATCGGGGCGGGGTTGGTGAGGAACAGCGCGAAGATCAGCGCGGTCGCCGTCAGCGCCTGTTCGCCGCCCGACAGAAGCGACAAGGATTGCAGCCGCTTGCCGGGCGGCTGGGCGTAGATCTCTAGCCCCGCTTCGAGCGGATCGTCGCTGTCGATCAGCGCCAGATGCGCCTGCCCGCCTTCGAACAGTCGGGTGAAGAGCACGCGGAAATGCCCGTCCACCGCCTCGAACGCCGCGCGCAGCCGCTCGCGCCCCTCGCGATTGAGACTGCCGATCGAACCGCGCAGCCGCGCGATCGCCTCGACCAGTTCGGCCTGTTCCTCGGCAGACGAGCCATGCTCGGCCTCGATCCGCGCGAGTTCGTCGGCGGCGACGAGGTTCACCGGGCCGATCCGCTCGCGCGCGGCGGTGAGCTTTTCGAGCTCGGTGGATTCGTCTGCGGCTGGGGCGAGATCGTTCTCGTCGAAGCCGAAGCGTTCGCCCAGCAGCGGCGGAGGGCACTGGAAACGCTCGCCCGAGATGCGGGCCATTTCGGCGCGGCGCAACTCCTCGTTCTCGGCGCGCGCGGTGAGGCTGGCGCGGCTTTCGCGGGCCTGCGCGAGCACTTCGGTCGCCTGTGCGAGGGCGGTGGCGGCGGCGCGCTGGCGGGTGTCGGCCTCACGCATCACGGCATCGGCGGCGGCGAGTTCCTGCGCCAGCCGCGTGCGGGTCGCCTCGCCCGCCTCGATCTCGGCGGTGAGCGCGGCGGGCTTGGCGGCGTGAACCGCCACCTCCTCGGCGATTTCGGTGAGCCGCCGGGTGGTCTCGGCCATGCGCCGCTCGGCGTCGGAGGAGCGCGCCTGCCACCCTGCGTGGTCGGCGGTCTGTGCCGCCAGCCGCTCGCGCGCTACGGCGAGCGCCTGATCCTGCGCGGCAAGCTCCGCGAGGGCGGCCTGCACCGCCGCGCGAGCGGCGGTGTTGCGGGCCTGCGCGGCATCCAGTGCGGCGCGGCCTGCGTCCTTCTCGGGCAGGCGCGCGCAGGCTTCCCGCGCTGTGGTGACCTCGGCGCGCGCGGCGGCGATCTGGCTGTCGATGTCGGAAGCGCTGGCGGAGAGTTCCGCGAGGCGCGCGGCGAGGCGTTCCTTCGCGGCTTCGGCCTGATCGAGCTTGCGCAGGGCCTGCCGCTCGGCCTCGATCGCCCCGGCAAGGCTGCGTTCCTGCGCGACGAGCGCGGTCTGCAGCCCGGAGAGTTCCTCGCGCACGGCCTTGTCCTCGGCCTCGGCAGCGGCTGCGGCGGCGCGCAAGGGGGGGAGGGCTGCGTCCAGTTCGGCGTAGCGATTGGCCGCTTCGAGCTGTGCAGCTTCCGCAGCGCCTTCTCCGCGCGCGACGAACCCGTCCCAGCGGCGCAGATGGCCCGCGCGGGTCACCAGCCATTCGCCGGGGGCGAGCGCGCGACCATCGTCCTCATCGACACAATGCACCAGCGCGAGGCGTGCGGCGAGTTCATCGGGGCATTGCGAGAGGCGTTTGGCGAGGCTGTCGGCGACCGGCTTGGGCGCAGCGGCCCCCGTCCAGAACCGCCCGTCCTGCGCAGAGGCGGGCGCACCCAGCGGCGACTTGCCGTCGCGCCCCAGAACCGCCGCGAGCGCGCGTTCATAGCCGGGGGCGACGCTGACCCGGTCGAGCGGGGTCGCCATGCCCTGCCGCCCGGCCTCGCGCTTGGCACGGGCTTCGCGGTCGCGGGCGAGGGCGGTGTGCTCACGCTCGACCCCGGCAAGTTCGGCGCGCGCTGCGGCCAGCTGGCTTGCGACCTCGTCGCGCCGCGATTGCAGCTCGGCCTTGCGCGACTGCCCCTCGGCAAGCTTGGCGCGAAGCCGCGCCACCTCCTCGGCGGCATCTTCGACAGCGGCGCGGGCGGCGATGACATCGGCCTCCGGATCGCCTGCGCTTTCGAGCTCGGCGCGGGTGCGGGCGAGGCGGGCGGCTTCGGCCTCGATCCGGGCGAGGCGCGCTTCGGCCTGATCGACCGCCGCTTCGGCGACGCGCCATTCGGCCTCGACCCCGGCCTGATCGGCGGTCGCCTTGGCCAGCGCGAGTTCGGCGGCGCGGTGGGCGCGTTCCTTGTCCTCGGCCTTTTCGGCGAGCACCGGGCGCGCGGCTTCCGCAGCGGCGACGGCTTCGCGGCTGGCGGCGAGTTCGCCGGTCAGCCGGGCGAGCGCGGCGACTGCGGCATTGGTGAGCCGGTCGGCATCGGTGCGGTCTTCCTCCAGCCTGCGCTGCTGGCGGGCGAGATCGGCGAGGCGGGTTTCGGCGGCTTCGAGCTTTTCGGACAGCGCCGCCATGCGGTGGCCGTGGGCGCTGGCATCGTCGCGCCGATCGGCGAGTTCGTCGCGCGCATCGGCAAGCGCCTGCGCTGCCTCGGCCTGCTGCTTCTGTGCGATTTCGACCAGCTTTTGTGCCTGGGCAACCTTGCTCTCGGCGTCCTCGGCCGCGGCGCGCGCGGCCTTGGCGGCGGCGGCGGCTTCGCGCCAGCGGGCGAACAGCAGCCGCGCTTCGGCCGCCTGGATCTTCGTCGTGAGTTCGGTGTAGCGCTCCGCCTGCCGTGCCTGACGCTTCAGCGAAGCGATCTGCGCGTCGAGGCCCGCCATCAGGTCTTCGAGCCGCGCAAGGTTGGCCTCCGCGCCGCGCAGCTTGCTCTCGGCATCCTTGCGGCGGACGTGGAGCCCGGCGATGCCGGCGGCCTCTTCGAGCATCGCGCGACGCTCGGCCGGACGAGCGGCGATCACCTGCGCGATCTTGCCCTGACTGACCAGCGCGGGGGAATGCGCGCCGGTCGCGGCATCGGCGAAGGTAAGGGCTACGTCCTTTGCCCGCACATCGCGGCCATTCACCCGATAGGCAGAACCCGCGCCGCGCTCGATCCGGCGGGTGACGACCAGCTCCTCGCCGCCATCATCCTCAGCGTGGAGCACCACTTCGGCAAAGTCGCGCGGGGGGCGGGTGGAGGTGCCCGCGAAGATCACGTCCTCCATCCCGCCCGACCGCATCGACTTGGCCGAGGTTTCCCCCATGACCCAGCGGATCGCTTCGAGCAGGTTCGATTTGCCGCAGCCATTGGGGCCAACGACGCCGGTCAGCCCGGGTTCGATACGCAAGTCCGCCGGCTCGACAAAGCTCTTGAAGCCGCTGAGCTTGAGCCGGTGGATCTGCATCGGGCCGGGTCTGCGCCCCCGCTCGCCTCAGCGCGCGCCGGCGCGCTGGAGCTGCGGTTCGACCACTTCCCAGGCCGTGCCTTCGAGGCGCTGGCCGTTGAGGAAGAAGGTGGGCGTGCCGGTGATCTTGTCCTTCTCGTTATTCGCTTCGACGGTTTTCACCATCGACTCGATCTTGGCGGAATCGGCAAGGCAGGTGCGGGCCTGATCGGCGCTGAGCCCGCGCGCGGCGAAGAATTCGAGCAGGCCGGTCGCCTCGGCGATGGCGACGAACCGCTGATTGAGCGGCAGCGCGCCCGCCGCCTCGACCGCCTGCGGATTGCCCTGAAGCCCGGCCAACACGCTTTCGAGGTTCTGCCAGACCTGATCCGACAGTGGCTGGAACTGTTCCTTTGCGCCGCACTGCGCGAGGGTCGCGATCACCGCGTCAAAGGGGTTGAGGAACACTTCGCGCTGCTCGAAGGCCACGGTTCCGGTGGGAATGTACTTGTCCTTGATCACCGGCTTGCCGGTCTTCGCGAACGTCGCGCAGTGGCTGCAGGTGTGCGAGGCATATTCGACCAGCTTGATCGGTGCATCGGGGTTGCCGACCATGTAGCCGCCTTCGGGCGTGATGGTCACCACATCGCTCCACTGCTGGCCCGCCGGGGGCGCGATCGCGGGGATCGGCTCGCCGCGGGCGACGGTGCCGTCCGTGGCGGCTTCGTCGCCGCAAGCGGCCAGCATGAGCGGCGCGAGCGCGAGCAGGGGGAGCGAAAGCAGGCGGGAGAACGTCATGGGTCGAAAATCCTCAGGCAGTGAAAGGGCAGGATAGCGTTTCGCGCCCCCGCCGAGCAAGCGGGCCGGGGGGCGGATGTGAACAACTCGGCTCAGCCGCCGGGCTGGGCGGCAAAGCGGGCCGACAGGGCGGGGTAGAGCGCTTCCCAGTTGTGCACTTCGTCGAGCAGCTTGCCGTCGAGCGCGAAGCTCGGCGTGCTGGCGACGCCGATCTCGGCATAGTCGGCCTTGCTGTTGTCGCGCAGGCGCTGGGCGGCGGTATCATCGGCAACGCAGGCGTCGAGTTCGGACTGCGACTGGCCGCGCGCGACCAGCATCTGGGTGAGCCCGAGCGCATTGGCGGCGTTCATCCGACCGGCCCGGTCACCGCGCAGCCACAGCGCCTGCTGGCTCTGCGGCGCGGCGCGGGCCTTGCCCAGCCAGTCGGCCTGCGACAGCATCAGCGCCTGATGGCGCGCCTTGAACCCGGCGGGATCGCCGCATTGGGCGAGGAGCGTGACGGTGGTGTCGATCTCGTTGCGGATCACCGGGCGCACTTCGACGGTGAGCTTGCCGGGCTTCAGAAGCACGATCTCGATCGCCGGCTCGCCGCGCGCGGTGAAATCGGCGCAGTGCGGGCAGGTGTAACTGATGAATTCGATCATCTGCGCCTCGGCCTTGGGATTGCCGATCACATGGCCGCGATCGCTGCGCGTGACGGTCGATTGCCAGGTGCCGGGATTCTCCTGCGGCAGGAAGGCACTGTCGGGGCGCTCGAGATCCTGCTGCGCGGCGACCGGGGCGCCCGCCAGGGCGAGAGCGGCAGCGCCGGCGGCGGCGGCGGTGAGGAGGAGGGGCTTGGTCATCACGTCGGGGTATCCTCAGGCGGCGGGGTCTTGGGTATTGGTCAGGCTGCGCGCGAGCGATTCCAGCACGGTGCGCAGTTCCGGATCGCCGATATCGCGCAAGCTGTCGCCCAATTCCAGCGGGATTGGTTTCAAGGACGGTGGCGGCTTGGCGGGGGCAGCGTCAGGGGGCGGGGTGACCGCACCATGCCGCAGCTTGACGCGGGCGACCGCGCGATAGCCGAAGAAGCGGTTCACCCGCTCGATAATCTCGGGCACGACCTGCTGGATCAGCGGCGCATGGGCCGGGATCACCACCAGATCGAGGATACCCTCGGCCTTCTCGCCGGGGGGGAAGCGGATCGCTTCGGGGCTGCACACGCGGGCGTGTTTTGGCCCGACGATCTCTGGCCAGCGCGTGACGACCGAGGATTGCACAAAGCCGAAGCGGCGAAAGGCGGTGCGGCCGATCTCGGGCGTGAGATCGCCGATCGCGCGCACACCCCGGCCGCGCGGGCGCGAATAGGGTTTGATCTGGCCCTTCTTGCCGGAGGATGTCTTGTCGCTTCCCATGATTGCGCCCGCCATGCCATAGGCGGCGCGTGACTGCCAGTATCTCCGACAATCTGCTTGCCTGGTATGACCGCAATGCGCGCGATCTGCCGTGGCGCGCCCCGCCGGGCAGTCCGGTGGCGTCCGATCCGGCCTGGCCCTACCGGGTGTGGCTGTCGGAGGTGATGCTGCAGCAGACCACCGTGGCGGCGGTGAAGCCCTATTTCGCCAAATTCACCGAAACCTGGCCCACGGTCGAGGCGCTTGCCGCCGCGCGCGAGGATGACGTCATGGCGGCATGGGCGGGGCTGGGATACTATTCGCGCGCCCGCAATCTGGTGAAATGCGCAAGGGCCGTGGCAGAGCGGGGCGGCTTTCCCGCGACCGAGGCGGAACTGCGCAGGCTCCCCGGCCTTGGCGATTACACCGCCGCCGCCGTCGCCGCGATCGCCTTCGGGCACCGCGCGGTGGTGGTCGATGCCAATGTCGAGCGGGTGGTGGCACGGCTGTTCGCCATCGACGCGCCTCTGCCGGGCGCGCGCAAGGCGATCCGCGCGGCGGCGGACACGATCACGCCCGATGCGCGCGCTGGCGATTTTGCGCAGGCGATGATGGATCTCGGCAGCCACGTCTGTACCAGCCGCGCGCCGCGCTGTCTGCTCTGCCCGCTCGCCGAGGCGTGCGAGGGGCGCAAGCAGGGCGAGCCCGAGCGCCTGCCGGTCAAGCCCGCGAAGAGGCCCGTACCCGAACGGCGCGGCATCGCCTTCTGGATCACGCGCCGCGCGGGCACCGAGGTGTGGCTCGTCACCCGTCCGGCGCAAGGGATGCTGGGGGGAATGCGCGCGCTGCCCGACGATGGCTGGAACGCGCGCGCCGATGGCTCGGGCAAGGCTCCCGTTGCGGGCGAGGCGCGCCCTCTGGGCGCGGTGCGGCACGGCTTTACCCATGCGAGCCTGACGCTGGAGGTGGTGGCGATCGCAGTCGCCGCCGATCCGCCGGGGGAGGGGCAGTGGTGGCCGCTCGACCGGCTCGGTGAGGCGGGATTGGCGACGCTTTACGCCAAGGCCGCGCAGCTGGCGCAGGCGGGCGGCTAGATCAGCCCGCCGCCCAGCGCGAGACGCACGCCAGCGATCAGCAACACCACGAGGCAGAAATTGCGCCCGCCGTCCTTCGAGGACAGCGCGCCCAGAATGATCCCCGTCACGATCACCGGCAGGGCGAGCCAGTTGGCCCAGCCCAGCAGCGGGATTTGCGCAGGGATGACGATGATCAGGCTGAAAAGGCCGATGAGATAGGCAAGAGCGTTGAGCATGTGTCTTATATGGGCAAGACACCGCGCGATTGCAAGCATCGCGATTGACCCGTGCGGCGGCCTGCCGCACACAGGCCCGGCATCGCATCAGCCGGAGATTCTGCCCCCATGTCCGTCCACTCCATCGCCTCGCCCGCTCTTTCGCGCCGGTCGCTGTTGCGCTCCGGCGCGCTGTTCACCGGAGGCGCGGCGCTGTCCGCCCTGCCGTTCGGGCGCATGGCGTTTGCGCATGATATCACCGAAAGCTGGCCCGCTGTCTCGGCGCTGGCGGACAAATATGTGAGCAGCCGCAAGCTGGCGAACCTCTACCTGACCTTCGGCTGGGATCAGCAACCCCACGCCCACACCGTCGGCGGCGGCACCCTGTCGCTCGCCAAGCCGACGCCGGTGGACGAGAACTCGCTTTATCGCATCTATTCGATGTCAAAGCCGATCACCGGCATGGCGACGATGATCCTGATCGACGAGGGCAAGCTCGGGCTCGATCAGCCGGTGCACGAAATCCTCCCCGCTTTCCGCGACATGCAGGTGCTGATCGACCCCGAAGGCCCGCTGGAGGATGTGGTGCCGGCGAGCCAGCCGATCACGATCCGCATGCTGCTCACCCACACCGCGGGCCTTGGCTACCAGATCATCAGCAAGGGCCCGCTGCAGAAGGCCTTCAACGAGCTCGGCCTTGTCGGGGGGCGGGTGAGCCGGCTGCCGATCCCGGGGATCGAGCCGGTCACGCCCGCACCGGGTCTCGCCGAATGGGCCGACCGGCTGGCGACCCTGCCGCTGATGTATCAGCCCGCAACCAAGTGGAGCTATTCCTGCTCGATCGACCTGCTCGGCCGGGTGATCGAGGTGGCGAGCGGGATGCCCTTCGAAACCTTCCTCAAGCAGCGCATCTTTGACCCCTGCGGCATGACCAGCACCTGGATGCAGGTCCCCGCCAGCGAGGTGGACCGGCTGACCGACAATTACGGCATCGTCGGCGGCACTCCGTTCCCGATCGACCCCGCGGCCAATTCGGTGTTCCTCGATCCGCCCGAAGTGCCCGCCGGCGGCGGGGGCCTCGTGTCGAGCCCCAAGGATTACGACCGCTTCCTGCGGATGCTGCTGGGCTATGGTCGCCTTGATGGACGCTTCGTGATGAGCGAGGAGGCGGTACGCGTCGGCACGTCGAACCTGCTGCCCGCCAGCGTCGATACCGCGGGCAGCTGGGTTGCGGGCGAAGGCCACGGCGCGGGCGGGCGCGTTTCGGGCACCAGCTTCGGCTGGGGCGGAGCCGCGGGCACGCTCGGCGCGGTCGACTTCGGCCTCAAGCTGCGTTCGTGCCTGTGGACGCAATATATGCCATCGGAAGCCTATCCGATCCGCGACGAATTCCTAGCCGCGATGCAATCCGATCTGGAAGGCATGCGCGCAAAGAAGATGGCCGCCTGATGCACGGCGCCGCGCTGCCCCCGCTGCCGATGGCCTTTGCCGGATCACCGCTCGACCGCGCGGACAATATCCGCGTCGACGATGCGGCGCTGGCAGGGCTGATGAACTGGCGCGCGCGGGTGTTGCTGATGGACGGTTTGCTGCCCGGCGTGGACGAGGCGGGCGGTCTCGTCTGGGGAAGCCTCGCCGATGTCGCCGAGGATGCCGAGCTGGTGTTCCTGGGGATGCTCGACGGCAAGGCCCATTTCGCTCCCGTGCCGACCGGCGGGGCGGAGGGCACGGCCTATGCCCAGCCCGCCGCTTGGCAGCTGATGCAATTGCTGAGCCCGCCCGATCTGGCGATCTATGGCGGCGCGCGCAGCCTTGCCGACTGGCACGCGCGGCACCGCTTCTGCGCGCGCTGCGGTGCGCCGACGAAGCTCGTCAAGGGCGGCTGGCAGCGGCATTGCGACGGCTGCGGCGCGGACCACTTCCCGCGCACCGACCCGGTGACGATCATGCTGGTCGAGCATGAAGACCGTCTGTTGCTGGGCCGCCAGCCGCGCTTTCCGCCGCGGATGTATTCGGCGCTCGCCGGTTTCGTCGAACCGGGTGAGACCATCGAGGAGGCGGTCGCGCGCGAAATCCACGAAGAAGCGGGCGTGCGCGTGCGCGATGTGCGCTACATCGCCAGCCAGCCCTGGCCGTTCCCGAGCCAGCTGATGATCGGCTGCACGAGCGTGGCCGATAATCCCGAGCTCACGATCGACCGCACCGAACTCGAAGACGCGCGCTGGTTCACCCGCGCCGAGCTCGAGGAAGCGCGCGCGGCGGGCGAGCACGGCACCGAACTGCTCTATTTCCCGCGTCCCTTCGCGATCGCGCATCACCTTGTGGCATGGTGGCTCGACCGATGACTCAGCACCTCACCATCGACATCTATTCCGATGTCATGTGCCCGTGGTGCCTGATCGGCTATGGCCAGCTGACCAAGGCGCTGGGGGAGCTCGAAGGCGAAATCGCTGCGCAGATCCGCTGGCGGCCCTTCGAACTGAACCCGCAGATGCCCCCGGAAGGCGAGGAGCAGGAGGCGCATCTCCAGCGCAAATATGGTCGCCCGGCCGAAGAGGGCGCGCGGATTCGCGGGCAGATGAAGGCGATTGCCGAGAGTGCGGGCGTATCACTGGCGTGGGAAGGGGAGGGCGAGGCCCCGCCCGCGATGATGTGGAACACCCGCGATTGCCACAAGCTGCTCGCCTTCGCGTTGGAGCAGGCGGGGCCTGAGGTGCAGACCGCGCTTAAGCTGGCGCTGTTCCGCGCGCATTTCAACGAACGGCGCAACCTTAGCGACCGCGACGTGCTGCTCGACATCGCTGCCGGTGTCGGCCTGCACCGGGAGGCGGCCAAAGCGGCGCTCGACGATCCCGAGCTCGAAGCCCGCGTGCTCGCCGAAGAGGCGCAGGCGTGGGACATGAACATCTCGGGCGTTCCGGCGATGATCGTGGACGGCAAGTTCCTGATCCCCGGAGCCCAATCGCCCGAAGTCTATGTGAACGCGCTCAGGCGGGTGGCGGAAAAGAGCCGGGTCTGACGCCCGCGCTCACTTGCGTCTGATCGAGATGTTTTTGCTGTCGCTTGCGGCATCGAACCGCGCGTTGGCGGCGGCATCACCGAGCACGCGGCCCACGAGGAAGTCCTCGACCACCACGGAAACCTCGTCCCAACCCGGTTGCTTGCCCGCTGCAAATTCGTGCGTGGCGCCCGTCACGATCAGGGCAGTGTGATCGCCGTCCGAAAGGTTTTCCCAATATATCAGGTGCTTGACGGGGTCTTCGACCATGCCGGGAACAACACCCGCATCCCCCGTCACAAGCAGCGTCGGCGCCGTGATGGCATCGAATGCTCCCGGCGCGTCGGTCAGTGGCGGGATCGGGCCGGGGGACGAGAACATCACGACGGCCTTCGTCCCCGGATTGCTGCCGGGAAGCATCTTGCCGAAAGCGCCGAGGCCGATCAGCGATACGAGCGACCCGTAACTATAGCCAACCTGAGCGGTCGGCAGTCCGGGGAACCGGGTCTCCGCAAGTCCGGCCGCGAGTTTCATGTCGGCGATGCGGGTGAAAAGCGCTGCGCGCAGATCGGTCCGCCGCTCGGCAGGCAAGGTGAGCGAATCCGTGTGGGTCGGGGCGATCACGGCAAAGCCGCGCGCGGTCAGCCTCGCGTGGAGCGCAGAGGTGGCAAGCGGATTGCTGTTACCGCCGTGCGAAAACAGGATCACGCCGCGCGGCGCTTCGGGGGAGATCACCGTCACATCGATCACCCGCCCGTCAGAAGCGGTCAGGGTGACAATGCTGGTGGCACTGTCAGCCGGCGCCGCGGCGTCCGTCATCGGCTGCGCCATCGTCACCGAAGTGGCGAAGCAAGCCGGAGCCAACAACAGGAAGAACGCCGTCGCCGAAGCCTTGACGGGTCTGAAACTCATCGGAAATTCCCCTTGTTATCGCTCCGGATTTATCTGCAATTCATGCGCTAGACCAGCCCCAGCCGCTCCAGCTTCATCGCCAGCTTGCCCGGCAGCGCATCGCCGATGTCCTCACCCTCGGCGACGTCCCTGGGGGCCTTGTCCTCGGTGAGGTAGCGCCAGCCCTGATGCGCGCGCTTGGCCTGCTGGTGGACGCGGATCAGCCTGCCCTCCAGCACGATGTCCCAGCGCCCGTCCTGCGTTTTCTCGAACCCGATGATCGGCGAGCGCGCGACGATGGCGTGGTTGATGATCCAGTAAAGCGAGCCGCCGACGCACTCTTCGTGCCGCGTCGGGCGGTTGCGGGTGGTGAGCGCGATGGCCCCGCGCCCGGCGATCCGGCGTTCGAGTTCCGAAAAGCTCTTCGCCCCGAAGGCGATCTTGGTCAGGTGGAGCGGCATGGGGTCAATGTGGGGCAATGCCGCGCGCGATCAAGCCACAATGCGTGCGCCGTCCACAAGCAGGCGCGGGCGTCAGAGCGTGGCCAGACCCATCGCGACTGCCAGGCCCAGGAAGGCGAAGAAGCCCATCGAATCGGTGATCATCGTCACGAACACGCTGGAAGCGACCGCCGGGTCCTGATCGAGCCGCTCGAAGATGACGGGCACCAGCACGCCTGCGAGCCCGGCGATGCCGATATTGACGATCATTGCGAGCGCAATCACCACCCCCATCAGCGGCGAGAAAAGCGCCGCCGCCGCCAGCCCGATCAGCACTGCGATCGTGCCGCCGTTGAGCAGCGCGACGCGAAATTCGCGCCACAGGATGCGCCGGGTGTTCGACCGGGTGAGCTGGTTGGTCGCGATCGCGCGCACCGCCACCGCCATGGTCTGCGTGCCCGCATTGCCGCCGATGCTCGCGACGATCGGCATCAGCACCGCCAGCGCCACCAGCTGCTCGATCGCCGCCCCGAAAAAGGCGATGATCCCCGAGGCCACCACCGCCGTCCCCAGATTGGCGATCAGCCAGCGCACGCGGGCGGAATAGGCCTCGCGCAGCGGCTCGTTGATGTCGCCGTCACCCGCGCCGGACATCAGCAGCGCATCCTCGCCCGCCTCTTGCGAGATGATGTGGACGATATCGTCGACCGTCAGCTGCCCCACCAGCCGCCCGCTCTCGTCCACCACCGCGGCCGAGATCAGCGCGTATTTCTGGAACATCAGCGCGGCTTCTTCCTGATCCATCGTCACCGGGATCAGGGTCTGGTCGCGCTTCATCACGTCGGTCAGGCGCACGGAGCGCGGCGTGGTGAGAATCCAGTTGAGGGCGCAGGTGCCGACGGGATGATGCCGCTCGTCGATCACGAAGACTTCGAAGAAATCGTGTTCGAGATCGCCATCCTCGCGCAGGTAATCGATGAGGTCGCCGACGGTGAGATGCTCGGGCACCGCCACGAAGTGCCGGCTCATCAGGCGCCCGGCGGTCTCTTCGGGATAGGCGAGCGCGCTGGAGACGGCCTCGCGGGTCTCCGGCTCCAGCTCGGCCATCACCGCGCGCTGATCGGCCTCGTCGAGATCCTCGATCAGCTGCACCGCATCGTCGGTGTCGAGCTGTTCAGCGATGGTCGCGACGGCCTGCGCGGACAGACTGTCCATCAGGTCTTCGCGGACGTAATCGTTGAGTTCGGCGATCACGTCGCCGGTCATCAGGTCGCTGATCGCCGAGGCCATCTGCGCGCGCTCGCGCGGTTCGAGCAGTTCGATGAGGTCGGCGATGTCGGCAGCGTGGAGCGGCTCGACCAGATTGTAGACCGCGCCCTTGTCACCCGCCTCCAGCGCATCGTGGACGGCGCTGACGAAGCTGGGCTTCAGGCGGTTTTCCTCGTCATGGCGTTCGTCGTCGACGCGGTCGTCAGGGCGCACCTCTGCCTCCGCCGGATCGGCGGTCAGCAGATCGTCCTCGGGGAAGCGCTCGTCGGCCATGAGGGCGGTTTAGGCGGGGAGGGATGAAAAGCAAGCGGGGAGGGTGACAGGCGATAATTGGATGCTAAAAGCGCGGGCAAATTCCCGCAGGAGATACGAATATGGCCGAAACCCTCACCTTCACGCTCGACAATGGCGATGGCGTGCAAAACGATGTCGTCATCAAGCTGCGGCCCGACCTTGCCCCCGGCCATGTCGCGCGCATCACCGAGCTGGCGCAGGAAGGCTTCTACGACGGCGTGATCTTCCACCGCGTGATCGACCGCTTCATGGCGCAAGGCGGCGATCCGACCGGCACCGGCATGGGCGGCAGCGACAAGCCCGACCTGGCGGCCGAATTCAACGCCGAGCCGCACGTCGAAGGCACCTGCTCGATGGCTCGCGCGCAGAACCCCAACAGCGCCAATTCGCAGTTCTTCATCTGCCTCGACGACGCGCGTTTCCTCGACAAGCAGTACACCGTGTGGGGCCAGGTCACGAGCGGCATGGAACACGTCCACGCGATCCCCAAGGGTGAGCCGCCGCGCGCGCCCGGCAAGATCGTCAAGGCGACGGTGGCCTAAGAGACTATTGCGAAAAATCGGGGGGGTGACGATGAAGTCCTGGCTGGCTCCATTGGGTGCGCTGCTGCTTTCGGGCTGCGCCACCTTCCCCGATCTTTCGCAGGCGCGCTCCCCCTGCCAGCTCGAGCCGGGCGGGTGGTGCGGCTTTCTGCGCGAGGCGGCGGTCGATGCCTATCCCTACGCGCTGGCCGCGACCAATGCCTATACCGGCGACGACGACCTGTTCGAGCGGCCGGGCCGGGTGATCCAGCGCATCCCGCGCATCCCGATCGCGCCGGGCGACGAGGAAAAGGGCTTCAGCTACGAGGTCTTCAACCAGTTCGACTCCGGCGCCGTGGGCGATCCCGACCGCAAGCCGATCGCGCGGATCCTGTCGTTCCGCGGCACCGACATGAAGAGCCTCAGCGACATTTTCTACGGCACGCTGCGCAGCGACCAGATCGAGCTGGCGTTGCGCTATTTCGAGGCCGAGAGATCGCGCCTCGGTTCGGACGTGCCGTGGATCGTCACCGGCCATTCGCTGGGCGGCGCGCTGGCGACCGAGGTCTCGGTCGCCCATCCCGACGTGCGCGCCTATATGTTCAACACCTCACCTTTCTACCGCAGCGAGGCGAAGGACAATGCGCTGCAGCGTATCGTCTTCAACGAGCGCGGCGAATTTCTGCGCCGCTTCGCCAAATATGGCGAACCGCCCGCCGCCAATGTCTTCACCATCAATTGCGAACCGCGCAAGAATGCGATCGCCAAGCATTCGGTGCGATCGCTTGCCGACTGCCTGACGTGGATCGCCGCCTATGACAGCGCCGATGCGCTTGCGGTGGTGAAGGCCAATGGCATCGCCAAGCCCTGGGTCGAGTGCCGCCCGGAAGACACCACGCATCCCGGCCCCGGCGCGCGCAAGGGTGAGCCCTGCGTCCACCGCGGGCGCGAGGACAAGAAGAAGAGCAAGCGCAGCGGCGATTGAACCGTAGCGGCAAGAGCGCTAAGGGCGCGGGCCTCATGAAACCTGCCTCTCCTCCCCAGACCTACCGGGTCAAGAGCTTCGGCTGCCAGATGAACGTCTATGATGGCGAGCGCATGGGCGAGCTGCTGGCGGAGCGCGGCATTACGCCCGCGCCCGAGGGCGAGGAGGCGGACCTCGTCATCCTCAACACCTGCCACATCCGCGAGAAGGCCGCCGAGAAGGTCTATTCGGACATCGGCCGGCTGGTGAAAGCAGGCGCGGAGGCGGGCAAGGCGCCGCTGATCGCGGTCGCGGGCTGCGTCGCGCAGGCCGAGGGTGAGGAGATCATGGCGCGCGCGCCTGCGGTCAGCATCGTGGTCGGCCCGCAGGCCTATCACCGCCTGCCCGAGATGCTCGACAAGGCAGCATTGGGCGAGCGTGCGACCGATACCGACATGCCCGCCATCGCCAAGTTCGACGCGCTGCCCGCGCGGCGCAAGCGCGGGCCGGGCGCCTTCCTTACCGTGCAGGAGGGCTGCGACAAGTTCTGCACCTATTGCGTGGTGCCCTATACCCGCGGCGCGGAAATCTCGCGACCCTTCAGCCATCTGGTCGCCGAAGCGCACAAACTGGTCGAAGCGGGCGCTAAGGAGATCACGCTGCTTGGCCAGAACGTCAATGCCTGGGGCGGCGAGGACGACAAGGGCCGCCGCGTCGGGCTGGGCGGGCTGATCCGCGTGCTGGCGGGGATCGATGGCTTGGCGCGCATCCGCTACACCACCAGCCACCCCAATGACATGGACGACGATCTGATCGCCGCGCATGGCGAGGTGGGCAAGCTGATGCCCTATCTGCACCTTCCGGTACAGGCGGGGAATGATCGCATCCTCAAGGCGATGAATCGCCAACACACCGCCGAAAGCTACCTCAAGCTGATCGAGCGCTTCCGCGCGGTTCGCCCCGATATCGCGCTGTCGGGCGATTTCATCGTCGGCTTCCCGGGCGAGACCGAGGCGGAGTTTGCCGACACGCTGAGCATCGTCGACGCGGTGCGCTATGCCGCCTGCTTCAGCTTCAAATACTCCCCGCGCCCCGGCACGCCTGCCGCGACGATGGAGGGCCAGATCGCCCCTGAGGTGATGGACGAGCGCCTCCAGCGGCTCCAGCAGCGCATCGGTGTGCACCAACTCGCCTTCAATCGGGCGAGCGTGGGGAAGACCTGCGAAGTCCTCGTCGAGCGCACCGGACGCCACCCCGGCCAATGGCTCGGCAAGTCGCCTTGGCTTCAGAGCGTCCACTTCGAAGGCGATCACGCGATCGGCGATCTGGTCGAAGTCGAGCTGGCCGAAGCGGGGCCGAATTCGCTGAAGGGCGTTCTGCGGCAAAGCGTGACAGTCTGACGACTTTCCACCGCCGCGTGCGCCCCTCGCGCTTGCTATCCGTCCGCCCCGGCTTACCTTTGCGACTCAAGGGCAAGGGATCGTCCTTTGCCGCAACCAAAGGAACCTATGGGCCGACGACCCTCCCGTGCCGGACATCCGGCGCTCTCGCCCGATCCGCGTGGCATCCCTGAACAGCGGCGCGCGCGTGTCGATCTGACCTTCGAGAATCAGGCCCTGCTGGGGCCATTGTTCGGGCAGTTCGACGCCAATCTGGTGCAGGTCGAAAACCGGCTCGGGGTCTATATCCACGCGCGCGGCCATCAGGTGGTGATCGAAGGGCCACAGGATGACGTCGCCCGGGCCCGGGAAACCCTCAAGACCATGTATGACCGGTTGGCGCGGGGCGAGGCGCTCGACAGCGGGGCGATCGAATCGATGATCGCCATGTCGGCCGAACCGACGCTGGAAGGGATCATCGCGGGCGATCAGGGCGCACCGCCGATCATGATCCGCACGCGCAAGAAAACCATCGTGCCGCGCTCGGCGACGCAGATCGAGTACATGCGCTCCCTTGCGAAGGACGACATCATCTTCGCCCTCGGCCCGGCAGGCACCGGCAAGACCTATATCGCGGTGGCGCAGGCGGTCAGCCAGCTGATCACCGGGAGCGTGCAGCGCCTGATCCTCTCGCGCCCGGCGGTCGAGGCGGGGGAGAAGCTGGGCTTCCTCCCCGGCGACATGAAGGAGAAGGTCGATCCCTATCTGCGCCCGCTCTACGATGCGCTCAATGACTGCATGCCGCCCGAACAGGTCGAGCGGCGGCTGGCCAATGGCGAGATCGAGATCGCACCGATCGCCTTCATGCGCGGGCGCACGCTGGCCGACAGCTTCATCATCCTCGACGAGGCGCAGAACACCACGCGCGAGCAGATGAAGATGTTCCTCACCCGCTTCGGCCAGAACAGCCGGATGGTGATCTGCGGCGACCCGCGGCAGGTCGACATTCCGGGGGGCCCCAACATGAGCGGCCTCAACGATGCGGTCGAAAAGCTGGAAGGGGTCGAAGGCTTCGGCACCATCCGCTTCACCGCCGCCGACGTGGTGCGCCACCCGATCGTGGGTCGCATCGTCGAGGCTTACGAGGGCACGGGCGAGGGCTAGGGGAGAGCCGCGGCTCAGATCGACGAAAAACGCTCGATATCCTTGATCTTCCCCGACACGACCAGCTCGTCGTCGGGGAAGATGATGGTGTCGGGGACGGCGTGAATGAAGGCTTCCCCGGCGCGCTTCACGCCCACCACGGTCACGTCGTACTTCTTGCGGCACGCGCTCGTCACCAGCGGCAGGCCGACGATCGGTTCGGGCGCGCACAGGCGGGCGATGGCGAATTCGTCCCCGAAGGCGATGAAATCGAGCAGCCGCTCGTTGAGCAGATGCGCCACCCGCTCGCCCATGCGCTGTTCGGGGAACACCACGTGCGTTGCGCCGATGCGTTCGAGGATGCGGGCGTGCTTGGCATTGCTCGCCTTGGCCCAGATGTTGGTGAGGCCGAGATCGGCCAGCGCCAGCACCGTCAGCACGCTGGCTTCGATGTCGGTGCCGATGGCGACCACCGCCGCTTCGAAATCGGCAACGCCCAACTGCCGCAGCAATTCGCCCTCGGTGCAATCGGCCTCGACCACCTTGGTGAGATCGGCGGCATATTCCTGCACCAGATGCGGGTCGCGGTCGATCCCGAGAACCTCGCTCCCCATGTTGGTGAGCGTGCGCGCCACCGCGCCGCCGAAACGGCCCAGCCCGACCACCAGAACGGGTTTGCGCTTGTCAGCCGACAATGAGGTTCTCCTTGGGGAAACGATAGGAAAGCGGGGCGCGACCCACGGCCAATGCCGTCGCCACGGTGATGGTTCCGACCCGGCCGATATACATCAGCAGCACGATCACGATCTGCGCCGAGGGCGGAAGATCGGCGGTGATGCCGGTGGAAAGTCCGACAGTCGAAAAGGCCGAGATGCATTCGAACAGGATTTCCGGCAGCGGCAGGCTGGTGATCGATGAGATGTAGGTCGCTGCGGCAAAGACCAGGCTTGCCGAAAGCACCGTGACGGTCAGCGCCTGCCGCTCGACCTCGCTGCCGAAGCGGCGGTCGAACAGCCCGGCATCGCGGCGGCCCAGCACTTCGGACAATACGATCGCGAACAGCACCACGAAGGTCGTCACCTTGATCCCCCCCGCCGTGCCCGCGCTGCCGCCGCCGATGAACATCAGCAGGTAATTCACCATCAACGTCTGATCGTGAAACGCGCCGACATCGACGCTGTTGAACCCGGCGGTGCGCGGCATCACCGAATGAAAGGCGGCGTTGAGCAGCTTGCTGCCCACGCTCATCGGGCCGAGCGTGCCGACATTGGTCCATTCCATCGCGAGGATCGCGACAAAGCCCAGCGCCAGCAGCGCCGCCGTGCCATAGACGGTGACCTTGGAATGCAGCGACCAGCGCTTCCACGCCAGCCGCTTGTCGCGCAAATCCTGCATCACCGGAAAGCCGAGCGCGGTCAGGATCACCGCCAGCATGATCGGCACCAGAATGACCGGGTCGGACTGATAGCCCATGACGCTGTCGGCATGGGTCGAAAATCCGGCATTGTTGAAGGCGCTGACCGAATGGAACACCCCGTGCCACAGCGCTTCGCCCGCGCTCATGCCGTAACTTGTCATCATCCGCAGCGCGAGGATCGCCGCCACCACCGCCTCCACGACGATGGTGATGGCGAACACCAGCTTCAGCACCGAAAGCGCGTCGCCCGTCTCCAGCCGCCCGCGCTCGACCTGGGTCGCCATGCGCTCGTTGAGGCCGAAGCCGCGGCCGGCGATAAGGCCGAACAGCGTCGCCGCGGTCATGATCCCGAGACCGCCGATCTGGAACATCAGCAGGATCGCAACCTGCCCGAACGGAGACCAGTAGCTGCCCGTATCGACCGTCACCAAGCCCGTCACCGCAACCGCAGACGTGGCGGTGAACAGCGCGGTGAGCACGGGCGCGCCGCGGCCGTCGGCACTGGCAATCGGCAGGCTCAGCAACACCGTTCCGATGGCGATGGCGAGCAGGAACAGACTCGGCACCAGCCGGATCGGATTGCGCAGCAGCTTCATGCAAGCCGATTGCCGCGAAATCGCGCGCCGGGCAACTGCTTGCGGGAGGGCGCAGGTGTTGGCGCAGCCCGCATCGTCCCGTTTCCTACAGGCCGGTTTGGCGCTAGACCGGCGCGCATGACCTCACCCGTGATCCTCACCAGCACCGCCTCTGCGCGCCGCTTTCCCTCCCGCCCGCGCCGGGTGTGGTTTTTTGTCCCTGGACAGTGTCTCATGTGTCTCCAACAGGCGCGCGATGCAGCTTGATATCGACATCGAGGATTGGCCCTCCGGAGGTTGGGAAGCGCTTGCGACTCGCGCCGCAGCGGCGGCGGGGGAGGGGGAGCCGTGCCTCGCCAACCCGCGCCTTGTGGCGAGCGTGCTGTTCACCTCCGATGCAGAGGTGCACGTCCTCAACCGGCAATGGCGCCAGCGGGACAAGCCGACCAACGTGCTGAGCTTCCCGATGCTGGAACGCGATGAACTGGAGGCGCTCGCCAACGAAGGCCCGCCCGAAATGCTCGGCGACATCGCGCTCGCCCATGAAACCTGCGCGCGCGAGGCGGCGGAGAAGGGCATCACGCTGGAGGCGCACGCCGTGCACCTCATCGTCCACGGGCTCCTGCATCTTGCCGGGCACGATCATGTCGACAGCGACCAGCAGGCCGAGGCGATGGAGGCGCTGGAAACCCGCATACTTGCCAAACTGAGCATCGCTGACCCATATGGCGACAGGTAGCAACAGGAGCCACTCACAAGGCCATGGCCGATTCCCATTCGCCCGCCTCCCCGTCGGGAGAGGCGGACAGTAGCAGCGGGCTGATGTCCGCTCTTCGCAAGATCCTCGGGTTCGAGGCCGCGCGCTCGCTGCGCGAACAGCTCGAAGAGGCGATCGACGAACACGAGGACGGCAGCGGCCCCGAGGGCGCTGACGAGCGCGCCAGCCCCGGCGGCGACCTGTCGCGGGTGGAACGGCAGATGCTGCGCAACCTGCTCCATTTCTCCGAACACGATGCCGACGATGTCGCCGTGCCGCGCGGCGAGATCATCGCGGTCGATGCGAAAATCAGCTGGGAAGAGATGGTCGCCGCCTTCTCCGAACACGGCCATTCGCGGATGCCGGTGTACCGCGAGACGCTCGATAGCGTGATCGGGATGATCCACATCAAGGATATCTTCCCCTACCTCGCCAACGGCACGCCGCCGCCCGCCGACTGGACGACCTTGATGCGCCAGCCGCTCTACGTGCCGCAGGCCCGCGGGGCGCTGGACGTGCTCGCCGACATGCGCACCCAGCGCGTGCACCTTGCCATCGTGCTCGACGAATTCTCGGGCACCGATGGCCTCATCACGATCGAGGATCTGGTCGAGGAAATCGTCGGCGAGATCGAGGACGAGCACGACGACACCCCGCCCGAGCTGATCACCCCGATCGGCGAGGGCATGTGGGATTGCGACGCGCGCGCCGAACTCGATGACATTGCCGAAAAGATCGACCCGCGCCTCGCCGAAGTCGCCGAAAGCGTCGATACGCTGGGCGGTCTTACCTTCGTGCTGGCCGAATCCGTGCCGCCGGTGGGCACCGTGCTGGAACATCCCAGCGGCTGGCGGATTGAGGTGACGGCGGGCGATGAAACCCACGTCACCCGCCTGCGCCTGCACCCTCCGGTAACCGAAGAAGAGGACGTGCAATAGGCGCAACTTTTTTGCCCTATACGTATTTTTTCTTCGATTTTTTGCATCCATTCGGCTTGTCGGGCGTATCTCCTGCTACCAAGGAGAGAGATCATGCCTGCACGTCGCCTGCCCCCTCTGCGCGCTCTGGAAGCCTTCATGCGCACCGTGCGCCTTGGCTCGGCGCGCGCGGCGGCGGAAGAGATCGGGCTCTCCCCCTCGGCGCTGTCACGGCGGATCAGCAATCTCGAAGAGTTCGTCGGCAAGAAACTGTTCACCCGCGCACGCCAGTCGATGCAGCTGACCGACGAGGGGCAGGCCTTCTACGAGGCGGTGAACCCGCATATGGAAGCGCTCGCCCGTGCGGTGGAAAGCCAGTCGGACAATATCGCTCTCCTGCGCCTGCGATTGGGGGTGCTGCCGATGTTCGGCAGCCAGCGCCTGTTCCCGCGGCTGGGCGAGCTGCGCAAGCGCCACCCGCTGCTGCATATCGACATCGACACCGCCCCGCATCTCGAAGACCGCGTGGGCGATACGCTCGACGCGGCAATCATCCTCTCGCGCGGCCCGGCGAGCGGGTTGCACGCGGTGCGGCTCGACCACAACCTCGTCCACGCGATCTGCTCCAAGGACACCGCGCGCGCGATCGGCCCGGACATCACGCCCGAGGCGATGGCCAAGCAGACCTTCCTGATCCACAACGAACTGCCCGAAAGCTTCATGGCGTGGAAGAAGGCCAACGGGCTTGAGCAGATGGACCCCGCGGCGATCGACCACTACGATTCGGGCGCGCTGATGCTGGAGGCTGCCGCGCAGGGCCTCGGCATTGCGATCATGCATGACGATCACCTGCGCCGCGCCAACGACAATCGCCTCACCAACCTGCCGGGCCAACCGGTGGAGAGTCCCTATTCCTACTGGTTCGTGTGCAAGCCGGTCGCGCTGGAAAGCCGCCCGGTGCGGATATTTCACGACTGGCTGGTGCGCGCGGGCCTCTAGCTCGCCGCCTGATCCTCGACCTTCGGCTCGTAGCGCACCGGGGCGACCGCGTATTCGAAGGGGCGCAGCGGCTTGCCGAGGATTGCGATCAGCGCTTCCTCGATCCGGCGCCGTGCCTCCTGGCCGATTGCCTTGCGGCCGCGGAAATCCTCGGGGCTGAAAGGCTCGAGATAGTGCAGCCGCACCGTGAAGGTGCCCTTGCGCGCCAGCAGTCGTTTGGCGTTGTTGATGCCGCTCTCGTTCCCGATCCAGCCGATCCATTCGGCGACCGGGCCGTAGTCGAGGATCACCGGCTGCACGAGCACGCCGGGCGGGGGCGGCTCCAGCACCGAGAGCATCGAGGTCTTGAACGGCAGCAGCGATTGCCCGTCGGTGGTGGTGCCTTCGGGGAAGACCGTGACCGACCAGTTGTCGGCCAGCGCTTCCTTCAACGCGTTGATCTGCTCGGCCACGCCCATGCGGTTCTCGCGCTTGACGAAGACCGTGCGGTTGAGGCTCGCGAGCCAGCCCACCACCGGCGCCTCGGCCAGTTCCGCCTTGGCGACGAAGGCCGTGCCGCTTGCGCCGGCGAGCGCGAGGATGTCGATCCAAGAGAGGTGGTTGGCGACGAAAAAGACGTCGCGCTTGAGATAGGTGCCGATCACTTCCACCTTCGCGCCGCACACCCGCGCGGCATAGCGCAGGAACAGCATCGGGAAGGGCGAGCCGTAAGACAGTATGCGGTAGAGGTAGTGGAGCGGGACGAAGACCACGATCAGCGCGATCAGCGCCAGCGCGCGCAAGCCCAGCCGCACCCAGCCCATCGCCGAAAGCGGCGTGGCCTCCCCCCGCGCGGCTGCCGCGCGCAGTTCTGCGTCTTTCATCGCGCGTCGTCAGTCATTGCGGGAGAGGCGGACGCCGTAGAGCTCCATGCGGTGATCGACCAGGCGGTAGCCCAGCCGCTCGGCAATCTGGCGTTGCAGCGCTTCGACTTCCGGGTCGACGAATTCGACCACCTTGCCGGTCTCGACATCGATCAGATGATCGTGATGCGCCTCGGGCACGGGTTCGTAGCGCGAGCGCCCGTCGCCGAAATCGTGCCGGTCGAGGATGCCCGCTTCCTCGAACAGGCGCACGGTGCGGTAGACCGTGGCGATCGAGATACGCGGATCGACGGCCACGGCGCGGCTGTGGAGCAGTTCGACATCGGGGTGGTCGTCGCTCTCCGACAGCACCTTGGCGATGACACGGCGCTGTTCGGTGATGCGCAGACCCTTTTCCGCGCACAACTGTTCGAGATCGATCTTCTGGGTCAAGGAACACTCCATCGCCAAGCGCGTCGCCCGGTGTCGGTGCGATCGCCCAAAAGCAAAGCCACCTCATCCCTACAGGGACGAGGCGGCTTGCTCAAGGCGGCTTGCCACCCTCTCAACAGGGGCGGCGTTTGCGACCCGCCGGGCTGAAATCAGGCGGTCTTCTTCGCGCGGCGGGCCTTGGGGGCGACCGTGGTGCCGGGCTTGCGGCCCAGACCGATCTTCTTCGCCAGATCGCGGCGCTTTTCGGCATAGTTGGGCGCGACCATCGGATAATCGGCCGGCAGGCCCCAGCGCGCACGGTATTCTTCGGGGGTCATGTCGTAATTGGTGCGAAGATAGCGCTTCAGCATCTTCAGTTTCTTGCCGTCTTCAAGGCAGACGATGTAATCGGGCTTCACCGAATTGCGGATCGCGACAGCCGGTTCCGGCTTGGTTTCTTCGACCACAGGGGTTTCGCCAAGGTTGGCGAGCGCCGAATAGACATTGGTGATGAGACCGGGCAAATCGCCCACGGCCACATCGTTGTTGCTGACGTGGGCGGCGACGATGTCGCTCGTCAAAGTGATAAGCGTTTCTTTCATTTGTACTTCCAGATCGTGCATGACTTCCTCGTCAAGTGATAAGGCGCGACCCCATGCGCCGCACATGAACCGATTTATGAGTATTGGCAACGGCTTTGGGGTCATTCTCGGCACAGATGTGCCCAAATTGGGTCAACTAGATCGCGCGGGCAAAAGTAATCGCATCAATTCTCTCGCCATTCGCCATGCGATAATAGTTGCGCCGTTCTCCGATCGGCTCGAAGCCGAATCGCCGGTAAAGTTCGATGGCGGGATTGTGCAGCCGCATTTCGAGGAAGATGCGCGTGATGCCGCGATGCCGTGCGGCGCTGAACAGGTGGTCGATCAGCGCGCTGCCCACTCCGCGCCGCCGCGCGCCTGGGGTGACGGCGATCAGCAGCAGTTCCGCCTCGTCGAGCACATGGCGGCTGAGCACGAAACCGGCCGCAGCCGCGGTCGCCGGGCCATCGGGGATCACTGCCCCGTCCGCGTCGACCACCAGCGCGTGGGTGTTCGGCATGGTGAGCGCATCGGAGACCTGACGGCGGTTCCACGCCTCGCCATAGGCGGGGTCGAAGGCCGCCTCCATCACCGCCATGATCCGGTCGATGGTGGCCGCCGAAACGCTCACGCGCGCGCCCGCTCTGCCATCGGCGTGGCATCGGCCCCGCGGCCATAGATCGGGGTGAGGACGGACGTGAACAGCGCCGGATCGCCGGGCGGCACGGCTGCGGCCTCGGGCCGCAGCGGCAGGACTTTGCGTCCGTCTTCGCCGACCAGCGCCGCCAGCTCTGCGGCGCGGCTTCCGGCGATCACCGCTGCGAGCGGGCGCTCGGCGGCTGCAGCGGGTGCGAGCGAGGCGACCGCGCCCTCGGCCCGCCCATCCGCGCCGAAATCCTGTACGAACCACTCGCCATGACCGCCGTTGACGCACACCGTCACCGCCGCGCCGGGATGCGCCGCGCGGGCCTGCGCGGCGATAAGGGCAAGGGTGGGGTAGCCCAGCACCTCGGCACCCCAAGCAAATCCCAGCGCCCGCGCGGTGGCTAGGCCGATCCGCACGCCGGTGAAGCTGCCGGGGCCGAGACTGACGAGAATGCGGCCGCTTCGGCCCTTGCCGGGCAGCGCGGCGATCATCGGCACCAGTGCTTCGGCATGGCCGCGCCCCAGCACACGGTGATCGCGCGCGATCAGCGCATCGCCCTCGAACAGGGCGATGCTGCACGCCTCGGAAGCGGTTTCGATCGCGAGTGTCCGCATGGCCGCGCCCTGCCTCAGCGCGCCGCGCGGCGCAAGCGGTCTGTGACGGGCTCAGGCGATCCGGTTGAAGCGCCCGAAGTCCGGCCGCGGGCTGCGATCGAAGATGCTTTCGGGATCGCCATAGCCGATCGAGCAGATGAAATTGACCCGGTGGCGCGGCTCGTCGGCGAAGAAGGCCTTGGTGACGGCGTCCATGTCGAAGCCCGACATCGGCCCGCAATCGAGCCCGATCGCGCGCGCGGCGAGCATCAGGTAGGCCCCTTGGAGCGAGGAATTGCGGAACGCGCCTTCCTTGCGGCCTTCCTCGTCGCCATCGAACCAGCTCTTGGCGTCGGTGTGCGGGAACAGCCAGGGCAGTTCCTCGTGAAAGTCGATGTCGTAGCCGATCACGGCGGTGACCGGCGCGGCGGCGACCTTGTCCTTGTTGCCGTCGGAGACGCATTCGACCAGTTTGGCTCTGGCTTCGTCGGACTTGACCCACACGATCCGCACCGGCTGCATATTGGCCGAGGTCGGCGCCATCTTGAGCAGATCCCAGATCGCATAAAGCTGCGCGTCCGACACCGGCTTGTCGAGCCAGCCATTGTAGCTGCGGGCTTCGTTGAACAGCTGGTCGAGCGCCGCGTCCGACAGGACGTGGTCGTGAAACTGGGTGGTCATGGCAATCCTCGTGGTAGCTTTAGGAAAGAGGTCAGGCGGCTCTGACTTCAACCACTTCGGGCACGTAATGTTTCAACAGGCCCTCGATCCCGTGCTTCAGGGTCGCGGTGCTCGACGGGCAGCCCGAGCACGAGCCTTGCAGCGTGAGATAGACCACCCCGTCGCGAAAACCGCGATAGGCGATGTCGCCGCCGTCGCCCGCCACGGCAGGGCGCACGCGGGTTTCGAGCAGTTCGTTGATCGCGGCGATGATTTCGGCGTCCTCGGCGCGTTCTTCCACCACGGCTTCATCCTCGGGGGGGACGGTTATGCCGTTGCCGCTCGGCGCGGCGAAGAGCGGGGCTTCGGAGACGAAATGGTCGAGCAGGATCGCGATCACCTGCGGCCTCAGCGCGCTCCAGTCCGCGCCCGGCGCGGCGGTGACGCTGACGAAATCGGCGCCGAAGAATACGTTCACCACCTCGCCCGTGTCGAAGATCGCCTGCGCCAGCGGGCTGGCCTCGGCAGCCTCTGGCGAAGCGAATTCGCGGCTGCCGGAGGCCATGACGGGCTGGCCCGGCAGGAACTTGAGCGCGGCGGGGTTGGGCGTGGTTTCGGTTTCGATGAACATGGCCCCCATCTAGGATGCCGGCAGGCGACGGGCAAGGGCAGGCGCAAGGGTGACCGCGCCACGCATTCACTATCGCTTCACGTTTTGCCGCCCTATAAGCAGGCCATGACGTCGATTTCCCGCGCGGCCCGCGCTTTCGCCTTCCTTCTCGCCCCGCTTGCGCTGGTGCAGCCGCTGGTCGCCCAGCAGAACGCCGCCCCGCAGCCGGCTCCGGCGGAGGCGCCTGCGGTGCCCGCGCCGCAATATGTGCAGGGCAATGGCGACGTGCCCTGGCTCTATCGCGGCTCCGACGTGCCGGTCGACCCCAAGTGGGTGTTCGGCGAGATGCCCAATGGGCTGCGCTATGCCGTGCGCCGCAACGGGGTGCCGCCGCGGCAGGTTTCGATCCGGGTGCGGGTCGATGCCGGTTCGCTGCACGAGACCGATGCCGAACAGGGCTATGCGCACCTGCTCGAACACCTGCTGTTCCGCGAGAGCAAGTATCTCGGGCAGGCCGAGGCGATCAGCGCCTGGCAGCGGCTGGGTGCGACCTTCGGCAGCGATGCCAACGCGGAAACCACGCCCACGCACACCGCCTACAAGCTCGACATTCCGAACATCGATCAGGCCAAGCTCTCCGAAAGCTTCAAACTCCTTTCGGGCATGATCCGCGAGCCGGTGCTCAATGATGCCAACGTCGCCGCCGAACGCCCGATCGTGCTCGCCGAAAAGCGCGAGCGCGGCGGAGCGGGGCAACGCATGGCGGAATTGACCCGCCAGACCTTTTTCGCCGGACAACGGCTGGCAACGCGCACCCCTATCGGCACCGACGAGACGCTGCGGGCGGCCGACGGCAAGGGCGTGAAGGCGTTCTACGAGCGCTGGTATCGCCCGGAGAACACCGTCATCATCGTGGCAGGCGATGCCGATCCGATGGTGCTGGCGGGACTGGTCGAACAGTGGTTCGGCGACTGGAAGGGCACCGGCACGCCCGGCGTCGCCCCCGATTTCGGCGATCCCCTGCCGCCCGCGGATGCCGTCACCCCGGCGGGCGCGACCGCGCCGATCGGGCAGCTGGCCGTCGGCGTCGAGCCCGATCTGCCGCGCAGCCTGACCTACGGCGTGCTGCGGCCCTGGCGCCCGGTCGAGGACACGATCGTGTATAACGAAGGCCTGCTGCTCGATGCGGTGGCGCAGGCGATCATCAACCGGCGGCTTGAATCGCGCGCGCGAGCGGGCGGCAGCTACCTCTATGCGCAGGTGCAGCAGGAGGATGTCTCGCGCTCGGCCGATGCGACCTTCGTCACCTTCGCGCCGCTGACCGGCGACTGGCAGGCCGCGCTCGCCGATGTCCGCAGCGTCATCGCCGATGCGCTGGTCAATCCGCCGACGCAGGAAGAAATCGACCGCGAGGTGGCCGAATTCGACGTGGTCTTCGCCAACGGGGTCGAGCAGGAAAGCGTCGAGGCCGGATCGCGGCTGGCCGACAATCTCGTCAACGCGGTCGACATCCGCGAAACCGTCGCCGCGCCGCAGGTGGTGCTCGACGTGTTCCGTAATATGAAGCCGCGCTTGACGCCGGAAGAGGTGCTCGCGCGCACGCAGGGCCTGTTCGAAGGCACCGTCACCCGCTCGGTTTACGTCACCCCCGAAGCCGGCGAGGCCGATGTCGCCGCGCTGCGGATGGCGCTGGCGAGCGAGGCCAAGGTGGATGGCAGCGCGCGGCTTGCGGCGCAAAGCATCTCCTTCGACGAATTGCCCGCCGTGGGCGAGCCGGGCACCATCGTCGAGCAGAAGCCGCTCGGCGTGCTCGAGATCGAGCAGGTCGATTTCGCCAACGGCGTCAAGGCGCTGGTCTGGGCCAATGATGCCGAGCCGGGCCGCGTCACCGTGCGCGTCCGGTTCGGTGCGGGCTGGCGCGCCTTTGACAAGGACAGCGCGGTCTACGCCTCGCTCGGGCAGGGCGCGCTGGTCGGATCGGGGCTGGGCGAACTTGGCCAGAACGAGATCGACCGGCTGGCCACGGGCCGCAAGCTCGGCTTCGATTTCGCCATCGACGAGGCCGTGTTCACCCTCACCGCGCAGACCCGTTCGGAGGATGTGAACGATCAGCTTTACCTCTTCGCCGCCAAGCTCGGGATGCCGCGCTGGGACAAGGATCCGGTGATCCGCGCCAAGGCGGCGTCGGAGCTGGCCTACAACACCTATGCCACCTCGCCCGGCGGTATCCTCAACCGCGATCTCGAATATCTCGTCACCGGCGGCGATGCGCGCTTTGCCACGCCCGATCCGGAAGCGCTGCGGGCCGCCACGCCCGAGGGCTTCCGCGACGTGTGGGAGCCGCTGCTGAAGCAGGGCCCGATCGAGGTGCTGGTGTTCGGCGAATTCGATCAGGCCAAGGTGATCGAGCAGCTGCGCCAGACCTTCGGCGCGCTCCCCCCGCGCGAGCCGATCCCGGCCGATGTCGCCGCGCGCGTCCCGCCCTTCGCGCCGCCCGCTGCAGCGCCGCAGGTGGTCGCGCATCGCGGCGATGCCAACCAGGCCGCCGCCGTGGTCGCCTGGCCGAGCGGGGGCGGGGTCGCGAGTTTGCGCGAAAGCCGCCAGCTCGAAATTCTCACCCAGCTGTTCAACAACCGCCTGCTCGATGCGCTGCGCGAACGCGCCGGGGCGAGCTATTCGCCGCAGGTCTTCTCGAACTGGCCGTCCGATCTCGCCAGCGGCGGGCGCATCACGGCGCTCGCCCAGCTGGAGCCCGAATTCGTGCCGGTGTTCTTCGCCGAGGCTGACCGCATCGCCAAGGATCTCGCCGCCAATCCGCCCACCGCGGACGAGTTGGCGCGCGTGACCGAGCCCCTGAGCCAGCTGATCCGCCGCGCTTCGACCGGGAACCAGTTCTGGCTCTTCAACCTCGAAGGCGCGACCAGCGATCCGCAGCGCGTGGTCATGCTGCGCACGCTGCTGTCCGATTATTCGCAGACCAGTCCGCAGATCATGCAATTCCTCGCCGATCGCTATTTCGCCAAGGCAACGCCTTTCCGGCTGGCCATCATTCCCGAAGGCCAGACGCTTGCCACAGCGCCTGCGACGGGCGGGGCGAGTGCGAATGCTGCGCAACCCGTGCCGGCAGGGCGCTGATCGATCCGGCGGCTGGCTGTGATCGGGAAATAATATTGTCCAAAGCGGCATTGCCGCTTTACAATTCGTGCCCCCATCCTGTAGCGGGCGCCCCCGCGCGGGGGTTGCCGCGCCGAAGCGATTGAAAGAGTTATGACCGTGCCCGAGACCTGGACCCCGGAAAGCTGGAAGGCTTACGAAGCGCGCCACCTGCCGCATTATGAGGATGCGGCCGAGCTGGCCGAGGCGGAAAAGACGCTCTCGTCCTATCCGCCGCTGGTCTTCGCGGGCGAGGCGCGCGCGCTCAAGGCCGATCTCGCCGATGTGGCCAACGGCCACGGCTTCCTGCTGCAAGGCGGGGACTGCGCGGAAAGCTTTGCCGAGTTCCACCCCAACAACATCCGCGACACCTTCCGGGTGCTGCTGCAGATGGCGGTGGTGATGACCTTCGCCTCCAAGCGCCCGGTGGTGAAGGTCGGACGCATGGCGGGCCAGTTCGCCAAGCCGCGTTCGGCCCCGACCGAGACGATCGACGGTGTCACTCTGCCGAGCTACCTCGGCGACAATATCAACGGGATCGAGTTTGACCCCGTCAGCCGCCGCAACGATCCGGCCCGGATGGTCCGCGCCTATTCGCAGGCCGCCGCGACGTTGAACCTGCTGCGCGCCTTCGCTGGCGGGGGCTATGCCAACCTGCGGCAAGTCCACCAGTGGACGCTCGATTTCATGGGCCGCACACCGTGGACCGACAAATTCAGCGAGATGGCCGATCGCATTGGCGAGGCGCTCGACTTCATGGAGGCCTGCGGGGTCGATCCCGGCACCGTGCCGCAATTGAAGGGCACCAGCTTCTACACCAGCCACGAAAGCCTGCTGCTCCCCTACGAGCAGGCAATGACGCGGCAGGATTCGCTCACCGGCGATTGGTATGCGACCTCTGCTCACATGCTCTGGATCGGCGACCGGACGCGCTTCCCCGGCTCGGCGCATATCGAATACGCGCGCGGGATCGGCAATCCGCTGGGCATGAAGTGCGGGCCTTCGCTTGAGCCTGACGCGCTGCTGAGGCTGCTCGACGATCTCAATCCCAAGCGCGAGGCGGGGCGAATCACGCTCATCAGCCGCTTCGGCCACGACAAGGTTGAGGACGGTCTGCCCCGGCTTGTGCGCGCGGTTCAGCGCGAAGGGCACCCGGTGGTGTGGAGCTGCGATCCGATGCACGGCAATGTCGTCAAGTCCGACACCGGCTTCAAGACCCGCCCGTTTGACAGGATCACCCGCGAGGTGAAGGGCTTCTTCGCTGTCCACCGGGCCGAAGGCTCGCACCCCGGCGGCATCCATATCGAGATGACCGGTCAGGACGTGACCGAATGCGTCGGCGGGGCGGTGGCGATCACCGAGGAACGTCTGGGCGACCGTTACCACACCCATTGCGACCCGCGCCTCAACGCCGAACAGTCGCTGGAGCTGGCCTTCCTGGTGGCGGAAATGCTCAACGAGGCGGCCGGCGGGCGCGAGGCCGAGGTCAGCCACGCGGCGTGATGGCGGTCGGGCTTGCCTACGCCCGCGGCAACGATTGACCCGATCTCTCTGACGCGGCGCGGATTTCCGGGCTGTCCTTTTGTCGCACCGGCGGAACATCGCGGGCGCTTTCGACTTGTCGCTGTAACCGGAGAGAGGCACTGTCCGAAACGGGCAGGGCAACGACGGGAGGGCACGTGCAGCGCAGCGACCATCAACGGGCCGAACCGGCGGTCACTCCGCTGGCTGACGCCTTCCGTGCCACCCGCGCGCTGACCGAGGCGCTGGTCGCGACGCTGAGCGATGCCGACGCCACCATCCAGTCGATGCCCGATGCGAGCCCCGCCAAGTGGCACCTCGCGCACACGACGTGGTTCTGGGAAACCTTTGTGCTCCGCGAGCACGTACCGGATTACCGGCTGTGGCGCGCGGACTGGCCTTTCCTGTTCAATTCCTATTACGAGGCCCACGGCGACCGCATTGCCCGCGACGCACGCGGGATGCTCTCGCGCCCGACCCTTGCCGAGGTGATCGAATGGCGCGCGGCGGTGACCGAGGCGATGGCCCCGCTGCTCGGCGATCCGGCGCTGGCCGATCTGATCGCGCTAGGCGTGGCGCATGAACAGCAGCACATCGAATTGCTGCTGACCGACATCAAGCACGGCCTGTTCCAGAACCCGCTTGGGGTGGCGATGTGGGGTGGCCGCCCCGCCGCCGCCGCTTCGCCCGCGCCGATGGGCTGGCACACGCATCCGGGCGGGATCGCTCTGGTCGGGCACGACGGGCACGGCTTCGCCTTCGACAACGAAGGCCCGCGCCACCGGGTGCTGCTCGAACCCTTCGCGCTTGCCGACCGGCTGGTCACGAATGGCGAGTGGGATGCCTTCATTGCCGATGGCGGCTATACGACAGCGCGCCTGTGGCTCGCCGATGGCTGGGCCTGGGTGCAGCAGCACGGCATCGACGCGCCGCTTTACTGGCGGGAAGGCGAGCACTTCACCCATCAGGGCTGGCAGTCGCGCGATCCTAACGCCCCCGTCACCCACATCTCCTATTACGAGGCCGATGCCTTCGCCACCTGGGCGGGCGCGCGGCTGCCGACCGAATTCGAATGGGAGACCATCGCCGCCAGCCACGATCCCGCCTCGGGCAACCAGCTCGATGCCGCAGCCCCGCCGCTGCCCTCCGGCTCGCCCGGCCTGTTCGGCGATGGCTGGCAGTTCACCCGCTCGGCCTATCTGCCTTACCCCGGCTTCCGCGTGCCCGAAGGCGCGGTGGGCGAGTACAACGGCAAGTTCATGAGCGGGCAGGTGGTGCTGCGCGGGGCGAGCTGCGCCACGGTGCGCGGGCATTCGCGCGCGTCCTACCGCAATTTCTTCTATCCCCATCAGCGCTGGCAATTCACCGGTCTGCGCCTTGCAAAGGATGTCTGACATGACCTGCGCCCCCGGATTGCAATTGGTTGACCGCGATGCAGATGGGGTGGACCTCGCCTTCCGGGCCGATGTGTTGGCAGGCCTTGCCGAACCGCAGAAGGCTATCCCCGCGCGGTGGTTTTATGACGATGCCGGCTCGCAGCTGTTCGAGGACATCACGCAGCTGCCCGAATATTACCCGACCCGCGCCGAGACCGAGATCCTGACGCAGCGTTCGGCCGATATCGCCGACCTGATCGGGCCGGGCCGCGCGGTGGTGGAGTTCGGCTCGGGCTCGTCAGTGAAGACCCCGCTGCTGCTCTCGGCGATTGCGCCTTCGGCCTATGTCCCGCTCGACATCGCGGGCGATTTCCTGCGCGCATCTTCGGCGGCGCTGGCGGAGAAATTCCCCGGCTTGCCCGTCCTGCCGGTCGAGGCCGATTTCATGCGCCGGGTCGAACTGCCCGCCGAGGTCGCAGACCTGTCCAAGCTCGGCTTTTTCCCCGGCTCGACCATCGGCAACATGATCGCCCGCACCGCCACCGATCTGCTGCGCTCGATGCGCGAGACGCTGGGGGAAGGCGCCTTGCTGCTGATCGGCATGGATCTGGTGAAGGACGAGGACGTGCTGCTCGCCGCCTATGACGATGCGCAGGGCGTAACGGCGAAGTTCAACCGCAATCTGCTGACGCGGATCAACCGCGAGCTCGATGCCGATATTCCGGTCGCAGCCTTTGCGCATGAGGCGCGCTGGAACAATACCTTTGCGCGGGTCGAGATGCATCTGGTGGCGCGCGAGGATGTGAGCTTTATCGTCAGCGGCCAGCGCTTTGCGATGCAGGCGGGCGAGAGCATCCATACGGAAAACAGCCACAAGTTCACCAAGCGGTCCGCGCATCAGTTGCTGGCGGCGGGCGGCTGGGAACCGCGCGCGCGCTGGACCGACGAAGCGAAGCGGTTTTCGCTGGTTCTCGCAGAATCCCGCCCGCCGCGCTCGGCGCCCTGAGGCGAATTGGCTCGAAACCTCCGGCGCTCCCGTGCGTTGGCGCGGGATGGACGGACATTTGGATATTTTCGCTGACATTTGCATCATCGGCGGCGGCATGGCGGGCCTTTCTGCGGCGACCGCGCTCGCTGAAACCGGCGCGCGGATCATCGTGCTCGACAAGGGCCGCGGCCCCGGCGGGCGGATGGCGGCGCGGCGGGTCGCAATCGCAGGCGAACAGGTCGGTTTCGATCACGGCGCGCAATATTTCACCGCGCGCGATCCCGCGTTTCAGGCGGCGGTGGCGGCATGGGAAGCGGCGGGCGTTGCCGCGCGCTGGCCTGCTGCGGGCGACGAGGCCTGGGTCGGCACACCGGGCATGAACGCCTGCGTCAAGGCGATGGCGGGCGCGCTCGATGTGCGCTGGGGCCTGCGGGCCGAGCGGTTGACGCGGGAGGGTGCGGGCTGGCGCATCGAGGCGGGCGAACAGGTCTTCACCGCCGACACCGTGCTGGTTGCTGTCCCTGCCGAACAGGCCGCCGGGCTGCTGGCCGAGGTCGCCCCCGATCTCGCTGCGCTGGCGGCAGGCGTGACCTCCGCGCCGTGCTGGGCGGCGATGGCGGCGTTCGACGCGCCGCTCGCCTATGCGCCCGACACCTTCCGCTCCGACAGCGCCCTGGTCAGCTGGGCCGCGCGCAATTCGGCCAAGCCGGGGAGGAGCGGCGAGGAGACCTGGGTGATCCACGCCAGTCCCGCGCGCAGCCGGGAACTGATCGACTTGCCCAAGGATGAGGCTGCGCAGGCCTTGCTGGCTGATTTCTTCACCGCCACCAGCACCGCACCCACCGTGCCGCAGCACCTCGACGCGCATCGCTGGCTCTATGCTCTCCCCGAAGCACGCCAGGGCGAGGGCGCGCGGTTCGACCCTGTGCTGAAGATCGGAATTGCGGGGGATTATCTGCATTCCCCGCGAGTCGAGGGCGCGTGGCTGTCAGGCCGGGCGCTGGCCGCGGCAGTGTGTCAGGAGCGCGTCGCCAGCACGTCGTAGTGGTGCCCGCGCCCGTATTTGGCAAAGCGGGTGAACCCAGCGCCGCGCAGCAAGGCCTCGATTTCGCCCGCACTCGCCCAGCGGTCGTCAACCTCGTAGAAAATCGCCGCGACGCGGGCGAAGCTGGCGGTCTTGGCGAGCTCGGCGATGACCACGGCCTCCAGCCCTTCGACGTCGATCTTGACGAACATCGGGAGGTCGCCCGCCAGCAGCGGATCGAGCAGCGGAGCGTCGATCGTCCGGATGGTTACACCCCCGCCCGCCGGCCTGCCATCCTCGCGCCCTGCCAGCGTGGCCATGCCGGTGTGCCCCTCGGCGACGGAGATCGTCACTTCGCCGACAGAATCCGCGATGGCGAGCGGGTGCAGCACCGTTCGCTCCACCCCGCCATTGAGAGCAACATTGGCGGCGAGGCGCGCGTGGGTGGCGGGCACCGGCTCGAAGGCGATGATCTTGCGGCACCGGGGATTCTGCGCCGCGATCAGCGAATAGAGCCCCTGATTGGCGCCGATATCGACGAAGACGAAGTCCTCGCTCTGCTCCAGCAGCAGATCGGACAGATCGCGGCCATAGGTGCCGAAGATGCAATAGCGGAAGGTTGTGTCCTGCCAGTTGGGCACCATCAGCACGCCATAGCGTGAGCGCACCGCCGACTCCCCGCGTGCGGCCAGCACGGGCGAGAGCGCGGCGGCCTTCCACTTGCGCAGGGTCTTGACCACGCCGTAGCGCCAGAAAGCTGCGAGACTAGCCAAGGGTGCCTGTTCCTTCGAGAAATGCGCCGATCGCATCCGCCGCCCGCTCGGCCGAAGGGCGTTCGGACAGCGAGAAGGTCGCATCGATCAGCGCCTGCTGCACCGGCGCATAGCGCGGTTGCGCCGCCACCGCAGCATCAATCGCATCGAGCAACCCGTCGGCGCTCTCCAGCACCGGGCCGGCCTGCCAGTGCAGGTAGTTGGGATCGCCCTGCCAGTCCACGCCGTGGCTGTTGAGGAACAGGCAGGGGCGGGGCTCGCGCAGGAATTCATAGACCTGGCTGCTGACATCGCCGAGGTAGATGTCGGCGCGGTTGGTGTAGCTCATGTCGCTGCTGGCCGCGCTGCCGGTGTCGATGTGGATGCGCGGTTCGCTCCGGTATTCGGGGCCGGGCGGGACCACGCGGGCGAGGCTCGGCGGATCGAGTGTGACCACCCACTTGCGCGCGAACAGCATGACGTGCGGCGCGAAGATCAGGTTGTAGCGATCCTGCCCGCGAAAGGCCTCCAGCACCTCAGCGCCGTGCCGGAACCAGCTCGACAGCCTGGGCGAGGGGTGGGGGTTGTAGATCACCGTGGGTCGTTCAGGCGCGGGGAAGCTATCGGCAAAGCGGTTGGCGGCGCACAGGTCGAACTTGGGGTAGCCGACCAGCGCGATCTGTCCGGGCGCAAGGCCTGCGTCGGCAATCAGGCGATCACGGATCTTGGGGCCGGATACCAGCACCAGATCGAAGCCTGCGCTTTCCTTGTTGAACCCGATCGCCCTGTCGCCCGCGCCGTGACGGGTGTGGATCAGCTTGAGGTTATCGAGCCCGTAGCGGGTTTTGAGCAGCAGCGTGGTCTTCTCCGACACCACGACTGCATCGAAGCTTCGGAAGAAATCGAGGTTATCGCGGTAGATCAGCAGCTTGGTGGCGGGCACCAGCCGTTCGAGCACCCCCGCCAGCGCCTGCGATGCGCCGCGTTTGAGGCCCAGCTGCACCAGTTCCACCCGCGCCAGCAGCGCCGGATCGGCCTGCCGTTCTATCTCCTTGCGGATCGCGTCGCGCGCGTAAGCAAGCACGATTTGGTGTTCCCCCCGCGCCGCCAGCGCCAGCGCGATGGGGAGGGAGTGGGCGACCTGATGGGTCTGATCGTGATTGAACAGGAAGCAGATGCGCTTCATGCCGCGCTCCAGTCGGCGCTTGTCCAGTCTGGGCGGGGCTTGGCATAGCGGCCCACCAGCACGCCCTCGTCGGCAAAGTCGAGGATCGGCGCGTCGCTGGCGTGGTCGGTATAGGCGGTGAGGTGGACATCGGCGCGGGACAGACCCTCGGTGGCGAGCCACTCCTCCACCCGCGCGACCTTGCGCGCTCCGTAATTGTTCGCGCCGTCGATCGCGGCGAGCAGGTGCCCGCGCGCATCGCGCCGGTGGCGGGTGGCGATGCAGGCCTCGAAGCCCAAGCCCTCGGCCATCGCTTCGGCATAGATTTCCGGTGCGGCGGTGACGAGCACGCACCGCACGCCCGCCGCCCGGTCGGCTGCGATCTGCCTGCGCGCGCCGGGCTGGATATTGTGCGCCAGCTGCCGCGCGATGAAAACGTCGATGCGCGGCTGGAGCGCGGGGCCCGTCACCACGCGCCCCACCAGCAGGGCGAGGCCGAACCGCTTCAGTGGCTCGCGACCGTAGAGCTTCGCCTTGTAGCCCAGCATCGCCAGCACCCACAGCGGCAGGCCCAGCAGCCGCAGACCGGTGCCGCGCGCCGCCATGTGAACCAGAAACGGCGTGAAGGTCGGCGCGCGGGTCACCGTGCGGTCGAGATCGTAGAGAGCGATGCGCTGCATCCTCAGCGCGGGCCCTTGAGCAGTCTTTCGGCGAGGGCGTGATCCTCGACCTTGTCGACATCGACCCCCATGCGCCCGTCGGAGAGCAACACCGGCGCGGCGCTCGCGCCCAGCTTGCGGCCCGCTGCGGCCAGCGCCTCGTGCACCGTCATGCGCCGCAGCATCAGCCTCAGCATCAGCGCCGGGCCGAAATGGGCGGCGAGGCGCAGCACCGATTTGCGATCCTGCTCGACACCCTCCCAGAACCGCAGCGCATTGATCGCGGCGGGCGCATTGAGCGCAAAGAGGTTCGCGCCGGTGTAGCTGCCGCCCCGGAAGGTCAGCCAGGTGCGCCGGTTGGGGCCGACCGCCGCTTCGAGCCGCGCGCGTTCCACCATCGCCACGCTGACATCGCTTGTGCCCGCTCCGGCGAGGAATTCGGCGATGGTGGCCGGAGTCAGCATGACATTGTCGGCGGTGGTGACCAGCACCGGCAGGCCGATCGCGGGATCGCGCACCGCATCGCGCACCGATCCGCTGATGGTGGGGCCGGAGATGCGGGTGGTGATGCGCGGGTCGGCCGCCGTCCAGGCGAGATCGGGATGGCGCAGCAATTCGGCCGCGTTCTGCGCCAGCACCACGATCCGCGCGACCTCGGGCGCATCGGCGAGTGCCATCAGCACGCGGTTCAGCATCAGCTCGCCCGCGACCGGCACCAGCGCCTTGGCCGCGATGCCGAACTGCGCCGCGACCGGATCGACCCCCGGGCGCTGGCCCGCCAGCACCAGCGCGGTCCAGCCGTGGGAAGCGTCAGTCATCAGCGGGCAAACCTCGTGCGCGGCGGGGGCGGGGGCGACGCGCCCCCTTTCAGGCGCCGCGCGCCTTTGTCAAGAAAGCGCGGCCCCGCTCAGGCCGCCATCGGCGCTGGGCAATAGCGCGCGAGGTAATCGCCGTGCCCCGGCATGTGCTGAACGAGAAAGCGGATCGATTGCTCGATCTCGGTGATTTCGCGTGCAGTCTGTTCGGGATCGAGCGCGTCGGCCATTGCGTTGTGGCCGCCCATCCGGATGCCCTGACCCATCATCACCGCCGCCCAGCTGGTTTCGGTGAAGAGCTCGTCCTCCTCGCGGAAGATCTGGCCGTTGGCGCGGAACAGCTCGACCTTCTCGGTCAGGCTGTCGGGCACGGGCATGGTGCGGACATAGTTCCAGAACTCGGAATCGTCGCGGCTGGTGGCGTTGTAATGGAGGATCAGGAAGTCGCGGATGCGCGCATATTCGCGCCCCGTCAGGCGGTTGAAGGTGTCTTCCTGCACCTGTGTGATGCCGTCCAGCGACAGCAGCGAGATCAGCTTGTCGATCCCGGTGTTGATGAGGTGGATCGAGGTCGATTCGAGCGGCTCCATGAAGCCCGCCGCAAGCCCCAGCGCGACCACGTTCTTGTTCCAGAACTTCTTGCGCCGCCCGGTGACGAAGCGCAGCCAGTTGGGTTCGGCCTGCGGCTTGCCGGCGATGTTGCCGAGCAGGATGTCGAGCGCCTCACTGTCGTCCATGTAGGCGCTGCAATAGACATGGCCGTTGCCGTTGCGGTGTTGCAGCGGCACCTGCCATTGCCAGCCTGCGCTATGCGCGGTGGCGCGGGTGAAGGGCGGGGGCGGGCCGCCGTCGTCGCGCTTGCAGGGCAGGGCGACCGCGCGGTCGCAGGGCAGATAGTGGCTCCAGTCGTCATAGCCGGTCCCCAGCGCCTGTTCGATCAGCAACCCCCGGAAGCCCGAGCAGTCGATGAACAGATCGCCCGCGAAGGCGCGGCCATCCTCCAGCGTGACGCCGGTGACGAAGCCGCTCTTCCCATCGAGCTGTACTTCGGCGATCCTGCCCTCGTGCCGCACCACGCCGCGACTTTCTGCGAGCTGGCGCAGAAAGGCGGCATAGCGGCCCGCATCAAGGTGGTAGGCGTAGTTGACCGGCGGCAGATCGTCGCGCTTGAAATCCTCGCTCCGCGCGAACTTGCCGAAATAGGCGGCCATCGTCTCGAGGTTGAAGACCTGGATCGGACGCTTGTCGCCCGCGCCCTGCATCCGGTGCCAGACATGGTGAAAGCTGATGCCGCCCATCGTGTAGCCATAGGCGCCGAAGGGGTGGATGTAGCTTTCGCCCAGCTTGCCCCAGTTTTCGAACTGGATGCCCAGCTTGAAGGTGCCCCCCACCTGGCTGAGCATTTCCGCCTCGTTGATCCCGATCAGCTCGTTGAAGCCGACGAAGGGGGGAATCGTCGCCTCGCCGACGCCGACCGTGCCGATGCTTTCGCATTCGATCAGTGCGATTTCCACAGGCCGGCCGCGCTTGATCCGCGACAGGGCGGCGGCGGCCATCCATCCGGCCGTTCCTCCGCCGACGATGATAATGCGTTCAATTGCCACGTTTTCCTCGATCCCCATCGGGCCAGAATAGGCCCTGCTGGCGGGTCTTTTGCCGCGCCGCCATGTGTTGCCAGAATGCAATATGAACGCAAGATTACAAGTCTTGAGAACGCTCTCAAGATGCGCTAGAACACGCTCGCAGCCCGCAGCTTCAGGCATGAATCTGTCGCGCGGCATGGGGAGAGACGAAAGATCATGAAAACGCACTCGCATGCGCCGACCCGGCGCCTGTTCGCCCTCGGCACGGCTTCGGCGCTCGCTATCGCCGCCGCCAGCCCGGCCATGGCGCAGGATGCCGCCGATGCCGATCAGCAGACCGAGGATTCGGTGGTCGAGGAAGGCGCCAGCGACATTATCGTCACCGGCTTCCGCGCCTCGCTCCAGAACGCGCAGAACATCAAGCGCAACGCCGACACCGTGGTCGACGTGATCACCGCCGAAGATATCGGCGCGCTGCCCGACCGTTCGGTCGCCGAAGCGCTGCAGCGCGTGCCGGGGGTCAATATCGGCCGCTTCGAGAAGCAGTCCGACCCGACCCGTTTCTCGGTCGAAGGCACGGGCCTCATCATCCGCGGCCTTCCCTATGTCAGCTCGCAGCTCAACGGCCGCGACATCTTCTCGGCCAATGGTGGCCGGGCGCTGAGTTTCGAGGACGTCTCGCCCGAACTCGTCGGCCGCGTCGAGGTGTTCAAGAACATCACCGCCGACCAGATCGAAGGCCACATCGCGGGCCTCGTCAACCTCGTCACCCGCAAGCCGCTCGACAACCCCGGACTGCGCGTGGCGGGCTCGATCGAAGGCAATTACGGCGATCTGCGGCAGGAATGGTCGCCGACCTTCAACATCCTCGCCTCGAACACCTTCGAGACGGGGCAGGGCACCTTCGGGGTACAGTTCAGCTATTCCAATTCCAAGCTGAAGAGCCGCACCGACGCCTCGCAGCTGGTCGATTACTGCTATCGCCCGGCCGATCTCAGCGGCGGCTGCGCGCGGATTTTCGATCTCAATTCGGGCGGCTTCGGGGATGAACCCAATTTCACGCCCGACAATTTCCCGCCGACCAATTCGGTGCTCGTCCCGCAGTTTGCCAACGTCCGCACCACGACGCTCGATCGCGACCGCGAGGCCTTCTCGGCAATCGGCCAGTTCGAGACCCTCGACGGCGGTCTGCTGCTGACGCTCGAATACCTGCTTTCGGAAACCAGCTTCGCAACCGAGGAATTCGCGCTGCTGGGCCGCATCGATGATGGCGTGTCGACCAACCAGCCGCGCACGGGCACGAATTACGAATTCGACGAAAACGGCAATTTCGTCAGCGGCATTCTCACGCAGAACGTCGGCAATGCCTATGCCACGCCCTTCGGCCTCGGCGGCATCCCGATGGACGCGCTGCGCTTTGTGCGCGACACCCAATCGACCACGCAGGACCTCTCGCTCGACGCGCAGATGGAATTCACCGACCGCTTCCGCGGCAAGGTGGAGATGCAATACGTCAAGTCGGATCTGACGCGCGATTCGGTGTTCGGTGCCACCAGCACCTGGGCCGATATCGGGATCGACCTGTCGGGCGGCACGCCGGACATCGAATTCCTCGCCCCGGTCGGTGCGCCGGCGGATTACTTCACCAGCGGGTTCTACACCTATTACTGGTTCGGCCTCGACAGCCGCGAGCGCAACGACGGCGAGCTGTTCAGCCTCGCAGGCGATTTCGAATATGACCTGAGCGACGAAGGCTTTTTCCGCAAGGTGGCCGTCGGCGGGCGCTGGGCGGCACGCGATCGCGCCAACCGCAACACCAACTTCAGCACCTGGGGCAACCTTTCGGCGCCTTGGGCGGGCCGCGCGGGCTGCGCCCCGTGGAATGCCGGGCCGGGCTGTGCGGCGACCGGCGGCTTCCAGCCGGGCCGCTTCTTCACCGGCCTGCCGGGTCAGGAATCCGCAATCGGCGGCGGCGCTTATGTCGATGAATTCCCCAACGCCTCGGCCTATCGCAACCCGTTTGCGGACAACTTCCAGCGCGGCGAATCCGGCACGCCGATCCAGAACGGCGGCGCGTTTTTCTACGGCGGCGACGACTTCCTGCAGGAATATCTCGACGGCGTGACCGACGAGCAGTGGGATGCGATCACCACCTTCAGCCAGTCGCCGGAAAGCTTCAACCTCGGCGTCAACGGCCGCAGCCGGACGCTGCCAGACGGCACGACGGTGCAGTGCGATCCCTATTGCCCGTCGGAGATTTCGGACGTCACCGAAATCACTTCGGCCGCCTATGCGCGCCTCGATTTCGGCACGGATTTCGCCGGCGGCTCGTCGCTCGCGGGGAATATCGGCCTGCGCTACGTGCGCACGAATGTCAGCAACAATGCGCTGATCGCCTTCCCTGATGCGGCGCAGTTCGACCAGGTGAGGCCCGACGGCACCGGCGGCAATGGCGACGGCGTCGTCCAGGTGGCGGAAATCATCGCGACCTGTCCGCCGGTCGATCCCAGCATTCCCGACAATGGCGGTTTCATCCCGCAGCGGGCCTATTGCCAGCTGACCGGACAACGCCTTGCCGATTATGCCGCGCTGTTCACGGGCGAAGTGATCCGCGACAATCGCGACATCAACTTCGACCACTTCCTGCCCTCGTTCAACATCCGCTGGGATTCGGGCACCGGTGTGGTCATCCGCGGTGCGGTGTCGAAGGGCATCAGCCGCCCCGATCTCAACCTGTTCAACGCCGGTGGGGTGCTGGGTTTCAGCGGCCGGGTGAACGATGGCCCGCTGCTGTCGGTCTCGACCGGCAACCGCAACCTGCGGCCGACCGAATCCTGGAACTACGACCTCAGCGCCGAATGGTATTTCAGCGCCGTCGGCTCGCTGACCGCTGCCTTCTTCGTGAAGGATATCCAGGGGATCGTGACATCTGGCACGGGCACGGTGATCTACCCGAACTCGATCGGGAACGATCAGGAAGAAGTGATCATCAACGGCCCGGCCAACGATATCTCGGGCACGCTCAAGGGTGTCGAATTCGCCTATCAGCAGACCTACGACTTCCTGCCGGGGCTGCTCAGCGGGCTGGGTTCGCAGTTTACCTATACGTACGTGGATGGCAGCGATTTCCCGAACCCCAACATCTCGGGCATCGGTTCGCCGTCGGTCAATTCGAGTGGGCAGCCGCTCAACAACGGGCCCTTCGCGGGGCAGCTGCCGCTTGCCGGGATTTCGAAGCACACCGTCAATGCGACGCTGTTCTACGAAAAGGGCCCGCTCTCGATGCGCGCCGCCTATAACTGGCGCAGCGATTTCCTGGTGACACAGCGGGACGACCTCTTCCCGTTCTCGCCGATCTTCCAGGAAGCGGGCGGCCAGCTTGACGGGTCGATCTTCTACAGCGTCACCCCGCAGATCAAGCTGGGCGTGCAGGGCGTGAACCTGCTCGACGAGACCACCGAACTCTCGACCCTCGTCGATTACGACGGGACGCGCCCGATCAGCGCGGTGTTCCGCAACGACCGCCGCTTCACCTTCATCGCTCGCTTCAACTTTTAAGGAAGCGCGGGCAACGACAGACGCAGGGCTGCACTTGGCATCAAACGCCGGGTGCAGCCCTTGCTGATTGGGGCGGGGTCGATTGGCCGCTGTTTGCGACGGGAAATTTGCGCGAAAAGGCTTGCCGCCGCGCGCTTTCCTGCGCAATCGGCACAAGGCAGGTGTCGGCATTTTGCCGGGGCCTGGGCGTTGAATAGCCGGACGGGACGAAGCGGATCATGGCGCGGGTGCGCAAGACAGTCACGATCAGGGACGTGGCCGAGGATGCAGGGGTCTCGCTCCAGACGGTGAGCCGTGTCGTCAACGACGGCCCGAACGTGCGCCCGCATCTGCGAGAGCGCGTGCAGGCCGCGATCGACAAGCTCGGCTATGTCCCGAGCCTGGCGGCGCAGCGGATGAGCGGCTCGCGTTCCTACATCATCCTTGCCATCAACGACCGTGAACGCACGCTCGCCGACTGGCGCGAGCGGATCGGCACGGACTGGGTCGACCAGATGCTGCTGGGCGGGATGCTGACCTGCCACCAGCACGGCTACCGGATGATGGTGGAACTGGTCGATACCCATTCCGACCATGTCGAGCGCGAGCTGGGCGCGGCGCTTTCGGCGCTGCAGCCCGATGGCGTAATCCTCACCCCGCCGCACTCGGAAAATCCGCTGATCACGCAGCTTCTGGCCGAACGGCGCATCCCCTTCGCGCGGATCGGATCGGACGCGCCGGGGCCGGGCATCGCGCTGACGATGGGCGATCATGGCGCGGCGCATCTTGCCACCACGCATCTGGCCCGCCTCGGCCATCGCCAGATCGCGATGATTGCCGGGCCGGATCAATACAGCCTCAGCGGCTGGCGTATCGACGGCTGGCGGCAGGCCATGACCGAGGCGGGCCTTTCTGCCGAGGGCCTGCTGGAGGTCGGCGATTTCGGCTATGAAAGCGGCGTGGGTGCCGCGCGCGCGCTGCTCGATCGCCATGCGGATCTGACCGCCATCATCGCCTCGTCCGACCAGATGGCGCTCGCCGTGCTCGAAGTCGCGCGCGAGCGCGGGCTTGTGGTGCCGGGCGACCTCTCGCTCGTCTCCTTCGACAACACCCCGATCGTGCGCTTCACCCAGCCGCCGCTCACTGCGATCGACCAGCCCATCGCCGAGACGGTCAGCCGCGCGGTCGAGCATCTCATTACCCGCGCGCCCGAGGGCGACGACGATGCGGTGATCGAGGTGAGCGCTGGCCTCGTCGAACGCGCCTCCACCGCGCCGCCGCCGGGCCGGGCTTGAACGTCCCGCCGCCGCAGCGCCAGCCCGGCTGGTTTCTGGCGCTGTTCGCCCTTGCCGCCGCGGGGGGCGCGGTCGCCTATGTTCCGCTGCTGACCGTGCTGTTGCCGCAGGCGATTGCCGACATTCAGGGCAGCGAGGATGTCGCGGCGCTGGCGCGGGTCACTTTCCTTGGCGCGGCGATGGCGAGCCTTGCCAATTTCGCCTTCGGCATCCTCAGCGACAGCTCCCGAACGCGCCGAGCGTGGATCATCGCCGGGCTGGTGCTCTCCAACGCGCTGCTGCTGGTGATCGGAGAAGCCCGGAGCGTGGGGACGATCGTGCTGCTGGTAATGGTCTGGCAGGTGGCGCTCAACATGATGCTCGCGCCGCTGATGGCCTGGGCAGGGGACTGCTTCCCGAACGAGCAAAAGGGCGTGCTCGGCGGGGCGCTGTCGCTGTCGCCCGCTCTCGGCGCGCTGGCGGGATCGCTGGTGACCTGGTCTGGGCTGGTCGCCCCAGAGGCGCGGCTGGCGCTGGTGGCGGTGCTGGTGAGCGTGCTGGTGCTGCCGGCGGTGATGCTGGGGAAGGGGCGGGTGCAGCCTGCGCTGATGATCCCCGCCAAGCCTCTCCCCGCTGCCAACGCGGAGCGCCCGGTTCAGCGCGTTGTGCTGCGGATGTGGGCCGCTCGCCTGCTGGTGCAGGTGGCCGAAGGGGGCATGTTCGCCTTCCTGCTCTACTGGCTGCGCTCGCTCGCGCCCGGCTATCCCGAGAACGGCGCGGCCAATATCTTCAGCGCGGTGCTGGTCTGCGCGGTGCCGGTTTCGCTGGTGGCGGGGCGCTGGTCGGACCGCCACGGACGCCCGATCCTGCCGCTGGTCGTCACCGCGCTGCTGTGCGCCTGCGGGATGCTGGTGATGGCCGGTGCGCCGAGCCTGCCCTGGGCGATCGCGGGCTATATATTGTTCGGCCTTGCCGCAGCAGTGTTTCTCGCGCTTCACGCCGGCCAGACACTGCGGGTGCTGCCCCAGCCGCAGCATCGTGGGCGCGATCTCGGGGTGTTCAACCTCACCAACACCGTGCCCGGCATGGTGATGCCCTGGCTGACCGTGCTGCTGGTGCCGCAGTTCGGCTATGGAGCGCTGTTCGTGCTGTTCGCGGGCCTTTCGCTGGCGAGCGCGGTGCTGCTCGCAGGCTTCCTGCGCCGCTGATCCCTTGTGCGGAAGGCTTGCCAAAACGCGCGGCGCGCGGCATAGTTTGATAACGTTCACAAAGAAAATGACAGGTCTTGGGAGGGACTGACGCGATGCGGTTTTCGACAGGCATGGGGCGGCTTGTATGCGGCGCGGCACTGGCAGCACTGGTGGCAGGGTGCAGCACCGCGCCCGAGGTGCAATCGGCGAGCGCCATCGCTCCGGCTGATGCCAAATCCCCCGAGGCGCTGCTCGCCCGCATGAGCATCGAGCGCAAGGTCGCGCAGATCATCCAGCCCGACATCGGCTCGATCACGCCTGCCGACATGCGCGAATACCGCTTCGGCACGATCCTCAACGGCGGCAATTCCGGGCCCTATGGCGATGACAAGGCCCCGGCGGCGGACTGGCTGAAGCTGGCAGACGAATACTGGGCCGCCTCGACCGCGCCGCTCCCCAATGGCGAACCCGCGATCCCCGCGCTGTGGGCGACCGACGCGGTGCACGGCCACGCCAATGTCATCGGCGCGACGGTCTTTCCGCACAATATCGCGCTGGGCGCGACGGGCGATGAAGACCTCATCCGCCGCATCGGGGCAGCGACCGCAGTCGAAATCGAGGTGACCGGCATCGACTGGACCTTCGCGCCGACGGTGGCGGTGGCGCGTGACGACCGCTGGGGCCGCACTTACGAGAGCTATTCGGAAGATCCCGCGCTGGTCACCCGCCTTGGCGCGGCGATGGTCGAAGGGCTTCAGGGCCGCCCCGGCGAACCGGGTTTCCTCGGCGAAGGAAAGGTCGCCGCGACGGCCAAGCACTTCTTCGGCGACGGCGGCACCGCGCAAGGGGTCGATCAGGGCGACGTCAACGGTGACCTCGCCGAACTGATGGCGATCCACGCCGCGCCTTACCCCGCCGCGATCGACCGCGGCGTTGCGAGCGTGATGGCGAGCTTCAATTCGATCAACGGCACCAAGATGCACGGCAATGAAGCGCTGCTGACCGGCGAATTGCGCGGCAAGCTGGGCTTCGAGGGCGTGGTCGTCGGCGACTGGAACGGCCACGGCCAGATCAAGGGTTGCACCAATTCCGACTGCCCGCAGGCGCTGCTCGCGGGGCTCGACGTTTACATGGTGCCCGAGGACTGGAAGGCGCTCCACGCCAGCCTCGTGCGTCAGGTCAAGGACGGCACGATCCCGATGGCCCGGCTCGACGAGGCGGTGCTGCGGGTGCTGCGGATGAAGCAGCGGCTCGGCGTGCTGGGTGGCGAAGTCACGCCCTCGGCGCGGATGCTGGGCGGCCAGTGGGACAAGCTCGGCGCGCCCGAACACCGCGCGATTGCGCGCGAGGCGGTGGCGAAGTCGATGGTGTTGCTCAAGAACCAGGGGCTGCTGCCCTTGCGGCCCGGTGCGCGGATCGAAGTCGCGGGGGCTGCGGCGGACAATATCCCGCAGCAGGCGGGCGGCTGGTCGGTGACGTGGCAGGGCGGGGGCGAGCTGACCGCCGCCGACTTCCCCGGCGCGACCTCGATCTGGCAGGGCATCGCCGAGGCCGCAAAGACGGTGGGCGGTGAGGCCGTGCTTGCGCCTCAGGGCAAGGGCGCAGGCACGCCCGACATCGCCATCGTCGTCTTTGGCGAGGAGCCCTATGCCGAATTCGTCGGCGACCGGAAGGATCTCGCCTTCCGGGACGAGGAAGGGCTGAACCTGCTCAAAGCCTATAAGGCGCGCGGCATCCCGACGGTGGCGGTGTTCCTTTCGGGCCGCCCCATGTGGGTGAACCGCGAGCTTAACGCCGCCGACGCCTTCGTCGCCGCGTGGCTGCCGGGCAGCGAGGGCGCCGGTGTGGCCGATGTGCTGTTCGGCAAGGCGCAGCCGACCGGGCGGCTCTCGTTCAGCTGGCCGAAGACCTGTGAGGGCGCGCCGCTCAACAGCCCCGAAGGCGCGCTGTTTCCGCTCGGCTACGGGCTAGGTTTTGTGGCTCCGCGGATGGCCTGGGCCCCGCTCGATGAGACTTGCGCGGCGCTGACGCAGGACAATGGTGCGGTGTGGTTCGCCAGCGGCAAGCTGGGCGCTGAGGTGCAGGCCGTGGCGGACAATGCGCTGCTCCCCGATCTGCGCGGCACCGGCAGCGGGATCACCGCCACCGGCCTCGATCGCCGCGCGCAGGAAGACGCGCGCCGCATCGCCTTTGCCCCCGGCGCGAAGCTGACCCTGACCGGGCCGGAAAGCGGCGCGGCGTGGCGGATCGCCTATCAGGTCGCCACCCGCCCCGGCGCGGCGGTAACGGTGACGGCGGGCGGCCAGCCGCTCGACATCACGCAAGGGATGTCGGTGGCCGAGGGCAAGGGCTGGCGCGAAATGGTGCTGACCCCGGCCTGCCTCGGCACCACCGGGGGCACGCTGACTTTCGCCTCCAAGGGCGCCTTCACGCTCCAGATCAGCGAAATCGCGCGCGACGAAGCATCCGCGAATGCAGAGTGTTCGTTCTAGGCGCGGACAAGGCCGGATAGCGGCGCGCCGCTGCGTCCCGGGAACAGCCTTGCCATCGCCAGTATGGGATCGAGCCGGAGATGCTCGGCCACCGCGCCCGCCAGCACGCTTTCGAGCGCGATGGTGGGGGCAAGGTCGCGGCCCTCGTAAAGCTGGCTGGTCGCAAGGCCCGGCCAGTCGGCGATCACCCGTCCGCCCTTGACGCTGCCGCCCAACACCAGCGCCGCGCTGGCGGTGCCGTGGTCGGTGCCGCCGGTGCCGTTGAGCTGCGCGGTGCGGCCGAACTCGGTCGCCACCACCACCATCGTATCGGCCCAGCCTGCACCCATGCCGACCTTGTAGGCGGCGATCAGCGCGTCGAGCTGGCGGGCCGAGCGGGCAAAGGCCCCGCGCTGGTTGGCGTGGGTGTCCCACCCGCCCAGCTCGATCATCCCGATCCGCGCGCCGCCCTCACCGCGCATCAGCGAGGCGGTGAGCTCGCCCGCAGCGCGCGCATCGTTGAGGTTGCGCAGGCCATCATCGGCGGCCATCGCCTGCGTCTCCAGCGCCCGCGACCACAGCGCGCCAAGCTCGCTGTCTGCGGCGTAAAGCTGGCTGACGCGGGCCATCAGATCCTCGCTGGCGTTGGGCAGGGCGGACGGCGCGTAGTTCGAAACCGGCGCGCGCCCCTGCAAGGCCAGCGGCACCGCCTGCGCAATCGCCAGCGCGCGCAGGGGGGCGCGCGCGCCTTCGCTCACCAGCGCGGCGAGGCGGTTGAGCCAGCCGTCCTTGGTGGCATAGGGCGTGGTGCCGCCGGTTTCGATCAGGTTCTGCCCGTCGAAATGCGAGCGCTCGCGATAGGCGGTGGCCGCGGCGTGGACGAACAGCGCCTCGCCCGCCGCAGCCGCCTTGCCGATCTCGCCCAGCGCAGGGTGGACGGCGAAGAAATTGCCGAGCCGCGGGGCGTTGTCGTAATCGGCGAGCGTCGCCCCGCGCAACGCCTCGAGACCGGGATCGCCCACCGGGGCGAGCATCGCCATCCCGTCCGCCGCGCCGCGCAGCAGCACGAACAGCAGATTGCGGCTTCCCGCCCCTTGCGCAAAGGCGATGCGGGGCATGGCAAGGCTGCCCGCGCCCAGCATCAGCGATCCGGCAAGCAGCGAGCGGCGGTCGAGAGCGGTGGTCATGGGTCTATCTCCGCATCATTTCAGGCGAGACCAGCAGCAGCGCGAGCGCCTGCTGGCCGCTTTCGGCGCGTTTCAGCTGGGTCAGGGTCGGCTCGGTGAGCGCGCCGGGGAACGCACCTTCGGCCAGCGCGACGACATTGTCCGTCGGAACCGCGCGAGACAGGCGCTCGGCGAATTCGACGCGGCGGATCAGCGCATCGGGCCCGGCCCAGCTGGCGGCGAGATCATCATACCCGGCCGGCGAGGGCGCGCGCCACGGAGCCTGTCCCAGCTGCGTCAGCGCGCCGACGATGCGTTGGGTCGGAAGCTCCTTCACACCGGTGAGCCTCAGGGTCGCGACCAGCCATTCGAACGGGGTGCGGAATTTGACCGGCTGCGCGGTCCACGCCTCGGGCGCGTCGATCAGCGTCGCGGTGAGGCTGGCCAGATCGCCGCCGGTCTTGAGGAAGTCGGCCTCCAGCCGCGCGACCAGTGCCGGGGGCGGGGTGTCGCCCGCGAAGTGCCGTGCGAACTTCGTGGCGATATGGCGCGCAGTGGCGGGATGGGTCGCAAGGTCATCAAGGATCGCGAGCGCCTGCCCCGCTTCACCTGACAGGTAGCTGCGCCCCAGCACCTTGCGCGCACCGGGCTCGTGCACCAGCGCGACGAAGGCCGCGCCGCTCTCCTGCGTCTCGGCAAAGCGCCCCGCGCGGCCGATCCCCGGCACCGTCCATCCGGTGAGCGCGCGTGCGAGCTCGGTCACGTCGGTCTGGCTGTAGCCGCCGCCGACGCCGAGCGTATGCAGCTCCAGCACCTCGCGCGCGAGATTCTCGTTGAGACCGCGCGGGCGCTGGGGCGCGTCCCCGCCGCGCCGCGCGCGCCGCTGGGCGAAGGGCGCATTGGGGCCGATCGACTGGAACTGGTCGAGATAGATCAGCATCGCCGGATGCAGCACCGCGGCCTTGAGCATGTCGCCGAAGCGTCCGAACACATGCGGGCGGATCGCGGTGAATTCGTGCGGGCCGACTTCGAACTGCGTGCCGAGCTTGCCCACCGAGACGCTGAAGTGGTTGGCCCAGAAATGCACCAGCCGCTCGGCCAGCGGGGTTGTGCTGGTCACCGCAAGATTGACGCGCGCGGCGATATCATCGGCCAGCACCCGGCGCGCGTCCATCAGCTTGTCGCGATATTCGGGCGGCAATCCGGCGAGCGCGGCGGCGCGGGGATTGTCGGGGGGTATGGTTTCGCTCATCGGCCCGGCCATGGCGGGGGCCTCGGCATTCTCCATCGCCGCCAGCGCGCGGGCATCCTGCCGCAGTCTGCGCACCAGTTCGATCATCTCGCTGGTCTTCGCGCGCGTGTCCATCCGCCCGGCGATGACAGGCGGCGCGGGATCGAAGGCATCGCGCTGGAGCAGCAGCCAGCGCTTCGGATCGTTCGGCACCGGGGCGGAGGCAGAATGACCATAGCCGAACCGGTTGATGGCAATGCTGGCCGGGGTCATGGCAGCTTCTCGCGGGCGATGGTCACGGGCATGGCGGTGCAATCCTGATCGTGGCAGCCGTGCGGAAAGAAACCGCACGGCGCCTGATCAACGGCTGAACGCGCGATACCCTTCGCGCCCGGGTGCAGTTTCGCTAGGGCAGGACGATGTCGAACCCGTGCGGCAGCGGGTCGAGCGCGTCGAGCAATTCCTGCAAGCGCGCCCGGTCGCCCTCGATCGTCACGCCTTCCATCGCGGCCACGGTGCTGACCGGCAGCTTGACGAAGAGCAGCGCCAGCAGCGCCCGGCGCGGGCCGCGGATGGTGACATCGGCCTGTTCGGGCAGAGCGCCGACGCGCCCGATCAAGGCCTGCCGGCCCACCTCCAGCACCGCCTTTTCCCCGCGGTCGGGAATGTCGATCGCGATCGTCAGGCCTACCGGTGTGCGGCCTTCGGGCGCGAAGCGGGTCGCCGCGGAATCGAGCAGCTCCTGCGTCGAGATCGCGGCGATCAGATCATTGCTCTGCACCGCGCTGCGATCGCTGCGCCCGTTGCGCAATTCATTGGCGGCGGCGAGGAACTGGTTGCGCCAGATCGCGCTTTCCGCGCGGTAGCCCTGCTGTTCGTAGCTTGCCGCGAGCATCGCCTTGGCCGCGGCATTGTCGGGCGCGGCGAAGACGAGGCTCTGGAGCAGATCGCTGGCCCAGCGATAATCGCCTGCCGCCATCGCATTCTCGGCCAGCGCCAGCGTGCGCTCGGCCCCGCCCAGCGCGTCGATCAGGCGTGTCGCGCGCTCGACCGGGGGGTGGGGGTGGAGGTTGGCGGGGACGGCGTCGTACCAGCCCAGATAGAACTGGTAGATCGCCTTGGCATTGTGGCTGACCGTGCCGTAATAGCCGCGCGCCGCCCATTCCTCGGACTGGCCGGGCGGGGGCGACAGTTCGAGCGCTTCGGCGATTTCGTCCATCGTCTCGCCGCGGTTCATTCGGCGCAGGGTCTGGTCGTGGAGCCAGCGGTAATTGTCGCGCTGTGCGGCGAGCCATGCCGTTCCTTCCTCGCGTCCGAAGATCGGCCAGCAATGGCTTGAAATCACCACGTCGGATTGCGGGCCGTAGCGGGTTGCGGCCTCGTCCAGATACCGCGCCCAGGCCCGCGCATCGCGCACCTTCGCGCCGCGCGGTGTCAGGATGTTGTGCAGCGTGCAGGTGGCGATCTCGGCGGCGAGGAAGGTCTTGGCCGGGGCGATGAAGATGTTGAACTCCGCCGGGGCCTCGCTGCCCGAGACGATCTGGAATTCCAGCGGCACGCCGTCCACCACGCGGGTCTCGCCGGTTGCGGCGACGGTGTCGGTGGGGGCGATCAGCGAAAGCGTGCCGACCGACAGGCCCATGCCGATCCCGCTGCCCATCTGCCCGGTCGCGCCGGGCGCAAGGCCGGTGCCGAACTGATAGGCCGCGCGCCGGGTCATCGCGCCCCCGGCGATGACGTTCTCCGAGGTCGCTTCGTCCATGAAGCCTTCGGGCGCGATCACGGGCACGCGCCCGGCATCGGCAGGGTCGAGCACCCCGCGCGCCCCGCCGAAGTGGTCGCCGTGGCTGTGCGAATAGATCAGCCCGCTGACGGGCCGCTCGCCCAGCGTCCGTTTGACCAGATCGAGCGCCGCCCGCGCCGCCTCGACGCTGGTGAGCGGGTCGATCACGATCCAGCCAGTGGCGCCGCGAATGATGGTCATGTTCGACACGTCGAAGCCGCGCACCTGCCAGACATCCTCGGTCACGGCGAACAGGCCGTGGTTTTTCAGATGCGTCATGTGCCGCCACAGGCTGGGGTTGACGGTGTCGGGCGCGGGCCCCTCGACGAAGGCATAGGCGTCGAGGTTCCAGACCGGCTTGCCGTCGGGGCCCAGGATCACCGGATCGGCGCGGGTGGCGAGAAAGCCGCGGCGGACACTTGCGGCATCTCGGGTGCCCTCGGGCGGGAGACGGGTCGCGGCCTCGGCCTGTGCGGCGCGGGTCGATGGGCTGGCGGGGGCTGGGCTCTCCTGCGCCGCAGCGCTTCCGGCCACCCCTGCGATAAGAGCCATCGCGGCGCGCGCGCGCCATCGAGCGATTGTCATGAATGTCTCCCCTCTTCTCCCGCGCCTGTGATGCCTCTGCTGTGCGATGCTGACAAGTGGGTGGCTGGAGGAGAGGGCGCTATCTGCAACTATTCAGATAACAGAACGTTTGCGAAGAAAGATTGAATTTTTCCGATTTGGCTCCGCCCGCTAACACCCCGGTCCCACGCTTCCGCCTTCACCAGAGGGACACGCATCATGGACCACCTCCCGCAGTTTTCCGAGCGCCATGCTCCAGCCCGGCACGCCATGCCGCCGCGCCCGGCGCTCGCCTTGGTGACCTCGCGCTTCGCGCTGGCCGTGCCGCCGGAGGCCGCGCCGCAGGGCTGGGCCGAGGGGCTGGACCGGCTGCTCGGCTGGCTCGGGGTCGATGCCGACCTGACCACGCCCGCCCAAGCCCCGCGCCGCCTGCCGCGCATGGCCGGCTGGGCATTTCCAGCGGGAGCATCCGTGCCGCTGTTCGCGCCGTGGATGGGGTGGAGCCCCGTCGCATTTCAGCATGGCGGCCTCGCCGGTCTGCCCAAGGCGCTGTTCGCGGCAAGCTATCTGATCGATCACCCGCGCGGACAGCCGGGCGGACGCGGGGGGATAGATTGCGTGCTGATGAGCCCGCATCCCGACCATTGCGCCCCCGAGGATGCAAACGGCACGCCGCTGCCGTCATCGCGCGCATTGGCCGCGATGATCCACACCGCGCAGCGCGAAGGGCGCGAGCGGCTCGCGATCATCGTCACCGCCCGCCAGCGCAATGCGGTCGCCAAGAGCTTGCTCGCGGCGGGCAAGGGGCTGAACCGCCAAGCGATGACGCTCGATATCCTCACGCTCGAAGATGCGCTCGGCCCCGTGATGGCTGGCCCGCCGGTGTGGGATGCGATTCTGGTCATGCCCGATCTTCGCAGCACGGTGTTCACCCTGCTCGCAGCCTCCAGCGGCGTGCGCGGGGCATGGCCGATGCTGTGGCACGGCGCGGCGGGCGAGCGCGCGCCGGTCGCGATCACCAGCGAAGCGCCGGGCGAGGGGGCAAGCCGCCTGCCGCTCGATGCGGCGGCGCTGATCCATGCGCTTGCACTCGCGCTCCACCACGGCGGCGCAGTGCGTGCGGCATCACGCCTGCACGAGGCCTGGGCGCGGCTGCGCGACACAGGCGTCACCACCCCCCGCTGTGGGGACGCGGCGCCTTACGTCAAGGCGGTGGACGATGTGGCCTTTATCGACCTGCTGTGCAGCGGCGGCGCCGTCAGCAAGCGGGCGCAGCAACCGTGGCGCGCGCTCGAAACCGGAAAAATTGCAGACCGCGGGAGCCAAACGCCGGCATTGCGTGTTGTGACAACATATCCTGCATCCCCCTCCGACATGAAAGGTCGATGATATGCCGAGCCGCAAGATTGTCGCGAACGAATTGGCGCATGTGCTCCGGCAGATTTCGCATCCCGACCGCATCCGGCTGCTGCTGAAACTGCAATCGGGCGATCAGACCGTCAACGAGCTGGGTGACATCCTCGAAATCTCGCCCACCCGCGTCTCGCAGCACCTCGGCGTGCTACGCGCGATTGCGCTGGTAGAGACCGAGACACGCGGCCAGCAGCGGGTCTATCGGCTTGCGCAGCCCGAGCTGGCGCTCTGGCTGATCGAGGGGATCGACTTCGTCGCCCACCGTTTCAGCCGCGCCAGCAGCAGCGATATCGAGCAGGCCAAGCGCCTGTGGCAGGCCGAGGGCGCCGAGACCGTGATCTAGCGCCCGCGCCCTTGCCGTCAGGCGGCGGGACGCACCATCAGACCGGGGATTTCGGTCTTGTCTTCCGAGCGGCGGCCATAGCGTTCGACCAGCTCGCTCCACTCGACGATCAGCGATCCGCCGGTCGACTGGTGCTGCTTCTCCCACGAGGACAGCATTTCGAGACAGGCGTGGTCGATATAGTCGAGCTTCTCGACGTGGATATGCACCTCCGACCCGAAGGGCGAGGATTCGAGCGCATTGCCCAGCTGCGGGATCGAGAAGAAGGTCGCCGATCCCGTCATCCACAGGTCGATGCGGCCCGTTTCCGGATCATGCTCGCGGTGAATTTCGAGATGCGAGAAGGTGTAGACCAGCTTCAGCGTCGCCAGCACGAAGCCGAGGATCACGCCGGTCAGGAGATCGATCGCCACCACGCCGATGAGCGTCGCGAAGTAGATCGCCAGCTCCTGCTTGCCGAATTCGGCGATCTTGCGGATTTGCGCGACGTTGACCAGCTTGTAGCCGGTGTAGACGAGGATCGCGGCCAGCACCGACGTGGGGATGGCATTGAGCACGAAGGGGAAGGCGGCGACTGCCAGCAGCAGCCAGACGCCGTGCATGATCGCCGAGAAGCGCGTGGTCGCCCCGGCATCGACATTCGCCGAGGAACGCACGATCACGCCCGTCATCGGCAGCGCGCCGAGCCCGCCGCAGATCATGTTGCCGATCCCCTGCGCGCGCAGTTCCTTGTCGTAATCGGTGCGCGCGCCGGTGTGCATCTTGTCCACCGCGGTCGCGCAGAGCAGCGTCTCGGCGCTGGCGACGAAGGCGAAGACGAGGCCGAGCGTCAGGATGTCGGGATCGACGAAGCCGCCCAGCGCCTCGCGCGTGGGGATGTTGAGGCCGCTCACAAGCGTTTCGGGCAGGTTGACCAGATTGATCGGCAGACCAAAGATCATCGCGAAGACAGCGCCGACGATCACGCCCAAGAGCGGGCCGGGGATCAGCGAGAGCGACTTGGGCTTGAACTGGTTCCACAGCACGATGGTGGCGATGGTCACGATCCCCGCCATCGCGGCAAGGTGATGGACCGAGCCATCGACCGGGAAGACCTTGACGATCGCCTCGGGGATCGCGGCGATGTTCAGCAGGCCATTGGCGCGCGGCGCATCGTCCAGCATGACATGAAGTTGCGAGGCGAAGATCAGCACGCCGATCCCCGCCAGCATCCCGTGGATCACCGAGGGTGAGATCGCCCGGAACCATTGGCCCAGCTTGAAAATTCCCGCCAGCAGTTGCAGCCCGCCCGCAATCAGCCCGACCACGCCGAGCATGATGAGGCCATGTTCCTGCACCAGCTGATAGACCAGCACCGCCATCCCCGCTGCCGGGCCGCTCACCTGCAAGGGCGATCCAGCAAGGCTGCCGACCACCAGCCCGCCAACGATCCCGGTGATCAGCCCCAGCGCAGGCGGCGCGCCCGAGGCGATCGCGATCCCCATGCACAGCGGCAGGGCGACGAGGAAGACCACGATCGAGGCGAGGAAATCGCGCCCCAAGACGGCGGAGGTCACGCGGTCGGCAGTGGCAGTGGACATAGAGGGGGGCTCCGGGGAGAGAAAGGGTAAGCGGTGGTCGGCCGATCAGGCGTGACTGTGCATCATCTGCGCAGCGAATTCGCCGGCGTAGCGTTCCTCGACCGAGATCCAGCTGCCGGTCGCCTCGTCGAAGGCGGAGACTTCGCCGGTCTTGATGTCATAGACCCAACCGTGCAGCTGCACGGTCTTTTGCGCCAGCGCGACCGCGACCGTGGGGTGGGTCTTGAGGTGCTGCAATTGCAGGATGACGTTCTGTTCGAGCAGCATCCGCATCTTGGCTTCGGGATCGAGCCCGGCGCCCATCGCTTCGGTGATATCCACCGCGCCCTGCGAAAAGCCCAGCCATTCGCGCACGTGCGGCAGGCTGTCGAGACCGGCGCGGTTCATCGCACCCTTCATCGCCCCGCATTCGGTGTGCCCGCAGATCACGATATGCGGGATCTTGAGCGCGCCGATGGCGAATTCGATCGAGGCGGTCATGCCGCCGGTCTGGTTGGTGTGCGGGGGCACGATATTGCCCGCGTTGCGGCAGATGAACAGTTCGCCCGGATCGGTTTGCGTCAGCATCGCGGTTTCAATCCGGCTGTCCGAGCAGGTGATGAACAGCGCTTCCGGGCTTTGGCCGGTGGCGAGCTTTTCGAACAGTTCGGCCTTCCCGGGGAAGACGTCGCGCTGGAACTTGACCACGCCTTGGGCAAAATGGGGCATTGCGATTATCCTTTTACTTTGAAGACGATGACTGGGGTTCGCGGGCCGACCAAAGGGCGCGCGCGCTGTCGAAATGTTCGGCATCCTCCAGCCGCTGGCGGATGTCGATGAAAGGCAGGGCATCCAGCACCCAGGCGGCCAGATGGGGATTGGCGAGACGGTAGAAGTGATTGCGCCCGTCGCGGCGTTCTTCGACCAGCCGCTGGGCGCGTAGCAGCGCGAGGTGCTGGGAAATGCGGGTGGCAGGCAGATCGAGCGCGGCGGCAAGGCCGGTCACGTCCATCTCGCGCGCGCCGAGTTCCTCGACCATGCGCAGCCGGTCGGCATGGGCGAGCAGCTTGAACAGATCTGCAAGCTCGCGCGATACGATGAGCCGACTCGGCATATCCCTCTCCCAAGCCTGCAAGAGTTTGCAGGTTTGCAACTGTGAAGGTATGTAGTTTTGCCAGGTGCGTCAACCGTGCTTGTGTGCGCTGCTGTCAGAACGGCGTGACGCTGCGCCAATTCCGCGCGCCCTCTCAATCTGGGCGGATGACAGCCCGCACAATCTGTGGTGTGAGGGCCGCCATCAGACAGGAACACGACCCATGAATTTCGAACTCCCCCATGAACACGCCATGCTCAAGGATCTGGTCGGCAAGTTCGTGCGCGACCAGCTGATGCCCTTCGAGGCGACGGTGATCGCGCGCGAGAATGTCGGGCAGGGCACCTATCTCACGCCCGAGGAAACCGCGAAGGTCGATGCGGTCAGCCGCGAACTGGGCCTGTGGGGCCTCGATGCGCCTGAGGAAGTGGGCGGCATGAACCTGCCGATGGTGGCGATGGTCGGGGTGTCCGAGGAACTCGGCAAGACGGTGGTGCCCTATTACCTGCCGCCCGATTCGCCCAACCTGCGGATGCTGATGGTCGCCGCCGACGCGCGCCAGCGCGAGGCCTATCTCGAGCCCTATGTCCGGGGCGAGACGATCAGCGCGATCGGCATCTCGGAACCCGGCGCGGGCGCGGACCCGGCGGGGATGAAGACCACCGCCGTTCAGGACGGCGACGACTGGATCATCAACGGTCGCAAGATCTGGATCACCAAGGGGGCCGAGGCCGACTTCACCATCCTGATGGCGGTCACCGACAAGAACCCCGACGGGCGCAACGGCATGTCGGCTTTTCTCGTCGATAAGGGCACCCCCGGCTTCAACGTCACCCGCAAGATTCCGATGATCGATGGCACCGCGACCTATGAGATCGCGCTCGAGGATTGCCGGGTGCCGGGCTGGAAGCTGCTGGGCAAGCGGGGGCAGGGCTTTGCGCCGATGCAGGTGCGCCTCGGCACGCGCCGGATCGAGATGGCCTCGTGGTCGATCGGCATGGCGCAGCGTGCGATGGAGATGATGATCGATTACGCCCCCCAGCGCGTTACCTTCGGCAAGCCGCTCTCGGCGCGCCAGACGGTGCAGAACTGGATCGCCGACGCCGCGACCAGGATCCACGCGATGCGGCTGATGACCTATGATTGCGCCTGGAAAATCGACGAGGGCCGCGATGTCCGCAGCGAAATCTCGATGATCAAGAGCTTCTGCACCGAAAGCGCCTACGAGATCGTCGATCACGCGATGCAGCTGTTCGGCGGCATGGGCATGACCCGCGAATTGCCGCTTTACCTGATGAGCAACAAGCTGCGCACCATGCGCATCTACGACGGGCCGAGCGAGATCCACAACTGGGTGGTCGCGCGCGGATTGCTGGGCACGCGGGACTAGGCGTAGCACGCAAAAAGAAAAGGGGCGGGATGGCCGAACCATCCCGCCCCTTTTTTGTGGCCCGTGGCCTGCGCGATCAGAACTTCGCCTGCACGCCGATGAACAGGGTCCGCCCGATACCGTTCACCGGGTAGGCCGAGCTGGCGATATAGGGCTCCTCGTTGGTCAGGTTGTTGATGCCGCCGCTGAGGGTGAAATCGTCGGTCAGGTCGAGGCTCGCCGCCACGTTGTGCACCCAGTATTCGGGCGCCATGCCGGCCGGGCCGAACTCGCGCTCGATCCGCTCGATCTGGATCACCGAGGCCACCGCCTGCTCACCGATATACTGCAGCTGGTAGTTGAACGTGAAATCGCCGCGATTCCAGCTGGCCGTGGCCAGACCCGACCATTCCGGCGCGCCGGTTTCGTTAAGTCCCGGGTTCACCAGATCGGTGTCGACCGGATCGAAGAAGCGGTTGAGCTTTTCGGTCCAGTTGGCAACCAGATTGAGGTTGAAGTTGTTGCTGCCCAGATTGAACCCGTAGTTGATCGTCGCATCGATACCCGAGGTTTCGATCCGCCCGAAGTTGATCTGGGTCTGGCGCAGGAAGTTGAAACCGAAGGTGGTCGGGCCCGAGGACGGTCCGTTGCGACTGAACAGCGCGCAGAACTGGTTCGGGAAGGTCGTGTTGTCATAGCAGGTATTGACGATGTCCTGCGCCGACACGGCCGCGATCGCGTCCTCGATGCGGATCGAGTAGTAATCCGCCGTCAGCGTGAGCCCCGGAACGAAGCGCGGCTGGATCACGCCGCCCACGGTCCAGGTGGTCGCGGTTTCTTCTTGAAGATCCGGGTTCCCGCCGCTGGTGCCCGAGAAGCGGGCGGTCAGCGGGTCGGAATAGTTGGCGATGAACTGCGCCGGGTTCGGGATGCCGAGCGCGGTGGCCGCCGCGATGCAGTTCTGCAGGCGGTTGGGCGTGGCGTCCTGGTTGTCCTCGTCGCACGGGTCGGCCGGACGGAAGGTCGCGCCTTGCTGCGGATCGAACAGCTCCGAGATGTTGGGGGCACGGATCGCCTTCGAGTAGGATGCGCGGAAGCGGATATCCTCGATCGGGGCCCAGATGCCGTTGACGTTCCAGGTGAAGGCCCCGCCGACGGTCGAATAGTCGGCGTAGCGGCCCGCCGCGCCCACCGTCAGTTCCTCGAAGAACGGCGTGTCGGCGAGGATCGGCAGCGAGATTTCACCGAAGGCTTCGACCACGTCGAACGATCCGCCCGCGTTGAAGGTGCGCGTCTGCGCATCGAACAGCAGCGACTGGTTGTCCGAGATGTCGCCGATGAAGGTGCCCGCGGGACCGGCGGGGGAACCTTCGGGCAGCAGGCCGAGCAGGAGGTCGTTGAAGCGGGTGCGCGACTTTTCCTTGCGGTATTCGCCGCCGACCACGAAGCCGACAGCGCCGCCGGGCAGATTGAAGAAGCCGCCGGTATTGCCTTCGAGCAGGCCGGTAATCACCGTCTGTTCGAGCCGCACGCGGTCGGTCGTCGGCGTGGTGATGAAGTCGACCGCCTCCTGCGACAGGGAGTTCTGGCCGCTCAGGATGTTCGCCGGACGGCACTGGCCGTCGCCCGGCGTGAAGGTGAAGAAGCCCGGCGCGATGACGGGGAAGATTTCCGAACCCGGATGCGGGGGCGCGGTGGGATCGAGCGTGGAGCGGCATACCGCCTGGCCGGTGGCCGGATCGCGCACAACGTCGAGCGCCGCAAACAGGCGATCGTACCGCACCGAGTTGCTATCCGTCACCTTGGTGTCAGTCCGGCCATAATTGCCGACCAACTCGTAACGCAGGTTCGAAGCGATCTCGCCGCGCAGCCCGCCGACGATCCGGTAGGTATCGCGCTTGGCCTCCGAAATGCCCGGCCCGAGGTCGAGGAAGTCGCGGCTGACGCGCAGGCCGCCGGCCTCGTCGGCATCGGCCTGCAACACAGCCGGGATGAAAGGGTTGTCGGGGAAGATCAGCAGGCTGTCGTAGAAGGTGTTGTAGTTGTTGCGGCTCAGAGAGTTGTTGCGCGCATACTTGGCGTCAACGAAGGCTTCGGCTGCCGGCGAGAATTCGTAACTGGCGCGGAAGTTTGCGTAGAAGCGCTCGTTCTCGGGCACCAGCGAGGTGTCGTTGGTGCGCTCGACCGCGCCGTCGCCGCCGAACTGGTTCTGGCTGCTGGCGATCACACCGTCGCGGAAGATCTGCACGCCGCCGCCGGCCGTGGAGATATAGCAACCGCCCCCGCCGAAGCCGGTGAGGCCGATATAGCTTTCCTCGCAGTCGTTGATGCCGTTGTTGTTGATGTCGGCGTTGAAGAAGCCGAAATCGTTACGGAAGATCAGGCCCGAGGCCGAACTGATCGCGAAGCGCGGGTCGGAACCGATGCGGAACAGCGGCGCATTGGCCGCACGTTCGATCAGCGCGGTTTCGGCTGCCGTCGGGGTCTGGCCGGGGAAGAAGGTCGCAAACTGCTCGGCGGTCGGGATCGAGAACCCGATCGGGAAGCGACCATTGGCGGTCGAATAGCGATTGAAGAAGTTCGGCGTTGCGGCGGCCGAAATGTCGCCGCGCTGGAAGCGGCGGGCCGGATCGGGATAAGTCGTGCTGTTGTTCGCGCGTCCGTTGTCCCGGGTGAACGCGCGTTCGCTCAGGAGCACCTCGTTTTCCAGCGTATAGCCGCCCGAAATGGTCACATTGCCGCGACCGTCGCCGAAGTTCTTGCCCCAGGTGCCTTCGATCTGGAAGGCGGAACCCTTGCCTTCGCCCGTGGTCGGCAGGCTCAGCTGGCCATCGAGCACCAGGCCCTCGAAGTCGCGCTTGAGGACATAGTTGACCACGCCGGTAACCGCGTCGGCACCGTAGATCGCCGATGCGCCGCCGGTGAGCACTTCGACGCGCTCGATCAGCGCGTTGGGAATGGTCGACACGTCCACGGTCTGCGAACCGGCGACGCCCGAAACGTGGCGCAAGCCATCGACCAGCACCAGCGTGCGGTTGGCACCGAGCTGGCGCAGGTTGAGCGTTGCCTGACCGACACCGCCCGCACCGCGCTCGATCGAGTCCGCAGCTGTGCCCGAGGAGATCAGGGCCGGGATCTGGCGCAGGGTGGCGGTGGCATCGGTGTTGCCGGCCGCGGCAAGCGTTTCGGCCGTGATGGTGCTGATCGGCAGCGGCGCGACGGCGTTGGGATCACGGGTGATGCGCGATCCGGTGACGACGATCTGGCGCTCTTCCTCTTCGGCAGGGGCGTCGACATCATCGACACTGTCCTGAGCGCCGACGGGGGCGGCAGCGAAGCCTGCGACAAGCAGGGCCGCCGCGAGCGCGGGGCGTGATGCCGAATGGAAGGACTTTTGCGGATAGCGCATATTCTTGACCTCACGCAGGAGTTGTGACCGAAACATAGGAAAGCGCCGCAAACAGCGGCGTGACCTGTGTCATGTTTTCGGGGTTCGCAGCATCGCGCGGCGCTGTGCCGTGCAAAACCGTCTGCCCCAAATCGTTCGTCCTGCGCGTGGTCGCCTGACGGGCACTGGTGGCCTGTCTCTTGCGCCCGCATTGAAATATCCACCGATCTTGAGCCGGCATTTGAGCGAGGGCAATATCCTCCTGATCGGAAGCCGCACAAGCCCAAGCCGACACTGGCGGATTTTGCCTGAAAGGTGTCACCTCTAAGCCACAATGCGTGGGAATGCTGCGAATTTGCGGGTTCGCGTGCGGCTGAGAGCTCTGCTAGCACCGCGTCCATGACGGAGTGGATCACGGCAGCGCGCACGAGCCTGGGGGCGGCGCGCGACTATGCGCAGAGCGTTCAGGAGCGGGTTCGGCAGACCGTCGCGCCCGAACGACTGGCGCAGGAGCAGCACCGCATCCACGGCCTCGCCTGGATCGCCGCCAGCCTCGCCGCGCTCGAAGCGACGCTCGACTGGGCAGTGCGGGCCGACAAGGCGGGGCGCTTCGGCGAGGTCGAGGCGCTCGTGCTGCGGATCGGCTTTGGCGAATACCTCGCCCAGATCGCCAGCGGCCTGCCGATGAGCGCAAACGAGATAGTGCGCCCCGCCGCCTTCGGGCTCGACGCAGAGGCGCAGGCGCTCGCCGCACACCCCGCCGCCGCGCGCCTGCTGGCCGAGGGCAACACGCCCGAAACCCGCGCACGCCTCGCCGCGCTGCTGGCCGAGGGCGCACGGCCCGATGAGGCGCTGGGCGACAGCACGCTGGATCAGGTGCGCGAGACGATGCGTGCCTTCACCGCCGAGGCGATCACGCCGCACGCGCACCGCTGGCATCTGGAAGACGCGCTGATCCCCGATGAGGTGATCGCCGCGATGGCCGGGCTGGGCGTGTTCGGCATCTGCATACCGGAAAAGCACGGCGGCCTCGGCCTCGGCAAGCTGGCGATGGCGGTGGTTTCAGAGGAATTGTCGCGCGGGTGGATCTGCGCCGGCAGCCTTGGCACCCGCTCCGAAATCGCGGGCGAGCTGATTTCCGAGAACGGCACGCCCGAACAGCAGGCGCGCTGGCTTCCCCGCATCGCCGATGGCTCTTGCCTGCCGACCGCGGTTTTCACCGAGCCCGACACCGGATCTGACCTCGCCGCCGTGCGCACCCGTGCCACGCGGCAGAGCGACGGCAGCTGGCGGGTGACGGGGGCCAAGACCTGGATCACCCACGCCGCGCGCGCCGACCTCATGACCATGCTGGTGCGCACCGACCCGGCGCAGCCGGGCTATGGCGGGCTGTCAATGCTGATCGCGGAGAAGGCCCGCGGCATCGACGCCGTCCCGTTTCCCGATCCGGGGATCGAGGGAAGCGAGATCCCGGTGCTCGGCTACCGCGGCATGAAGGAATATGCGCTGGGTCTGGATGGCTTTGCGGTCGCCGCCGAAGGGCTGCTCGGCGGGCGCGAGGGGCAGGGCTTCAAGCAGCTGATGCGCACCTTCGAAGGCGCGCGAATCCAGACCGCCGCACGCGCGGTTGGGGTGGCGTGGAACGCCTTCGAGCTCGCCTTGGCCTATGCGCTGGAGCGCAGGCAATTCGGGGAGGTGCTGATCGGCTTCCCGCGCGTGGCGGACAAGCTGGCGCTGATGGCGGTCGAAACCGTAATGGCGCGCGAACTCACCTATGCCGCCGCGCGCGCCAAGGATAGCGGCGCGCGCTGCGATATCGAGGCGGGGATGGCCAAGCTTCTGGGAGCCCGCGCCGCCTGGAATGCGGCGGACAATGCCGTGCAAGTCCACGGCGGCAATGGCTATGCGCTCGAATATCCGATCAGCCGGGTGCTGTGCGATGCCCGGATTCTCAACATCTTCGAAGGCGCAGCCGAGATTCAGGCGCAGGTGATCGCGCGCGGGCTGCTGGCCGGGCAGACGCGCGCGGCGGCTGTGGCCTGATCAGAGCACTCGCCGCGCTGGCATTGCAGGCATCACGCGCAGGCTGTCACCCGCCACCGCCTCGCGCAGATCGACATGGCGCGGCCGCATTCCGCGCCGCTTGAGAAGGCGGTTCACGCGCGAAATCAGAAATAGCGGATCGAAGGGCTTGGTGAGGAAATCCTGCGCTCCGGCATAGATCGCCTGCAAGTGGTCCTGCTCGCCGTTCATGGCGGTGAACATGATGACCGGCAGATCGTAGAATTCGGCCGAAAGGCGCAGGCGGCGCAGCAGGGTGAGGCCACTCTCGCCCGGCATCGACTGGTCGAGCAGCAGGATGTCCGGCCGCTTGCGCTGCACGCAGGCCCAGGCCTCCGCAGCGGTGGTGACCCAGCCGCAGGCGTGCCCGGCATCGATCAGCACCTCGCTCGCCAGTTCGGCGATCAACTCGTCATCATCAGCAATCAGAATGCGCGCCATGGGGGAGGGGCCTCGTGCAGGATGGGTTTTGGCAAATGGCGCCTTAACCAAGAAGGCTCTTCGGCCTGCCTGCGTGGCCCCCTCGGAAAGCCCCCTAGCGCCTGCCTTGCCCCCGACGGGTGGGGCTGTAAGGGTCTCGCCCCATGACAAGCGATTCTTCCGGCAGCCCCCGTATCGGCGCTTTCTATGTAACCGAAGGCATTCACAATCTGCGCGATTACGGCGGTTATGCCGTGCCCGGAGAGGGGCGGGTGCGCCGCGGCGTGCTGTTTCGCTCGGGCCAGCACATGGAAGCCTCGGACACGGATCTGGCGCTGATCGACGCGCTCGATATCCGCACGGTGATCGACCTGCGCGGCACGAGCGAGCGGGAGGGTTTTCCGTGCCGACGCCATGCGAAGTTCGGCGCGCAAGTCATTGCCTATGATGGCGAAACCTCCAACTCCCCGCCGCATGAAGGCGGGGGCGGGCAGGTGGTGATGACCCCCGAAAAGGCGCGCGAGCGGATGTTGGCGGTCTATCGCCGGATGCCGGTGAACCCGGCGATGATCTGGATCTTCCGCGAATATTTCCGCGCGCTCGACGAGAACGAGGGCGGCTCTCTGGTGCACTGCTTTGCCGGCAAGGATCGCACCGGGATCGCCGCCAGCCTGCTGCTTCATGCGCTGGGTGTGCACCGGGATGACATAATGGCCGAATTCCTGCTGACCAATGATGCCCCCACCCGCGCCATCCTCGAGCGCCAGTCGCTCCCCCGGATGGAAGCGCATTATGGCGCGATCGACCCGGAGGCGCTGCACAATCTGATGGGCGTTCTGCCCGAATATTTCGACACTTACGTGGCAGAGGTGACACGCGATCACGGCACGCTCGATGCCTATCTGGCGACAATCTTAGGTGTGGACGAGGATAGAAAACAGCGCCTGCGCGCCAAGCTGGTGGCGTGACAATTCGCGCCGAAATCCCCATATCGCTCCCCTGAAATTCACGCGAGGCACTCCCTTATGGCGACCCACACCACCAAGATGCTGATCATCGGCTCCGGCCCGGCAGGCTATTCGGCGGCGATCTATGCCGCGCGCGCGATGCTGGAGCCGATCGTCGTGCAGGGCCTGCAGCCCGGCGGCCAGCTCACCATCACCACCGATGTCGAAAACTACCCCGGTTTTCGCGACGTGGTGCAGGGCCCCTGGCTGATGGAGGAAATGCGCGCGCAGGCCGAACATGTCGGCACGCGGATGATTTGGGACACCATCGTCACGGTCGATCTCGAGAACGGCTCGCCGTTCCGTGCGATCGGCGACAGCGGGGACGAATATATCGCGGATTGCGTGGTGATCTGCACCGGAGCGCAGGCCAAGTGGCTGGGCGTTCCGGGCGAAATGGCGCTGGGCGGCAAGGGCGTTTCCGCCTGCGCGACCTGTGACGGGTTTTTCTACCGCGGCAAGAAGGTTGCGGTGATCGGCGGCGGCAACACCGCGGTCGAAGAGGCGCTCTATCTCACCAACCATTCCGACAACGTCACCCTGATCCACCGCCGCGATTCCCTGCGCGCCGAGCGGATCCTGCAGGAGCGGCTCTTCGCCAATCCCAAGATCACCGTGCTCTGGAACAAGGCGGTCGACAGTTTCGAGGCAGGCGAGAACGGGATGCTCCACCATCTCGCGCTGACCGACACCGTGACGGGCGAGGCCTCGACGCTGGAGACCGACGGAGCCTTCGTCGCGATCGGCCACGCGCCCGCGACCGAACTGTTCAAGGGCAAGCTGCCGATGGACGAAAGCGGCTATCTGCTGACGGAGCCCGGCACCCCCAAGACAGCGATCCCCGGGGTCTTCGCCGCAGGCGATGTGACCGATCACGTCTACCGTCAGGCGGTGACCGCGGCGGGGATGGGCTGCATGGCCGCGCTCGACGCGGAACGCTACCTCGCCGCACGCCAGCACGCCGTGCAGGAGGCCGAAGCGGCGGAGTAGGGTACTCCGCCGCCGCCGGGCTTAGTGGAACACCGCTATCCCGGCGTGCAGGATCAGCGCCATGAGCGCGAGGCTCGACAAGGCGTAAAGTGCGAAGCGGATGGCGACCTTGTTGATGGTCGCCTGCATGATGCTGTGCGCGATCCGCAGCGCCACATAGGCCCAGGCGATGGTGGTGTTCATCCCGTCGCCCTGACCGATGATCGCCAGCACCAGCGCCACCGCATAGAACAGCGTCGGGGATTCGTGCAGGTGGTTGAAGTTGTTCGCCTTCCACTGCACATGTTCGGGCAGCAGCGAGCCCAGCGCGCCGGTGTTGCGGGCATCGTCGGGCTTGATCCCGGCCTTGGTCATCGCCGGGATCCGGGTGGCATACATCCACAGCCACATCACCATCGTCCAGGCCAGCAGCACCACGACGGGCTTCAGAATATCCATTCCGATCATGACACGCTCCTTAAGCGGGCAGGGCCGAAGGGTCGGCCAGCAGGGTTGCGATCGCGGCGCGGACAGCGAGGAAAAGCAGCGCAAAGGTGCTGAGGATGAACAGCGCAAAACGCACCGGCACCTTGTTCACACGCGCCTGCCAGACCGAATGGACGATCCGCAGGCCGACATAGATCCACGCCGCCAGCGCGTCCGCCGCGCCGGGCCCCATGATCGCAAGGATCGTCACCGCGGCATAGAACAGCGTCGGCTGCTCCATCAGGTGCGCGTAGTTGTGCGCGGGCCAGTTGGCCTTGGGGTCGAGTTGGCCTTCCAGATCCTGCCCCCGCCCCCCGGGCCGCGCGCCAAGATCAATCCCGGCCTTTTTCAACGCAGGCAGGCGCACGCCCGCCATCCAGAACAGCATGATCAGCGACCACACCACCAACACGGCGGCGGGCGCGAGTATTTGCGCTTGCATGCAATGATCCCCTTCGAGAGCCTCTCTCGCGCGGCAGACTGCGAGGTCGCGGATGGATTGTCAAATGCAACCCAATGCCGAGGGAAAACCTGTCTAGTTGGCGCGCTCGCCGCCCGCCTTGCGGGGCGCGAGCGGGGCGCCGAGATAGCCCAGCTGCGCGGCGCGGAACACGCTCTGCGCGCGGTTGACCGCCCCCAGCTTCGCGCAGGCGCGGGTGACGTGATAGCGCACCCCGGCATGGCTGCAGCCGAGGATGATGCTGATCTCGTAATCGGTCTTGCCATGCGCGACCCAGCTCAGGCACTCGATCTCGCGTGTGGTGAGCAGGCCCTCGGTCGGGAGATAGCGCTCATCCCGGCTGACGCTGACATAGCCGGTGATGAAGCGCCACACGGCTGCCGTCAGCGGCGCGGCGCAGACGTCGAACAGGTCGGCAAGATCGGCGGTGCCGGCATCGCGCGGGGTGAGGATCGCCGCGCCGATCTGGCCAAGCGGCATGTGGATCGGGATCACGATGGCGCGCGTCGCCGAGGCAGGGCAGGTGTCGAGTTCGGTGAGGTCGATATGGTCGAGCAGCCGGTTGGCGCTGCGGCTGCGGCTGCGGATGCCCTCGCGGCTGATCAGCAGCGGCTCGCTCGCCACGCGGGCGGCGCGCAGGAAGGGGGAGCGCATCGCCCGGTCGACCACCTGCCAGGGGGCGAGGGCCTCTGCCGACCAGCCGAACACCGATCCATGCAGCGGCGCGCCCGTGCCATCGACCGGCGCGTCGAGCGTCGCCAAATCGGGCCAGACCATTGCCTTGAGCCCGAATTGGGCGACCTTGCCGGCGAGATACTCGGCAGCAGGGCGTATGTCGTCGAGCGTGGTGATCGCCGCGCCGCGCATGGTTCTGGCGGTGACGCGATCATGGGGGCGAAGTTCGAGCACGTTGGTGGCCACAAGCAATCTCCCTGCGCGGTGAAGCGACGATCCGGAGACTGCGCAAGCCGCTGGCGCGAGTCCAATGTTAATTTGCAAAGTTGCAAAGTGCCGATTTGCAAACTAGCCCTGTTGCCCATGACCACGCCGACCATCGCCAAGCCGCGGATCTTTGCCGGAGCCCAGCTGCGGGCCCTGCGCGAACGGCGCGGTCTGATGCAGGCCGAACTGGCACAGCAGCTTGCGATCAGCCCGTCCTATCTCAGCCAGCTCGAGCATGACGATCGCCCGCTGACCCCGCGCCTGATCGAGCAGGTGGCGCGCCTGTTTCCGCTCGAATGGCAGGATTTTCCGGGCGAGGATGCCGAACAGCTCTCGCTCGCGCTGCGTGAGGCGGTGTCCGATCCGATCTTCGATGCGCCGCTGCCGCCCGATGCCGTCGCGCGGCTCGCCCAGCAGCAGCCTGCCTTTGCGCGGCGCTTCGTCGATCTCTACGGAGCGCTGCGCCGCGCCAACCAGCGGCTGGAGATGGTCGACGAGGCAATTTCGGTCGAGACGGACGAGGGCGCGCGCCTGCCGTGGGAGGAGGTGCGCGACTGGTTTCACCTCTCGAACAACTACGTCGACCCTATCGACCGCGCGGCGGAGCGGCTCGCCGATGCCATGGCGGGGCCCGACGGTGTGCCCACCACCGAGGCGCTGCATCGCCACCTCACCGTGGTCCACAATATCGCGGTTGAACTGCGCCCGGCGGCCTCGCTGCGCAATTTCGACGCGGGCGAGCAGGTGCTGCGGATCGATTCGAGCCAGCCCGCCCCCAGCGTGCGATTCCAGCTGGCCTACCACGTCGCCGCCACCGCGCTGGGCGCCGTCATCCGCGAGATCGTGAGAGGCGCGGGCCTGCGCAGCGACGTCGCGCGCGAATTGCTCACCGTGGGTCTGGGCAATTATGCCGCCGGGGCGGTGCTGATGCCCTATGGCCATTTCCGCCGCGCCGCGCGCGAGTTTCGCCACGATGTCGATCGGCTGGCGCTGACTTTCCAGACCAGTTTCGAGCAGACCTGCCACCGCCTCTCGACCATGCAGCGCGAGGGCGAGCGGGGCCTGCCGATTTTCTTCTGCCGGGTCGACATGGCGGGCAACATCACCAAGCGCCACAGCGCCACGCGCTTCCAGTTCGCGCGCTTCGGCGGGGCCTGCCCCTTGTGGATTGTGCACGAGGCCGCCGCGATCCCCGATCGCATTCAGGTGCAGCTGGCCGAAACGCCCGACGGGTCGCGCTATGTCTCGATTGCCAAGGGGCTGGTGAAAGCCTCGGGCCGGTTCGACCGTACCCCCCGCCGCTACGCCGTGGCGCTGGGATGCGAGGTGCGGCACGCGGGCGATTTCGTCTATGCCGACGGGCTCGATCTCGCAGCCGGACGGGCGGTGACGCCGATCGGGGTGTCGTGCCGCATCTGCCCGCGCTCCGACTGCGAACAGCGCGCCTATCCGCCCAACGACCAGCGGATCGCGGTGCACCACTGGCGGCGCGGGGTGGTGCCCTATGAACTGGCGGAGAAGCCCCCGCGCTGAGCGGGCGGGCGAGGTTTCCCCCGCCCGCCGCAGTGCCGAATCAGGCAACCAGCTTTTCAGCGGCCTGTTGTGCGGCGGCGATCTTGGCCTCGCCGTCGATGCCCATGATCCCGTCGGCCGCGACGATCTCGACATCGGTGATGCCGAGGAAGCCGAGGAAGAAGGTCAGCCAGCGGCTCATGAAGTCGAAATCGCTGCCCACCGGCGTGCCGCCGCTGGCGATGGCGAGATAGGCCTTCTTGCCGGTCAGCAGGCCTTCGGGGCCGTTCGCGGTGTAGCGGAAGGTGGTGCCCGCGCGGGCGACCAGATCGGCCCACGACTTGAGCGTCGCGGGGGGCGCGAAATTGTAGATCGGCGTCGCGATCACGAGGGTATCGGCGGCCTGCAGCTCGGCGATCAGCGTGTCGGCGATGGCGGCGAGCTCGGCCTGTTCGGGCGTGCGCTCGTCCTCGGGCGCGAGGTTCGCGGCGAAGCGTTCGGCGGTCAGGTAGGGGAGGTCGTTGTCCGCCAGATCGCGGGTGGTGACGCTCGCACCGGTCTTGGCGGCAAGGCCGTCCACAAGCCGCTGACCGAGCCCGCGCGAGACGCTGTCGGTTTCCGAACGGATGCTGGCGGTGACGTAGAGAATATTGCTCATCGGAAATTCCTTGATGTTCGCAAAAGGGTTGGAGCCGGCCGGCGGGAGAGGGGATGGGGGAACCGGCCGGCTCCGGGGGAAAGGCTTACGCCGCGTCGACGAGCACCACTTCGCTGTCTTCGAGCGCGGTGATCGTAACCTCGGCAAGCTGCGTGATGGCGACACCATCGCGGGCATTGGCCTCGATATCCTCGATCCGGATCTTGCCTGTGGCGGGCACGAGATAGAGGTGGCGATCGGCGCTGCGGGGCGTGTAGGTCACGCTCTCGCCCGCCCGGATGGTCGCGCCCAGCACCCGCGCATCGGCGCGGATTTTCAGCGCGTCGTTGTCGTTCGCCACGCCGCTCGCCAGCGGCACGAAGGCGCCGTTGCGGTCGTCCTTCGGGAACTGGCGCGCGCCCCAGCTCGGTTCGCCCCCGCGCTGGTCGGGGATGATCCAGATCTGGAACAGCGTGGTGTCGGTGCCTTCGAGATTGTATTCCGAATGGCGCACACCCGTCCCGGCGCTCATCACCTGCACGTCGCCCGCTTCGGTGCGGCCTTCATTGCCCATGCTATCGCGGTGCGTGATCGCGCCGCTGCGGACATAGGTGATGATCTCCATGTCGCTGTGCGGATGGGTGGGGAAACCGGTTCCGGCAGCGATCCTGTCGTCGTTCCAGACCCGCAGGGCGCCCCAGTGGACGCGGGCAGGATCGTGGTAATTGGCAAAGGAAAAGTGATGGCGCGCATCGAGCCAGCCGTGGTTCGCGGCACCGAGCGTATTGAAGGGGCGAAGTTCGATCATGGCGTGTCTCCTCTTGGATGAACGTCAGATAGGCCGCAGCGTTCATGCGGATAAGTGCGATAAAACTTGCCAAGATGTTCGGAAAATCCGAACAAGCGCGGCATGAAACTCGGCGAACCCAGTCTCGATCAACTCCGCCTGTTCATCGCGGTGGCCGAACATGGCAGTTTCGGCGGGGCGGCGCGGGCGATGGGGCGGGCGGTCTCTGCGGTGTCCTACGGCATCGCGCAGCTCGAGGCGCAGCTGGCGCTCACCCTGTTCGACCGGGAAGGCTCGCGCCGCCCGATCCTGACCGCCGAAGGGGAGGGACTGCTCGCCGAAGCCCGCGCCATCGCCGATGCGGCCGACGCGCTGCTTGCCAAGGCGCGCTCGCTCCACGCCGGGCAGGAGCCTTCGCTGACGCTGGTGGTCGACGTGATGGTGCCGGGCGATGTCACCGCCGATGTGCTGGGCGAGTTCCGGCGGATGTTCCCAAGCTGCGCGCTTACCTTGCGGATCGAGGGGCTGGGCGCCGTCGCCGCCTGCGTGATCGAGGGCGGCGCGGATCTCGCCATCGGCGGGCCGGTGATCGGCGACAGCCCCGCGCTCGAACGGCAGGCAGTGGGCGCAATCGACCTGATCCCCGTCGCCGCGCCCTCGCACCCCTTGGCACGCCCCGGCATCGCGCCGGGCGAAAGCCGCCGCCACCTGCAACTGGTGCTGACCGACCGCTCCCCGCTGACCGAGGGGCGCGAGTTTTCGGTGCTTTCGCCGCTGACCTGGCGGCTGGGTGACTTGGGCGCGAAGCACTCGCTGCTCAAGGAGGGGCTGGGCTGGGGCAACATGCCGCGCGCAATGGTGGCAGGCGATCTGGCGAGCGGCGCGCTGGTGGAGCTCGACCTGCCCGAAAAACCGGGCGCACATTACCGCCTATCAGCCTTGTGGCGCCGCGACACCCGGCTCGGCCCGGCGGCCAGCTGGCTGGTCGATTCCTTTCGCGAGGGGTTGGCGCGCTGTCCGGCCTAGCCTGGTTCTGCGACGCCCGTATCGAGGTCCGCGAGCAGCGCTGGATCGATCTCCCCGCCGTGCATCACCGAAATATCGCCGGTGTTCTCGAGCACCACCGCGCGCACATCGCGAAGATCGCGGACGTTGGCGGCCCTCAGTTTGGACAGCACATCCTGACGCGCGACCCGCGTGCGGCGCATCGTGTCCTCGATGAACTCGCCGTCGCGCATCAGCAGGGCCGGGGTGTTACCCATGATCGCGCGCGCGGTGGGGCTCGCCTTGCGCCATGCGGCTAGGCCTGCCTGTATTGCCAGCAAGGCAGCAATCGCAATGAGCGCCTGCACCAGCCCGCTCCACCCGGTTGCCGTAGCGGCGCTCGCAAGCAGCGACCCGATCGCGACCGTGGCGACGAAATCGAAGGCCGTCATCTTCGAGAAAGACCGCAGGCCCACGAAGCGCACCAGCACCAGCACCCAGATCAGCGCGCCTGCGGCCAGCACGACGCCCCGCATCAGGATCGCGGCGGGTTCGGTCAGTTCCATCATGGCAAATACTCCTTCATGCCCGGTGGCCTAGGGCATGGGAGCGGGAATGAACACCTCCGGCGCCGTTTCAGACGGTTGCGCCGAACAGCACCGGCGGATCGCCCTCCCGCCATGGCGCGAATTTGGGCATGATGGCCGCAAACAGGTCGGAGGCGAGCAGATCCGCCAGCCATGCCTGCAATTCGGGCAGAGGCTGTGCGGCAAACCATTCGGGGTCGATCGCGGCGAACTGGCGGATGAAGGGGAGCAGCGCAATGTCGGCGAGACTGCGCGTCTCGCCGCACAGATAGCGTGCCCGCGCCAGCCGTGTCCCCAGCGGTTCAAGCAGAGCAAGGGCGGCCGCGCGGTGGTCGGTGGCGCCGTCCTCCTCGTAGCGGCCCGGATACTTGGCGCGGTCGAGATGGTGCTTGAACGGCCCGTCATTGGCGGCGATCAGCGCGGCGTCCTCGCCCGCCAGCCAGCCTTCGGGATCGTGCCGGGTGAGGGCCCAGCGCATGATGTCGAGGCTCTCCTCGATCACGCGTCCATCCGCCAGCACCAGCACTGGCACCGTTCCCTTGGCGCTGGCAGCGAGCAGCGCGGGCGGCTTGGCAGCCAGCTTCACCTCGCGCAGCTCCACCGTCACCCCCGCCACCCACAGCGCCATGCGCGCGCGCATCGCATAGGGGCAGCGGCGGAAGGAATAGAGGATCGGGAGTGCGCTCATTCCTTGGGCAAGCGCGTGGCGCCGACATGCAATGCGCCGCGCTTGCGGGCGAGCGCCTCCTGCCGCTGGCGCTCGGCATAGCCCGCGCGCTGCTCGGGTGTGCGTTCGTGGATGCAGGCGGGGCAGCTTACCCCGTCCTCGTAATCGGGATGAGCAAGCGCCGCCGCATCCAGCGGGCGGCGGCAGGCGCGGCACAGCTGGAAGGTGCCCTGTTCAAGCCCGTGGCGCACGGTCACCCGCTCGTCGAACACGAAGCATTCGCCGTGCCACAGGCTTTCCTTTTCAGGCACTTGCTCGAGATACTTCAAAATGCCGCCCTTGAGGTGATAGACCTCCTCCACCCCCTCGGCGCGCAGGAAGCTGGTCGATTTCTCGCAGCGGATGCCCCCGGTGCAGAACATGGCGACCTTCTTTTTGCCTTCGAGCAATGCCTCGCGATGCTCGCGGAACCATGCGGGGAAATCGCGGAAGGTCGGGGTCTGCGGATCGACCGCGCCCGCAAAGGTGCCGACTGCGACTTCGTAATCATTGCGGGTGTCGATCACGAGCGTGTCCGGGTCCGCGATCAGCGCGTTCCATTCATCCGGGTCGACATAGTGGCCGACGGCAAGCGTGGGGTCGATATCGGGCTCCCCCATCGTGACGATCTCGCGCTTCACCCGCACCTTCATGCGGTGGAAGGGCATGGTGGGCGCGGCCGAGAACTTCACGTCGAGGTCAGCGCAGCCCGGCAGCGCGCGGATGTGGGCGAGCACCGCGTCGAGGTTCTCCGGCGCGCCTGCGATGGTTCCGTTGATCCCCTCGCGCGCCAGCAGCAGCGTCCCCTTGATCCCATGCGCCTCGCAGGCGGCAGCCAGCGGCCCGCGCAAGGCGCTGGGGTCGGGGAAAGGCGTGAACTGATAGAGCGCGGCGACCGCGACGGGCATGGGGCTGGCCGACATGGTGGCAGCCTCTAGCCGGGCATGGCCCTTTTCAGCAAGAGCGCCATGCCCGTTGGCGCCGGCCGTCAGGCGAGCACCAGCACCTTGCCCACGTGCCAGTCGGGCACGCTCCATTCGATCTTGTAGCTGTCCGAGGTTATGTGCTGGCCGATCCCGATGATCTTGCCGTCACTGCCCTGCGCATTGACGTAGAAGATCGTCGTGCCGCCTCCGGCCCCGGCCTTGCCCGCTGAGGTGTGATAGACGCTGTTGCCGCGATACATGCTGGTGTGCGCCTTCGGAGCCGACTTGTGGAACTTCGAGTTCACGTCATGCGTGCTCGGCCCGCTGGTGGGCTTGCCCTTGCCGCCGGTGAAGTCCGAGACCACCGAGGAAATGCTGGATTCGCGGGCCTTGAGCGCGCCGCCACTGAGGCCGAGCTTGCCGACAATCCAGTCCTTGATTTCATCCGAAGTGTAGATCCCCATGGCAGCCGTGCCGTTCTTGGGACCGATCATGTTCAAAGGGGGATGCGACATCGTCAAATCTCCTCACCCGTGCCGGATATGGCGGAGGAGACATATCACTTTTCCCGTTCACGCCCAAGCGGGCGCGCGCGCGATCACATTCGCATCACCCAGCCATGCGTGTCGGCCACCCGGCCGGTCTGGATGCCGACGAGCTGTTCGCGCAAGCGCGCGGTGGTCTGGCCGATCCCGCCCGCGCCGATGGTGAATTCGCCATCGGGCCCTGCGACCTTGCCAACTGCGGTGACGACCGCCGCGGTGCCGCAGGCCATGACCTCGACGAGGTGTCCGCTTGCCGCATCGGCGCGCCACTGGTCGATGGAGTAGGGGGCTTCGGAGACGGTCAGGCCCTGTTCGGCCAGCAGCGTCATCAGGCTGTCGCGGGTGATGCCGGGCAGGATCGTGCCGGTCAGCGGCGGGGTGATCACCGTGCCGTCGGCGAAGACGAAGAACAGGTTCATCCCGCCCAGTTCCTCGACCCACTTGCGCTCCACCGCATCGAGGAACAGCACCTGATCGTGCCCCTTGGCGAAGGCCTGTCCGGTGGGGACGAGGCTGGCGGCGTAATTGCCCCCGCACTTGGCCGCCCCGGTGCCGCCGGGCGCGGCGCGGGTGTAGTCGGAAATCCAGATGCTCACCGCCTTGGCGCCCGACTTGAAGTAGTTGCCCGCCGGGCTGGCGATGACGATGAACTTGTACTTCCTGGCCGGACGCACGCCGAGGAAGGCCTCGGTCGCGATCATGAAGGGGCGCAGGTAAAGCGAGCCGCCCTCGACCGCCGGATACCAGTTGCCGTCCGCCTCCAGCAGCGCCCGGATCGCGCCAAGGAACAAGTCTTCGGGCAGGGCAGGCATGGCGAGCCGTTCGGCGGAGGCGTTGAAGCGCGCGGCGTTGGCTTCCGGGCGGAACAGGCCGAGCGCGCCGTCGGGATGGCGATAGGCCTTGAGGCCTTCGAAGATTTCCTGCGCGTAGTGCAGCACGCTCGCCGCCGGATCGAGCGGGATCGGCTGACGCGGGCCGATGGTGGGGGTCTGCCAGCCGCCCGCCGCCTCGTCGTAGTCGATCGTTACCATGTGATCGGTGAACACCGTACCGAAGCCCGGATCGGCGATCAGCGTATCGCGAGTGTCGTCAGGCGTGGGCGAGGGGTGGGGCAGGCGGGTGAGTTGCATGGAATGCGCCTAATCCTGCGCGAGGCACAGGGCAAGATGACTATTGGATACGCTTGCAGGCCGAAGTGTCGCGCAGCCTCGGGCCGCAGGCCCGCAAGGCCGACCGGCCGCCGCGGCTTATGCCGCGAAAGCCAAGGCGGACGGATGTCCGCCGCCCGGCGTCTGAGGGCAAAAACAAAAGCGCAAATGAAAAGGGCAGCTTCGCCCGTCGGGAAGCTGCCCTTGACATGGTCAGCGGCCGGAAGTGCCGCTCACGTAGCCTTACTCAGGCGGATAATTACCGAGTATGCTCCGTAGGGATCTTCACAGACCTCGCTACTGAACCATGAGACATCGGATCACCTCCTTTCGCGCTTGTGAGCCAGACCCCGCGTTTCACCGGGGGCCGAGAGCCGCGTTCGCCGCTGGCCTCGGGATACAATGTGAGTCATCGAGAGGGGTTCGACAAGTCTTGTATAAATCTTTTCCCGCGTCATACTCACCCGTCGCCGCGTAACATCGCTGGCAGCCGCGCCCGGGGGAAGCCTCGGGCGTTTTGCGTTTCACAGGCGGCTTGTGGACAGGCTGGGGGCAAGCCTGTGGATATTAATGTATGGAATCGGACGGGTGAGAGCCTTTGTCTGCGTGCGCGCCTCCGCGGGCACGTCCTCGGCGCTGTTCCTTCGCTTCGCTACGGGCGCCTGCGGGCGGGCGGTCGCCCTTGCGGACCCTGCGGGTCCGAAACGGTGTGCACCGCCTTCGCTACGACTACCCCCTGCAATCCTCGATCACCCGGCTGACTTCAGCATAGCTGGGCAGGTAGAGCGGCGGCAGGCCTTCAACCTCCACCGCAAAGCGTCCTTTCGACAGCGCCATCGCATCGAGCAGCGGGTCATTGGGGGCGAGCCGCAGGACGACACCGGCAAACTGCTCGAGCGCCGGTTCGGCAAGACCGGCGCGGCTGGCGGTCTCGGTCAGGACGCGCATCGGCAGCGGACGGTCGCCTGCGCCAAGGCGGAGCAGCAGGATTTGCCGGGACTGCGCATTGCACGCGATGGAAAAGCCACTGGCGGGCCCCGAAGGGCCGCGGAAAATCGCCTGTGAGCCGAACGGAAAGGCCGCGAACTCCCAGTTGCCGGGCGTCGCAGGCACATCCATCCAGTTCGACATTACCGGCGGCTGGACCACCGGCGGCGGCGCGGGGGCGGGCCTTGGCGCCGGGCGGGTCGCGACAGGCTGGGTGGGCGCGGGCGGCGGGGCGCTTGCGGGGACGCAGGCGACGAGGCCAAGGGACAAAGCAAGGGTTGCGGCGGCAGTTTGGGTGATCGCTTTCATCCTGCCACTCTGCGCGCTAGAGGCGGCAATTGTCCATGCCCGAACGTCCGCCCCCCACACCCAAGCCCAAAAAGCGCCGCGTCGATCAATTGCTGGTCGAGCGCGGGCTCGCCGAAAGCCGTGCGCGGGCGCAGGCGCTGGTGATGGCGGGGCTGGTGTTTGCGGGCGAGGTGAAGATCGACAAGCCCGGCCACCAGATCGCCGAGGACGCCGCGATCGATGTGCGCGGGCGCGATCATCCCTGGGTCAGCCGCGGCGGGATCAAGCTGGCGCACGCTTTGACACATTTCGGGCTCGATCCGGCAGGCGCGGTGGCGATGGATATCGGTTCGTCCACCGGGGGCTTCACCGACGTTTTGCTGACCAACGGCGCAAGCCATGTGTTCTGCGTCGACAGCGGCACCAACCAGCTGGCGTGGAAACTGCGCGAAGACCCGCGCGTGACGGTGCTCGAACAGCTCTCCGCCCGGCTGCTCACGCCCGAGCACATCGACCGCCCCTGCAACTGGGTGGTCTGCGATGCGAGCTTCATCAGCCTGTCGAAGGTGCTGGAGGTGCCGCTGCAACTGGCTGCGCCGCGATGCCGCCTCGTCGCGCTCATCAAGCCGCAGTTCGAAGTCGGGCGCGAGGAAGTGGGCAAGGGCGGGGTGGTGCGCGATACTGCGCTGCACGCGCGGGTGTGCGACGAAGTGCGCGGCTGGATCGAAGGGCTGGGCTGGCAAGTCGACGGGATCGTCGAAAGCCCGATCACCGGGCCGCAGGGCAATGTCGAATTCCTGATCGCCGCCCGGCGCGGCTGAGCCTCATCCCGCGCCAATTCAGCCGCCCCAACGAAAAAACCGGCGACGATCCGAAGATCGCCACCGGCTTTTCCTGATGCTTGTTCCCGGCACGCGGCCGGAACCGGCAATCCCGAAGGATTACATGGCAGCCGGGGTTTCGGCAGCCATCGGGGTTTCCGCAGCCATCGGGGTTTCCATGGCCATCGGGGTTTCCATGGCCATCGGGGTTTCTTCCACGACGGGGGTTTCGGCGGTCATGGCGTCGGCTTCGGTGTTGGCTTCTTCGGCCGGCTTCGAGCAAGCGGCGGCGGTCAGGGCGAGGCCGGCGACGGCGACGAGAGCGATCTTCTTCATAGTCATTTCCCCTATGGGCCCGGCAGGGCCGGTAATGAGCAAAAGCGCGTTATTTTCAGCTCCCACCGCCAACGCGCTTTCGAATCACGGCAGGAATGTGGCAGCCTCTAGCAGAGGTTTTTGCCAAGCCCAAAGCCTTTCGCGCATTTCTGCCCCATTTCTACCACATTTTTGTCGGCGCACCCGGAAACGGGCCCTCTTGTTGCCGCAATTCGGGGCAAGCCCGCCGCCATTTGTCGCCGCAGGGGCTACGCCAGCGGCCTCGTGTTGCCATTGGGCGCGCGGCTCTGGTAACCCCGGATTTCGCGCAAAGCAGCGTCGGAGTCGCATTATGAACGTCCTTGCCTCGCCTGACCAATTGCGTGCGAGCTTCATTCGCTGGGCGCTGTTCATGGTGCCGCTGGTGCTGCTGATCGGCTTTTCCGCCGGGCAGCTGGGCGGGCCGAACACGCCGTGGTTCGCGGGACTGGAAAAGCCTGCGATCTTTCCCCCGGCCATCGTCTTTCCGATCGTCTGGACAACGTTGTTCGTCCTGATCGGCCTCGCGCTCGCGCTGGTCGCGAGCGCCTGGGGCGCGCAGGGCCGGGTGGTGGCGCTGGTGGCCTTCGCGGTCCACTTCATCGTCACGCAGGGCTGGACCTTCGTGTTCTTCGGCCTGCAGGACATGACCGCCGCGCTGATGGTGCTGGGCTTCGGCATCGTCAGCCTGCTGGTCGCGCTGGCGCTGATCTGGCGCGTGCGGCGCACCGCAGTGTGGCTGCTTTTGCCCTATCTGGCGTGGATCTGCTTTGCGGGCGTGCTCAACTACGCCTTCCTTGCCGCCAACCCCGATGGCGGCGCGCGCGGCAGCGACGGGGCGGAAACCACGGTGCAATTGTAGGCGCGCATGGTCTGGACAAGCGCGCGGGCCATCGCCACATACCAGCTATGCAGAGCCAGAACCCGATCATCGCCGACCTCGTCAAACTCGCCAACAGCGCTGCCGGCACAATGGCCGGCATGAGCCGCGAAGCCCGCGACAGCGCGCGCGAGCGGCTGCGTGAGGCCTTTGGCGGCATCGACTTCGTCTCCCGCGAGGAGTTCGAGACGGTCAAGGCGATGGCGCAGAAGGCGCGCGAACAGGCCGACGCGCTCGAAGCGCGGCTGGCGGCGCTGGAAGCCAGGACCCCCAAGAACTAAGCACCGGCAGCGCGGGACATGACCGCGCGGGCCTCTGCCATTCTGCTCGGCTCGCGGCCTCAGGGCGAGACCGGGGCGATGGCGCGTCTGCTGACCGCGGACCGCGGGCTGGTCGCCGCCTATGTCGCGGGCGGGCGGGGGCGGCAGATGCGCGCGGTGATGGTCCCCGGCAACCGCGTCTTGGCAGAATTCAGCGCGCGCCCCGGCAGCCAGCTTGCCTTTGCCCGGCTCGAGCTCGAGCAATCGCGCGCCGCGCTGATGACCGAGCCACTGCCCGCCGCCGCGATCCAGTGGGTCTGCGCACTCACCGCCGCCGTTCTCCCCGAACGCCAACCCTACCCGGCGCTCCACATCGCGCTCGATGCGCTGCTCAAGGCGATTGCCATCGCGCCATCCGCGCGTGGGTGGGTGAGCGGGCTGGCGGCCTATGAGGCGCTGCTGCTGTCCGAACTCGGCTATGGCGGGCAGGCCCCGATGCCTGCGCCCGATTGGCCCGCGCAGTTGGCGATGCTGGGGATACTCGAAGCCCAGCTGGCGACGTACCTCCTTGCAGGCGACCGCCGCGATGTTATGGGCGCACGCAAGCTGCTGACCGAGCGGCTGGCGCGCATAGGCTGAGAGAACACCCGAGATGAAGATTGCAGTCCTGCCCGGTGACGGGATCGGCCCCGAGGTCACTGCCGAGGCGGTCGCCGTGCTCGAAAGCCTCGCCCTGCCGGGGCTGGTGCTGTTCAGCGGCGATGTCGGCGGGGCGGCCTATCACCGCCACGGGCATCCGCTGCCGGAGGAAACGCTGACGATGGCGCGCGAAGCCGATGCGGTGCTGTTCGGCGCGGTCGGCGATCCTTCCTGCGACGCGCTGGAGCGGCATCTGCGCCCCGAACAGGCGATCCTCGGCCTGCGGAAACATCTTGGCCTGTTCGCCAACCTGCGCCCGGCGCGGGTGTTTGCGGGGCTGGAGCATCTCTCGCCCCTGCGCGCGGATATCGCGGGCGGGCTCGACATGCTGATCGTGCGCGAGCTGACGGGCGATGTCTATTTCGGCGCGAAGGGCCAGCGCACCAGCGATGCGGGCGAGCGCGAGGGGTGGGACGCGATGTCCTATGCGGAAGGGGAGGTGCGCCGCATCGCCCATGTCGCCTTCCGCGCGGCGCAGGCGTCGGGCCTGCCGCTCACCAGCGTCGACAAGGCCAATGTGCTCGAAACCAGCCAGCTGTGGCGCGACGTGGTGGTGGAGGTTGCCGCCGAATACCCCGAGGTCGCGCTCGATCACATGTATGTCGATAATGCCGCGATGCAGGTGGTGAGCCACCCCGACCGCTTCGGCGTGGTGCTGACGGGCAATCTGTTCGGCGATATTCTCTCTGATCTCGCAAGCGCCGCTGTCGGCTCGATCGGCCTGCTGCCCTCTGCCTCGCTGGGCGAGCGGCAGACGGAATACGGCACCTTCGGCCTCTATGAACCGATCCACGGCTCCGCGCCCGATATTGCCGGGCAAGGCAAGGCCAATCCGATGGCAACGATCCTGTCGGCGGCGATGATGCTGCGCCATTCCTTCGGCATGGAGGGCGAGTCCGCGCGGGTCGAGACGGCGGTCGCGCGCGCTCTGGCCGACGGCATCCTGGGCGGCGACCTCGGCGGCACCCACGGCACGGCGGCGATCGGCGCGGCGGTGCGCGAGCGGCTGTAACCTCCCATGAGCCTTCAGCTTGCCATCATCCTCCCCACGCTCAACGAGCGCGGCAACCTCGGCCCGCTGGTCGAGCGGATCGACCGCGCGATTGGCGATGCCGCCGTGTGGGAGGTCATCATCGTCGATGACGACAGCCGCGACGGTACGGCGGACGAAGCCCGCGCGCTGGCGCTGACCGACCCGCGCGTGCGGGTGATCCAGCGCATCGGTCGCCGCGGCCTCGCGAGCGCCGCGATCGAAGGCTTCTGCGCCACCGCTGCCCCCTATGTGGCCGTGATGGACGCCGACCACCAGCACGATCCCGCGCTGCTGCCGGGGATGCTCGCCGCGCTCACGTCCGGCGAGGCCGAGATCTGCGTCGCCAGCCGCTTTGCCGAAGGCGCGAGCACCGCCGAATGGGCCATGCCCGAGCGCGAGCGGCTCTCGACCTATGCCAATGCCATCGCTCGCAAGATCACCGGGGTGGAACTCACCGACCCGATGAGCGGCTATTTCATGCTCCCCGCCGCCACCGCGCGAACGCTGGTGCCGCGCCTGTCGGGGATCGGGTTCAAGATTCTGCTCGACTTGCTGGCGACGGCTGACGCGCCAATGAAGGTCAAGGAATTCCCCCTCAATTTCGCGGCCCGCCGCGAAGGAGAAAGCAAGCTGGACCGCGCCATTCTGTTCGATTTCCTCGCCGGGCTCTACGACAAGACGCTGGGCAAGGTGATCCCGACCCGCTTTGCCCTGTTCGGCACCGTCGGCGCGCTGGGCGTGGTGGTGCACTTCGCCGTGCTCTCGGCGCTGCTGTTCGCCTTCGGGGAACGCTTCGCCATCGCTCAGACCGCGGCGGTGCTGGTGGCGATGAGCTTCAACTTCTGGCTCAACAACTGGCTGACCTATCGCGACAAGCGGCTGACCGGGGCGTGGCCGCTGCTGCGCGGCTGGTTGGGTTTCATCGCCACCTGCGCGATCGGCGCCTTCGCCAATGTCGCGATCGCGACCTTCATGGAAGGCCGCGGCATCCACTGGGCCATCGCCGCGCTGGCGGGGATCGTGGTCGGCTCGGTCTGGAACTACGCCCTTTCCAGCCGCTTCGTGTGGGGAAGGTTTTAAAACCTCACCGCCAACCGCGCACCCAGGCCCAGGCCTGGTAGGCATCCTCCCCCGTCAGCGGGAGCGCGGCAATGATCGGGAAGAACCCGGCGAAGACCAGCACCGAGGCGGCCGGAATCCCCCATGCGAGCCACCTGCCTCGCGGCCCGCGGGCAAGGTCGCTGCAGGTCAGCGCCAGCGCAGCGAGCAGGAAGAAGCTCGGCACGAAATAGTGATAATAGAACTGCACCGGCTTGGGCGCGACGATCCAGAAGCCGAGGCTGACCGCATAGCCGATCGCCGCCGCCAGCCGCGCGCGGTCGCGCTGCCATACGCCTCGGAAGAGGCACCACAGCAGCGCGGGCAGCCCCAGCCACATCGTCAGCGGATTGCCGATCAGCAGCACCCCGCGCTGCGCGCCGTCGATCGGTTCGTAGAGATACCACACCCCGCGCGCATTCAGCACCCATTGCGGCCAGGTGCTCATGTAGCGGTGCGGGGTCATCAGCTGGCTTTGCAGCTCGAAGATGTGGCGGTGGAATCCGATCAGCCCCTTCTCCGCCAGCGGCGAGGGGTGGAGCGGCTCGGCTAGCCAATAGCCGGGCAAATAGGTCAGCGCGTAGACGGCGAGCGGCAGGATGCCGAGCCACACGAAGGCCTCGACCAGCGTGATCCCCGGCACCGGTGCGCCGCGGCGGCTCAGGAGCAGGCGGCGGCGCCCGGCCAGCGCGCGGGCGATGAAGAAGGTGATCCCCGGCACCACCGCGAGGGGAATGGCGTTCCACTTGGCCCCCAGCGCGGCCCCGATCGCGATGCCGGTCAGCGTCAGCCGCCAGCGGCCCTGTTCGGGCTGGGCGCAGGCGGCGGCGAACTGCCATGCCGCCACGGCGAGCGCCGCCACCATCACGATATCCAGCATCGCGATGCGGGTGTGGATGAAGAGGTGAAACCCCGTCCCCAGCAGGACCGCGAAGGCGAGGGTGGCAAAGCGGTCATGGCTCGCGTGCCACAGCGCGCGGGTCGCCGCGAAGAACGCCAGCACGCCGCAGGCCCACGGCATGATCCGCCAGCCCAGCGGCGTGTCGCCGAACAGTCCCATGCCCAGCGCGATCAGCAGCTTGGCGAGCAGCGGATGCTCGCGGTTGAGATAGGCGCCTTCCCCGGTCTGCCACCACGAGAGGATCTCGCGCGCGGCGGGGAGGTAGTGAACCTCGTCGAAATAGGCGATCGAGGGGATCGCCAGCCGCCATCCGGCCACGAGCGCAAAGACGCCGGTCAGCGCCAGACACCACCCCAGCGGATCGTTGGGACGAAGGGGCGGGGCAGCGGCGGGAGAGGAGGTCGCTTGCGCTTGGGCCATATGGCCCGCGCGCTTAGGCAGCGGCGCGCGGCAGAGCAAGAAGGATTACGCTGCGGCGCGCGCGGCCCGGTTCTCGAGCCAGAACAACCGCGCGCACATGGCCAGAAGACCGATGCTGGCGGTGGTGCCGACGAAGATGCCCCATAGCACCACATTCATGCCCTGCGCCCGGGCGCGCGGAATGACGAAGAAAAGCGCGACCAGCGCACACATGATCAGATCCCACCACACCTGAAGCCCGCTCAGGTTCTGGGTATGATTGACATAGAAGCCAATCAGTCCTTCCTCTACGAGCTGGATGGCCGTGAAGGCGCCGAATGCACCAAACAGCATGGCAGCGATTACGGAGCTGCCCGTGTCACGTTGCAGGGCCAGCATGATGACAAGGGCGGCAAGTCCTGCGGCCAGAATGAGGAACCACGTGATTTCGGCTAGGGTCATGTCAATACGCTCCCGGTATCCGTAGCAGTTGCTACATGGCGAGATAAGCGAGTGTAGCGTCTGCTACAAGAGGAAAATGTCACAGGTGCAATTGTCCCGCGAAACGCTACTCCCGAAGCTGGCCGCGCATGTGCTCGAACACGGGCTGGGCGGGGCGAGCCTGCGCCCGCTGGCCAAGGCAGCCGGCACCAGCGACCGGATGCTGATCTACCATTTCGGCAACAAGGAGACGCTCATCACCGAGCTGCTCGACTACATCGCCGGGGTCTATTCCGCCGCGCTCGACATGGCGCTGGGCGAGGGGCGCGCCGCGACCCGCAGGGAATGCTTCGACCGGTTGCTGGAGCAGGGGCGGCAACCGGGGATGCAGGCGTTCCTGGTGCTGTGGTGGGAAATCGTCGCCGGCGCGGCGCGCGGCCTGCCGGGCTATCGCACCGCCGCCGACCGGATGATGACGCGCCAGCTCGAATGGATGGAGCGGCAGATGCCCGAAGGCGATCCCGATCCCGCCGGGGGCGCGCGCTATCTCATGACCTTGCTCGAAGGCTCGCTGATGCTGGCGACCGTCGGCCACGAGGCAACCGCAAGCGAAGGCGTGCTTGCGAGCGACCTGTCGCGCGACTAAAGCCCCGGCCCATGAAGAAGACCACCGGCATGGACCGCGCCGCCACCCAGAACTGGCGCCCCGCAACCCGCGCGCTGCGCGGGGGCACCTGGCGCAGCGAACACGGCGAGACCAGCGAGGCGCTGTTCCTCACCTCGGGCTATACCTATGACGATGCGGCCACGGTTGCCGCAAGGTTCGCGGGCGAGGCCGAGGGCATGACCTATTCGCGCCTTCAGAACCCCACCGTCGCCATGCTCGAAGAACGCATCGCGCTGATCGAGGGGGCCGAGGCTTGCCGCGCGCAGGCGAGCGGGATGGCGGCGATGACCGCGGCGCTGCTGTGCCAGCTTTCAGCGGGCGATCACGTCGTCGCTGCGCGCGCCGCCTTCGGGAGCTGCCGCTGGCTGGTCGACAACCTGCTGCCCAAGTTCGGGATCGAAACCACCGTTATCGACTCTGCCGACAACGCCGCGTGGGAGGCCGCGATCCGGCCCAACACCAAGGTGTTCTTCTTCGAGACCCCGGCCAACCCGACGCTCGACGTGGTCGATCTTGCTCACGTCTGCGGCCTCGCCCGGGCGCATGGGATCACCTCCGTGGTCGACAACGCCTTCGCCTCGCCCGTGCTGCAGCGCCCGATGGAATTCGGCGCGGATGTGGTGGCCTACTCCGCGACCAAGCTGATGGACGGGCAGGGCCGCGTGCTCGCGGGCGCGATCTGCGCCAGCAAGCAGTGGATCGACGAGGTGCTGATGCCCTTCCAGCGCAACACCGGCCCGACGCTCAGCGCCTTCAACGCCTGGGTTGTGCTGAAGGGGCTGGAGACCCTGCCGATGCGCGCCTTCAAACAGTCCGAACAGGCGGTGGCGCTGGGCAAGTTTCTCGAGCCGCGGGTGACGGCGGCGGGCGGGCACCTGCGCCACCCCGGCCTGCCGAGTCATCCGCAGCACAATCTGGCCATGACGCAGATGGAGGCGACCGGGCCGATCTTTGCGCTCGACGTCGGCACGCGGGCGCGCGCCTTTGCGCTGCTCGATGCGCTCAAGCTGGTCGATATCTCGAACAATATCGGCGACGCGCGCAGCCTGATGTGCCACCCCGCCTCGACCACCCACGCCGGGCTGAGCGACGAGGCGCGCGCGGAAATGGGGGTTACCGAGGGCCTGCTGCGCATCAACGTGGGGCTGGAGGATATCGACGACCTCACCGAAGACATGGACCAGGCGCTCGCCGCGGCGGGGATCTAGGGAGCAGCATTGATGGCCAATCGCGTTCAACTCGTCTTCGATTTCGTCAGCCCCAACGCCTATCTCGTCTGGTGGCCGCTGCGCGAGTTGGCGAACCGCCATGAGGCCGAGCTCGACGTGGTCCCGGCCTTTCTCGCCGGGATGCACAAGCTCACCGGCAATGCTCCGCCGATGCACCGCGATGCGGGGGTCAAGGGCAAGAACGAATACGCCATGCTCGAGATGGAGCGGTTCATCGCCAAGCACGGCCTTACCGAATATCGCCTGCACCCGCAGTTCCCGTTCAATTCGATCCTGCTCCAGCGGATGCTCTATGCCGCCGATCAGGACGGGCGCGGGGTGCAATTCGTCGAGGCGCTGCTGCGGCCGATCTGGGAGGAGGGGCTCGACATTGCCTCGCCCGAAGCCATCGGCGCGGTGCTGACCGACGCAGGGTTCGACGCCGACGATCTCTTCGCCCGCGCGCAGACCGACGCCGTGAAGCAGGGCCTTGCCGCCAACACCGATGCGGTGGTCGCGCGCGGGGCCTTCGGCATCCCGACGATGTTCGTCGGCACGACCGGCGCGCCTGCCGAAAGCTACGAAATGTTCTTCGGCAAGGAACGCCTTGGGCAGATCGAAGAGCTGCTGGCAAAAGGCTGATCCCACCCCGGCGCCCCGCCGCATTCCGCTTGCCATTGCCGCGCCAAAACATAGGCTTGGCGAATCGGGGGCGTACGAGGGGGTTGCCATGAACAGGATTGTCCGGACCATGGCCGGTCTGGGATGGGGCGCGGGCCTGATGCTCGCAGCCCTGCCTGCCGCTGCGCAGGAAGCGGCCACGCCCGAACGCCCCGCTGCACCGGCCGCCGCACCGGAACCCGCGCCGCCGCCGATCCCCACAGCGCAGTTCGCCGGCCGCTCGGCCTTCTGGGACGCGCAGCTTTCGCCGGGTGGCACGATGCTGTCCTTCATGCGCCGCAGGGACGGGCTGGCGCAATTCATCGTCACCGGGGCCGACGACAAGAAGCTTATCCGCGCCTTCGGCACCGATCCCGATGACCAGTTCGAATGGTATCGCTGGGTCAACGACGACAAGATCCTGCTCTCGCTGTCGCGCGCGGGCACCTTTTTCGGCGAGGACGTGCGCTACACCCGGCTGATCCTGATCGAACTCGCCAGCGGCACCATGACCCCGATGTTCAGCCGTTCCGACGTGGTGCAGGGTGACAATGTCATCCACGTCGCCGAGGATGGCTCCTACATGCTCGTCGCGATCCAGCGGTCGATCTACGACTGGCCCTCGGTGATGCGGCACGAACTCAGTGCCGATGGCCGCGCGACCACCGTGGAAGCCCCGCGCGACGGGGTCTGGAACTGGGTCGCCGACGATCAGGGCAATGTCCGCATGGGTTCGGGCTGGAAGGATGGCCGGCTCAAGATCTTCTACCGCTCCGAGCCCGGCGGAAAGCTGGAACTGATCGCCAAGCTCAAGGAAGGCGACAAGGTCGAAGGCTATTGGGATGCGCTCCAGATCCTCAATGGCTCGGACGAGGGCTATGTCCTGTCCGAAGGCGAGACCGGGCGGGTCGGCCTCCGCCGCTTCAACTTCGCCACGCGCGAGACGGTGGAAACCGTCTACGAACACCCCGAATGGGACATCGACCGGGTGACGCTGAAGGACGGCAAGCCCTTCGCCGCCTATTACACCGCCGACCGCGACGAAGTGCATTACTTCGACGAGGAAACGCGCAAGCAACACACCCGGATGAAAAAGGCCCTGGGCGATGTCGAGGTGTGGGTGCCCAGCCGCGCCAGGGATGGATCGCGGATGCTGGTCTATGCCGGGAACGAGGCCGATCCGGGCGTGCTCTACATGTACGAGCCCGCCGCCAAGCGCATGGACGAGGTCTCGCAGCTGCGCCCGGCGCTCGATTTCCGGCAGCTCGCGCAGCCCCGGCCGATGCGATACACCGCGCGCGATGGCACGGTGATCCGCGGCTATCTCACCCTGCCGCGCGGGCGCGAGGCCAAGGGCCTGCCGCTCGTCATCATGCCCCACGGCGGGCCTTACGGCGTGCGCGACAAGCTCGAATATAACGACGAGGTGCAGCTGCTCGCCAACCGTGGCTATGCCGTGCTGCAGCCCAATTTCCGCGGCTCGGGCGGCTATGGCGACGCCTTTTTCGAGCTTGGCACGGGGCAGATCGGCCGCAAGATGCAGGACGATCTCGACGATGCGATGGACTGGGCGGTGAAGGAGGGGCTGGCCGATCCGGCGCGGGTCTGCGTGGTGGGCGGCTCCTACGGCGGCTATGCGGCGATGTGGGCGGTGATCCGCAATCCCGAGCGTTATCGCTGCGCGGCCAGCTGGGCGGGGGTTACCGATCTCGAAAAGCAGCTGCGTTACGACGGCCAGTCCTTCAGCCGCGGCGGGTTCAAGCGCTGGAAGGACCGGGTGCGCGGGGCCGGGGTGTCCGAGGTCAAATCGGTCTCCCCCGTCGCGCGCGCCGCCAGCCTTTCGCGCCCGTTGCTGCTCGCCCACGGCACCAAGGACGTGGTGGTGCCCTTCAGCCAGTACCACCTGTTCGAAAAGGCCACCCGCGCCGCGCCGATGAAGCCCGAAACGCTGGTGATCAAGGGCGAGGGCCACAGCTTCTCCAGCCCCGAGAACGAGCAGCAATGGTACGATGCGCTCGATCGCTTTCTGGCAAGGCACAACCCGCCCGATCCCGCGCCGGTGACGGTCGCGGCAGCGGGGGAGTGAGGGGGCGGCGCAAGCCTCGAAGACCGCTTTGCCCGGCGCGCTGAGCGGACCAGTGTGTGCCCCATCCCGCACGATAGGCTAAGCCCGGCGTAACCGACCTTGGCGCGAAGACTTTTGACCATGCAGATTATTGCTCAAACCGCAGCGGCGGCGGCCCTGATGATTCTCGCCATCCCGGCTACCGCCCATGCGCAGGTGCCGGCCGATCACGCCGTTCTGGCCGACCCCGAAGGCGAGCCCATCGTGATCGGCTCCGCGCACAGGATCCCGTCGAGCGTCTACGGCGAAACCAAGCTCGTCACGGTCAGGCTGCCGCGCGGCTATGCGGATCAGCCCGATCGCCGGTACCCGGTGGTCTTCTCGATCGATGGTGGCCCCGAACAGGATTTCGAACTGCTCGCCGGGATCGCCGCAGAGGCAGAATTCTCAACCAGTTTCGAACCCTTCATCCTGATCGGCGTGCGCACCGACAATCGCTATGCCGAACTCACTCCGCCGCTTGCGCGCATGGCGCCCGAGACGCTGACGGCGCTGTTCGGCGAGCGGATGCAGCCCAACGGAGCGCCCCGGTTTCGCGAGTTTCTCGCGCGCGACGTGATCCCCTGGGTGACGTCGCGATACCTGACCGAGCGCAAGGTGCTGACTGCCGCCTCGCTCGGCGGGTTGTTCGTGCTCGATACCCTGCTCGAACGGCCCGACATGTTCGACGATTACATCGCGCTCACGCCGAGCATCTGGTGGGACGAGGGCCGGGTCGCCGAAGAGGCTGCGGCCAAGCTCGCCGCTCACGGCCCGTCCGACCGGCGAATCTACATCACGATGGGCGACGAAGGCATCGGCAATCTGAGCGGCAAATGGCTTGGGACACTGGTTTCGGCCTTCGACACCAGCGCGCCCGAAGGCTTGAAGTGGGCCTTTGTCGATCGTTCGGGGAGCGAGGAACATCGCACGATGGCGCTGATGGGCTGGCTCGATGCGTTCCGGACGCTCTATCTGACCCCGGCGCGCACCGGCAGCCCCATTCCCTTCCTTTACGATGGCGGCCGCGCGCCGGGCTACACGGCTGCGGCGCGGGCCAATCTCGATGCCGGCACCTGTCGCCACGCGATTGCCAGGCCCGCCACCTGGGCCGAGAAGAATGCCGCGCCCGGTGCCTATTACGGGTGGTGTCTGCTGATGAAGCCGGGCGCCGCGTTGACGGCGGGGAATTTTGACCCGGACAGTTTCGGGCGCGGCAACCTTCCCCCGATCACCCCGCCGTCACCGCCTCCAGCGGCACGTCCATGATCGGATAGCGCCGCCACTCGGCCCAGTCGTAGTGCCACCATTCGTTGGCGAGGGGGACGAAGCCTTCGGCCACCATCCATTCTTCCAGTATCCGGCTGGCCAAAAGGGCTGCAGGCGGGGCGGCGGTGTTGCTGCGATAGGCGGCGGGGGTGAAGTCGTCGTAGGGGCTGGGCATGGTCACCTCCACGCCGTCGCGGTGCAGCGATAGGTCGATCGAGCAGCCGCGGTTGTGGCGCGATCCGGTGGCGGGGTTGGCGACGAATTCGCGCTTTTCCGGAGGGGTCGCCTCCCACATTGCCCGCGTGATGCGCCAGGGGCGATAGGCGTCGAAGATCAGCAGGCCATGGCCCGTCGCCTCGGCGCGGGTCTGGACGCGGGAGAGCGCCTTGGCGACGGGACGCTGCACGACCGCGCGGGCGACGGGATAGAGCACACGGCCCATGAAATTGGCGGGCGTGGCATAGCGGATATCGAACCGGAGGCGCGGATCGAACCGCGCGAGGTCGACCAGATCGGGGGCGAGGTCGGCGGCGGGGTCGATGGGGAGAGTGACAGCCGGCCGCGCCCCGCCGCGCATACCGCAGCCCGTCAGCACCCCTGCCGCCAGCGCGGTCGCTGCGCCGTGCAAGGCGGCGCGGCGGATGATCAGCGGCGGGCGGGGCGGGAAAAGCATCGCGGCAGGCTATCGCCCGCGTGGGCCGCCTGCAACACGCGGCTCGGGGAAAAAGCCCCGGCCAGCGGGATACAGCCGTGGTTAAGCGCGTTGGGCCCCTTGTGAGCGGATAAAGAATCGCTAACTTCGGAGGCGTCATGAAAGAGTTTTTCCAGCACGCCGCCACCACCGACGGGGTCACCGTGAGGGTCGCCGTCAACTACCTGCCGGAGCAGTCGCATCCGGAGGCGGGCAAGTGGTTCTGGGTCTATCACATCCGCATCGAGAACGCCTCTCACGAGAGCCTGCGTCTGCGCACCCGCCACTGGCGCATTACCGACGGGCGCGGCATGGTAAACCATGTCGATGGCGAAGGCGTGGTGGGCGAACAGCCGCTGCTCACCCCCGGGCAGAGCCACGACTACGTCTCTGGCTGCCCGCTGACGACGCCGTTCGGCTCGATGGAGGGTTTCTATACCTTTGAGCGTGCCGATGGCTCGCCGGTCGAGGTTCGCATTCCCTTCTTCCCGCTCGCCGCTCCCGAAACAGCGGAAGGCCGCAGCCCCCGCTAAGGCTTGCAGCGCGGCGCGGGCGGGCTTAATCCCGCTCGCGTGAAGCGCACCCATCTGCCCCTCAACGCCCTGCGCGTGTTCGATGCTGCCGCGCGGCACCTCTCTTTCACCCGCGCCGCGGACGAGCTGGCCGTAACCCCTGCTGCGGTAGGCCAGCAGATCCGCGCGCTCGAGGATGTGCTCGGCATCGTGCTGTTCCGTCGCACGCCCAAGGGGCTGGAGCTGACGCCCGAGGGCGAGGCCGGGCTCGACCCTTTGCGCGAAGGCTTCCTGCGCTTCGAGGAGAGCGTTGCCGCAATGCAGGCGGGCCAATCCTCCGACCGCTACACCATCGCGGTGCCGCGCGAATTCTATGCCGAATGGCTCGCCCCGCGCCTTGCCGTGTTCCAGGCGGGCACCCCAGGTGTGCAATATATCCTCGCGCCAGACGAGAATGCGGATTTCACCGAGGCCAATCTCGATCTCGCGATCCGGCTGGTCGACGGGCCGGGCGATCTGCAAGGGGTGCAGCTTGCCCCCGCGATGCGCGTCACTGTCGCCGCGCCGGAATATCGCGACGCGTGGATCGACTGGCCGGGAATGCCGCTGCCCGAGGGTGTGAACCCCTGCATCCGCGCCGGATCGCCCGGGCAGGCGCTGGCCTCGGCGCTGGCCGGGATGGGGCGCACCGTGCTTCCCCTCGCGCTGGCCGAGGCGGCGATCGCGCGCGGCAGCCTCACTGCGTTCGACCAGCCCGAACCCGGCACCCGCGCCTATTGGCTGCTTGCCCCGCCCCCGCAATGGCGCAGCAAGAAAGTGCGCGCGCTGGTGGCGTTTCTGGCGGGCTGAGGCGTAGCGCTGATTTCGGTCAGGTCCGCCTTTGCGGCGGCCACTGGCCAGCCTCGCGCATGGCCTTGACATCGTCGGGCCACGGCGGGGGCCAGGGGTATCCGGCGGTCTGAAGGCGCGCGATCAGCTTCCGCCGCGCTTCGCCATCGGGGCTGTCATCGGGAACGTGGGACGTATACGCGTAAATCGCTGCGGTATAGCCGAGTTTGTCGGTGGCCCAGATATTGGCCTTGTGGTCGAGCAGCAAGTTGGCGATCACGAACTGGTCTGTCGCGGTTGCCAGGAGCAGCGCCGACGTCCCGCGCTCGTCCGCGCTGTCGGGGGGTGCGCCCGCGGCGAGCAACTGCGCGACGATATCGGGGCGCTGGTGCACGACCGCATTGGCCAGCGGTGTCGATCCCGGCGGCATTGCGGTCATGTCGGAGCACCCCCACGCCAGTTGCGCCGTGAGGATGCACGCCAGCCAAGTCCTTGAAGCCATGTCATCAGCGCCTTCGTTCCTCTGCTAGCATTTCTCTGCGACATCCTTGCGGGCATTTTCAATCGCAAGGTCGAGGCTGTCGGTCACATTTCCCATCTTGTGCAGCAACCCCGATCTGACGGCCTCGGCTGCGGCGATGCCCTTGATCCCGGCGAGCAGGGCTCCCAACCCCTGTGCGAGGGCATCGCGTCCGAGGTGGAACGGGGGGTCGAGCGTCACCTTGCGCTGGCCGTAGGCGTCGGGGAGCGGGGTGCTTTCCTGCAAGGCGGTCAGAGCCTCGCCCCTGACCCGTACCGCTGTGACATGGCCGGTGGCGCGGCCTCCGGCAGCGATCGTGTTGGCATGGAGCCCGGCGGCGTTGAAGGTCGTGGCATCGCTTCCGCTGGCAACGGCCGCGGCGCTGGCGAGGCCGCCACCCAGCGAGTGGCCGACGAAACGGGTGGACGATCCCGATGCGCCTTGCGACAGCTCCTTGATCTCCATCTTGCGCGCGATTTCCTGCGCGCGGCTGTAGTAGGGCGTATCGGCCTTGCCGAGGCCCTGGTCCTTGTTGGCGCCCATGTCGCTGCCCAGCCATTCCTCCGTCCCCCGGAAGGAGACAGTATAGGCTGGCGGCTGCCCCGATTTGTAGACCACAGCGCCGAAATTGGTTCCCGGGATGGTCAGATCCTCGGGCGTGAGGCCTGCGGCGGCCAGACCCGCGGGATCGTCGACCAGTTCCTTCGGTCCGATCGCTGGCGGGGGAACGATCTGATTGGCGGGTGCCGGAATGGTACGGGGCGGCGGCCGGCCATAGGCCGCATTGGCCACGTCGGCATCCTGCCGCATCTGCTGGAGCTCGCGCAGATTGGCTTTCGCGGCGTTGCAACTGTCGCAGGCCGGACAACCCTGAACGATGGCTGCGCTAGCCACGATGCTGCTCCGTAATGGCGAGCAGGTGGGCGATGCGCTCGCTATCGGTGGCGTCGGAGAAGACCACATCGAGCGCCAGAACATATTGCAGAGCGTTGATGTCGGGCATCAGAATGCGGGCGAGGATGTAGTCGAACAGGCGCTGGTCTGTGTCGATCTCGGCCCGCCGCGCTTCGGGCAGGCTCTGGTCGTAGGCGCGGGCGGCCTCGTCGCTCGAGATCACCAGCGGCAGTCCGGGCACGGCAGCGACCCACTGCATGAACGCCGCTTTCCGCTTTCTCTCGGAGCTCTCCGACAGCGCGTTGGCGAAGGCATGACTCACGTTCAGCATCGCAGTGTCCTCCCCCTCGGAGGCGGAGTTTAGCGACCTTTGCCGGGCAGGCAAGCGACCTCGATCGCCCGCTCCGTCGCACGGGCCACGCGGGCGGAGTGGGCGCTAGGCCTCCGCGTCGTCCCCGTCCTCGCCGGGCCAGCGCCCGGTGATCTCGTGATGGATGCGGTCCCACAGCCAGTGGCCGGGGCGGACCTGCCGCGAATCGACCATGTGCGCGCCCCGATGCTGGAGCACCCAGCACAGCATCGCATTGGCCTGCGGATCGTGCGCGCCCTGATGCAGCGCCCGCTCCAGCGCGCAATCCTCAAGCCTGAGCCGCCCCCACTCGAGCGCCTCGTCCCACGCCCGCGCAAAGTCCTCCGCCCCCGGCCGCTCGCGCAGCTTGTAGAGCGCCTCGATGCTCTTGCCGACCTTGGTCGCCGCCTGCTTGACGATCCCGCTCATCGCCAGCTGGTAGATGAAGGCGCGCTGCACCTCCGGCAGGATCGCGTTCGAGCGCGGCTGCTTGTGGCAATAGGGCAGGAAGTCGAGCAGCGGATCGTCATCGGGAATGAGCATTTCGGCAAAGGCGACGCGCGATGTCGCCTGCCGCGGATGCTTGCGCTTGTTGACGAGCAGCGGCCTGGCCTGCTCGGGCCGCGGATTGACCGAGCGCTCGGGGTAAGGGGAGGGCTTGCGCGGCATGGGGCAAGGGGTGGCAGGTTTCGGCGGAGTAGGAAAACCCTGTCTCCCCTCCCGCTTTCGGGAGGGGTCGGGGGAGGGCGCGGAGCGACAAACGGCGCGCATAAGGATGAACCGGCGCGCAGCGCCGCAAGCGCGACCGCGCGCCGCGCCTTATGGCGCGAAAGCCAAGGCGGACGGATGTCCGCCGCCCGGCGGCTGAGGGCGCCAACAAACAACTCCCGGAGCCACAACCCGCGCGTCCGTCCCCTCTCCGTCTCCCCGGGCTAGACCCGGGGCCCCGCTGTCTTCAGGTTCACACGACGACACGACGAGGGCGGCGCGCGGCGCAGGAAGGGGGTTCACGCAGAGACCGCAGAGGAAAGGAGAGGCACAGAGAGAGCGCGACGCCCGCCGCCGCCCCCACCGCGTTATTGCGCGGAGCCATATCCCCCGCGTCCAACTCCGCCTTACGATTTGCAACCCTCGGCGACCCCCTCCTGGTCCAACCTCCTAGGGCAATTCCGGAAATTTCGGTAGGCACGTCCGCTGCCACCTTCGCCGCTGTCAAACCCTGATCAGGCCGAGCCGCAGGGCCTTTATGGTCACGGCAATTCTGTCGTTGCTGCCAAGTTTGCTGTAGATGCGACGCTTGTAGGTCGCGACCGTATCAGAGGAAATGTTCAGGATTGTCGCAACATCGTTGTTGCTTTTGCCTTTGCTGAGCCAGGTCAGAACCTCGCGCTCGCGCTCCGACAAGGTGGATGAGGTTGTCTGTTTCGACACCAGCTCCTGGATCTTCTGATGACCGGCCGTCAGCAGCATGTGTTCGCCCCGTATCGTCGCAGCCGGTATCTTCACGACGTTATCGTGAAAACCGATCGCCACGTAGGCATTGTTCCCCTTCGGCCCCCACAGCGGGAAGCCGAGACCGTCCAGAAGGCCGTGCTTCGCGCCCGCCTCGATATGGGCCGTTGTCACGGCGTCCAGTGTGATGTGGGACAGGGCTTCCTGCCAGGTCATCGGGCGCCCCATTCTCATGATCAGGTCAGGTATCGGGTCGACGAGTCGCAGGCCGCTGGAGATGTAGAGCTTCATCCACTCTTTTGAGTAGCCCACGGCGAACACTCTGGATCGGGCTGACGCAATGCCTTCGAACATCACTTCGGGATGATAGCTGAACTTGTCTCCGCCGATCATACGGCAGGAATCATACATCACGCCCAGCACCGTGGTGACGTCCTCAGCCTCGGAAATCCGGCTGATCAGATTGGCTCTCGAAACCCCTTCGCCCATCTACTCCATACGACTGTGGTCTAACCCGCCCCGATCCGATCGGATCAGGAATGGGTTCGCCTTCGACCACCCTTAATTTGTTACGGTTCTGTGTAACCTGATCGTGTGACACCTGCCTGTGTGACAGAAAGCTTTTGAAACATATGCTATTTAGTTTGGCATGCCAACCGAAATGAAACTTGCAAACGAATGCAGCGACTGTCTGACTGCTTTCCTACAGAGCAGAGTGGCAGGCGCACAGCGCAATGACAGCCGCGACGCCGGTGGCGTTCGCTTGATCGCAAATGACGGGTTCGACGCGGGGATCGCCCGCCCTGCAAGCGGGTGGAAGCTCTCCGCTTATGGTGCGGAGCATGACCGGCAAGAGGCCATTGCGTTTGTCGACTCCCTGTTGGCTGCGCGTAAGGCCCGGCTCAAGTTTTTCGACGCTGATCTCTTTTTCGATCCGACATGGGCGATGCTTCTGGATTTGTATCGGTCGGATATCAAGGGAACGACCCTGAGTGTGTCCTCGCTGTGTATCGGGAGCGGGGTGCCGAGCACCACGGCCCTGCGTTACATCCGGACGCTCGAAGAGCGCGGTTATGTTCAGCGCGCTGCCGACCAATTGGACAAGCGGCGCATTTTCGTCACGATGACGGACAAGGCGCGCGATGCGATGAATGCCTATGTGCAAACCGTTATTCAGAATGAATCGAGGGCGAAACCCCGCAAAAAATGCGGTGTCCCCGTCCAGTTCTGATTGCTTTCGAAAACTCCGGGTTCCTTCGGTCGCTCGACAACCCACCCTTGACCCCCCGCCCAAACCCGCCTAAGGGCGCGCATCCTTCGTAGGCATCCCCTGCGAAAGCGAGCTGAACATTGGCGGCCTCGTCTCTCTCTCTCCAGCAGAGGGGCAGCCGTCAAAGTAACCCGGTGGCCGAAGGGCCTGACTGTGTGGGTGGAGCGTTTCGGCTTGTGTGAAGGGCAAGGTGGTCCGCTTGCAGCGGGCGTTCTTGTTCGCTGGGTCCCGGCCGTCGCCGGGATGACGGCCTCGCGCAAGGCAATCCTCTCTCCAACATCGTCCGGCACCCGTGCTCACCATTTAACTTCGACCCGTCCGGGCGCCAAACCGGTGCCCACTTTGGCTGACGGGTCGTTCTGGTGAAGTGAGAACTTAATGCCGACGATCAACCAGCTGGTCCGCAAGGGCCGCGTTCCGCAGAAGGCCAAGTCCAAGGTCCCTGCGATGGAACAGAACCCGCAGAAGCGCGGTGTCTGCACCCGCGTTTACACGACGACCCCGAAGAAGCCGAACTCGGCGCTGCGCAAGGTGGCCAAGGTTCGCCTGACCAACCAGCGCGAGGTCATCTCCTACATCCCCGGCGAAGGCCACAACCTGCAGGAGCACTCGGTTGTGCTGATCCGCGGCGGGCGTGTGCGCGACCTTCCCGGCGTGCGTTACCACGTCCTTCGCGGCGTGCTCGACACGCAGGGCGTGAAGGATCGCAAGCAGTCGCGCTCGAAGTACGGCGCCAAGCGTCCGAAGTAAGGCTTTAACGCGGCGGCGGCGCTCTCCCTCACCCGGCTACCCTTACGTGGTAGAATTCGGGTGGCCGGGTGGGGGAGAGGGCCGGCGCCGCAGGGCGCCCACGGAGGTGGGCGACCACTCCGAAGGAGTTAATCAACATGTCACGTCGTCGTCGTCCCGAAAAGCGGGTCATCCTGCCCGATCCCCAGTACGGGGATCAGATCCTGTCGAAGTTCATGAACAACCTCATGCTCGACGGTAAGAAGGCTGTTGCCGAGAAGATCGTCTATGGCGCGCTCGAAACGGTGGAAGCGAAGGCCAAGGCCGATCCGATCCAGCTGTTCCACGATGCGCTCAACAATGTGAAGCCGCAGGTCGAAGTGCGCAGCCGCCGTGTCGGTGGTGCGACCTACCAGGTGCCGGTCGAGGTTCGCCCCGAGCGTGCCCAGGCGCTCGCGATCCGCTGGCTGATCACCGCCGCGCGCGGTCGTCCCGAAACCACGATGGCCGCGCGGCTGTCGGGTGAGCTGCTCGATGCGGCCAACAACCGCGGCAATGCGGTGAAGAAGCGCGAAGACACGCACCGCATGGCGGATGCGAACCGCGCCTTCTCGCACTACCGCTGGTAAAACGCTCGGATTGTGGGCAGCCGGGGATGTAGGTCTTCCGGCTGTCACAATCTTCCCTATATGGGGGCCTGACCGCACCCTGGCGGCCCCCCTCAATCCAAGGAACCTGATATGGCCCGCGAGTATCCGCTGGAGCGCTATCGCAATATCGGCATCATGGCGCACATCGATGCCGGCAAGACCACCACGACCGAGCGTATCCTCTACTACACCGGCAAGTCCTACAAGATCGGCGAAGTGCACGATGGTGCCGCGACGATGGACTGGATGGAGCAGGAGCAGGAGCGCGGGATCACGATCACCTCGGCCGCGACCACGACCTTCTGGACCGCCGAAGATCCGACCATGGATCCGATGAGCGATCCCGACGCGCTGCGCGAGAACCAGCCCAAGCACCGCATCAACATCATCGACACCCCCGGCCACGTCGACTTCACGATCGAAGTCGAACGCTCGCTGCGCGTTCTCGACGGCGCCGTCGCGGTCTTCGACGGCGTGGCCGGCGTGGAGCCGCAGTCGGAAACTGTTTGGCGTCAGGCCGACAAGTACGGCGTTCCCCGCATGTGCTTCATCAATAAGTTGGACCGTACCGGCGCCGACTTCTATTACTGCGTGCAGTCGATCATCGACCGCCTCGGCGCCAAGCCGCTGGTGCTCTATCTCCCGATTGGGGCCGAGAGCCAGCTGCAGGGCGTGGTCGACCTCGTCAACAACCGCGGCATCGTCTGGAAGGACGAGAGCCTCGGCGCGAAGTACGAGTTCATCCCCATTCCGGAAGATCTCGCCGACAAGGCCGCCGAATATCGCGAGCGCCTGATCGAGCTCGTCGTCGAGCAGGACGACGAGATCATGGAAGCCTATCTCGAGGGCAACGAGCCTGACGTGCCCACGATCAAGAAGCTGATCCGTCAGGGCACCATGGCGCGCGCCTTCGTTCCGGTGACCTGCGGCTCGGCGTTCAAGAACAAGGGCGTGCAGCCCCTTCTCGACGCGGTGGTCGACTACATGCCTTCGCCGCTCGACGTTCCGGCGATCAAGGGCGTGCTGCCCGACAGCGACGAGGAGGCCGAGCGCCCCTCGAGCGACGATGCGCCATTCTCGGCACTGGCGTTCAAGATCATGAACGACCCCTTCGTCGGTTCGCTGACCTTCACCCGCATCTATTCGGGCAAGCTCACCAAGGGCCAGGTCCTGAACTCGGTGAAGGACAAGAAGGAAAAGATCGGCCGCA